>Ga0255776_10000682_pt1 | contig 38391 bp, 26 predicted proteins | sample 071ome_19_FD_179974 | JGI IMG/M metagenome (GOLD analysis project Ga0255776, IMG submission 179974) | Coastal salt marsh microbial communities from the Groves Creek Marsh, Skidaway Island, Georgia - 071413AT metaG (version 2) | ecosystem: Environmental > Aquatic > Marine > Intertidal zone >... | reverse complement strand
CTGCAGATTGTCCATGAGCAGGGCATTCATCGCACTGGAAGCTTCTCGGTGCCGGCGATAACGGCGATGCGCGGTTAAAGTGTATGCCAGGGCACCCCCAATCAGAAAAGGGACGGGTATCAGCGCCACCCAGGCCAGCACGGGGCTCATCGAAAATAAAAAAACCAATACCCCGACAATACTGAGAATGGCGACAGTTCCCTGCTCCGTACCATCAATCAAAACACGTTCCACATTGTTGACATCTTCAATCACACGGGTCATCAAATCCCCTGAAGCTCGCTGATCGTAATAGTGAACGGGCAGGTGTTGGAGGCGTCGATACACATCCATGCGCATGTCATAAATGACATGTTGCTCAAAGTAGTTGTTGATGAGAATACGCAGACTGTTGAAGCCCTCACGCAGGAAAAAGGCCCCAAGAAGACACCCCATCACCCAAGGAAGCTGCTCCAGCTGCTGCTTGGTAATCACCTCATCAATGATGTAGGAGGTGAGTTTGGGGTAGACAAACGCAAAGGCCAGGGAAAACACGGCGCAACCGATGGTGCCGGCGGCGAGCCACTTATAGGGCTCGATGTAGTGAGCGACCCTTCGAATCACCTCCCAGGTACTTCGCTTGGTGGCTCCGACCTCACGCACACGCTTTTTGCCCGTTCTGCTGACCATGAAAACGATGAAACTCCTTTAGTAGCTCTATAGTGATGATCCGATCAAGGGACAAGTTCACCCTGAGGAACCTTCAATAAGTTGCACGCCCACCGGAAATGTCAAACACAGCACCCGTTGAGAAGGAACAGTCCTCAGAAGCCAACCAGGCAACCAGTGAAGCCACTTCGTGGGGCTGCCCCACCCGCTGCATGGGGATTTTGGAGACCATGTAATCGATATGCTCCTGACTGACCTGTTTTAAAATATCGGTTTCAATCACTGCCGGAGCGACGCAATGCACTCGAACGCCGGAGGTCGCCAGCTCCTTACCCAGCGATTTGGTCAACCCGATAACCCCAGCTTTGGCCGCACTGTAGTGGGAGGCATTCGGGTTTCCATCCTTACCAGCAATGGAGGCAATATTGATGATCTTGCCACGTTTCCTTGCCATCATGAATGGAATCAAAGATTTGCAGACGTAAAAGACCGCGATCAAATCCAACTCGATAACCTCACGCCATTCATCACAGGAACACTCCCACAAAGGTTTGCTCACCCCTGCGATCCCGGCGTTGTTGACGACAATATCCACCTGCACTTGATCTTTTTCGAGTGCCTGGACCGCTTGTGCAATAGAATCCATGGAGGTGAGATCGACCTTCTGAACACGCACCTCACCCGGTTCCGGGAGCTGATGAACCCATCGCGTCGCCTCATCGACGTCCTGATCCCAAATGACGCAGTTGGCTCCTGAAAGAAGCAATCGCTCAACGATTGCTTTCCCAATTCCTCGGGCTCCCCCCGTTACCACGGCCGTTTTACCCTTCAGGTCGATTTGGTTCATGGAATCCATGAGCGATTTAGCTGGAAGCCGCCAGATGAGCAGTTACCGCATCAGCGCATCGGCCACAAATATCCTCATGCGCTTTCTGCACACCGACATCTGTCCTCCAATGCCAACAGCGTTTGCATTTGTGACCCTCGGCTTTCCGGACATGAATTCCACGGCTGGCGCCTGCCTCCCATCGGATGTGCGAGACATTGAACAATTCCCTCAAGACCGCAGTGGCTTCCTGGAATAGGCTCAGCTTTTCAGCCTGCTCCACGATGTTCACTTCAGCCTCAAGCGATTTACCGATGACTTTTTCTCTCCGGGCCTCTTCCAGTGCCGACAACACCTCCTGTCGCAATTCCATGAACTGTTGCCATCGTTCGCCCTCCTCCGGATGCATGGCGAATGAAAAGGGCACCCACTCGCTTTCGTGGACGGACATCCCTTGCGAAGTTCCAGGAACACATTCCCACGCCTCATCCGCCGTAAACACCAGCATGGGGGAAAGAAGCTGACAATAACGGCCTACGATGAAGTGCAAAACCGTTTGTGTGGAGCGCCGTTGACTGGAATCGTGACGATCGGAATAAAGCCGATCTTTGACCAAATCGTGATAGATGGAGGAGAGTTCTACCGCGGTAAACTGAGTGAGTTTCTGATACACCAAATGAAACTCATGGCGATCGTAAGCTTGGCACACATCGCTCTCCAATTTGGACCAGGCATCCAGCATCCAGCGGTCCATCGGAGTGAGTGATGCATGATCCACGGCATGCTTCTGAGGATCATAGTCGTATAAATTGGAAAGTTGAAAGCGGAGTGCGTTGCGGAGCAGACGATAGGATTCGGCAACCTTTTTGATGCGCTCCTCGCTGACAACGATATCGTTTCGAAAGTCCTGTGAAGCCACCCAAAGACGAACAATATCCGCCCCGTAGCGACCCACGTAGGCCTCCGATGTCTGAGGCTTCTCATAGCCACCCTGGCCTTGCTTGCTCTTGGAAATTTTTTCCTTGTCGGCATCCACCATGAAACCATGGGTCAACACCTGGCGATAAGGCGCACTGCCATGGGCTGCAAGGGAAAGCAGGAGGGATGATTGAAACCAACCCCGATGCTGATCGCTCCCTTCAAGGTAAAGGTCCGCCCTCCAGGGTTGATTTGTTGGCTGCCGCTGCAGCTCAGGACGCTCCTGAATCACGGTTCTGGAAGAGCTTCCCGAATCAATCCAAACGTCCAGCGTATCGCTCGACTTGGCCACCGCATCGGGCCCCTCCCAGTCATCAGGACGCACTTTCTCCCAGAGTTGCTCCACAGGTTCGGAAAACCAAATGTTGGAGCCTTTTTCGGCTATCCAATCAGCCACACGACGCACCACTCGACCATCCAGAATTGCCTGACCCGCCGCATCGTAGAAGGCAGGTATGGGAACACCCCATGACCTTTGGCGGGAAATACACCAATCGGGGCGAGCCTTGACCGCCCCTTCAATACGATTTTGCCCCCAATCGGGAACCCAATCCACCGAGTCGATTTCATCGAGTGCACGCTGTCGAAAACCCTCATGATCAATGCGGATGAACCACTGATCCATGGCTCGGAAGATCACCGGTGTCTTACTTCTCCAGCAGTGCGGATAGCTGTGCGAATAGTCCTGATGCAGGAGCAGCGAATCGGATTTCTTGAGGAGCGACATGACCGCCTCGTTGGCTTCACTCTTTCCATTTTTTTCCAGGATCGACCGCCCCAGCAAGGACTCAGGCATTTGTGCTTCAACCGGCAGATCCTGTGTATGGGCTAGGCACCCTTTGTCATCTACTGGAGAATAGATCGCCAATCCGACTTGCATGCCAAGCCCATAATCTTCCAAGCCGTGGCCGGGGGCAATATGGACAAAACCCGTGCCTGCGGTGTCTTCAACAAAATCTGCAGGGTAGAGTCGCCCCGATCGATCACAGAATGGATGCTCATACTCCAGAGAGGCAAGCTGGTCGCCATCCAGGCTGCGAATGATTTGATAATCACCCCACTGCATGGTCTCCACCAGACCATCCAGCAAGCCAACCGAGACAATGTAGGATGCATCCCCTACCTGAATTTGGGTGTAGTGCAGTTTGGGATTGAACGCCACTGCCATATTGGCTGGCAATGTCCAGGGAGTGGTCGTCCAGATCAGCACGAAGGTGTTCGGTTCCCCCTTGAGCTTGAACTTCACATAAATACTCGGGCTGATGTGGTCTCCGTATTCGACTTCCGCCTCGGCAAGGGCCGTCTGACAAGGGATGCTCCAGTAAACAGGTTTCTTTCCACGATAGACAAAACCCTGATCAATGAGATCGGCGAAGAGACGCAGCTCAGCCGCTTCATAAGACTTGTCTAGGGTCAAGTAGGGCTTGTCCCATTCACCCAGAACGCCCAGCCGCTTGAATTGTTCGCGCTGGAGATCAATGTATTTTCTGGCGTAAGCCTCACATGCCGTACGAATGGCAGCCACGTCATCCATGTCCGCACCCTCCTTGCGCATTTGCTGAACCACCTTGAATTCAATGGGTAGTCCATGACAATCCCAGCCCGGCACATAAGGCACCCTCTTCCCCCGAAGGGTGGTGTATTTGATGATGAAGTCCTTGAGAATCTTGTTTCCTGCGGTACCCACATGGACATCCCCATTGGCAAAGGGAGGGCCATCATGGAGAAGGAAAAGCTCTCGATCGGAACGAGAGGCCTGAATGCGATCATAGAGTCCTCCAGCAGTCCAGGAGGCTAATCGTTGAGGCTCACGATGGATCAGATCGGCTTTCATGGGAAAGTCGGTCTGCGGAAGGTTGAGTGTCTCTTTGTATTCCATGAACGGGATAACTCCAAAGTGTGTGAGGCTACCAACCGCCCCATGAGGTGTCAACGAGCACTCCATGGCTCGGCGCATTCCTAGGACAGGACCTGACTGGACCCCGGCAAGATCCGTCAACGAAGTCGGTTGAGCTCAACCTACCGACAGTGAATACCAGTCCCTCAGTCGCCGGAGCTGCTCTTCCAGTGAGGGTGCAGGATGATTGGGAATCAGGCTACGTTCGATGGAAACAGGGGCTCTCACGGGCTGAACCTCGTATGAAAACCCCAAGACTTTTTGAGCCATTTTAAGCAGACTGTATTTACTCAGCGGCGGAAGAAAGCCAGGCTGCAGGACATCGGCTTCGGTTTCGAGACGATCACACAAAATATCGTGAACCAATTCGGCCCAGGACAGGCTGGTGATCCCATTCCATTTTTGGTTGAGATAACCATCGATCTCCCCGCGTTGTTGAGAAGCCCATGTCAACAAATGACGTTTTGAAGCATGGGCTGCGTCGGGACCAATCAAAGAAGCGCGGATCACCCATCTTTGGGGCCCCACAACCCCTTTCTCAGCTACGACCTTGGAATGCCCATAGTCGGTGTCCGGGCTGAACGGGTCATTCCACAAACACCCTAAGGCATGCGATCCAAAAACGGCATCCGAGCTGGCGTGGATCAGCAGCGTCTGCGGCGATAACGTTGTGGAAAGGATGGTTGGAAAACGTCCATTGATCCATTGCATGGAATCGCGTTCCCTAGCATCAGGGTCCTGTATGTAAGATCCCATCGCATTAACCACGGCTCCAACCCCTTTGGCTTGAAGGGACCGAATCTCATGCTCGGCGTTTTGAGGCGTCCACCGGACATCCGATTCGATGACCGACCACCCCTTTTCACGCAAGCACCTCACGACCACGTGCCCGAGCATGCCTCGCGCACCCAAGACGACAATCGGCTGTTCACGGTTCATGGCTTACGAAAAAGCGGTCCACCACCGGCCTTGATAATCAGGGTGCTTGTCCCGGATGTCCGAGGCGTAGTTCCAGGCGGTGATCAGACAGTGTGGTGGTTGATGTTCTGCGAGCCACGGCATGGGGACAATCGGGGTCGCTATGTGCGGCAAGAAGCGCCCATGACGCAAGGGTGATTCATCAATGATCCAAGCAAAGGGCAATTGCGCCATTTGGTTGAGAAAGACATTGGCTCGACCGGCTGCTCCATAGGCAACGAGCTGCTGCCCCCTGCTGACATACCCCATCAGTTCGCGGATGACAGCATGATCATACCTCTTGCGGTAGCTCTGCTCGAGTCGATGCAATTTTTTCTTGAGGCCCTTCAGATCCGGGCAACCCAAAACCGTGGGCTCCGCGCGTTTGATGAACCGACAGCGCAAGGCTCCACCGTGCATGGAGAGAGATTGGGTATCCAGCCGCTCAAAACCGATCATTCCCAAACAATGCACCAGGGAATCCTCGCTCCATTCAGCTTTATGCTCGTGATAAATGGTGTCCCATTGATTGCCACAGAGCAATGCCTCCAGATCATGGACTTCGACCCATAGCTCTCCCCCATCACGCAATGCCATGTAGGCCGCTTCAAACACCCTCTTCAAATCGGAGATGTGCGCCAAACAATTGCTTCCACTGATGACATCCCACTGGCCGACCCAGCCCATCGAAGCCACCTTTTCGGCCGTGAACGGCTCGTTCGCAAGCTCATAACCCTGCCCATCTTCCTCATGGGATTTGCGGGCAACATCACTGGGATCGACGCCTTGCCGAACCCAGGACTCGGGCAAGCGTCTCAGGAGGACACCATCATTGCATCCAATTTCCAGAAAACGAACCGGGGATGTCCCGTAGGCAGTCTCCAAGTGGGCGGCATAGTTCTCAAAGTGTTTCACCAGCCCCGAGACCGTCGAGGAGGCATAGTTATAGCGTCGAAAGAGAATGGATTCGTCCACGTCTTCGACCACTTGCACCAGGCCACATTGGTGACATAGCACCCATGAGAGTGGGAGACAATGCGCCTCAAAGGCTTGCTGGGAATCCGAACAGAACTGTCCGGCCAGAGGCATGGGGTCCATGGTCAGGACCTGTTCAAGGGATTGGGAAGGCGCTTGGCAACCTCGACAAGCCTTGATGACCGTATGGTTGGGGGTTGCCACCATCCTTAATGAAAGCTTTCAGGGTCTCCCATCGCATCCAGCAGGTTTTCCAGCTCAGGACCCGGCAGCAATTGTCGGGTGTTGTGACTGGCAAACTCAGACCCCAGTGGCTGGGGGGTCCAGTCACCTTGAAAACGATCATCCGGATAAATCGTGTAAAACTCCTCCTTCTCACTCACTCGCTGCATTTCATATTCATTGACCAGCACTTCGTGGAGTTTTTCTCCCCGGCGGATTCCGGTGATTTCGATTGGATAATCGGGTTGGCCCGCACGCTGACGTATCGTATCGGCCAGAGTTTGAATGGTGCATGCAGGCGCTTTTCGAACAAAGATTTCCCCTCCCCTGGCCTGGGTCATGGCATGGAACACCAACTCAACAGACTGATCCAACGTGAGCAGGAAGCGGGTCATTTCAGGGACAGTCACGGTCAATGGCTGGCCTTGCTCCAATTGGTCCATAAACAAGGGGATCACCGAACCTCGGCTTCCCATGACGTTACCGTAGCGCACACAGCAAAAAACCGTCTGGCAGTTTTTCTGATTCTGGCTACAAACCATTTTTTCCATCATGGCCTTACTGGTGCCCATCGCATTGACGGGTTTGACCGCTTTGTCCGTACTGAGAGCGACAAACGTTTTCACCCCGGCCCGGCGTGCCGCCAGACAGGCTTGATAAGAGCCCATGATGTTGGTTTGGACGGCTTCAAAGGGATCCTTTTCACAGGAACCCACTTGTTTAAGAGCAGCCGCGTGAAAGACATAGTCGACCCCTTCCATTGCCACGGCCAAACGAGTGGCGTCCCGAACATCCCCCAGGAGATACTCAAAATCGGGGAATTGTCGCTGCATGTCCCACTGCTTTTTCTCATCACGGCTTAAAATACGAATTTCCTTCGGTTCCTTTTCCATCAAATGCCTCGCCACCCGACTTCCGAAGGAACCCGTACCACCCGTAATCAATATGGTTGAACCTTTGAGCATAACAAAAAGAGTCCCCTGCTCCGGTCATCGACGCAAGGTGGCCGGGCCTGGACTGAATCTGATGAAAAGCTAGAGAAAATGAAGCAGAAGACAACGTTATTCACTGCCTTGGGGGCAAAGAGTCTTCCTCTTCTTCAACCCCATAACAAATAGACAATGGCTTGGAGAAAAGCGATACAGACGGCCCAGAGTCGGACAGAAGATTGGGAGTGAGACGCAGGATCCGCAGGCCGATCGGTCACTTCGGGTCCGTATCTCCACAATAGCCAAGCCAGCGCCAGGAAGAGCCCTGACACACAAAGGGAACCGATATGAAGAGTGGCCATCATCCTGCAGGCTCCTGTGAGGGTTCTCTGGGATCGACGTTCGGTCGGCCCATCATGAGCCCTGTCAAATCACCTGGATGAGGCGGTGGTGCCAAGAAGCTTCCCACAAGGACTCCCAGCAAGGAAGCGACGAACGACCACCAGGCCACCCATAAAAACGAGATACCGCCTTTCACACCGAAAAAGGACTCAGAAAAAGTAAGAAGCACCGCCACCAGGACCCCAGCCACCATGCCCATCAGGGCACCTGTGCTGTTGGCGCGCCGACTCAACATACCGAAGAGCAGAAGCGCCAGCAAAGGGCCTTGAATGAAGGAGAGAAAGGTCTGAAAAGCTTCAAAAACAGATCCGAAACCCTGTTTGACAGGATAACTGACAGCCACTCCAGCCATCAAAAGAACCGGTACGAGGCAACGGCCAACGCGCAAGCATTGAGCATCCTCGGCCTGCGGGTGAATCCAGGGCCGATAGAAGTCATGAACCAGCATGGTGCTCGCGGCGTTGACGTAGGAATCGAGATTGGACAAGACGCCGGCCAGGAAAGCTCCGATCACCAAACCCAGGATTCCCGAAGGCAGCAGACGGACCAACAACAGGGGCAACACGCGATTACCATCCCAAGCCTCTCCGGGGGATCCCAATTCCTTTTCCAATAGGACAATACCAATAAGCCCGGGGAGGACCAGGAGAAGAGGGAAGAACATCTTAATGGCGGCACAAAACACGTAGGAAGCCCTCGCCTCAGCTGCTGACCGTGTGCCCAAGGTGCGCTGAACGATCGCCTGGTTCCCCATCCAGTAAGCAGGGCCCAGCACAAAACCCAGACCCAGCACCACAGCTGGCCAAGGGTAGTGGGAGTGATCAGCAGGAGGCAGCAGGGTCAAGTGGTCTTGAGTCCATGTTTTGGAAGCTATGGCCTCTTTGAGTGCCCCCACTCCACCAACCTCCGAGAGTCCGCTGATACAGATAATGGCGGCACCCAGAATCAAAACAACGCATGAAAAAGCATCGGTCACTACCACTGCCTTGAGCCCGCCCACCGTTGTATAAAGGCCCACCACGCACGCTGTGAGCCCCACCGAAAACCAGAAGCTCCAACCAAGGATGCCTTCGAACATCGAAGCGGCACTGACAAAAATGGTCGCCAGGGTTCCGACCATGAACAAAACCCAGAGCCCTGAAAAAAAGGTTCGAACCACCGCATTGTAACGCAGCCCAAGGTATTCGGGCACCGTGTAAACATTGGCCAACCAAAGAAAAGGCATGAAAAGAAAGGCCGCGATCAGGACGGGAAAGATGCATCCCAGGAAATCAAAATTCATCATCACCACTCCGAAGCGATATCCATCCCCAGCCAAGCCTATCATGTCTTTTGCTCCGATGTCGGAAACGACCAGAGACAGTCCCGCTGCCCACCAAGGCAGGGAGCGTCCTGCGAGAAAAAAATCCTTACCCGTCTTGACCCCGCGGCTGAACCACAATCCAAGCAACCCCACGGCCAGCAGGTAGCAAACGATGAGGCCCATATCAAGGGCGCCTAAGTCCAGGGTCTCCATGGGAAACCATTGCATTTTGCTCAATGAGAAGCTGTGGCAAAAGAAAAAAGATCCTGCCCTGAGGCAAGATCTCAAGGTGTTTCATCGAGGTGTCAGTGGCACCCGAGTAAACTCTGATCACAAACCATTACTCAGCGATGCAATACAGGTGTTGATGCCCCCGAATGTAAATGGCATTGCCAGAGAGGGCAGGAGAGGCATCAATCGGATCGTCCAATCGATTGACGGCAAGCACCTTCAACGTGTCGGAGTCCTCCAGGACCACGGTCGTACCATTGCGTCCTGCGAGATAAACTTTACCATCCACACCTACCGGTGATGCATAGAAGCCTGATGGGCCATCCAGTCGCTCCTGGGTGTAATGCACCTTGCCGGTCTGTGCCTCTACACAGGTAATCACTGCATCATTACCTTGCGTGAACCAGAGTCTCCCATTCATCAGAAGGGGCGAAGGAACATACGGAGTTCCGCGGGAAAGCGTCCATGTAATGGCATCACTTCCTGAAAGATCTCCTCGCTTGCCTAGTTGAATAGCCATGGCGGCGTTGCCTCGATAGCCGGAAACAGCATAAAGATGGCGATCATCCGCCACCACCGAGGGAATGGCATTGACGGTTTGGCCGGCACACTCCCAAAGCAGAGCCCCATCCGACAGGTTGTAACTACGCACTTTGTTACTTGCATTGACGACCACCTCGATTGTGCCGTCGTGTTGCACGATGTAAGGAGTGCTCCACCCAGTGCGTTCGTCACGATTTTGCCTCCACAGCTCCGAGCCATCTCGCTTGTCAAAAGCGACAAGATAAGATTCCTGTTCGGTATCCCACGGAACAACCAATGTTTGACCATGTAATACGGGGGAGGCGCCCTCGCCGAATCCATTGCGAGTGGACATGTCCCCCAGGTCCTTCTTCCACGCCAGATTTCCCTCCATGTCGTAGACAAACAAGCCTCGAGAGCCAAAAAAGGAAACCACATGCTGCCCATCGGTCACTGCAGAACCCGAGCTGTAGCTGTTGGTAGGATGATGGCCTTCATGAGGAATCACGGCCATGCCTTCGCGTACCCAGAGGGTGTCGCCCGTCTCCTTGTCCAAACACAAGGTTTGAAAAGAATGTTTGACCGAAGCCGGTTGGCCACCCCCAAATCCGCCTCTGCCTCCTCTTCCGCCTCTTCCACCTCTGCCCTGCCCGGGCCTGCGCCCAGGGCGATCAGCTTGAGGCTCAGGAGGATTGCCCACTCCAGAATGATCTGAGTTGTCGGCTACCGGTTCGGCAACGGCGGTCAGCAAAAAAAGCCTTTTGCCCCACAGGACGGGACTGGCGTGCCCCTTGCCTGGAATGGGCTTTTTCCAGCGAATATTTTCCTGTTCGCTCCAGGTTGTAGGAGGATGTCCCTCCAAAGCGATGCCGTTGGACACCGGGCCTCTCCATTGAGGCCAGTGGGTTTGGGCAAGGCTGAGATGCATGGATGTAAAAACCAAGCCCACTGTCAGAGCAAAACGTTTGATGGAAAGGAAAGTATGCATGAGAAATCGATATGAGAGATGTATTCAATCATGACGCATTGAAAAAAGATATGGTTACAAGAAATCCAGTCGACTTCCCTCAGATTGACACCCGTTCGCCCCTTCACCATAGTAAGCAGATGCATCTCGCCCCATCCAAAGTCCATCACCCAATGGCTGGCTGGGCAGCCAGCCTGCGCTGCTTGTTGGCCTGCCTCTGGCTGGGGCTTCCAACAGCCCTCTCGGCTCAGTCCCATCACTGGCGTGGCCCCCATCAGAACGGCTTTTTTCCGGATGGCAGCCTTTCAGGGCAATTGGATGCTTCCAGCATGAACTGGAAAGTCGCCGTACCGGGAAAGGGCACCTCCACCCCAGTGGTTACCAAGGACTGGATCGTCTTGACCTATGCTCACGAGGGGCAAAACACCGTAGCAGCTTATCACCGGAATGGGGAACCCGGATGGATCGCGCTTTGTGGAGCTGAAGCACCCGGCAAGCACCGCAACGGATCGGGCAGCAATGCATCCATTGCTACCGATGGGGACCACTTTTTTGCCTATTTCAAAAGTGGCCATTGGGTCGGCCTGGACCACCAGGGCCAAACACTTTGGAAACATCATCTCGTCGAGCAGTACGGCCCGGTATCTCTCTATTGGGACCACGGAACCTCTCCGCTGGTCACCTCTCATGGTGTGGTGATGGCGCGCATGCATGAAGGTGAGTCATGGCTGGCCTCTTACGCAAAGGAGACCGGTGCACTGCAGTGGAAGCAGAGTCGTAATTTCTCTACCCCAACCGAAGGGGATCATGGCTACAGCTCACCGATCATCGCACATCTAGAGGGTCAGGAGGTCATCCTCGTATGGGGCGCTCAACACCTGACATGCCACGATATCAAGACCGGGAAAACGGTGTGGAGCTGTGGAGATTTCAACCCGAAAAAGGTCGCTTTCTGGCCAGCGGTTGCTTCCCCCATTCAGGCAGGAGAGACAGTGGTGGTTCCTTTCGGACGAGCTGACAAGAAGCAACCCCGCCTTCATGGCATCCTGTTGGAAGGCACAGGCGACGTCACGAAGACCCACCGACGTTGGAACACATCTCAATACAGCAGTTTTGTCCCATCCCTTACCTTTGATGGGGCTTTGGCAATCTGCCTGAGTGACCGTGGCACCCTGGCTGGGATTCAACCTGATACAGGCCAAACTGCTTGGGTGATGGAACTCCCTAAACACCGTTCCAGCTATTACGCCTCTCCATCAGTCGTCGGGGACAAACTCATCGCAGCCCGAGAAGATGGAGCCGTATTCGTTCTCCAACTAGGTGAAAAACCTCAACTCATCGGGGGAAAAGAACTGGGAGAACGGGTCATTGCGTCCCCTGTGTTTGACGGCACCCAACTGTTGATCCGAAGCGAAAAACACCTCATAAGCTACCGCTAATCCAAGACACCATGAAGAAGAGAGATTTTATCAAAACCGGCTTGGGCCTTTCCAGCCTTGCCACAGTGGGGCTCGGCTGCCAAACCATCGAACTCAGCCAGAAACCGGATGCACACACCCTTCACCACCGAATCAAGCTTGGCATTTCTTCTTACTCCTACTGGCACTTCCGCGACCCAAAGGTGTCGATAGAGTCGGTCATCGATCGATCTGCCGCTTTGGGAGTGGAAGGCGTTGACATCCTACATCGGCAGATGGATTCGGAGGACATCCCCTACCTGCAAAAGCTCAAACGCCATGCCTTTATTAATGGAATCGATTTGATCGCCCTCTCCATTCACCAGGACTTCGTGGACCCCGATCCCGCATTCAGAGCCCAGCAAATCAAACATACCATCAAGTGCATTCACCTGGCCCATGAAATGGGCATACCGTGCATTCGTCTCAACTCAGGACGATGGAATACCATCGCATCTTTCGACGATCTCATGGCTGCCCGAGGCCAGGAGCCAATCCTGCCCGGGTATCAGGAGAGTGATGGATTTGACTGGTGCATCGCATCCATCGAAGCTTGCCTCAAAGAAGCCGAAGAAAAGGGAGTCATCCTCGCATTGGAGAACCACTGGGGGCTCACGCGAACTCCAGAGGGCCTACTGCGCATCCTGAATGCCATCGATTCTCCATGGCTGGGGGCCTTGATGGATACCGGAAATTTCCTCGAGGAACCCTACCCCAAGCTGGCACAAATAGCCCCTCGAGCCGTCTTCGTGCAGGCCAAAACTTATTTTGGAGGAGGCGAATGGTACACGCTGGATCTGGATTATGCGCGGATCGCTAGCATGCTCAAGGAAGTCGGCTTCGGAGGCTATGTTTCCCTTGAATTCGAGGGTAAGGCGCCCGCTGAGGAGGGGGTTCGAAAAAGCGTTGAGTGGCTGAGATCCCACTTGAGTTAAAACACGCTACACCGCGTGAGCTTCGAAGATCCTGGCATGCCAAGCATCGTTTCCTGTGGTTGATCTCAAGGCACCCATCACCCTGCTCAAGGGAGTTGGAAAAACTCGGGCTTCGAGTTTGGAAACCATGGGCATTCGAACCCTGGAGGATCTCCTTTATTACCGCCCCCGCCGATACGAGGACCGGAGAGGCCTCCCCGCCATCCATCAACTTGCAGCCGGTCAATGGGCGACAATCTGCGGAGAAATTCAATCGGCTCGCAGTCGTTTCTTTCGAGGCAAACGCATGTCCCAATTCGAGTGCGAAGTGGCGGATGAAAGCGGCAGGATTCTTTGCCGCTGGTGGAACATGCCCTTCCTCAAACAGCACTACCTGCCTGGGAAGCGGTTTTTCGCATACGGACAGCTCAAGGACGGATCTCCTTTGCGCATGGATCACCCGGAAATCGAATGGGTTGAAGAGGACGAGTCCAAGGATCCCGTTCACACCAGTCGCGTCGTTCCCGTTTACAGGTGCCAGAAGGGAGTAGGACAACGCTGGCTTCGATCGCTGATTCATCAATTATTACAGGACCATGTTTCCCATGTGACAGACCCCTATCCGCAGGCCTGCATGGAAGGTTTCCTGCCACAATCCGAAGCTGTGAAAAAACTCCACTTTCCGCGGAATCCGGAAGAAAGCCATGCGGCCAGAGAACGCTTGGCCCTAAACGAGGCACTGGAACTCCAGCAAGAAGTCCGACAACGTCGCAAGGCCTTCGCGGAAAGCGTCTCCGCACTACCAAAAAATTCCGTGAGCCCTTTGGCTGAGACCTTCATTGAAAGCCTGGCATTTGATCTGACTCCGGATCAAAGAGATGTTCTAGTAGATGTCGAATCGGACTTGCGTCAGAGGCATCCCATGAGGCGCCTCCTTCAAGGCGATGTAGGAACCGGAAAAACCCTGGTCTCCGTCATTGCAGCACTTCAGGTCATCGCAGGTGGCCATTCGGTGATCCTCATGGTTCCAACCACCTTATTGGCACAGCAGCACTATCAAACCATTTCAAAGCAGCTGAGCGGTCTGAACATTCCCGTGATTCTCAGAACTTCAGCTTCGCACGGAGAACCCTCACAAGCCTCCAACCTTCCCTCTTTCACCATCGGCACACACGCCTTGCTGCATGTGAAGCAACCACCCAAGTCGGTAGGCCTCATCCTGATTGATGAACAGCACAAATTTGGAGTCTCCCAAAGGCAACAGATTCTGAAGAACCAGGAGCAGGCCCACCTGCTGATTATGACGGCCACCCCCATTCCCCGCACCATGGGGTTGGCCCTGTATGCCGACCTGGACGTGTCCACGATGCGGCAAAGACCTAAAGGAAGAGGACGGATTCGCACTTACCTGAGGGAGGAGAAGGATCGCCACAAAATTGAAAACTTTCTTGAGACGACCTTGAAAGAAGGACGGCAGGTCTTCATCGTTTTCCCACGTATTGAGGCAACGGAATCGACTCCAAAATCGCTCATGAAGGAACAGGAGGCCTTGACGAGGCGCTATCGCGCTTTCGGTGTCGGCCTCATGCATGGAAAAATGCGGGAAGAGGAAATCAGCGCCGTGATGGATCAATTTAAGGATGGAGAGATCGGCCTACTGCTCTCAACCAGCATGATCGAAGTAGGCGTCGACATTCCCAACGCAACGGTGATGATCGTTGAGAACGCTTCCCATTTTGGCATGGCACAATTGCACCAAATGAGAGGACGCATCGGTAGAGGTCCGCACGATGCCCACTGCATCTTCATGGCCGATTCCGCTGACGAGGGAAATTGGCAGCGCCTGCGCAAGATGGAGCAGTCACTGGATGGCTTCGAGATCGCTGAAGAAGATTTCCGACTCCGTGGCCCGGGTGATTGGCAAGGCCAGGACCAAAGTGGCACCCAGCACTGGCGCTTCCTCCAATTACCAGAAGATGAGTCCTTGTTGATTCAAGCCAAGGAATGGACAGGCACCTGGCCAGAGCCTGCCAAACCTCCTCAAGCCTCTCCATAAATGCCTTGGCGAAAAGCAACCTAATAGTCATAGTTTGTGCCGTGTGGCAGGTATTCCTTGAGTTCCTACAATTTCTGAAACAGGAAAAGAAGTGGTGGTTATGGCCACTGATACTGATGCTCCTCCTCCTGGGCGCATTGATTGCCTTTTCCTCCAGCAGCGCCTTGGCGCCTTTCATGTATCCGTTCATGTAACCAGTCATCCACTGTGGAGAGGGGCATGAAACATATCCTGGGCATCTCTGCCCTTTATCACGACAGCGCAGCCGTCCTACTCAAGGAGGGCGACATCGTGGCAGCCGCTCAGGAAGAACGCTTCACACGTCTGAAGAATGATCACCGTTTTCCTGAGCAAGCCATTGAATTCTGTTTAAAACAAGGCGGTATCACCCCCTCTGATCTGGATGCCATCGCTTTTTACGAAAAGCCCATCACCAAATTTTCTCGCATGCTGGAAACCTACCTCGCCATCGCTCCACGCGGATGGCGTACTTTCCCCAGGGTCATGAGTTCTTGGCTTTCCGAGAAAATTCAAATCAAGCAGACCCTCGGTGAGATCTTTTCAAATCCAGGAACGAAGTGTCCGATTTTCTTCGCTCAGCATCACGAATCCCATGCAGCCTCTGCCTTCTATCCCTCCCCTTTTGAAGAGGCGGCCATCCTGACGATTGATGGGGTCGGGGAATGGGCCACAACGACCCTGGCATCCGGCAAGGGAAAGCATGTTGAGATTCTCAAGGAAATTCGATTCCCTCATTCGCTGGGCCTACTCTACTCAACGATCACCGCTTTTTGTGGTTTCAGAGTCAACTCCGGGGAATACAAACTCATGGGCTTGGCTCCCTACGGCAGAGCGGTCTATGCGGATATCCTGAGAGAGAATGTCATACAGATTCACGAGGATGGATCCTTTCATCTGAATCTAGATTATTTCGGCTTTCTGTCCTCCGATCAGATGGATCACCCAAGATTGCATGGCCTGCTGGGAGGCCCCCCTCGACAACCGGACACCCCCATGGAAGAACGCTTCATGGACATCGCAGCTTCGATTCAGGCCATCACCGAAGAGATCATGATCAAGTTGGCCCAGCATGCGCGTACCGTGACAGGTCATCGCAACCTGTGTCTTGCAGGCGGGGTCGCCCTGAATTGCGTGGGCAACGGAAAAATCCTCAAAGAAGGGGTCTTTGAGCGATTGTGGATTCAACCGGCTGCAGGGGATGCCGGTGGAGCTCTCGGAGCTGCGCTGGCGATCTATCATCAGCAAAATGAGCGAAAAAGCATCCCCCCGTCCACTCCCAAAAACATCGACAGCATGCGTGGCGCGCTCCTGGGCCCGGAGTATGATCAAGGGAGTATCGATCGCGTGTTGCAGAAGGAAGGAGCCACCTATCAGACTTTCACAGAGGAACCAGAGCTCTTGAGTCATGTTGCATCATGGCTCGACCAAGGCCTTGTGGTTGGCTGGATGCAGGGACGCATGGAGTTCGGCCCTCGTGCCCTGGGCAACCGCTCCATTCTGGGAGACCCTCGCTCCTCGACGATGCAGAGCCTCATCAATCGCAAAATCAAATACAGAGAATCCTTTCGGCCTTTTGCTCCAAGCATCCTGCAGGAGCGGGCCGAGGAGTTCTTCCAACTACAAGGACAAGCAAGTCCCTACATGCTCATGGTGGCTCCGACTCAGGAAAGCATCCGCCTGCCAGCAGGGGATGAAAAGCATGGCCTGGAGCGCTTGCATGCCTTGCGCTCCACCCTGCCGGCGGTGACCCACGTGGATGATTCAGCCAGGGTTCAAAGTGTTTCCGAAACAACCAATCCTCTTTTCTACCGGCTGCTCAAGACATTCGAAAAACAAACCGGGTGCCCTGCGTTGATCAACACCTCCTTCAATGTCAGGGGCGAACCCATTGTCTGCTCCCCCAAGGATGCCTATGACTGTTTTATGAACACCGAGATGGACATCCTGGTGATCGGCCCGTGTGTGCTGAAAAAAGAAGAGCAATCACAGCAAGCACCCAAGCCGTCGTTTCACCCTGTTCCCGACTGATTCGCACCATGCGCCTTCGATTGAAAGAAGAGCCCCGAGAATGGCTCAAGTTCACCGCCTCCACCGGAGTCATGTTCGGATTGCTATGGACCTTGGGCAGATGGAAACAATGGCACACTCTCGCCGTGTGGGCGGGATTTATTCCCGGATGCATAGCAGTGATTGCGTGCTGGCTGCACCCACGTCTCTTCCGTGGTTACTACCGCATGGGGATGCGGTTTTTCCATTTCATCGGTCGCCGCATTTCCACCCTGGCCCTGACGGTCTTCTTTTTCGGCTGTCTGACCCCCATGGCCTGGATGCTGCGGTTCATGGGCAAGGATTTACTCAAGATCCAACGCCCAGACAACATCAAGACGAACTGGGAAAGCCCCCGAAGCAGTGGTGGCCATGACAAGATGTTTTAGACCACTCCCCGAAAGGAAGCCTCTCGATCATCGCAGATTGGACTCTTGCCAGGGAGTCGAACGTTGAGCCTCTTCCATGCGAACCGTCTGAACCTGGGCACCTGAAATTGCCGAGGCCTGATTGCCAAAGTTACCTCGCACGTAGGAGAGCAATTGAGCGATTTCCTCATTGGCCAGACCGGCAAAACCCGGCATGGCAATGGGCGTTTTGGAAAGAAAGGCTTCTCCATTAAGCGTGATCGGGCCCTCGAGACCGTGAAGCACAATTCGGATGAGGCGACCGGGATCCCCGCTCACCCAATCACTGGATTCAAGAGATGGATAGAAACCCGGCAATCCTTTCCCATCCGCTTGATGGCATGGTAGACAGGCCTTCTGATAGAGCAGCTCCCCCTGACTGAGGGTCACCGGTTCCTCGGTCGTCAGAGCCCTGAGATAGGCTTCGTGTTCGGGCCTTTCCAGAGCCAGCTGTCCCTCCCGCAGGACGGGCTCCCAAATCGGCTGAAGCGAGCGGGCGGTCTGGCGAAGCGCATAATCGATGAATCGATCTCTGGAATGATCCAAAACTCTGAGTGCCACAGTGATGGAGGTGGGTCGGCGTAGATAGCTGCAGGCCACGACGGCTTCCAAACGCACTCGGGGATGGGGGTCCTCAGCCATTTTCTTGAGCCAATCTTCGGAAGCCTCCAGGCGATCAGCCCATCCGCTTAGCGCACGCACCCCGTAGGATCGCACCCTAGCATCAAGCGAACCCAGCATTTTTGAAATCAACGTCGCTCGAGGGGATTCATGTGCTTGATAAACCCCTGCCCACTCGATCAAGTGCCTTTCATTCAGCGGCTCCGGTGATTCCTGAGCAAAATGCTGTCGATGAGCGTCCAATGCCTGGAGGACTTTAGTGGATGGCAAATAAAAAAGCCGACGACGAGCTTGATGGCGAATCCATCGTTCCGGCGAGTGAAGGTGGGAAATAAGCTCGGGGATACCCAGCTGTTCCATGTTGGGTGCCTGAACCGGCTCGTGGCTTGTTGAAGAAATCCGCCAAATGCGACCATGATGCTTGTCGCGCTGGGGGTCTGCATAGCTTGCTTGGTAGTGACCAATCACGCGATTGTACCAATCGGCCAGGTACATGGCGCCATCGGGCCCCATGCTCACATCCACAGGGCGAAACGAGCTGTCGGAAGAAACCATGACTCTTGGAAGCTGAGAAGAGCGAAATCCCGCCCCGTCATCTTCAAGCTGATGCAACTCCACTAAGGAACCAAAATAACCCCCAATCAAAGCGGCACCCTGAATGGAATCCGGCATGGCGCGGGTGCCCACAAAATCCAGCGATGTGGTCTTGGGAGAGGTATCGAACAGATTTCCTACCCCGTGATATTGCTCGGGAGAGGCCGCATAGGATTGATTGGCGACCGTCCTGGACCCGCCTCCCATGGGACTGGCACCGCGGATCATTCCCGGCACGGTCCAATAACCCTGAGGGCGGTCTCCTGTTTTGTGGAACACCTGCCCATAATCATCTTCGGCAACCCCCCAACAATTGGCACCGGCCATGCCACCACCAAAGAAGCCTTCCAGGAGCATCGACTGAGGGCGTAATCTCCAGACGGCTGCACGATCCAGGCGCTTGATTCCCCAGGGAGTTTCCACCAATGACATGGCATGCAGGCCCTGAGTGAACCACAGACTGCCATCGATGCCATGACTGATGGAATTGATTAATTGGTGCGTATCCCCCACACCAAAGCCCGAAAAAAGCACTTCGCGACGATCGGCCCTGAGATCTCCATCCTCATCCCGCAAAAAGATGAGTTGATCGAAGTCACAGGCATAGACCCCTCCTTGCCCGGGTTCCAACCCCTGGATCATGGTCAGACCCTCAGCAAAGCGCCAATGCTTGTCGGCCTGGCCGTCTCCATTTTCATCCTCAAGAACCAAAATGTAATCTGAGGGGCGCACGCTTGCCAGGGACTGCGGATAGGATGGAGAACAAGCCACGTAAAGACGACCTGCCCCATCCCAGGCGATCTGGATGGGATTGACCACATCCTGTTCTTCAGAGGCAAATAAATGGGCTTGAAAACCCTCGGCCATTTCAAAGCTTGCCAGCTGCTCCTCCGGGCTCAGTGCTTCGGGGGACACTCCCTGATCACCCACCGTCGGGTATTCGGGAAGCGATTCCTGAGAACCGAGAGCGAGGCGATGAATTATGTCATCGTATGCAGCGATTTGCTCTCGTCGCTGTTTGAGAGAACCATGAAGGCTCGGTGAGTTGCCAGCAGCTGTCGCAAAACGCTGAGAAACCCGGTCACCATATGCGAAGGACCAGTTTGCCGGGCGCCAGGCATCAAACCAGAGACGATTTTTGGCGATGATGGCCGATTGCAGTTTGGGCGAGATTGTTTCCGGTGATGGAAAGCCGCCCAGTTGACGCGCCATTTCCATCGCCACGCGCTGCAGGCCATCTTCGTTGAGATGAATGCCATCTCGCGTCATGGGTTTTGAGTTCCCTTCCTTGTTCAGAAAGGGAGTGTAAAGATCCAGATAGATCAAACCACGTTCTCGGGCGATGGATTCAATGGTTTGAGCGTATGCCTTGAGGACTTCATTGTATTGGCTCAAGCGCGGTGCGTAAGGCGCTTGAGGATCTTCATACGGAATGGGGGAAACCAGAATGCATCGCTGGGTTTGTTGTGCAAAAGCGTCCAGGAGCTGGTGATAGGCGACTTTGAATTCGGTGAGTCGCTCAAGCCCATCCAGAGCCTCCATCTGGCCATACTGAACCAACAGGGTTGAACATGTAGCCGCCCGGAGTTGCTCAGGCCATGGGCCGAAGTGTAAGTCTCTCCACTGCTCATAAACCGTGTCTCCTTCCCAAGCCATGGAGCGGAAGGTCATCCTTGAGGAGGCGAAAGCCGTCTGCATCAAGGCTTCAAAAGAACCATATTCCTGCTCCATGACAGCGTTTTCCTGCCCCACCCAAACCAGGCGATCTTCTTGAATCGGTTCAAAGGTAATTCCTTCAAAAGGAGGATATGGCTTGCGTGACTGACCCTCCCCAAACCTGCTGGAGATGACCGAAGAAGGTGGCACCACAGGGTCAGGCAGTAACTCAAGCATCAGATTCCTGAAAGCAATCTCAGCCTTACAGTTCCCGTGTATTTGCAGAGCAATGTTGCCCGTTTGTTCTATCCCCTCCTCTTCCTCCACATAAGAGACGGTCAAGGTCTCGTTCAAAAACAACCGAACCTGAGGCCCTTCGACCCACACTTCATACTGATTCCATTCGCCCGGTTTTTCGAGCTGACCGATCAAGTCGCTATCTGCTTGAACCAGCATGCGACGGCGCCTGGATTCATCATAAAGACTTCCTGAATAACCCGCTCCGATGTCGGCTTGGTAACCCATCATTTCATTGGGAGGATTTTCCAAGCGTTGACTGCGAAATTGCACGCCCCCATTGATGAAGCCTTCGATACCCACTAGGCGATATTCAAACCGAAGCCGAAAGTGTTTGAACTCTCGGGTGGTGGCGAGAAATTCGTTTTGTGGGTTCCCCTCCATGGAGCCCCCGACAATGGTTCCATCCTCCACCCGCCAAACCTCGGGATGGGGACTCTCCCAGCCATCCAGATTCCGCCCGTTAAAAAGTGTCATCTCATCAGCTCCGACAGGGCGAACAAGGAGACTCATCGCCAAAAAGAGAGGTACAAGGCAAAGGGAAAATCGGAGAGACGCCGAAGGAGCTGAAGAGCAGATCACTTGCATGGGAGACTTCAAATCATCGCGAATGACGGCACTGACAACAAGTGCAAAGCACCACCCGTCCCAGACCCGGTCTGAGGGGGTCAGAGGACCTACTGATTCGAGGGGCCCAAGCCTGCTGAGTTAGCGATTAAAAATGGAAATAATGTTGATCCCCAGGCTTTCGGCGATCGAAAACAGGAAGAGCAGAGTCGGCGGAAGCAGGAGGATGAATAAGACTACCACCTTTTTCCACTTCATGCATCATCCTCCGATTCATCCAGTGCATGCTCCTTCAAAACATCAAGATCCACAAACTCGAGGGCGGAAACATGGGTCGACTCAAGTTTCACAGGAGGGGCGCAACCAGCCTGGAGCGCCTCCACCCATCGATTGAGACACACGCACCAGCAATCTCCAGGCTTGAGCCCGGGAAATTGATACTGCGGGTTGGGTGTCATCAAATCATTCCCGCGGGAACGCCCAAAGACCAAAAAGGCTTCCGTCACCCTGACACAAACGACATGCAAACCGTGATCACCCGGGCCAGTATGACATTTCCCGTTACGATAAAAACCCGTCAGAGGGTTGGTGCAACAGGTTTCGAGGGGGGTCCCCAACACATTACTGGCTGTCTCCTTGGGCTCATTCATGAACAGGAGTTACGTTGCCTCTCTTGGCCGGGCATTGCAACCCCATAGAGGGTGGGAAATGTCTGAAGGCTCGCAGGACGGACGCTGTGTCGTGTAGCTTATGCAAAATCCGTTTCTGCAACAATGCACGGATACCTCTTTAACTGTGTTGAGCCATCCATCACACCCCATACCCCATCTTCTATGCTGCCTGCTCCTTCTGGCCTCTGGCTCTTTGGCAAAGGGCATCGACCGTCCCGACATCCTGATGATCGTCGTGGACGACCTGAACGATTGGATTCCTCTGCTAAATCCTGGGGCCCCCGCGCGGACGCCTCACCTGGACCAACTTGCGGCAAGAGGCATGTCATTCACGCGAGCCTATTGCATGGCGCCGGCATGCAACCCATCGCGCGTGGCGACCCTGACAGGTCTGAGACCCTCCACAACGGGCGTTTACGGCAATAGAAGTGATTGGAAAAAAGCCCTCCCCAACCGTCCCACCATCATGCAGGCATTGCGTGCTTCGGACTACCAGATCATGGGGGCGGGCAAGGTTTTCCACCATCAGCTCGATGGAGCCTTTCACGATCCCAAGGCCTTTGATGTCTACACGCCCATGAGGAAGCAGCGTTACCCAACCACCAAATTGAACCGAGCGCCTGGATATGGTTCCAGAAACACCGATTGGGGGGCCTGGCCTGAGAAGGAAGAAGAGACGGTCGACGCAGGAACCGTCGAAGCCTGCATCCAAGCCCTGGAGCATCGGGATCCTAAACGTCCGCTTTTTTTAGTTTGCGGACTCTTCAAACCTCATTCGCCTTTTTTCGCGCCACAGGCTTTCCACCCCCCACCCCACACCCTTCCCTTACCAGAACCAACCCCTTTTTCTCGTTCGGAATGGCCAGCAGGAGCCTGGAGCTTACAGAGACCCTCACGGTGGTTTTGGAAGGGAATGATGGACCTTGAGAGGGAGCAACCCGGTTCCTACAGGCGGTGGGTGGAGTCCTACGTCGCCTGCGTGCAGTTCATGGATCACCAGCTGGGGAGACTATTGGTGGCGTTGGATGCCTCCCCACGCGGCAAGGAAACCATGATCATCCTGTGGTCAGATCATGGTTTCCATCTGGGCGAACGACATCACATGGAAAAATTCATGCTGTGGGAGAAAACCACCCGAATCCCCTTGATCGTTGTCCTTCCCGGGACCACGCTCGATCATCAGCGATGCGACACACCCGTCGATTTGAGCACCCTCTACCCAACGCTTTTGGAAGTTGCCGGAGGGCCCTCAAGCATTCCTTGCGATGGCAAAAGTCTGATCCCTCTGCTGAAAAACCCGGAAGCCGACTGGCAGACTCCTGCCATCACGACCTACTTACCCGGAAACCATGCCATCCGTTCGCCGCGATGGCGCTACATTCGCTACGCCGATGGGTCGGAAGAGCTCTACGACCACTCGGTAGACCCTGAGGAATGGGTAAACATGGCACAACAACCGCATGCGCATGCCATCAAGAAGCGCTTGGCTGGGTGGCTTCCCCAAAACGAAGCCGCTGCGACCCCAAACCTCAAGCGTTGAGAATCCCACTTATTACCAGTCATCGGTTCGAAAGGCGTTCAAGGGCATGCCTTGTTGAGAGAACAAGGTTGGGACAGCGGTGTTGCTGAAGCAAAACCGGACTGCGACCGGTTGGGGCACCTGATCGGACTGACAGATCAGCGCGGACCCTTCAATCGATACCGAGGCCGGGTGAAACACCCGATCAACACCCGCCAGTTCGAAGCCTGTAACCCGACCTTCCCGGGCCACCAGCCCACCTGGGGCATGATCCACTTGAATACGGACCTTGCGGCCGCGTATCTCATGACTCTGATAGGTCGGACTCTGATGGGGCCCGGCCTTGGGATCTCCATAGGTTTGATCCAGCGCCAGGTGCGCCAGGCGCAGACCCACGTCGCGCTTATTGACGGGATGAATGTCCTTGAGATTATCCACCAGATCACTGACGACCACCATACCGGTTTCAGGAAGCGCGAGGGATTGGGTTTGCGCTTCTCGCAGCCTCGCCGCCACCATGGGTTCCTCATAGGCGAAAGGAGCAATTTGCACGAAATAGAAGGGAAGGGACTCCTGCTGCCAGGCATCTCTCCAGGATTGAATCATGGAAGTGAAAAGGGATCGGTAGGTTGAGGCAGTTTTCACGTTGGACTCCCCCTGATACCAGATGACCCCGGCAATACGATAGGGCGCGATGGGGTGGATCATGGCGTTGTAGGTGAGTCCCGGATCTTTGGGCCACCAGGCAAAGGGCTCCAGTTCGCCAGCGGCTTCCAGTAGCGCCGGATGGTCGACAACCACTTTTTCGGGAGTCCACACCTCTGCAGGGGTCCCCCCCCAATAGGCACCGATCAGGCCAACCGGCACCTGCAATCGTTGATGGAGTCGTTTCCCAAAAAAATAACCGACGGCACTGAAAGATGGCATGGTCTCGGGAGAACACACTTTCCAGCGACCCTCGCATTGGTCCTGCGGATGCTGTGAAGTGGTTTTCGGAATCTCAAAAAACCGCATCTCGGGCAACACCGCAAGAGGCCCCTCTTCCAGAGACTGAGGCAACTGCTGCCGCCCACTCCACTCCATATTGCTTTGCCCGCTGCACAGCCAGACTTCCCCGACCATCACATCCTTCACGACATGTTCATTGGTTCCAGCTATACGAACCTCATGGGGGCCGCCTGCCTTGGGAGTGGACATGTTGAAATGCCACCTCCCACCTGAATCGGCCACGCCTTCGATCGATTGTCCCCACGAACTCTGAATCGTGATCTTTTCGGCGGGATCCGCCCAGCCCCACAAGCGCACTTGGCCACCCTCTTGCACCACCATGTGATCCGAAATCACCGAAGGGAGTCTTACCTCCGCTCGCAAAAAATAGCCCCACATCCCACACCATGCGAGGAAGCTATAGAGGAGGCCCTTGAGCAGGCGAGGAGAGGTACCATCGTGGCTGTCAGAAAGAGGTATCATTGCGGGTCAGGATGGTCTTCGCACGCCAGAATGGCAAACGATTCATCGCTTGAGATGATAAAATCGGTAGGCTTCAGCGTTTTTTGAGCGATTTCAAATACGCGATCAAATCACGCACCTCCGATGTTTTCAGCGACTCCATCAAGCCTTCAGGCATGGCGGACAGGCTAGGAAGGCGTTCAGCAATATCCACCAAGGGAAGGTGTTTGAGGGCTCCGGTGGCCAACCGCAAAGTCAGGGTCGTCTCATCCTGCTGTGTGACCACGCCCACCCATTCTTCCTCGTTATGCAAAACCACATTTTCTGAAACATACCCCGGAGTGACGCTAGCATTGGGTTCCAGAATGGCCTCCAGAATGGCTTCAGCTGGGAGCCGATCTCCCAGATGGTCCAAGGAGGGCCCCACCACACCTCCTTGCCCTTCAATTTGATGACAACGCAGACAGGCAATTTCAGCACGGTTGAGGAACAGGTCTCTGCCTGACTCAAGGTGACCGCCCTCAAGGACAGCCGTTGCGAACGGCCAGACCTCCTGCTCTTGAGCCTTCTGGCGATAGTGCTGCCACCAAGCCAAGGATTCAGGTTGATCACTGGACTGCACCAATTCCAGCAGCTCCAGCCCTAGTGCGGGTGGAAACTCGCCCTCAAGGAACTGCTGCCACCATTGGGTTCTCCATTTTTGCGGTTGATCTCCCGAGAGTCTCCACATCGACTGCAAGGCCAAACGCCGTATCGCAATCGTCGATTCCGGGTCTTCCCACCACCTCGTGAGGGTTGCCTGAAGATCCCCGGGAGCGGTCTTTTCATAAACCTTCAAAGCAACGGATCGGACCGCGTCAGCGTCATCCCTGAGGCCACGCTGGAGCCATACCGCTTGTGACTCTGGATCAAAATCGATCAGGCCAGCCAAAGCCCTTGCCCGCAGGGAATCCGGCAATTTCACATCCATGAACGCTCTCTCCAGCCAGGGTTGGGTTTCCGGCCATTGGCGATCCAACCCCCACGAGAGAAGGGTTTCGGTAAGAGACACATGCTTGAAGTCCATCAACGGGGTCAGGCTTTCCCAAAGGTCAAAAGTCCATGTCGGATTCCGCTGAGGGCCAGGTCGCCACAAGCCATCCACTGGATCCAGGTCGCGCACTTGATCCCATTGAGACAACATGTGCACCGCTTCCAGCAGGGTCGAGTCAGAGACCGTTTGCGATCCGTCATTGGCCTGTTCTTGAAGCCATCCTATGAGCTGCTGGAGTTGGTCGGTGTTGGCTTGATAGTAAAAGGTCCAGAGCCATCGTTTCCAGACACCCGGAGAGGACGCCACATCAGGTGTCCATTCCATGACGCGATCCCCAAGGGAATCCATCCGCGCCTCATAAATGGCGCGCATGGCAGCACCGCTGACCTCAGGAGAAGGGTCGTCCAGCAAGCTTCTCAGGGAAGGATGTTTCAACCGTTTCATCGCCAGGACCATTCCCATGCGGGCTGAAACGTCGTATTTTCGCATCCATGTCTGGTGCTGCTGTTCAAACCGGGTTGGAAAGCGTTTGATCCATGCAGCAATAAAACGATGGATTCCGTGCTTGAGGTGAGCCTGCATGCTCTCACCACCTTGATCCAGCTGACCAAAAGCCTTCTCCAGGCTCTGTTGAATGTCCCACGAACTCCCAAAATCGAATACGGTTTCCATGGCACGTGAGAGGGCCAGCCATGCATGAAGACGCACCATCGGGGAGGCATCCATAGTGGCTTCCATGGCCCTGGGCAAGTCCCCCTTTTCAGGCCGGTCGGCCATCCACTCCAAGGCCACTCGACGCACCGCGGGGTGAGGATCGTACATGGCAAGAAGCATGGCTTTGTCACGAGCCCCCTGATGAAGTTCATGTTCCGAACGTGAGTGCTGGTTCAAACACCAGAGAGCATGAAGACGCCCCATGACACCCGCTTGATACTCCAGAGCCTGCAACAAGGCGGCAACGGTTGAAGGGCCCATCTCTGCCAGTTGAAACTGTGCCTCTCGGCGCAACCACAGGTTGGGATGATCCAGAAAACCCACGAGCAGGTTCGTATCGCTGCTTTCCCTGATCCTTTTCAGTTCATGGCGTACGTCCTGCCCAAGCTTACCCACATTGGAATCGTTCGGACTAAGTCGGTACAAACGCCCTTTGTTGGGTTGCTGCCAGCCTGCCACCCAATCGGCTACATACATGGCCCCATCGGGCCCGAAAGCCATATCCGTGGCCCACAGCTGCCACAACCAGGGTTCCACCGATTCGGCACGATAGGTGGCGCCTTGAGGCTTGAGATCAAATTGGCGAATCCCACCTGGGAAATCAGACAGAAAAAATGGGCCCGGAATATCCGAGCGACGGCCGGCTTCAGGGTGGACAGCAAAACCGGACGGACCCTGAGCCACATATCCGGCCGATGGCAGCACATCATCCACATCTCCCTTCCATCGCCCTTCCTCAACCCAGGGACCAAATCCCTTCATATGTTGATAGGAACAGCGCCATCCATAATCACCGTCCCTCACGATATGCAACAAACGAGAACGGTCCGCTCCGGCGGTATCATTATCTCCGGCAAACAGCGATCCATAGGGATCGAAAGCCAGCTCCTGGGGGTTGCGCAGCCCGACCGCGACCACCTCCAGGTGGCTACCATCGGGCTCGCACCGCAGCACGCAACCGGTATCCGGATACGCATGCACGACCCCCTGCTGAGTCACATGCATGCCCCGATCTCCTATGGTGAAATACAATCGGCCCTCGGGACCCCAGGTGATTCCGTGTAAATCATGACCGGAAACACCGACATGCACCCCGAAACCATCCAGCAAAGCCTCTATATCATTGGCGTGATTTCCTGATTCGGAGGGTTCGATCCGCCAAAGGGTAGGAAGGCATTGGAACCAGACTTGACCGCGATGGGCCAGAACACCTGCGGCCGGACCCGTTGGAATGCTTCGAAACTCCTGAGCCACGATATCGTTGACCTCAAACCAACCGTCCCCGTCGCGATCCTCCAGACGACGCAACCGTTCCGAACCACGCCCCAGCCTTCCCAGATCATCCCGAAACTGCTGTTTCAAAAAATCTGTGCGATCCCTGACCTGGCGAAACGAAAGATCTGCGGGAAGCCAGTCCGGCCGTAAGGTCACCACGTCGAACACCGCATCCTGATAACGATCGGTTTCAGCCAGATAGATCCGACCGTCCACATCCACACTGAGTGCGATCATGTTCAGCACGCTGGGCTCCGTGGCTGCAAGCTGGAGCTCATAGCCGACAGGTACTTCCACCTGCTTCATGCTCTGCTGGGCCTCGACGCTTGCATGCTCCGCAGCTTGGGCCGAGAAACCAGCGACAGCGATCCATGAGACCCAGAAAACACCCTCCATTCCTTCAGTAAGGACTGATCTACCATGCACCAAGGATCGTTGATCGAGCGCTTTGTCTTGCCGGTGGCGCAGAATCCACAGGAAGCCTCCAAGGAGACGTTGACCGAGCACACCAATGAATGAGAGAGCCACTGAAAAAGTATGAAAAAGTTTAAGGTTGGTCCGATACGCCGTCGAGAAGGATCCTGCGTTGCGCTTCATCTTCACCGACGACCATGACCCCTTTCATGATTAGCCAGTGACCGGGAAAGGTGCAAAGATACGGATAAAGACCCGGTTGCTCCGGGGCTTGAAATCGGAGCACCTGGATTCGAGTCTCGCGACCAGGACCAATCATTCGAGAATGCGCAAGAATGAGATCCTTCTGTTCCGAAGGGATAAAGTCAGAATCAGCCAATGCCGGATCCTTGGCCATGGCGTTGGCCGCCATGCCAATGGCTTCTAGGGAATCCGGTTGACCCAGCACCCAATTATGATCGGTGGCATCTGGATTGGTGAAAATCAGTTTCACCGGCTGGTTGGGCTTGACCTCGATGGTTTCGACGGTGAAACGCATCTGCTCGGGAATACAGGCCATACGCACGGTGAGCCTGTCCTGTTGGCGGTCGAAGGCAGCATCCCTGGCACTCATACCGGGTTCCAGGAAAGCTTGAGCTGACTTGGCGGAGTCCAGAAGAGGCTGCACCATGGCATAGGCATCCTTACCTTGCCAGAGGGGTTGGATCGTCTGGGCGTTCAGGGCACTGACAAAGGCGTATCTCAAATGGGTTTCCATCGGACGATCAGCCATACTCAACAGAAGCTCCAAGGCCTCCTGCCCCCCCATCCAGGATGCGGTAATGGCGGCCTCCAGCCGCACCAAATCATGGTCGTCCGACACCGCTGCCTTGAGCCAACCAAGGGCGTCTGGCATGGTGTCGTGCCAGTGTCGCAGCATGCGGGCTGCCACTGCCCTGGCATGGTGGTCAGGATCTTGAAAGAGGGTTCTCAGCCAGTCCTCGTGCCGGCGATCCACGGACCGGGCCACCCAGACGGCCTCGGCAAGATGGTGGCTCCATCTGGGATCCTGCTCATCGAGTCCCTCCACCCATCGCTCCAGGGATCGATAGACCGTTTCCGAAGGATGCGCCCTTAATTCGCGCTTGGCCCAATACCGATAGCGATATTCCCTGCGCTTGAGAATCTCGAGCAATGCATCTACTGACTGGCCTGCAATAGCGGGCGGATCCTGCAAGGTCATTCCCTTGGGAAGGATTCGCCAAATCCTTCCTGACTTACGGTCCCGCCGTTCATCACGCAAACTGTATTGGGCATGCCCCTTGACAGGATTATACCAATCACAGACATACATCGCCCCCCGAGGTCCGTAGCGCAGGTCTGTCGGGATGAAACTCAGATTGCTGGAATGGAGTAGATTGCCTTGATAGACCTCCTCATAATGATCTCCCTTTTCGACCCACTGGTGGATTTCCACCCGATTGGTGGGCTTGTACCGGACTTTGACAAAGCCACCCTGCATATCCTCTGGCCACCCCTCAAAATCCACAAACTCATGACCACAAACCCCTGAATAGGCTGGAATGCCTGCCGCACGGGCATGCTGTTGAGGATAGGGTGGGTTGAGGGCATGAAAAGCGGAGGCGAAGACCGGATGGCTGGCAACGTGAAAACCCCAATCATCGAAGGTGACCCCCCATGGGTTGGTATTGGGATAACTTCCAAAGGCTGTGAGCCGGTGTTCACTGGGGCGAAATAAAAACCAGGAACTGTTGTCCACCCGGACAGGTCCGTAGGGGGTTTCCACCTGGCTATGGTGGAAGATCGACTCGCGAAACATCAGGTCGCCGTCAGGCGTCCACACCATGTCATGCAGGGCGTGATGACTGTCTTCGCACCCAAACCCAGCCAACAGCCGCACTCGTCGATCCGCCTTCCCATCACCGTCGGTATCTCCGATCCAGCTCAAGTGGGGTTCCTCCGAAACATACACGCCTCCATGGGCCAACTCAAAGGAAAGCGGGATGTGTAAATCGTCTGCAAACACCTCGCATTGGTCTGCCCGACCATCCTGGTCGGTATCCTCGAGAATCAACAACTTGTCATTGGCCTCCTGTCCCGGATAGACATGCGGATAGGTCGTCGAACAGCTCACCCAGAGTCGCCCACGACTGTCCCATCTCATCTGGATCGGGCAGGCGAGTTCCGGAAACATCTCTTCACTGGCAAATAGTTGGACCTCAAATCGTGGATCGATTTGGAAGGCGTCTAATTCATCTTGTGGGCTGAGCCAGTGGTTGACACTTCGTTGCTGAGGTGTGACGGGCATAACCGGCACATTGGCGTCATCGGGCTTGCTTGCGCTCTCACCGCGCGCAAGCGCCCAGATCCACGCATCACGATTGTCGACCATGACATCGAAATTCTTCATGGCTGGCAAAAAATCCAGGTAACCGTAGGACTTGTTGCGAGCCCCTGTGTAATAATAAGTATTTAGTGGCCGATACCGCCGAAAAAACTGTTTGTTTTTTTCGATCACCGCATGGCGGATTTCAGGGTTGGTTTCAGGAGGCTTCTCTCCAAAAAGAGCGAGATAGAGATCTTCGGAGAAACGCTGATAACCCCGCTGGTTGAGATGCACGCCATTGATGGTTCCCTGCCACGATGGCTGGGACAGCCAGCCGCGTGAGGGGGTCAACATGTCGGCAAAGCCCACCCCCAGCTTTTGGGCTACACGCTGCATGGCTGCGGAGTAGGCTACCAAGTGTTCGTGGTTCAACTGATCGGCAGCAACCCCCTCGACATCCTCACAGGCAATGGGTGAGACCAAAACCATCCGTGGGCCTGAATGACCATTGAAGGCCAGCCTCTGAAGTTGACTCACCCAGTCATGAAGAGCGCGCTCAAAGGCCTCGAGCCCCTGCTTCCCTGAGAAGGACTCATTGAAGCCAAAGGCCATCAGAATCAGATCGGCTTGAACCCGAAAAAGATGTTGTTCGAGATCTGCAAAATTGTCCGGTCGAGGTCGCAGACTGACCGTATCCGCTGACCAAGCCAGGTTTCGGAAGACAAGTTGAGCTTCCGGATATTTCGAATGGATCCACGATTCGAAAAACCCGTAGTGCCCCATACGCTCGAACAAGGTATTGCCAACCAGGGCAACTCGCATGCTATCACCCAGCGCCAGAGGGAGCTGGGTGCGGTGGATACGATCGGTCTCAGGGGCTCGAGGTGCTTCCTTTTCATAGAGACCGAAGTCGGCCCATTGGGTTGGATCTGGCGCCTGTCCCAAGGCTTGGAACCCCCTAAGGAAGAACAGCACAAACAATCCGCTGCATCTCATCCATGTGATACCATCGACCCTGAACATGAGATCATGATGCGCGCGCGAAAGTCGCCTGACAAGGCGCCATTTGAACGTGACTTTGCAAAAGGTTCGTGAAATGTTGAATCCATGACTGACTGGATTGCGCGTTATTTGGATCAGCAAAAGGCTGCCTTAGATTCCATCCCCGCCGAAAGTGTCGAGACCTGGGTAGCATGTGTCCGTGAAGCATGGGTTCAGGAAAAGCAGCTCTTTGTCTTTGGCAACGGCGGCAGTGCTGCCAATGCCTCCCATTTTGCCACAGATCTAGGCAAAGGCTCCTCGGACAAACTAGGCAAGCGTTTCAAGGTTCTTTCACTCAATGACAATCTTCCCTGGATCACTGCCATTGGCAACGATTACGACTATGCTGATATTTACCGCCGCCAGTTGGAAAACTACGCTCAGCCGGGGGATCTGATGATGACCATGAGCGTCTCAGGCAATTCCCCCAACCTTTTGCAAGCAGCTCGATGGGCCAAGGAGCATCAGGTCAAGGTCCTAGCCATGGTCGGCGCCAAAAGAGGAGGCCTCGCGGAATTGGCCGACCATTTGATTGTCATCGAATCGGAGCATTATGGACGGGTTGAAGACGCTCACATGGGTATCTGCCATATGATTTGCTACGCGTTCATGGAAATTGAATCCCTGCAATAAAGTCGGCTCCAGTCCCCTGCACCCACTCCATGCCCGTCAACGATCTCATCCGGCGCAAGCTTTCCCAATTACCACACAAGCCGGGTGTGTATTTGATGAAAGACCGTTTCGGGACGGTGATCTACATCGGAAAGGCCACCAGCCTCCGCAAGCGAGTCAGCCAGTATTTTCACCCTTCCAGGCGCCAGCGCTGGGACATGAAATTCAATGCTTTGGTGGATGCCATTGAAGACTTTGACGTGCATCAGGTTAGGAGTGAACCGGATGCGCTTTTACTCGAAGGCAAGCTGATCAAGGAATTCAAACCGCGTTACAACATCAGTTTCAAGGACGACAAGCGCTTTCTCCTCCTCAAGGTCAACCTCAAGGATCCGATACCAAGATTTACCCTTACGCGACTCCGGCAAGACGATGGTGCTCTTTACTATGGGCCCTTTGCCAGCTCAGGAGCCATTCGCCGGACCATGACCATGGTTCGACAGAAATTTAGCCTGAGGGGCTGTCGCCCCCTGAACCCGGGGCAGGCTGATTACAAGCACTGCCTTTACGGTCACCTCAAGCACTGCACCGCACCCTGCATTGAGAACGTCACCCGAGAAGCATATCTTCAGCAAGTCCAAGCTGCCTGTGAGTTTTTGGAGGGACAGTCCGAGGAAATCCAGCAAGACATCCGCTCCATGATGGAGGAGGCAGCTGCCAGGGAAGATTTTGAAAAGGCAGCTGCTCTGCGGGACACTCTCAAGGACCTGGAGCGTGCGACACAAAAAACAGGTAAATTCCAAAGGCTACCTTATACCCTCCCCATTGCCATTGATCCAGACAAGGATGTCGCTGAGTTGCAAAAAGTGCTGCACCTGTCAAAACTGCCCCGCCGCATTGAAGGATACGACATTTCCAACATCAGCGGAACCTTCAAGGTCGCCTCCATGGTATGCTTTACCGAAGGTCGCCCCGATCGCCAGCAATACCGGCGGTTTCGCATGAAAACAGTCAAGGGACAGGATGACTTTGCCTGCATGGCGGAGACCATACGACGGCGCTACAGCCGTCTTCTAAAAGAGGTTCGGCAGAAGACCTCGGTGCAAGGAGAAGGCCGGGCAGCAGACCCCAAAAAGAACTTTCCGGATTTAATCCTGATCGATGGTGGAAAAGGACAGTTAAGCGCTGCATGCCGTGAACTTGCGGTTTTGAAGTTGAGTCATATTCCCATCATTGGTCTGGCCAAGGAATTTGAAGAAATCCATCTTCCCGATCAAGATAACCCCATACGATTGGGCACGAGGTCCGGGGCCCTCAAACTCCTTCAGAGGGTTCGGGACGAGTCCCACCGCTTTGCCAACACCTTCAATGCCCAGCTGCGTCTCAAAAAAATATCTGAGAGCCTGCTGGATGAATTCCCAGGTATGGGCTCTGTTCGCAAAGCAGCGCTTCTCAAGCACTTTGGATCGGTTCAAAGACTGAAGGTCGCTTCCCTCGAGGCCATTGCTTCGGTGCCAGGATTCGGGCTCAAGACCGCTGAGAAGCTCAAGGTATTTCTCGCAGCCCGATGAATTCTTTGAGCCTTTTTGAATTTTTTGAATTATTGGGATTGAAAGAAACACTCAGGGCCAGATCCATCTGGCCTCAGGGCTTGGCGCCCAAGACTGGAGTCTCCCCAGCCGCCATCTTCATGGCACTTTCAGTATCGTCTGGCAAGGGACGCACCTGAATATTCTTGTAGTGAACCACACTTCCAGGATCGTGTTGCTGCAGAGCCAGGTGTCCCTCTTTCCACGTGTGCTTTTCATCTACAAAATCGACGACCACCTTGTCGTTTACCTTGATGATCACTCGATTACCAATGGCAATGATGTGCTGGGTCCACCAGGTGTCATCTTCGATCAGTTGTTCACCGATTTTGACGAAGTTGTACAGGGAGCCGGTGCGTTGAGGATCCGAACTAGTGTTCTCTACCTGAGCCTCATATCCTTTGGGCCATCCCCCACCCAACTGTGCCCTGAAATACATGCCGCTGTTGCCTTTGTGATTCAATTTCACGGTCGCCCTGAATTCCATGTTGCGATAGGTGTTCGGGCTAAACAAATGACTGCGCGCCCCCTTCCCGACCAGCAAGCCTTCCTCATCAATACTCCAGGCGTGCGGATCGAACGTCATCCAGCCGCTGAGGCTTTTCCCATCCATCAGTGAAATCCATCCTTTGGCATCCGGAACATGAGGGGTCGCCTTTCCAGCGATGGTTTGCGCCTTCGATGAAACGATGGATCCCATGAGAGCCAAGGTGAGGCAAAAGGGTTTAACAAGGTTTATGGACAGGTTCATAGCGATGAAAAACTACTCGAAATCAAACGCGTTGACAATAGGATTAGGGGGCGTCTCCAAGAGGGAAGGCATTGCCATTCATGAAACGATTTCGAAGTCCTGGCAGCTTGCAAAGCTGGTGTTTGCAAAAAAGGTTGGAAAACAACCCCATCGCGCTGGTTCCAACCATGGGTTTTCTCCATGCAGGCCATGTATCACTGATTCGTAAAGCAAGGAAGACAGCCGGCCCCACGGGAATCGTCATTGTCACCCTGTATGTCAATCCGACTCAATTTGGCCAAGGTGAGGATTTCGACTCTTACCCCCGTGATCTCAAAAGAGATCTGGCCATCTGCCAATCAGAGGGAGTCAATGCCGTATTCACACCTTCCCATGCATCCATGTATGCCTCACCCTACAGCACCTACGTCAATGAAACCCTTCTCTCCAGGCAATGGGAGGGCATCCAACGCCCATCACATTTCAGGGGGGTCACGACGATCGTTTCCAAATTATTCCTATTAACCCAACCCCATGTGGCCGTTTTTGGTGAAAAGGATTTCCAGCAGGCCATGATTATCCGACAGATGACTCGCGATCTCCACTTCCCGATACGCATCCTCCTGGGGGCTACCCTTCGGGAAAAGGACGGCCTTGCCATGAGCTCGCGCAATGCCTACTTAACCGAAAACCAACGTGGCCAAGCCAAAGTTCTTTACCAAATGATTCAAATGGCCAGGAAAGAGTTACGTCTGGATCCCCACCGGAAATGGACATCTTCCAGGCTCGGTTCAGTCACGCAAAAACTGCTTGAGGCAACACCCTTGATTCGACTCGATTACATGGCTTTCGTGGATCCCCACACCCTTCAGCAAGCCAAAACCATCCGGAAAGGCATCCGCATGCTTCTTGCCGCCTATGCAGGCAAGACACGCTTGATTGACAATGGATCCCTTTGAACGCTTGAACCTTTGAAATGAGCCAGATTTCCGAAAAACCCATTGAGGAACGATTTTTTGATTTTCTCATTCTGGGAAGTGGTATCGCCGGTTTGACCTGTGCCCTTCAACTCGCAAAAAAAGGTCGAGTCGCCATCGTCACCAAAAAGCAAAAAGCCGAGTCCAACACCAACTATGCCCAAGGTGGCATTGCTGCCGTCACCAGCCAGGAGGATAGCTTTGAAAAGCATGTTCAGGATACGTGCAAAGCTGGAGCGGAACTTTGCCGGGAGGAAGTGGTTCGAACCATTGTCTCGGAGGGGCCAGAGAGAATTGCCTCCCTGATCGCATTGGGGCTTTCCTTCAGTGACAGGGAAATCCCTGACTCAGGCGGCGTCAGAGAGTGGGATCTCGGCAAAGAAGGCGGCCACTCCAAAAGACGCATCCTTCACTGCAAGGACATGACTGGCAAAGTGATTGAGCAGGCGCTTCTCACTGCCATTGCAGAGGATCCCAACATTGAAGTGCTGGAGGATCACTTTGCCATCGATTTGATCACCTCGGAAAAAGCATCCCTCCCTGGTGAATCCCACTGCCTAGGCGCCTATGTGCTCAATGTCCTAACGGGGAAAGTTGAAGCCATCGCGTCGTCTTTTGTCATCCTCGCCACTGGCGGTTGCGGTAAGGTTTACCTCTATACCACCAATCCGGACATCGCCACCGGCGACGGCGTCGCCATGGCGGCACGATCGGGGGTTCCTATTGCGAACATGGAATTCATTCAATTCCACCCAACGTGTCTTTTCCACCCAAAGGCGAAAACCTTCCTCATCACGGAGGCCTTGCGGGGAGAAGGAGGCATCCTCAAAGACCTGGATGGCATTCCATTCATGAAGGCCTATCATTCCATGGAGTCCTTGGCTCCGCGCGATATCGTGGCCCGAGCGATTGACACGGAAATGAAAAAATCTGGAGCCGACCATGTTTTTCTGGATATCACCCACAAACCGGCCCCTTTCATTATCGATCGCTTTCCAAACATCTATCAAACCTGTCTGGGCTACGGAATCGATATCACCAAAGAGCCCATCCCTGTCGTTCCCGCGGCCCACTATCAATGTGGCGGAGTGGTCACCAACATGGATGGTCAAACCACCTTGCCTGGCCTCTACGCCATTGGTGAAGTCGCCTGCACGGGACTGCATGGAGCCAATCGGTTGGCCAGCAATTCACTCCTGGAAGCTTTGGTTCTCTCCAACCGTTGTGCCCAAAGCATCCTGAAAAGCCCTGAGGGTTCCCTCGGGAACCAGACCTCCCTTCCCAAGTGGCAATCCGGCAAGGCCCAGGAACCGGAAGAGCGTATCGTCATCAGCCATAACTGGGATGAAATCCGGCGCATGATGTGGGATTACGTCGGAATCGTCCGTTCCGATGAAAGACTGCTGAGAGCTCAGAAGCGGATTCAAAACCTCCAAAGTGAAATTCACGAATGCTATTGGAATTTCACACTCACCCCCGATCTCCTGGAGTTACGGAACCTTGCTCTGGTTGCATCCCTCATCATCGACTCAGCGCTGACTCGGAAAGAAAGCAGAGGGCTTCATTTCAACATGGATTACCCAGATCCAGAAGCGACCTTTGCCCACAAGGATACCATCCTTAAGCTATGATTGAAGTGCATCTTACGGGAGCGATGGGTCTTTAGGCCCCACTAAAAACCGAATAAATTGCGATTGCACTCCAGAATATGGGGGTAACGTTTGGCTTCGATTTCATAGTAAGCCTTCAGCAAATTCACTTCCAATCCAATGGCTTCCCTGATCTGTCCCAATGGCTGATCGAGAAAGGAGTCGAAATTCACCTCCGCCAGAGGCTGACAATCGGAGACATAAGCCAGCCGCACCGCATCCCGATACACCTGCAGATCCTCGGAAGTAAACTGATACCCCTTCGGATAAAAATATTGGGTCACCAATGAAAAAAGTCGTTCCTCCGTCGTTGTCACCCGGTTCGTACTTCCCATGGTGAAACCGATGACAAAAGCTTCATCCTTGATCATGACCCCACGCCCCAGAAGGATGTGAATGAAATCATGAGTTCGCAAATCGGTGGATCCGTGAAAAATGTCGATTCCCGGCAAATCAAACTTTGGATTTTCGACCATTTGAATGATTAGCGGGATATCCTCTTGCTTCAATCCAAAGGCAAGGAGTTCGGTGTAGGCTTCCCTGAGTGTACGTTTTTCCTCACTTAGTGGAACAAACCATTCTTCGACAGAGTGGGCAGAATCCATGGCTTCATCGAAAGAAATATTCCACTCCAGCACAAGACAAGACCGGATTTTTTGATGCGTGTCCAAAGAAAAACCCCCACCACCAGGCAATCGGTAGCGGGGGTCTCCCAATCAACACTCAAATTCATTCAATCTTCGCAATGACTTTGCTGCAGCTTGTCTGCGCACTCTTTAAGACGTCGGCTGATATCCACCACATGTTCGTTCTCTGAGGCATCCTCGACGACAATGTTCAACTCGCGGATCAAATTGGCCATTTCGAAAACCATCCCGAGATGCACACTTAGATTCTCG
>Ga0255776_10000679_pt1 | contig 38513 bp, 36 predicted proteins | sample 071ome_19_FD_179974 | JGI IMG/M metagenome (GOLD analysis project Ga0255776, IMG submission 179974) | Coastal salt marsh microbial communities from the Groves Creek Marsh, Skidaway Island, Georgia - 071413AT metaG (version 2) | ecosystem: Environmental > Aquatic > Marine > Intertidal zone >... | reverse complement strand
GAGCTGCAGCGGCGTAATAAGAAGTACGGTATTGTCAGCATGTGTATTGGTGGCGGCATGGGCGCGGCAGGCCTTTTCGAAGCTTGCTAGATCCATGAGGGACTGTACAAAGGAGCCTTCGGGCTCCTTTTTTTTGCGCTAAATGAGAATGGCCGAGGCCTGTTCAGATTCACTCAAAGGCGTGGTGCCAGGTTGAGGCTGCCGACCGGCACTCTCAGGCGGCCCTTCGGCCAAAACCCAAGCACGGATTCATATTTCAACGGAAGGCGTGGGCTCTCACACAGCGCAACCCATCACGCGAGCGAGGCACTCAAGAGAATCACTTGGACAAAGCCCAGTGAGCCCGGGCCTCCCTAGTGCAAGGCAATAAGCGATGACGCACTTTTCACGGGAAGCACGGGCGCTTCAATTGGATCAATCTTATCGCTGAGCTTAAGTTGACCAGCGGGTCAAGATGCTTCGAAGTTCCTTCGTAAACGCCTCGGGCTGATCGAGGAAAAGATGATGCTGCGCATCCGCGAGCTCAATGACCTCAAGACCTGAAGCAAGCGAAGCCATATGCTCTGCGCTTTTCGAGCTGAAAGATTCGCTGTTTGCGCCATAGATCAGCGCCATAGGCATTCGAATCGACGCCAAGTCAGCGGCTGGATCCATGTCCCAATTCATTCTAGAGTTCAGTTCTTCGTCAAACTTCCAAACCCAGCCGTCGTCCATAGATTCAAGTGAGTGTCTGGCGATGTGCTGAACCAAATATTCATTCTCACAGGGTTGTGGCGGCTGCAGGCGAAACCGCGAGCGAGCAATTTCTAAATCTGGGTAGATCTTTGGCTTGGACCAACGCTCTGGCTCTCTGGTTTTTTGATCGTCAGGATGTTTCGCTCCAGAATCGATCAAAACCAGGCCGCCGAAACGGTCCGGGTATTTTGCGCAGGCTCGGAGCGCCATAATGCCGCCGAAGCTATGCGCCACAACTAGCGTGTTGCTTGCCAAACCCGCCGCATCTGCGATCGCCAGCACCTCATCGGCATAGTCCTCTGCGGAATAGGCATCGCGATGATCAGAGTCACCCATGCCACTCAAATCCATCGCGATCGGATGAAACGCATCGCAAAACGCAGGCGCAATGAAATCCCACCAATGCGCGTGAGCATTATGACCATGGATAAAGAGCAGATCCCTTTGCCCCCCTTCATTCCAGGACAGGTAATGCAGATCGATGTCGCCATGAGCCACATAATGGTCTTGCGGCTTTTGATCTACGGCTTCCCAAAACCAGTCAGGAATACTCCCCATCACTCAGCTCCTTTAGCTCCAACAGCGGTTTACCTTAGCAGCGGTGCTTCATCAATTGACTGGTGCTTCATCAACTGACTAGGACAAGGCCGCATATTGCTTAAGATGAAAGTCAGTGTTGCCAAACAGCGTTTCGATCGCGGTCAGACGCTTGAAATAATGCCCAATATTCAGCTCGTTGGTCATACCCATACCGCCATGAAGTTGAACAGCATTTTGACCCACGAAGGTCCCGCCTTTACCCACCTGCACTTTCAAAGCAGAGAGCGCTTTTCTTGCCGCCGTGTCGTAATCTTCAGCCAAGCGCATGGCGGCCATGTACGCTAGAGATTTAGTCTGTTCATGCTCGATAAACATATCCACCATTCGATGCTGCAGAACCTGAAACTTACCAATGGGTTGTCCAAACTGCTCTCGGGTTTTGCAATACTCAACCGTGTCCTTGTACAACACTTCCATCGCGCCAACCGCTTCAGACCCAATACCGAGCATGCCTTGATCAATCGCATATTGGAGCACAGACAACCCACCATCGAGGTCACCCAGCACAGCATCTGAACCGACTCGAACATCTTTGAGCGTCACCTCTGAGGCTCTAAAGCCATCGATGGTTGGGTAGTTACGTCGCGCCACGCCTTCAGCATCCGCGGGGATAAGGAACAACGTCAGCCCCGCGTCAGACTGCTCTTCTCCACTCGTCCGCGCAGACACGATGAGTAAATCAGCGCTCGGCGCGCCTTGAACAACGCCTTTGAAGCCGTTGATGACCCAGCCATCCCCTGCTGGCTCCGCTTTGGTAACGACATGACTCAGATTGAATCTTGATTGAGGCTCAATGTAGGCAAGGCTTGCAAGACATTCGCCCGCAATGATCGCAGCCAGATGGGTTTCTTTCTGGGCGGAGGTACCCGCCCGAGCCAGGGCACTGCCCGCCATGAGCACCGTGGACACGTAAGGCTCGACCACTAAGCCCTTCCCAAAGGCTTCCATAAGAATCATGGTATCGATCGCTGTACCGCCAAAACCGCCATCTTCCTCGGCAAAAGGCAAACCCAACCAGCCCAATTCAGCGAAGTGGGCCCAATGCTCTCGACTGAAGCCAAGCTCTGTTGCGGTCAGCTTTTGACGCTGATCAAACCCGTAGTCGTTTTGGATAAAGCGCTCGACGCTGTCTTGCAACAGAGTTTGCTCAGATGAAAATGAAAAATCCATGGTGTTACTCCGATGAAAAGCTGTGGCGCGAGGGCCAAACGATTAAAAGCCCAGCATTATGGCTTGTGAAAGACGAATTCATCAAGGTAGCATGGTTCACGCTAAGAGGAGAAAACCCCATGAGTGACGTAGTCATCGCACAAAAAGCGCCCTATGCCGTTGACGTCGAAGCAGGAAAAACTTACTTCTGGTGTGCTTGCGGACGCAGCGCAAACCAACCCTTTTGTGATGGCTCACATCAAGGGACGGAACTACTGCCCATGAAGCATACTGCAGAGAGTTCGAAAACCCTGTATTTCTGTGGTTGCAAGAAAACAGCCAAGGCACCGTTTTGTGATGGGACTCACAACGGGATTTGAGCTAAACCCTCAAAACGGATACTGAAAGAGGCGCCGCCCAAACGTTCTGAGGTCCTGTATTGGACCTCAGCGCCATATCGCTCTGCGATCTGCCGTACGATGTCGAGGCCGATCCCATAGCCTTGGGCTTTCGTATCGGCCCTTTGCCCTCGTTGCATCACCTCAGCTCGCCGCTCAAGCGGAATGCCTGGGCCGTCATCCTGGACCTCCAACACCGCATCATCGCCCTCCCGACCCAGACTGATGCGAATCGTCTGCGCGCCATACTTCACGGCATTCTCAGCCAAATTCCCCAGAATTTCGTTCAAATCTCGAGGGTCAACTCGGATCAAGTTTTGGCTGAGATCAGTGTCCCAGACCACCGTTCTCTCATGGAACATTTTGTTCATCGCCCGAATTAAGCCCTGGACGATAGGCTCCACTGCAATCGGCACCTGGACCAGCGGAGAGCTCTGCAGCACCGCGCGCTCTAGCTGATAGCTAATCCTCTGCTCTATTTCGTCTAATTGGCTGAGCGTTGCATCTTCAAGGTCCGACGCCGGACCTTGAGTCTCTCCGACGCAAAAACGTCTCGTCCATTCATTGCGAAGAATCGTGACCGGTGTCTTTAAACTGTGGGCCAAATCAGCGAGGGATTGCCGATAACGCTCACTTTGGGCTCGCTCCCGCGTGACCAGTTGATTCAATAAGCCCGCCAGTGGCTTCAGCTCTCGAACTTCCCCTTCAGGCAATTGAGCCAGGGCGCCGGCTCGCATCCGCTCAAGGTCTCGAGTAAACCTTGCAAGAGGGGCTAATCCCCACTTCAAGATCAACAGTTGCATCACCAACACCAACCCAACCGCAGCGCTTAACCAGAGCCACAATCGTTGCCGAAATGCACGAACCTCAGCTAAGACGACTTCCGCTGACTCAAGGACGAAGAAGGTGTAATCCCCTTGCAAATCATCGGTCTGCCACCGGATCGTCATCCGTTGGCCCAACAACTCTGCCGCTTCAAGATCTAGCGCGATTGCAGACGCTTTACCACGAACAGTAGCAGGCAGACGACGAAGATCAGCCTGCCACCTATCATCCAGCAAAGTCAGAGACGTGCTCGCCCAAACCAGTCGACCGACATCATCAAAGACACCTGCGAATCGGTGGCCACCCAATCGGTTGAACGCTGGGTCGGGCAGTTCTAAGGGCAACGATAAGCGGCCTTCAAAGACGTCAGCCTCGGCGATCAATCCGTACAGTTCTGCGATCTGCCGCTCAATTCTAGCGGTATCGATGCTCGTTGAATGCGCACTTTCAAGCGCAATCCCAACGAGGGCCATTGCGAGCGAAAGCCCAAGCAGCGCCGCGCCAACGAGTCGTGACCGTAGTGAGACAAACCGCAAACGATTGCTCACTCCTCGCTTGGACGTAGCCGATAGCCACGCCCTCGCAAGGTCTCAACCCGCGGGGCTCTGGAGGCTCTAGCAAGCTTCTTTCGCAAACGGCCCATCAGGACCTCGATCACATTGCTGTCCCGATCGCCATCTAGATCGTAGAGGTAATCAGCGAGATCGGACTTTGACAACGTTTGCCCTGCGTTCATCATCAGGAAGTGGAGCAACTTATATTCGTAGGTTGTTAAAGGCATGGCCTGGCCTTCAAGGTAGGCGATTTGTTCACGCACGTTGATTTCAAGCGAACCCAGCGACAGGGACGATCGCACTTCGCCTCGAGCGCGCCTCAACAACGCGTTTACTCTGGCGATGAGTTCTTCGAGGTGAAACGGTTTAGCCAAATAATCGTCGGCGCCCGCGTCAAGACCTGCCACCTTATCGCTCCAATCCGTCCTGGCGGTCAGAATCAGCAGTGGGACATCAATACCCGCAGCACGTAGTGCCTTGACCACCTCCAGCCCTGGTTTTTTCGGCAATCCCAGGTCAATCACACCGATATCGAAGTGTCCCTCTAAGGCGCGATCCAGCCCGCTGGCGCCATCAGCGTAACCGTCGACGATGTAGCCTCGACCGCTCAACAAAGTAAGCAATTGACCTCTGAGCGTTTCGTCGTCTTCAAGCAGTAAGACACGATCTGCCATGGACTAATCCGATATCCGCCCAGTTGAGGCATCGACATAGATCATTGAAACCACACCTTCAGGAGAAAGCACCTTGATTTGATACTGGGCGACACCCCCAGCGGATCGCAGACGCGCATTCAAAATCCGATGGTCATTCAACTTCGATTTCACCATCTGAATCGCTGTCTGGTTATCAATGCGGACCGCTGAGGGGACGGCGCTACCCATGAAACGCGCAGCTCGCTCGGTCTCATTTGAACGTGGGTAAGAGGCACTCCCTTTTTCGGGCTGATCCTGGAATAGTCGATGCGCGCTAGGTTGCAACAGAGGCTGCGCCTGGGCTGCGAGCTGGCATGCTAAAAACCCCATGATTAGGAGTTGGCTCGCTTTAACTCGAAGCTTCATTCTCTTGCGCCCTTGCTGCTTTGAATTTCTCTTGCTGTTCTACCGCGCCATCGATACGAGCTCGACGCCACTCTAGCGGCGCGATACGTCCATCTAGACTGGGCACACCGCACGCATGAGCCACACAAAGCGCGAGTCCTGCGATCGCTAGCCCACGGGTTGCAGTTCAACGCGCAGTCGAAGTGTTGAACCAGGATCTCTATCCAGGCGCGTCCGATGGATAGCACCAGCATACTCGTACTCCACATCGTAGCCAACAATCCGGGTTTCCTCTCGGCGCGTTTCGACCACCTCGCAGCGCTCAACCCATTCACTGGAATGACGGCGTCTTCGATCGTCCGAGATCGCATTGCCTAAGGTCGCACCCAGAATCGAACCCACAACCGCGCCTACTTGCTTATTTCGTTTTTTGTGTCCCAACCCATGACCCAAAGCGCCACCTATAACGCCGCCCACCACCAGCCCAACGCCGTGGTCTCCGTGATCGTCACGATAACCGCCGTAGCGCCGCTCCTGCCAGCAATTACGCTCGGGGGTGACCACACGAACATCTTGCATGATTGGCACAACAGAGAGCACATCCGCTTCGACATAATCGACTTGTCTCGCGGCCGCTGGCAACGCAGTTAAGATGAGCAAGCAGCTGATTAATTTTTTCATGGAACGATCTCCTCAATGCCTTTGAACCATGAAGACACTTTATCGATCGAAAACTGAATCAGGACTGAATCAGAAAGTCTGTGTGAATCCGGCGTAATACCGGGCACCACCACCCGTTACCCCACGGCTCTCGCCATGGAAGCGTGAGCTAATCAATTGAAAGTTGATACGCTTACTGGCTTTCTCTTGAGACATTGCTGGCGCGCTCCCGCGGCTTCTCGTCAACGCGCTCGATACAATGATTTCGATCCAGGGTCACCGTGAGCTGCGCGCGATGAGGCACATCGACCATCATCCAACGGGTCAAACGTTCATAGTGGGCAATGAATCGCTCAAGCTCAGCGCGATTCATTTGCAATTGGCCATGATTAAATCGCTGCTCTTGCGCCTCTCGCCAACCAAGCACATGGTCGAAGGATCCAGGCTTTAAGTACAACAAGAAGTCGAGCTCAGTCAGCCGTCGGTATGCATCCCCCGCCAGGGCGGCATTCACATACTGTCGCCAAATGCCATCGCGGTCCTCAGTAGCTTCCAATGGATTGATGGCTTTGATGAGGCGGCCCTGGGCCTCTGGCTCGGCGCCAAGACACCAACCTTCGACGATCACAAAATCGCAGGGTCCGACCAGTCGACCCGGAGACTTTCTATCATCCTCGCCCTTGTCGAACAGGGGAATCTCAGCGACAGCACCCTCGAGCAAAGCGCTTAAGGCCGCCAAAAGGCCATCGACCTCATGAGTCCCTGGCACGCCTCTTGTTTTCAGAAGGGGGTGAACTGAGGCAAGCAACCATCGGTCTGAGCGAGTGAGATAGAAGTCATCCAAACTCAACACCACCGATCTCATGCCCAGAAGCGGTTCTGAAAGCGTTTGGAGGACTCGGGCTAAGGTTGATTTACCGCTCCCCTGGCTTCCAGCAACGCCAACGGATCGAGCGCCGCGCTGCACCGACTCGAAAAGTTTGATGACTACTTCAACATACTGATGATCCTCAATGCCAGCGGAAGCCAAGCGAGATTCGATCACCGAGGGCCAATCAGCGCGGAGAAGGCTTGGCGCTAACTCATTTTCGGTCATGGCAGTTCCTCAGACTTCAACCAATTTGAAAGGCGGCATAGCACGAATCAAGGTTCGGCCGTAGCGCTTTGTCTTTAAGCGATTATCTAAGATGGTCAGCATTCCTTGATCGTTCTCTGATCGAATCAATCGACCCGCCGCTTGGGCGAGCCGCACTGCAGCCATCGGCAACGTGTATTCCATAAAGGCATCCAACCCCTGCGCCTCGAACCATTCCCCTAAAGTTGCACCCATGGGATCATCGGGAACGGCAAAGGGCAATTTACACAAAATAACGTGCTCGCAATAAAGCCCAGGCAGGTCTATGCCCTCAGCGAAAGACGACAATCCCAGAATATAGCTCGCATGACCCTGATCAATCGCCTGTCGATGCGTCTTTAGCATTTCACTCTTGGTGTGCTCACCCTGAATCAAGCATTGCGCCCGCAGTTCCTGGGGTAGAGCCTCGACCACAGCGTCCAGTTGTCGCCAAGAGGTACACAGGACCAGCGCACTGGGCGAGTCCATCAGCAATGACGGCATCAGCGCAGCAACTTCTTCCGTGTGCGCGTGCAAATCACTCGCCGAGCTTTGCATGTTCGGAATACGAAGACTCGCTTTGTTCTGATAATCGAAGGGGCTTTGATGAATCGCGGTCAATGTGGTGTCTGGCAGCCCCAAATCACGCTGCAAAACGTCAAATCGCCCCGCGGACGACAGCGTGGCCGACGTGAGCACCACACGGGCTTCTGGTGCCCAAAACTGGGCTTGCAGGTCCGACGCGACGGACACTGGGGTTGCCGCAACAAAGAGCTCAGCGCCAACTTCACGCGCCCAGCGCGCGACCGGCACCTCGGGTGCCTCCGCCGCGTGAATATAGGTCCGCGCAAGCGATATCCCCGCCTCTAATCGACCCATGAATTGACCAAGCGCTGCGAGCAATTGCTCCAATTGGCTTTGCAAAACCAGTGAAACAGCACCCAGCTGCAATTCGCTCGAAGTCCGCACATCGTCCAGTAACTGATGAATGGCTGAGAGGGGTACCGGCCAGTCAGAAAAAAGCTCAATGAGTGCTAGAGGGTGCTCACCATGCTTCAGTCGGTGTTCCCGAGACCCTCGCAAGCCGGGCGCACGCCCTTGCAAATCTTGACTCCCGCTTCGAGCCTCATTCGGATGAATCAACTCACTCAGTGCGCGCCGAAGCTGGGCAACCATATCCAGGGCGACATCAACCTGCGTTTCAAGTTGTCGTTTTTGTTCCTGAGCCGCAATCGTGCTCAGCCATTGCCCCTCTTCTGCACAAGCATGATAGGCCTCGAGAACTTTAGGCAGCGCTTCTAGCGCACTCGCTAATCCACCCAGCCCCACACCCTGGCCATGGTGATCTCTTGCCTTGTCTAAGAAGTGATGCGCCTCATCAATCACCAATAGAGATGTCTCAGGTTCAGGCAGGGTTTCTCCGTTAATCATCCGATTCGAAAGCAGTAGATCGTGATTCGCGACAATGATGTCAGCCTGGACGAGCTCTGCTCGCCCAGAGAAAAAGGCACACGCCTTAAAAAACCGGCAGTGCCGGTTGGTACAGCCCGCCCGATCCGTGCTGAGCGCACGCCAATCACTCTCCTCAAATTCTTCGGGCCAGTGATCTCGATCGCCATCCCAACGCTTCTCCATATAGGCATCGAGCAGCTCCCTCAACTTTGGCTCACCCATCGCGCCACCCGGAGGCATTTCGTCAGGAAACAGCGGCGGGATTCGCGCTACATCCTCTCGCCCATCAAGGAGCTGATCTAGTTTGATTAGGCAAAGATAACGCCGACGCCCTTTTGCCAAACCGACCTTGAGGGAGAGTCCCAGTGCGGACAAAACCTCCGGAACATCCTTATGAATCAATTGCTCTTGAAGGGCGACGGTGGCGGTGGTCACCACCAACGTCTTTTGAAGTTGCTGCGCGAGTACAATCCCAGGCAGCAAATAGGCCAGCGTTTTACCCGTGCCTGTGCCCGCCTCGATCATTGCGGCTACACACGTGGGCGCGGGATCAGCAAACGTCCGAGAGACCTCCGCAATCATCTCGCGCTGACTTCGACGTGGTTTGAACCCCTTATCTGAAAGGAACTGCCGATAGGCACTTTGGATTTGGTCCCTAGCGGTTTGCGGTATGATGCTTTCTTCCATGAATTCCCTGGAGCCGTGCCGTGATGCGCCGCCCTCTTAATTTGCTCTGCTCAGCCGCCATTATCCTGATGACTGGGGTTATCACACCCCATGGTCAAGCAGCCTTGCCACTTGAGCATCTGACATTGCCTTCCGGCTTTAGCATAGCGGTCTGGGCTGAAGTGGAGAACCCCAGGCAACTCGCCATCGACAATCAAGGGGTCGTTTATGCGGGCACTCGTCGCGCCGGCAAACTCCATGCGCTCGCAGATTTGGATCAAGACGGCATTGCGGACTGGCAGAAGGTAATCGCGGAGGGACTGAATCTGCCCTCTGGCGTCGCAGTTAAGGGCGACACCCTTTACATCGGGGATGTCAGCACCATTTATGCGTTGCGGAATCTTCGCGATATTCGGACCGACAAGACGGCCGTGTTGAAGCCAATCTACTCTGGCTTCCCTTCCGAGAAACATCATGGCTGGAAGTTCATCGCGTTCGGGCCTGATGGGAAGCTGTACGTGCCTATTGGCGCACCTTGCAATATTTGTCTATCAGACGATGAGCGATTCGCCAGCATCCTGACCATGGATGTGGACCAACCAGATCGTGCACCCAGCATCTTTGCTCGCGGCGTTCGCAATTCCGTCGGCTTTGATTGGCACCCGGAAACCGGTGCTCTCTGGTTCACCGATAACGGCAGAGATCGAATGGGGGATGATACGCCGTCCTGCGAGCTCAATATCGCGCCAGCGCCCGGACTGCATTTTGGCTATCCCTTCGTGCATGACCCTTCGGTACTCGACCCTGAATTTGGTGGCCGCGCGGGGGACCTGACCTTTGAATCCGCTGCCGTCTCATTAGGCCCTCATGTGGCGCCGGTGGGTATGACCTTTTACCAGGGTGAGTCCTTTCCTGAGGCGTATCAAAACCAAGCGCTCATTGCGCTCCACGGTTCTTGGAATCGATCTCAATCGGCGGGACACACGGGTTACCAGGTGGTGATGATTGAAGAAAAAGAAGGCCGGCTGCAATTGACGCCCTTCATCGATGGATGGTTGCAGAATAATCGCGCCTGGGGTCGGCCCGCGGATCTTTTGACTCTACCAGATGGCAGCCTGCTCATATCCGATGATTTCGCGAATGTCATCTATCGCGTCACATTCAATCGTGCCTCTTGATTTGAGCGAACAGCCGCTGCGCCTTCCGGCACGCTCCTTGCCCGTGGCAAATTCGCGGCCTGAACCGCTTCCGTTGAAAGAGCTTCTAGGCAGGTTCGATGAGCGTCGAGGGGCTGCCCATCTGTTGAAACCCAGCTGTCTGCTAAGAAGCCCAACGAAACCCGTCAGTCGGCGGATCGCCTTACACTTAGGGGGCAGGATGAGTCGATTGAAACCCGAGCCAGCGCCGCCGGTTAGGCCTAAGGGTCTCGGTGTAACCCCTCAACATGAGAGACAGGGCTGCTTAGATTCAATCGCTCAGAACGAAGCTTCACCGTGCTAACCCGCGCAATCCCCTCTGCTCGCAGAATTTTTTGGCTCTTGCTTGTCACCTACTGCCTCTTGGCCGCCCATTTTACCTTCCCAAATCACGGCGGATCGGGCCTTGAACTCCCTCAAAACTTGGTGGGATGGTGCTTTATCGCGCTTCTGGTTGGATTGGGCTTTTGGACTTGGACCCGAAGAAAACGCGTCTACTACACGCCCCTTACCCTCTGGTTTATGGGTGGCGCGCTTGTACTAGCACTACCTCAGCTTTATCCAATTGCTGTCTCACCCGGGGGTGCTGGCCTGCGTCTTCTCGGCCTTGCTGGGGGTATTGCGCTGTTTTTTGCTCTGCAGCAGCAACCCTGGCGGCACAGTACCTGGCTCACCCTACTCAAACTCATCCTAGCCTGCATCGCCCTTCAGACTGTTGTCGGGCTGATCCAGTACTTTGTGCTTGAGCCGGGTAATATCCTGGGTTTTGACAAACTCGCGAACCGACCCTATGGCACGTTCCAGCAGGTCAATGTGATGGCGAGCTTCATGGCAACTGGATTGCTGCTGTCTATCTATTTAATAATGGACGATGAAGCGAGCAAATCGCCTTCGATTCGCGGGCTTGCTTACTTTCAGATTTTTGCCAGTAGTTTGTTACTCGTTGCAATCCAATCGAGGACGGGTCAACTCGGGGCCCTGTGCGGTATCTTGTTACTCCTCCCCGCGCTGCTCAAAAGCCGCCTCAAGATCGTATTTAAGATCACGTTACTGATGACGCTCGGCATCATCTTGGCGTTCTTGAGCCGCACAGTCGTCACCCAGGTTGAGCGGGACCTCAGCGTTTATGAGGATCCTGGCGTTCGAACCGTGATTTACAAGCAGTCGGCAGACCTCGCCATCTCGGGTGGCCTGATCGGTCAAGGCTACGGACAGTTTGAATCGAGTTGGCGGCGCCATCACGCGGCTAAGGCAGCGCCGCCGGGCAACGTCATACGTGGCCTCCATGCGCTCAATCACCCTCACAATGAAACGCTCTACTGGTGGGTTGAAGGCGGTGTTGTGGCGCTCCTGGGCTTGCTGATTCTCGCCTACGGCTTTTTGAATGGCTTAAAGGCCTTACCAATCCAAAAAACCGGCTTTTTACTTGCCTTACCTACTCCGATTTTGATTCATACACAAACAGAGTATCCGCTCTATCACTCAACGCTGCATTGGGTAGTGTTGGTGATTTTGTTTGCGTATATCGACTCACAAATTCATCAGCGACGCTGGGTCCATCTTCCTCGCGTGATACTCCCTGCTGCACTGAGTCTTCTGATTCCATTACTGACCACCACACTCATGCTGACGGGATTGCAGAGCCTTTTGCATTTAACGCAACTCGAGGCCAGCAAACCAAAGAACTACCAGCATCTGATTCAAATCTGGAACCCCATGGCGGATATCGACCGGTTTCAATTTCACCTGATGGAACTTAGGCTGCTCACAGCCATCTCGCAAAACGACCGGGATGAACTTGAGGCTTTCATTGATTGGGTTGCAAGTCGACGCGCCATCGAACCTCGCATTCCCTACTTCTTCAACGAGGTGCTGGCGCTGCGCGCGCTCGCGCGCCATAGAGAGGCTGAGGCCTTGCTCGACCATGCTCGATACCTCTTCGGCGATGCGCCAGAGTTAAACCCATTGAGCGCTGTATCACAGGGGACAACTCTATTGATTTCGACCGAGCAGAATCAAACCCGATAGCACGACGCACGTTCTGCCTGCGAGCTATTCTGTCGGGGAAAGGCTGACCCATGACCGCTCAGCGCTAAGCCGTCGACCCCTTTCAATCGTCCACTCACACCACGCCGTAATTTCCCATCAGTCACCATGACCTGACAAAACGTTTTAAGGGGAAGCGACTTCAGACAACGTGAAAGCGAGGCTTTGATCCTGATCTCTCCCGGGAGGCCCTCACCGCTTTAGGCCGCGTTACCAGCGCATGTGAGCTTCGGTATAGCGCCATCGGGCAGAAACAAATTTTGATCAAAGTGAGGTAGAGGTATCGCTAAAGACGAGAGGAGTGGATACGAGAGAAGCGGAGCACAGGCGCCGGTGCCGCACCGGCGGCGACCTAGCGGGCGTGAGTTTGGACGGAGTGAGGTTTGAATGTGACGGGATCTCTGATCGATACGCCAAATGATCGGCCCTAGAAGAAAAAGAAACGCCGTTTGAATTTCTTTTCACAACTGGTGAGCTGCGCTCCATATTGCTGACTTTGGGATGCGACTTTTTTCGCAACGTCAACCAACCACGCTTTGCTCTGATACGTGCCTTTCTGAAAGCCGCCTTGCCCTTCGTGGTACGCGAGATAAAGGTTATAGGCGTCGTCTTTCTTAATACCGCTCTTCTTCGCACTTTGATCGACATACCAGCCGACGAAATCCGCCGCATCCCCAAAATCACTCCGATCTGCCCCGAAGCGACCCGTGGCGCGCTGGTATTGGGCCCAAGTACCGTCAATCGCCTGCGAATAGCCTTTGGCTGATGCAGGCCGAGGACCTGGAATCACCCAGAAGATTTTCGTTCTCGGCGGCTTCGCTTTGGCTTTGAAGCTTGATTCCTGATGGATAAAGGCCATGATGATCGGAATGGTAGTACCCCAGCGATCCGCCGCCTTGCGGCTCTCACCGTACCACTTTCGATGTTCTCCAAAGATAGCGCAGAGATTATCGATATCCTCTGGCTGCTTCGCCGCACAACCGACGAGTAGCAGCGCCAAAACGAGACTTACTCCTGGAAAAGTATTCACGACGAAGATCCTTGTGGAGGCCAGACACCCCAAGCTTCAAGCTGGGTCATCAATGCATCTGATTCGACAACGGTCACGCCGAGAGATACCGCCTTCGACAGTTTAGAGCCCGCGTCTTGGCCGGCAGCCAAACAATCGGTCTTTTTAGACACCGAGCCCGCGACTTTAGCGCCAAGGCTCTGAAGCAGCCCTTTGAGTTCATCACGTGAGAAGTCAGCGAAGCTGCCAGTAATCACCCAAGTTTGGCCCTTGAGCGGCCCATCTCCAGTGCTGTGCTGAACCTTAGGCCAAGACACGCCCAATCCAATCAGCTGGTCAACTAAATCGGCTAACGTCGGCTCCTTGAAAAAGCCACTGATCTTGCTCGCAACGATGGGTCCCACATCTTGAACTTGAACAAGCACATCTTCCTCAGCCTCTCGAAGGGCATCCACGTGACCGAAGTGAGCCGCCAATGCCTGGGCGGTAGCTTCACCAACTTCCGGGATACCTAGCGCGTAAATAAACTTCGCGAGCGTGGTTTGCTTTGAGCGCTCAATCGAAGCGATGAGATTTTCAGCTGACTTCGCCGCAAATCGATCCAGCACGACCACATCATCGAAGCGAATGCGATAAAGGTCGGCCGGCCCTCGCACCAATCCGGCGGTCATCAGTTGATCGATCACCTTCTCACCCAAGCCTTCGATATCCATTGCGCCACGGGACACAAAGTGCCTTAGCCGCTCACGCAGCTGTGCGGGGCACGAGAGGGTGTTGGCGCAGCGCAACACGACCTCATCATCGCCCTGCGTTAGGCTTTCGCCACACGCAGGGCACTCACCAGGCGGATGAATCAACTGGCGCTCGGTTTCGAGCCCCTTCGACTCCAGCCGAAGCACTTTCGGAATCACGTCGCCCGCGCGCTCGATCACGACTCGATCGCCAATTGCGATCCCAAGCCGCTCGATTTCGTCAAAATTATGCAAGGTGGCATTGCTGATCACGACACCGCCAACAGTGACGGGTACTAAGCGCGCAACCGGAGTGATCGCCCCGGTTCGCCCAACCTGAAATTCCACGTTCTGCAGCGTGGTAACGCCTTTTGCCGCAGGGAATTTTCTCGCAACGGCCCAGCGCGGTGTTCGAGTCAAAAATCCAAGCACTGACTGCTGCTCAAGATCATCAACCTTCAAGACCACCCCATCAATGTCGTAATCCAAAGCATCTCGTTGCGCGGCAATCGATTCGTAAAATGCTTGGCACCCTAGGTCATTCTCTACTCGTTGAATCAGCGGGTTAATCCTAAATCCCCAGGCTTTCAATGCTTGAAGGGTCTCGAAGTGCGAGGTCTGCGGTAATGATGTGGAAACCTCACCAACGCTATAAGCAAACATGGTGAGCTTTCGAGTTGCGGTCAGTCGTGAGTCCAATTGCCGGAGCGATCCCGCAGCCGCATTTCTGGGATTCGCAAATGGTTTGTCGCCATTTGCTTCAAGGCGAATATTCATCTCGCGGAAAACACTTCGAGCCAGGTAGATTTCTCCTCGGACTTCAAGTAAGTCGGGATACTCGTGCCCGTTTAAAACAAGAGGCACGGATTCAATCGTTTTTACGTTCTGAGTCACGTCTTCCCCGACCGAGCCATCGCCTCGAGTCGCCGCCCTAACAAGGCTTCCCGCTTCATAGACCAAGCTGATCGCAACGCCATCGATCTTGGGCTCCACACAATACTGCACGGCACCCACACCGAGGCGATCCTTGGTTCTTAAATGAAAAGCAGAAACGTCATCATCTGAAAACGCGTTATCTAGACTCAGCATCGGCCTTAAATGAGCAACCTGCTTAAAGGCTTCAAGAGGTGGTGCGCCAACTCGCTGGCTGGGCGAATCCGGCGTCACAAGGTCCGGATGTGCTGCCTCAAGGGTAAGCAGTTTTTGGAACAACGCATCGTAGTCAGCATCACTGATTTGGGGGTCATCAAGCGCGTGATACTGCATGTTGTGGTGATGAAGCTGCACCCTCAATTCGCGCAGCTCATCCGATACCTTGAGGGTCAAGCGCTCGCCCTCACCCTTCTTCTTGATGGCCGAAGCGATGCAAGCTCGCGGGTCATGGCTTCGATAGATTCGAGCGTCAAAGGCTGGCGTCGACCATCCGTCATCAATGCTTGCCCCACGTCGGCGAGCTTGGCGGCCTCCCGAAGAAGAATGCGATAGGCCCAAACCGGATCAGAGACATCGCTCAGCGACAGAATCAAGGAGACGCCCGGCAAACTGATCGAGGGTTCTTCGAAATCAAATACCCCAGGCTCAACGAGGTTGGTGAGTGTGAAACAGCGCTCACCCTCCGGAGAATAAAAGTGGAATACGCCGACCGGATCCACTGACCAACCGACGTTGTTGATCACCGATGCCAACCGGTCGAGAGACATTTTCCCAACCAAATGGACAACCACCGGGGGGCGCACTTTTCTTTGGGCCGACTTTCTCGGCTTCTTGTTTTCTTGAGCCTGCCGCTCGTTGGCTGATTCATCAGATCGCTGGGGTTCATGCGGCGATCGATAGGGTTGAGCGCTTGAAGCCGAACGCGCCTTAGCACTTTCACGCTTCGCGTTGCCACGATCGAGAGCCACTTGCTGCTCGTCAAACATCGTGGTTTGGGTGAGCTTCGGCTGATGGTCATGAGCGGAATGCGGAAGCGAAACTGCTGAAATTCGCGATTCCGATTTGCTGTTTGAGTCTGAATTTAGCGCCGACGCCTGATGCTCGCCCACCGATCCACTTGCATTCGGATCAGGCGCGATCGTTGATGACATCGGGTCTTGATCAAGGCGTTGCGTATCACCTTCGCTACCGACCGGTCGAGAACTCCCGACAACCTGATTCAAGGTAGGGACTTGACCGCTCAGATTTGTCATCAAGTTGGAATTCGGTTCTTCCCCAATCCATGCCGGATGCTCGACGCTCAGAGTTGATTCTTCCAAGGTATGACTGGGTAACACCTCAGGCGCTATGGAGGCGGCATCAGCGTTCTCTGATCGCTCGCGCTCAGCCTCATCGTTCAAATTTTCGGCTTGGTCGATGGCGGGCGATTTGACCTGTCGCACGCGCAACGGTTCATTATCCCCGGCATTTAATAGTGAGGGCGTATCCGGGCCACTCACTGAGGAAGGTGCAGCCTCCGCCGCTGTGAGTCGCAGCCGAGGTTCACTTTGGGACGATACCAACGTCTGGCCTTGATGCTGGCGAGCAACCGCATCCTGGCTCAGCGTTCGTACGACACGCGCTCCGCCGTTGGGCAGCTCAGCCTTCAGCATGGAAAGCTCATCTTCCTCAGCCATGGGAGAGGAGTTGCGAAATTGCTGATCTAACTTGATTTTCAGCTTCGGCTGCCCGAAATAGGCGCGCCAAACGCCGTGCGCAAAGACCAGCGCCACAGCTGATGCCAAAATGAGCAATAACGCGTCTCGCAGATCCAAAATCAGCGTCCCCTATTCCGCCCTGCATTGTACTGAAGTTACAGCGCAAAGATAACAAAAAATGCAAGACCTGACCCTACTCACCTGATCTTAAAGGAGCTTTGAATTTTTTTAAAGAGGCCAGCTTGCGCCCCACTACAGCAACCACTAAGGCTAAAGGCTCAGCGTTTGAAAATATCAAAATTGCGAGGGCCTTCTCAGGACAACTCAGTCGTTATGATCTAAATTTTTACCCTACAAGACGGTTGTGGGCTAGGGAATGGGAGTAGTCTAAACAGCAGACAGAGCGACGGCTTCATCCACGTCGACCGTCACCATCCTGGAAACGCCCGCCTCATGCATGGTCACACCCATCAATTGCTCTGCCATTTCCATGGTGGCCTTGTTATGCGTGATATAGATGAACTGCACTGTTCGTGACATCTCCTTGACCAGATCGCAGAAGCGACCCACGTTGGCATCATCAAGCGGCGCATCAACCTCATCGAGCATACAGAATGGTGCTGGGTTCAGATTAAAAATCGAGAACACCAGCGCGATCGCAGTTAGCGCCTTCTCACCGCCACTCAACAAATGAATGCTGGCGTTCCGTTTACCGGGTGGCCGTGCCATGAGTCCCACTCCGGTATCGAGCAAGTCTTCGCCGGTCATCTCAAGATACGCATGGCCACCGCCAAACAACTTAGGGAAGAGCTGCTGGAGTTTTGCGTTCACCAAGTCGAACGTTTCCTTGAAGCGGGTTCGTGTCTCAATGTCGATTTTCCGAATCGCCTGAAGCAGAGTCGCAAGTGCTTTTTCAAGGTCCTCGTTCTGGGCGTCCAAATAGGACTTTCGCTCAGACTGCACTTTGAATTCATCGATCGCAGCAAGGTTGATCGCGCCCAGTCGTTGAATTCGGTTGCCAACGGCTTGGAGATTCGCTTCCCAGACCGACTCTTCAGCTTCTTCAGGCAACCCGGCGATGACTTGATCCAGCTCAATACGATCTTCCGATAATTGTTCAATGATGGTGCCAAGACGAACGTCGATACCCTGATAGTCCAATCTCTCTGATTCAAGTTTGCCTCGAACGGCCTCTACGCCCGACTCTGCATCGACTTTTGCCTGCTCGAGCTCGTTAATCCCAGCTTCAATGTTCGATAGGTGCTGGCGTAATTCTGTGAGCTGGGCTTCTACCGCCTGCCTTGATGTTAACTTCCCGTTCAAATCCTCGCGCAGTTGCTGGGACGGAGCCTCCAGATCATCTCGTGTTTGACGTTGTTCCTCGAGTCTCTTTATGAGCTGTGCCTCTCGCTCAACCAGACGCGCCATCAGCGCCTCTGCGCCACTCACCTGCGTTTGTAAATTTTGTTGAAGCAGATTGGCTTCAAATCCGGCTGTTTGATCTTTTGCTGCGAGCACCTTCGCCGATTCCAAGCGCTCTGCGAGTTGCGCCAGTTGCGTTTCACGCTGAGTTCGCTGGCCTTCTAGTTCAGCCATGGTGTCCATCGCGCCAGTCAAGCGACCCCGGGCCTCTCTCACACGCGCATCATCCTCCGCGCGCTGCGCTTCTGACGATGCAATCTCTTTCTGAGCGCGCGCCATCTCTGCCGCAATCTGCTCAACTTGAATACGTCTGGCAGTTAACTTCGCTCTCGTTTCACCGAAGCTCCGCTGTTGCTCAGTCAAGCGCCGCTGCGTCTCGTCACGCTCTGCTTCAAGCACAACCAACTGCTGGCGACCACCCTCAAGTTGCTCAGCATGCAGTGCGACTTGCTCATTCACGGTCGCTAGCTCACTGCCTAACGTCTCAAGTTCTTGTTGCCGTCTTAAGACACCTGCCGTGGCATCCTGCTTCTTACTCACACGTATCCAGTGCTGGCTCAACCAAATGCCATCTCGAGTGATAACGGATTGAGAGCCGCTCAGGGTCGCTGAGATTCTGACCGCATCTGTTAAATCTTCCGCCAACTGAATTTGGCCTAGCCAGGGGGAAAGGTCAGCGTCACACGTCACCACGGATTCAAGTGTCGCGCCTGGCTGCGCTGTCGTATTCGCTGACGCAACACTGCGCGGGGCTACGAGGGACACTGCGCCCACTTGCAGGTTAGCAACCGCATCGACTCGATCGAGGACATTGTCAGCGACAATCGCCTGAAGGGTCTCTCCGAGCACAACTTCAACCGCAACATCCCAGCCTGATTGCACTTTGAGTCGCTCACCCACTCTGGGTTGCCCGCCAAGGCCTATTTCTTCAAGGAAGGCGCTTTCCTCGCCACCTTGACCAAGCGCAGCTTGTTGCAGTGCCTCTAGCGACGCCAATCGACCACTTAAGTGCTGCGCATCTCGACGCTTCTCATCGAGGGTCCGCACCGTGATTTCATTCTCTTCGCGCGCTTGTGCGATCTGTCGAGTCAGATCCGAGAGCTCAGACTCGATTCGGCCGACCTGAGATTGCTGCGTTTCCAACATCGCTTCTAGCGGTTTAATTTCTCCCTCAACGGATTGCTCAGTCAGTCGGGCTTGATCCCCTTGCAGCTGCGTGATGCGCCCGGTGAGCCTACCGATGGAATCTTCGAGCATCGATATCCTAGATTGCGCAATCTCGCCAACCTGACGTGCCTCAGTTTGAGCACGGGTGAACGCTTCCCATTCACGCTCTGCCTCACGAAGCGCTGCTTCCGCTTCGCTGAGCGCCTCAGATGACTGCTTTTGAGACTCGGTGACCGCAGCCAACCTCGGTCCCAGTGCTTCAAGCTCACGATTTAACCGATTCAATTCTTCTTGATCAGCAGCGAGACTCGCGCGGGTCTCCATCAGCTCCTGCTCACCCGTTTGAATATCTTGAGTCAGCGACTGAGCCCGTTCTGATTGGTACTGAATACTCTCCTCGATCCGAGCGATTTCTGTGCCTAGATCGTAAAAAGACTTTTGGACTTCGCTGGCCGTGTCATTTACCTGCTGACTTTCCTGGCGTCTCGCCAGAATATCGGCTTCGTGTCGCCTTAAATCCGCGATTTTGGCCTGAAGCTCAACCTCGAGTTCATCAATTCTTTGCTTCTTAGCGACCGCATTGGCCTTCAACTTCTGCCAGCGCAACGCGAGCAGTTCGGCGTGAAGCGTTCTCTCCTCTTCCTTCAGCGCCTTGTAACGCTCTGCGGCTTTAGCTTGGCGCTCTAGGTGCTGAATTTGACGCTCGAGTTCTTCGCGAAGGTCACGCAGTCGATCCAAATTGTCTCGCGTGTGAGAAATCCGTCGTTCAGTCTCCTTGCGGCGCTCCTTGTATTTGGAAATACCGGCAGCTTCTTCAAGGTAGACCCTCAACTCTTCGGGTTTGGCCTCAATCAGTTGGCTGATCATCCCCTGTTCGATGATGGAGTAGCTTCTGGGGCCAAGGCCGGTTCCCAGGAAGATATCGGTGATGTCTTTTCTGCGGCACTTCACATTATTTAGGAAATAAGAGGACTGCCCATCCCGAGACACTTGCCGTTTGATAGAAATTTCGGTGAACCCTGCGTATTCTCCGGTCAACCGCCCTGCAGAATTATCAAATAGCAGCTCAATACTGGCTTGGCCGACGGGCTTACGAGTGGTTGCCCCATTAAAGATGACGTCAGTCATCGATTCGCCACGAAGATTTTTGGCCGAAATCTCTCCCATGACCCAACGAACGGCATCGATGATGTTTGATTTTCCGCAGCCGTTCGGCCCAACAACGCCACACAAATTGGTGGAAAATGGCACCGTTGTGGGATCTACGAAGGATTTAAAACCGGCGAGTTTGATGGCTTGTAACCGCATCAGCGGATATTACTTTAAAGCGCCTACCAGCGAAACAAATTCTTGGTCAGAGATCGAAGTTACCCACCGTCAAAGCTAAACTGCCCAGCATTCAATGACGCAAAAGAGTTCACCTTGACGCTTTCGATTATCCTCTTCGGGCTTGTCGCCCTCACGCTATGGTTCAAATACAGCGGGCCCCGTCTTGATGCACGCGCACCCGAGTCTGAAGTGCCAACAGAGCTCACGCTGGATGCCTTACCTAGCTGGCTTCACGACAGTGAAAGTAAGCAAGCCGTCATAGAAGACGCAGACGCCCGTATAGTCTTCGCTCAAGCAGAGGCGCCAGTGAGGACGCCGCTATCGATTCTACATATCCATGGCTTTTCAGCCTGTCGACGGGAGACGGCCCCTATCGCCGAACATTTGGCGCATCGACTGCAGGCCAATTTGGTCGAAGTTCGACTTGCTGGCCATGGCCTCAAGACGGATGTCATGCAGGCTTCAGCCGAGGACTGGCTACAAAGCGTCACCAACGGCGCTGACATTGCGCATCGACTGGGTCATCAAACGATCATCTTGGGCACTTCCACGGGCGCGCCGCTTGGCTGTTGGGCGGCTAAGGCACTCAACAAGCAGTTTGGTCGGCCCATGGCGATGGTGTACATGGCGCCTAACTTCGGTATCAAGCAGTCTTATTCTTGGTTGCTGACGCTACCTGGCAGCGAGTGGTTTTTGCCGTTACTCCTCGGCCGAACCCGATCTTGGACCCCTGAATCTGAAGCGGTTGCTAAATACTGGTCGACGAGTTACCCCCTTCAGGCCGTAATTGAAATGCAAAAAGTGGTGCGATGGTTTACCCGGCAATCACCTCGATCATGGACGACACCTATGGCCATCATGCTCGGTGATCTTGACCCAACCATAAGTGCCAAGAAGGCACTTGCCACCCTCGCACACTGGCCACACCCTGCCTCCTGCCGACTTCCTCTGCCGGACGAGACGACGCTGGCTGAACACGTGTTCGCAGGCGAAATTTGCGGCCCGGATCGAACGCAGCACTGCGTCAATTCATTTGAGCAGTTCATCCGAGATGTTATGGTGAGCGACCGAAACGAAACCCACCCAGGGCACTCGTAGACCCCAATTTATTTTGCTGGAGGCTCATGATGATTTTGGACTGTTCTCTTAGCACGCTTAGCCCTCTCCATCCACGCATGTGCAAGGATCAGGTTCCGATAAAACACTCTGGCGCCGCGAATCATCCAGCGAGGCAGCCCGCGCTGCACCCCGAGCACCTCTTCAGCCTCGGTCGTCGCATCGCTCAAGTCTGCCTCGCGTTAAGCGTCATCTTGCTCACGAGCTGCGGTGACACACCACAAAAGACTGAGCTCAACTACCCGGAGACAAAGACGGTTGAGCACACCGACCTCTATTTCGGGCAGGCCGTCTCTGACCCCTATCGCTGGCTCGAGGATGATCTCAGTGATGAGACCGCAGATTGGGTTGCTCGACAGAACGAGGTGACCCGAGGCTACTTAGATCAAATCCCCTATCGCGACGAGCTCGCAAGTCGTTTCGCGAAACTTCTTGACTATCCGACCGAGTCCCCACCCTTTAAAGAAGGCAGTTGGATCTACTTCTATCGCAATAACGGTACACAGAACCACTCTGTGCTCATGAGGCAGGACGACAACGGTCGAGAAGAAATCTTCATTGACCCCAATCAGTTCAGCGAAGATGCCACAACCTCACTTGCGGGCGTCTCTTTTTCTGTGAGTGGCCGATTCTTGGCTTACGCCACGTCAAGCGCGGGTTCTGACTGGCGAACGGTTTATGTCATTGACGCTGAGACCCGAAAAGAACTGAACCCCCCCCTTGAGCACGTGAAATTCTCTGGGCTCAGCTGGGTCGGCGATGAGGGATTCTATTACTCAAGCTATGAGCCCCCAGAAGGCAGCGCGTTGAGTGCCAAGGTTAATCAGCACCTTCTTTATTTCCATATCGTAGGCACAGATCAATCAAACGATAGATTGATTTTCGGCGCAGAGTCTATTGAGCAGCGCCGCTACGTCTCTGGGCGCGTAAGCGAAGACCAGCAGTATCTTGCCATTGAGGGTGCGCAGACGACAGCGGGCAATGATCTGCAGATTGCTGCGATTGATCGCATTGTTCGATCCGAACCACTCTCAAAGAGCCAGTTGTCTATGGTTCAAACGTCAAAAGACGCAGCAGTCGAGGCTTCGAAAATCGGAGCGGAAAAGGATGTGCAGCCCGCCGCAGAATGGTCTCAGACCCAGCCACACCGAATTGGACGCCTCGTGACGATCCAGGACACTATGAGCGCGGACACGCGGCTTATCGCCAGCGAGGGCGATTCCATCTTTTTATACACCAATCTCAATGCACCTAATGGTCGGGTGGTGAAGACGACGCTCGATCGACCTCACGCTGAGCAATGGGTTGACGTAATCCCCGAGACTGATTCGCCGCTCGAGGTGGCTACCGGCGCAGGCTACCTGTTCGCGCACTATCTCGTGGATGCTCGCTCGAGACTTTTTCAATACACCACGAGTGGAAAACGCCTCCGAGAAATCCCGCTACCCGGCCTGGGTTCCGCTTCGCTCCCTCGAGGCAAAGAATCTGATGAGGCACTCTATTACCGATTCACAAACTACTACACGCCATCGACGATTTATCGTCTTGACCCTGAGTCGGGCGAGTCGCGCGTTCACTTCAGGCCTGAAATAGCTTTCGACCCAGAGGCTTACGTTTCGACTCAGGTGTTTTATAGCTCCCGAGACGGCACCCAGGTACCCATGATCATTACCCACAAGAAGGATCGAGACCCGTCGATACCCGCTCCTCTGATGCTCTACGGTTACGGCGGATTTGATATCTCGCTGACCCCAAGCTTTAGTAGTGCAGTGGGCCTCTGGTTATCGCTGGGGGGTATTTACGCTGTACCTAACCTTAGAGGCGGCGGCGAATTTGGTAAGACCTGGCATCTCTCGGGCACCAAAATGCAAAAGCAGAACGTGTTCGAAGACTTCATCGCAGCAGCCGAGTATGTAATCGACCAGGGGTACACCGATTCCAGCAAGTTGGCGATTCGTGGACGTTCCAATGGCGGCTTGTTGGTTGGCGCGGTGATGACCCAGAGGCCAGATCTTATGAAAGTCGCGCTACCCGGTGTCGGCGTGATGGATATGCTTCGCTATCACCGATTCACCGCAGGCGCTGGCTGGGCCTATGACTATGGTACCTCGGAAGACGACGCCGAGATGTTTGAGTACTTAAAACACTACTCTCCTGTCCACAGTCTTAAACCTGGCGTGACATACCCCGCCACTTTGGTCACCACGGCCGATCATGATGACCGCGTCGTCCCCGCGCACTCGTTCAAGTTTGCAGCAACGCTTCAGGCGTCTCATGCAGGCGACGCGCCGACATTGATCCGAATCGAGACAGGCGCGGGTCACGGCTCAGGCACATCCCTTGCCAAACGCATTCAACAGACAGCCGACGAGTATGCATTCACACTTCATAACCTTGGTGTAGCGCAGTTGGAGCCTGTGCGTGGCGAGTAAGCGCATCGGTTTGATTGCGGACACGCATATGCCGGGCACCATCGGATCGCTTTGGCCCTCGGCTATCGAATTTCTAAAGGGCAGTGATGCAATCTTGCACGCAGGCGATCTGCATACCCTCGATGTGGTCGATGAGCTAATCCAGCTGGCACCCACTTACGTCTCGGAGGGCAATGGCGATCGAGGCATTCTTGATGATCGAGTCAAGCCTTCGTGGAGACTCTCATTCGAAGATTTTTCTGTCGGCATGGTGCACCACTGTCCATCACCGGAACGAAAAGACGAACCTCACGTCAGAGAGAAGCTGTCACGTTATTTCGACACATTGCCAGACATCATTGTGTTCGGACACACGCACCTCGAAATGGTACATCGTTATCGTGATCTGACACTCGTCAATCCCGGCTCACCTACCCTTCCCCGCAATCAATCGCTCCAGCTTGGAACGCTCGGCGAAATCATCATCGACAACGACCAAGCGCTCATTCGACTGGTCCAGCTCACTGAAAATCACTGGCAACCTCATGCCGTTTTCTCGGAATGCGTCATCTCGAAAAGTGAGAAGGGATCGGTATAATGGCCCCTCATTTTAATTTGGACGCCGAGCACATCGGCCCATAATTTGTGATTCTTGACCTTCATACACACTCTATAAAATCAGACGACGGACGCGCAAAAGTAGAAAACTACTGTCAATGGATTCGTGCGAAATCGCTGCCAATTCAGGGCTTTGTACTGACTGAGCATCGTCAGTTCGATTTTGACTCTGACTACTCCGAATTGGCAGCAGCGTTTGATCTCACGATCTTAAAGGCCAGTGAAGTCGAAACCGAATATGGTCATGTCCTGGTGTTTGGTGTGACCGAGGCGATGACCCAAGCGTTTGATTTCGCGAGCATCAACACACCGCTCGCAATCGTGTTGGAGGCTGCAGCGGCGCATGGGGCCGTTGCTGCGCCTTGTCATCCTGGCCGCCCACGCGTTGGCATGTTCGCTCACACGGATACGCTCGGTATACCCCCTGGGGTCACCATCGTAGAGACTTTGAACGGCGGCAGTCGCGACGATGAGGATCAAATCGCCCTGGCAGGCGCAGAGACCAATGGTTATCAGGGCATCGGTGGCAGTGACTCTCACATTGTGAGTCACATCGGCCGTTGCGGCACCCGATTTGAACAGCCCATCAAGAACATCGAGGATCTCGTCCAAGAACTCAAAGCAGGGCGATTCGAGGCAGTTAGCCTCAAGGGAAACTAGACCTATGGATGCAGATATTCAAGAATTGCGGGAGCGCTTTCTCAATAAGTCCTTTGACGAGAAAACCTTCAACATTGACCCAGCGGTAACCACGGAGTACGCGAAGCTCTCGGGGGAGTTGAGCGAGAAGTATCTCGATACCCATCACCCAGATTTTCAGGCGCCGCCTACTTACCTCGCGTGCTTGAGCGGCAGACGGTCAATGCCAGAAGATTTTCCTCGGTTCGGTTTTGGCATGGATGCAGGGAAAGGTATCGAATGTTTTGCGCCCGTTCGGCCTGGTCAAGCGCTGGTCGGACGCACGCATTTGCACGATATCTACACCAAAACGGGCCGTTCAGGGCGTATGATTTTCGTCGTGACCCGTATTGAATTTTACGACGAGGCTGGGGTGCACGTCGCAAACTCGGACAGCCGTTCCGTAATGCGGGAGAAGAAAGCATGAGTGTGAACCACGTCAATGATGTCGAATTCGGCGAGGAACTCCCTGCTTTTGAACCGGATACTCGGCTCGAGACAGGGGCTCGTTTTGCGCATCTGATTGGCTGGGGTGGACCCAGGTTTACCGATCACGAGGGCGCCAAAAAAGAGGGCCTCCCTGGAGCTATGATCCCAGGGGTCATGAGTCAGGGTTTCCTTGTCGCAATGATCCACCGCTGGGCGCCGGAGGCTGAAATCAAGAGCATCGACACCGTGTTCAGAGCTCCCGTGATCGCGGACGAGCCGCATCACATTAGCGGGGTGGTCACAGACATCGATACCGATGCGGGCATGGTAGAGATTGATCTTACCGTCATGAACAGTAAAGACGAGACCCGCGTTTTTGGCACCGCTACGGTCAAGCTACCCACCTGAATTCTTGACACAACCGAGGGCCTTTGTAGATATGGAGCCTTGGAGCTTCAAAGCGCTAATCTGACTTGGGCTGACGCCGTGCTCTAATGCTTTGACCGCTTCGATTGGAGAAATCGAGGCAATAGCGCAAAGTGCCTCCATATGCGATTCCTGGAAGATTCTTGACGGGTGCTAAGAACCAAACTCGCGGAGAAGCGACACATCAAAGCGACCTCGAAATACTTAAGTTTTCGAGGATCGAGAGACTTGTGCAGAGCCATGGCCTCTAGGGTGTAGTTTCACTGAGTGTAGTAGCTTCGGTTATTTGAGTGATTGTCTTCACCTTCGCGCTCAAACCATTCTTCCCCCTTTTGGTGCTCAACTTCGGTGGGCATAACGATTGCGATCTCCACTCCCGTGTCTTATTTCGCGTGAAGCCTAATTTTTCGTTCATTGGAACTAAAACAATTAGCACAACAGTGGGAGCAAGAGTCCAAGGAAGCCAAGGAGGACCTTGAGCAAATCAAACGACTGATTTCTTGGTGCCCGGCGTGCAACAAAGTTCAAACTGAACAAGGTGATTGGACAGCTCTAGCCCTTCAATATGAGCAAGAGAGCGAAAAAGTTCTAAAAGATGTGCTGTGCGATCCTTGCTTGGAGGAAAAATATCCTGAAGCGTTCCGCATGATCCTCGAAAGCCGGAATGCAAGAGCGCTCAACACATAATCAAGCCTCGGTTGCGCGCACCTGCCAGTGACTCACAGCTTCAAATTTTTTTAGTCGTCAGCAGAGCTAAATGATCCTCAATAAACTCAAAGCGGTCTTTACCCCAGTAGAGCTCGCCTTCAAGCATCATTGACGGGGCGCCAAACACTCCCCGAGCGCGAGCTTGATCAGTTGACTCAATCAAAGCTTGGCGAACCGATTGTGATTCAGCCGTCGCTTCAAACCGTTTCGCGTCAACGCCAAGAGTCTCAGCAATACGGCCTAGCTCTGAGTACTCCCCGATATCTCCATTATCGAGCTCCCAGTATTCAGTAAAGATCGCCTCAATAAAGGGGAATTCCAGATCCCATTCACGCATCGCCAGCGCCCCTCGAAGTGCTCGAGCGGTCTTAATCGGAAATCGTGTTGGTCTAAGAAACGGCAAGTCGTGCTTGGTCGCCCAGCGCTTCAAATCAACCAGCCGATGATTCAGTTTCTCTTTGGGCTCGTTCATCAGTTCGTACTGATTACTTTGAAACACATACCCCAAATTAAAAGGATGGAACTGGATCGAAGCGCCGTAGCTTGCCGCAAGTGGCGGCAATAACTTCAGAGCGAAGTAAGTGTTGGTGCTACCCAGATCCCAGTAGAAATCGATCACAGGTTGAGACACATCGGACATTGAATCTCTCCTCGGCTCCTGATCGGGCTTAGGCGCAAAACAACAACGGCAGTGTATCAGCGGTTTTAAGCCGAACCAGGGTCACTAAGCGCTGTCATGGTCTGCGAGCCCAGATTTACGGCTAACCCGCGTCTCGAGAGGCGGGTTTCTGCACGCTTGGCCAAGACACCCGTTTGCGCATAACCCAACAGCGAGGGTGGTTTATGAGGCTGGTTGAAACAGCGGGATATTCAAATCCTCATGTTCTTCCCAGGTGAGCTCGAGCGCCATTCCGATCTCAACTTGGCTCACATCCTCGACCCCAACCACATTTGTCAAAATTCTTGGGCCCTCCTCGAGATCCACCCACGCCACAACATAGGGAACGAGATTTCTGAAGAACGGATGATAGCTTTGGCGAACAACGGAATAGGTATAGAGGGTGGCCCGGCCGCTGGCGTCCTTCCATTCTAGATCGGATTCGGTACACCCGGTGCAGTGAGCGCGCGGATAGAAGATGACCGTCTGGCAATGGTTGCATTGCTGGTACCTGAACACCTTGTCTTTTGTGCCCGCCCAAAATGCTCGCGTGTCGAACTCATCTGCTCTTGGTAAGGGTCGTTTAGGATCGTTCATCAGTCGCTCCCCAGAATAATTGTGCCTGCTGCATGGCGACTACCCAGCATACCGCCGTTACCGTGCGCCACCGCTAACTTGGCCCCGCCCACCTGTGACGTGGATTCGCCCCGGAGCTGACGCGTGGCTTCAAGCAGCAAAAAGATGCCGCGCATCCCTGGGTGATTCGAGGATAGGCCGCCCCCGTCGGTGTTGAGTGCCGGACCATCCCCCGGCCTGTCAAATTTGAGACGCCCACCTTCTACCCAGCGCCCGCCCTCGCCCTTCGGGCAAAATCCAAGATCCTCCAGGAGTGCGAGGACCGTAATGCTAAAAGAGTCATAAATCATGGCGATATCCATCTCCGCTGGCGTGACGCCAGCCTCGCCGAAGGCTTGAGGTCCGGATACTACAGCCGCGCTGGTGGTGATATCGCCGCCATTGATTGGATAGCGCGTCGCCTCACCACTACCGAGGATCCAGACAGGCGCTTTTCGACAGTTCTTGGCAACCTCGGCGGACGCGATTACCACCGCCCCGCCGCCGTCCGAGATCATGCAGCACTCGAGTAGGTGCAGCGGGTCAGCAATCATTCTTGAATTCACCACATCATCGATGGTGGTTTCACGAATATCGAGAAACTCGAGATCTTCCATCGCCTTAACCGCTTCCGGGTTGCGCATGGCGTGGTAACGGGTCGCAACAGAAATTTCAGCTAGTTGTCGGCTGGTGGTCCCATAATCGTGCATATGTCGATGGGCCACCATCGCGTAATTTGAAATGAGGGTCATGCCCGCGAACGCATCCATGTTTTCGGCCGGATGCATGGATGCACCGCCTCGCCCGCCTACCCCGATCGCGCGCGCGTTACTGTGCGCAGTGGATCCGTAGGTCAACAAGGCCACCTTGGCTTTACCTGACTGGATGGCGCGCCTGGCATGCGCCGCGTGAAACTGATAACTGCTGCCCCCCACGTTGGTGGTGTCGATCACTGTGGGGCTGATGCCAAAGTACTCTGCGATGGTCAGTCCGCCCATGCCGCCGCCCTCACCCGCGTCGTAGATAGCATCTACATCGGACCAATTGAGCCCCGCGTCAGCCAGCGCTTTGGCAGCACATTCCGCTTTCATTTGGAGTGGACTGATTCGACCCTCAACATCGCGTAGCGGATATTCATATATCCCAACGATGGCTGCGTCTCTCGATTGTGTCATGCGACTGTCATCCTCATGCATCCTGATCAGTGAAAAAGCCCGAGTAAAGAAAGCCCAGTAGAGGCGCTCGCTATTCCAGCTGTGCTCGTTCGGGCCGGGCGATGGCCCTTTATATCACAACTCCTCTGTGGCAGATTGGTTCATTTGGGGAACACTGATGACGGTTATTTGTTTGACAGGCGGTATCGCTTCGGGCAAGTCCACGGCAGCAAAGTTTCTCTCAGCACAAGGCGCGGAAGTCATTGATGCGGACAAACTGGGCCACGAGACCTACGCCGCAGGTAGCCCTGCAAATGCGCAGATCATTGCGCACTTTGGTGACGATGTTCGTGCAGAGAATGGCGAAATTGACCGGAAAGCCCTGGGAGGTAAGGTCTTCGGCAATCCTGAAGCCCTAAAGTCACTCACAGACATTGTTTGGCCAGAAATCCGAAGGCTCGCGGAAGCGAGGATTCAATCGTTTCTTGATCGCGATCCGGCGCGGCACGTGGTGCTTGAGGCGGCGGTGCTATTAGAAGCCGGTTGGGAAGATCTTGGTGATGAGGTCTGGGTCGTCACGGTAGACCCTGAAACCGCAATCAAACGCTGTATGGCGCGCGATGGCTTTGAACGCTCGGCCGTTGAACAACGACTCGCAGCACAACTGTCCAACGAGGCGCGAACCGCTCACGCGCACCGCGTTTTTACCAATGACTCAGATGAGCCAGCGCTGCTCGCCCAACTGGATCAAGCCTTTCTCGCGATCTCAGACGGCGACTCAGCCTAATGGCTCGCTTTCTCGTCATTTTTACCGGTCATTACCTCGAGGGTGAGGCGCCGTTTGAGGTTGAGCAGAGGCTTTCCGAAGCGCTCAATCTCTCGCTCGATCAACGAGAGCGCATCTTCAGTGGTAATGCCATCGTCTTAAAGCGGACCGAAGACAAAGCGGAAGCACTGAAGCTTGGGCAACAGCTTAAAGCACTGGGCGCGGACATCAGGGTCAAGGTTGAGGATTCAACCGATGCCACGCCTTCGCCAGCCCCCACACAGGAGACGCTGCCCCCAAAAGATGAACCCGGTGGATTGAGTGTTGCCGCACAAGAGGGTTTTATCGTGTCGCCTCGCGAGGAGCCCCAGAACCCGGTCACCGACATATCTCATTTGACCTTGAGTGAGGAAGATCCAGGCCCATTACCTTCGCAAAGCATTCAAGCAGTCGTCCAAGTAGACACGACCAATTTGACGGTAAAGGACAATGATGGCTCGCCACTCATCGACGCCTCGCCTGAGATTGAAGCCTCGGTGATAGCCCCAGATTTTGGACTCGGTGAGCCCGGCGCAATGCTCGAGAGCATTGGGACACTCGATCCCATCGCGCCTCCCGACGTCTCAGCTTTCAGTCTCCGAGACGGAGAAGGAAATCTCGTTGATGAATCAGAATTCGAGCAAAGAGATGAGGTTGTCGTCAGCACGGATCATTTAAAAGTTAGCGAACAGGGGCCCACCTGAGCGGGCGTTCTTTTCGCACCCCAATAGTCTTCCCGAGGCCCAATCCACTTGTTTATCGCGGGGTTTGGGACGTATCGATTCTCAAAAGTGAACCGGACCCTGTCTACCCATTGCCCGAAGAAAAAAGGGCTGGTTTACTAGAGTTTTCAGCGCTGGGGAACAAGCATGAATTCACTTGCGGGCAAGGTCGCGGTTATCACGGGGGGCTCTAGGGGCATTGGTCGCGGCATCGCGGAAGCTTTCTTGAACGAGGGCGCGAATGTCGTCATCAACGGCCGCTCGCCCGAGAAAGGGTCGGCAACACTCGCCGAGCTGAACGTGGCCGAGCGCGCGCATTTCGTCGCCGGCGACGTAAAGGTTCGTGAGGACGTCGAGCGCATTATCGACGAAGCGCTCAGCCGCTACGGTCGAGTCGACATTCTGGTGAACAACGCAGGGGGTTCCGGCGGATTCGCACCGATACATGAGATGTCTGAAGACGCGTGGCAAGAAGCCAATCAATGGATATTGAATTCTTGTTTTTGGGCCACACGCCGCGCTCTGCCAGACATGCTGACTCGAAATTGGGGGCGCGTGATTAACATCTCCTCTGTCGAGGGGGCGCAGGCGAACAAGAAGAACGTGTCGCATTACATCACGTTCAAACACGCCATGAACGGGTTCACCAAGGCTGCGGCTTTTGAATATGGCGACCTCGGGATCACGGTGAACGCCATCAGCCCAGGCGCGGTTGAGACCGATTTGATGATGGAGGCAGGCCCTTCGGCCGCGGCATCCATGGGGATCACCTACGAAGCCTTCAAAGATACCTATGCTGAGGAATCTGCCATCAAACGACTCAATACGGTTGAGGAAGTCGCGGCACTGGCACTCTTCTTGGTCAGCGAGCCTGCAGGCGGCATGACCGGCGCGATTATTCCTGTGGATGGCGGCACATCTCTGTAGGTGGAGATAAATCTTGACGCTCACCGTCCGCGACCAAACAAGCAACGCATCATCAAAAAAGAACACATCTAGGACTTAGCCTATGTCAGCATCCATTCCAGAATTGCCAGGCGGCTTTAACCCCGAATACCTCACCTCGTTATTACACCATCACGGTTGCCTGCCAGCTGAATCAGCAGTGATTGCGCTCGATCGTTCAACGATTGGTGACGGCACGGGAATGATGGCGGAAATCGCGATGTTGCATCTTCGGTACGAGGGCGATCAGGGCGAAGCGCCCTCGAGCTTGATTGCAAAGTTTGCTTCACAGAACCCGACCAACCGTGAGATTGCGATCGCTTACAACCTCTACGAAAGGGAAACCCGTTTTCTCGCAGAGCTCGATCCGCTGACGACTATTCGCACCCCCATCACCTATGTGTCGATTCGCGAAGACGACCGTTTCCTGATTTTGATGGAGGATTTAACAGCGTACGATGTCGGCAGCCAGGTCGTGGGCGCCACCTTGCGGCAATCTGAGCTCGCCATCGATGAACTGGTCAAACTGCATGCGCCGTTTTGGGACAAAGTTTCGGATATCGACTGGGTGCCGCACATCTTTGACAGTTACCACGCAGACAACATGGTCGACCTCGCCGCGATCGGTGTTGATGGGCTTACCGAGAAATTCAAAGATTATTTGACGCCAGTTTATCTCGAGCATCAATCCGCTTTCCTCGCCGCCATCCCCACCCTACAAGCTGGTATGGATCAGGCGCCGGTCACGCTGTGTCACGGTGATTACCGGATGGAAAACCTGCTTTACGGTCATTCACCGGAACAAGATGCGGTGGCTGTCATTGATTGGCAGGGGCCTCTTCGAGCGCGAGGGATGAACGATGTCGCGCTCTTCTTGGGCCAAAGTACACAAACCGATGTGCGGCGAGCCCATGAACGAGCTCTGGTTCAGCGATACGTCGATGGCCTCAAGGCAGCAGGCATTGAGGGGCTGACCATGGACGACGCTTGGGAGGAATATAGATTTTCACTTCTCTACAACTGGGTTTACGTCACCGTGGTTGCAGGCACTTTAGATGTGAGCAATGCCACTGCATTCGCTTGGATGACCCAGATGGTGGCCAGGCAGTCCGCTGCCACGGAGGATTTGGATCTCTTCAGTCTGTTGCCTCGCTAACGCGGTCAAGAGATCAGCAAAACTTGACCGATCAGACAACGAAAAGAGACAATCAAACCCTAAATCTCTAGCGAAGGAATCCACCATGTCCGAGCTCATCAAACTTGAACCCTGGCCCGATCAAACAACTCGGGGCTCACGTATTCCAGGGTATCGATACACGTCTCGAGAATTCTTCGAGCAAGAATGGGAGGGCATGTGGACCAAGGTCTGGTTACTGTTAGGGCGTGAGGCTGAGTTGCCTAACCCTGGCGATTGGCAAATGGAAGAAGTCGGCCCAGAGGAAATCCTCATGGTTCGGCAAAAGGATAATAGCGTTAAAGCGTTCTATAACGTTTGCCAGCACCGCGGGAACCCTCTCGTCGAAGAGAAGAAAGGCCACGTTCTGCGGCGATTCGTTTGCAAATACCACAGTTGGGCTTTTCTCCCGGACGGAGAACTCAATTTTGCGCCTGACAAAGAAGACTTCCCCGAAGGTAACCCTTGCAAAAATGTAAGGCTGCAAGAACTCCGATGCGAGACGTTTGCAGGCTTCATTTGGGTCAACATGGACCCAGATTGCGTGTCACTAAAGGAATATCTTGGTCCGATCTGGGAGGATTGGGAGAAACGCGAAATTCACACTTGGCAGCGCACCATGGCAAAGACCATGTGGTTGCCTTGCAACTGGAAGATCGTGCTCGACAATTTCAACGAGTCCTACCATGTGCCCACTGTACACATGCGAGCAACCCCCGACACCGATCGCAAAAAGATTCGCGGCGCGATCGACACCTACTTCAAAGAGACGCGCTTTGACCTCTCGGATGAGGGCCATAATCGAATGGTCATGAAAGGTGGCTTCGGCGTGGGCTCAACCGATGAAGATGGCAACATTATCGACCCCTTAGCGAGCCTACTGCGCTATTGGGAAATAGATCCAGATGAATATAAGGGGCGACCAGAAGATACGCGCGAAGCGCTGCAGCAGGCCAAGCGCAAGTTAGGACCGAGCAAAGGCTACTCGCATTACGCCAACATTCCTGATGAGCAGTTCACCGACGCCTTCCACTACACACTCTTTCCAAACTTCGCTGTATCCGTGTGGGCTGATGGCTTCCATTTCTTGAGAGCTCGGCCTCATCGAGATGACCCCCAGCAATGCCTCTTTGATAACTGGTGGTATTCCAGCCCAGCCTCGCTAAATGAACCCGGGTCCACTCAGAGAAGTAATCCCATAGGTGGCGAGCTTGAAGACGGAGAAGCGCCGGTAGAAATGCTCACATTCGGGGTCGACAGCGTGGGTGGCGCCATTCAAGAGGATGTCGAAGTCTTCGTCACCCAACAGCGAGGCTTCCGTTCACGGGGTTTCCAAGGCGTCTATCTCTCGAATCAAGAGAAACGAATCCGCCGTTACCACGAGCTCATCGATGATCACATTGAGAAGCATCTTGGTGTGAAGCGCGAGGACTGAGCGTAGCAACCAAGCTCAAAATCATGTCTTGATCTCAGACTGGCAATGCACCCTGAACAATGACGCGGTGCATGTGCCGGCGATGGCCGTGGTAATCGTTCATCGCCATATGGAACACCCGCCGGTTATCCCAAATCGTGAGCATTCCTGGCTGCCACTTCAGCCGAATGACGAATTCTTCTTGGGTAAGATGATCCATCAGGAACCGGAAAATAGGCACGCTCTCCTCGCGCGCCCATCCTTTGATTCTATGCGTGTGCGGCAGGCTGCAGTAAATGCTTTTGCGGCCGGTATCATCATGGGTTCGAATCAAGGGGTGCTCAACTTCACTTTCGCCATCGACCGCATTGTCATAGCTTTCACCTAATGCCTCCTTGGCGGCCACACTTCGGTAGACGCCTTGATTGCCGTGCACGAGCTTGGGTGAATAAATCCCCGTCAGACCTGCAAGCGTGGCTTGCATCCCCTCACTCAATGCATCAAAAGCCGCACGCGCATCCGCAAAGAGTGTGTCCCCACCCTCAGGCGGTGTTTCTACTGCATACAGCACTGTGGCCTTCGGCGGTTTTTCTAAGTAAGACGTGTCCGTGTGCCAACCTCCACCAAAATTCAATTTAGCGTCCGGTTCTTTAATGATCGGAATCACGTTTGGATGGGATTGCACTGGCGTCATAAATGGGTAAACGTCGAGCGCCCCAAATTGCGCTGAGAACGCGGCCTGCTGCTCGGGTGAGAGGTCTTGATCTGGAAACGCGAGCACACCCAGCTCCCACCAGGCGGATTGGATCGTCTCAAGCGCTTGTGGACTGAGTGGCTCGCCGAGGTTCACCCCTGTGACCCTGCCGCCCAAGCCTTCCCGGATTGGCTCAATTGAGATGGACATCGATTGTTCGCTCCCTTCGTGCATGATGCTCAAAGCCGATAACCCAATCTAGGTTCAAATTCTGCTAGATTGCAAGCAACACGTGAGCAGAGCTGAGACCATGGCAGCGCACCAAGTCGCCGTTTTTCGAGGAGACGATGCCTCGCCCGAGGTGATTGACCCCACCTTGCGCATCATTGAATCACTGAACCTGCCCATTGAGTTCATATTTCCACTCGTCGGTGAAGAGGCGATCGAAGCCACTGGCGAGCGATTCCCTGAGGCATCCAAAGCGCAAATTGATGCGGCTTCTGCCACGCTGTTCGGCTCCACTAGCGGCAACAGCACGCAAGCACTCTTTTATCTGCGCTGGGGGAAGCAAACTTACGCTAACGTGCGCCCCTGCAAATACATCCCTGGCGCCGCATCACCCCTCAAGCGTCCGAACGAGATCGACTTCGTTATTATTCGCGAAAATTTAGAGGATCTTTATCTCGGACTCGAGGGACCCATCGAGGACCTGGCGGGTTTGAACCTCTACGCGCCGCATCCCCGCAGACCGCTCAAGGACTTGGGCCCGGGCCGGTACGCCATTAAGGCGATTACCGAGTTCGGTGCAGAGCGCGTCATACGGTTCGCCTTTGAACTGGCTCGCAAGCGCAACGGTAAAAAGAAAGTGACCCTCACCAGCAAGTACAACATGTTGGCTCAATCTGATGGGCTCTTCCGTGAGATCGGAAAACAAATCGCGGCGGAGTACCCGGACATCGCATTTGAGACCTTTATAGTGGATGACTTCCTATGCAGAATGGTTACCAAACCAGAGATGCTCGATGTTGTCGTCACACCCAATCTTTATGGGGATATTTTATCCGACGGGTCAGCCGGCCTGATCGGCGGTTTGGGGCTGGCACCCTCGGGTTGTTTTGGGCGCGATTACGCCTATTTTGAATCCGCTCACGGCACAGCACCCGATATTCAAGGGCAAAACATCATTAATCCAACCGCAACACTGCTCTCTGCCGCCATGATGCTTGATTACCTGGGTTTCGAGCACGAGAGCGAGCGTCTGGTCACGGCCGTGCATCAGGTTTACAAAGATCCCAAAACCCTCACCCCAGACCAAGGAGGCAAGGCAACCACGACTGAATTTTGCGCCGCAGTGAGCACGGCACTTAATTGAGACCGCGACGCCAATCTTCTGGGCTAAAACTAAACGGTTGGTAATAGCGCTCGCCACGATCACGCTCAGGTATTGAATTTAGGGCAGTTCTTGGCCAAAACTTATAGAGCCGCCGGCGCCTTCAAATAATCTGCGAAACAGCGCGAAGCAGACCATGCCGAGAACCATTAATGCTGTTCGAGATGTTCCCTTACTCGAGACACGAGACCCTCAGTCCTTACTCACATTTTTTAGCAAGACCCTAGTCGTCGAGGCCCACTGGAAACACGAAGACGGCGATGGACGGATTGTTCACGCAGAGGTGTTGTGGGGCTCGGACCGAATATCCATAACTGCTGGAGAGCCTCGGCGGTGTTCTTTGGGCCTGGAGGTCGAAGACGAGGCAACCGTGGGGCGTTTGTTTGAGCGTGCTGTCTCGGCTTCGGCACAGATAGAGATGGGATTAGCCCATTCGAAAGTCGCTTACAGTTTTACGATCCAAGACTCGGAAGGTAACCAATATTGGATTCACGCTGAGACGGGCTATCTTGACCAGCTGAGACTTGAGCGCTAAGCCTAGGCTTAGTGATTCAGTGCGTTAATCGAAAAGGGGAAGCCAATCAATGGCCGATGACTCAAAAAATCTAAGCGTCGTTCCTCTCATCTGGGTGGCCGATGCTGAGTCGTCTATGACCTTCTATTGCGAGAAGCTTGGCTTTCGAATGGTTAACGCCTGGCGTCCAGACGATGTCCTAGCATGGTGTTCGCTAACGAAAGGGACCGCACGATTGATGCTACAGCAGCACGACAAAGGACGTAAGTTTCAAAAGCCTCATGGCATCCAGCTTTACATCATCTGCCAAGATCTTGATCAGGTTTATGCTGAGATTCAGGTCAGAGGCGGCGCCCCAACAGACATCAGCGATGCCTTTTATAACATGCGCCAGTTTTTCGTCACCGACCCTGATGGCAATCACATTTGTTTTGAGAGCCCAATTGAAACCTGAACGCTCTTCGAGCAAGGGTTTGGAAAAGGGGTGCGCCTTCCTCGCCGTTGACGTACTCGGGGCACTCTTTTGTCAACTGCATTGTCTACTGCGCCAGCTCATTCACGAAAATTGTGAGGCTGGACAAGTCGTTAGCGTATTCAAAATAACCGAGATGGTGGCCCCACCAGGAATCGAACCTGGAACTAAGACTTAGGAGGTCCTTGTTATATCCATTTAACTATGAGGCCGGGGAAGCGCATCATACCAGCAGACCCCAGTAGGGTAAAAAAGACAGAGCAAGCCCTTTCTCCATTAAGCCTATTTTGAGAGACTCAGGTTCCTCAATGCGGCTCCATTTGTGACCCAGACCCACACAGCCATGCCCTTTCCTCGCTATCGCCTGATGACAGGCGCTTTTTTGGCGCAGTTCGTTGCGTTGGGGATTTATAGCTACGTTCTAGGCTCGTTTATGGCGCCTATGTCCGACGAGCTCGGCTGGAGCCGTGGCGATTTCACGCTATCGCGAGCTATTGGTCAGGTCGTGATGGCAACCGCCGGCATCTTCATTGGCGCGCTCATTGACCGAATAGGACCAAGGCCGATCATGGCTCTCGGTACCCTCGTGCTCAGCAGCGTCTTGATTCTTCACAGTCAGATCGAAACCCTCTGGGCCTGGTGGCTTCTGAATGGCATCGCGCTCACCCTGGGCTGCGCCATGATCGGCAATCTCGTGGTGAATGTGACGCTCTCCAAATGGTTCGTTTTGAACCGGGGAAAAGCGATCGCCATCGCCGCCATGGGCGTATCGCTCGGCGGCATCATCATCACACCGCTTGCGACCTATCTCGTTGATGAATTGGGGTGGCGCAGCGCCTGGATCTGG
>Ga0255776_10000676_pt1 | contig 38594 bp, 27 predicted proteins | sample 071ome_19_FD_179974 | JGI IMG/M metagenome (GOLD analysis project Ga0255776, IMG submission 179974) | Coastal salt marsh microbial communities from the Groves Creek Marsh, Skidaway Island, Georgia - 071413AT metaG (version 2) | ecosystem: Environmental > Aquatic > Marine > Intertidal zone >... | reverse complement strand
TGCATGTGACGCGGAATCTCACGTGGCAAACCATCCTTTGGCCGTGGCATGTCGGGAGTATCCAGTGTTGGACGCCATCCTTCCACGGTCTCTTCCTTGCCCGCCATTTCAATGCGCCGTTCAATGCTTCGAATGGATTCCAGGTATTCATCCAGTTTGGAGCGGTCCTCAGTGTTCAGTTGGGAACGAATCGATTTGGCATCACTGAGTGTGGCGTCGAGAATACTCCGATCCAATCTCCGCCCGGAACCATCCCCCACCAGCATGTCAAACACACGGGCCGGATAAATCTCTTTCATCGCCGGTTTCGTGTCACTCGACCAGGAAATGCAGGAGCCATAAAGCATGGACAATCCGTCTTCCAAACGCAATTCGGTCGGCTCAATTCCCAGCGCCAGACTGGGTAGAGCGGTCTGATTTCCGATGGTCTTGGCCATGACCTGATCCATCGTCTCCCCGACTTGAATAACACTTTGCTCATTGCTCACCCAGGCGCCGGATAACAGATTGGGAATGCGCCCCAAATGCGGACTCGGATGGTCCACGGCCTGCTGGTTGTAAAGCCCTTTCAGGAATATGATATCCTCCCGATGATCCTGAAGCGGAGCCAATCCCGGTCCGATCTCCATGGAGGGTCCCTTCTGTCTGGCCCACCAATGAGCGGGTTCCACGCCATTACTGAAGTAAATACAGGCAAAACGATTGGGCGGTGTCAGGGAAGGTTCTTTGGAGGTTCGTTTACCGGTCTCCTCAGAATACAAACGCAAAGACTTCATCCAAGGCAAAGCCAAACTGACCCCCAAACCTCGCAGGAATCTTCGTCTCGATGTGCTGGTGTCATTCATCATATTTATCGGTATCGTTGGATCAGGGATGGGCGGCTTGTTGAAGTTTTTCATCTTGCTCAAAACCCCGTTTCTGCCGGAACTGCGGGCTCAGAACAATCCATTCAATTTGTTTTGAAACAGGCTCACCATTGGCAAGGGATTCCATCATGGCATCAATCAATTTCCGATCAGAGAGCTGCTCCTTGCGTCCGAGCGCATAACCAATGAGCTTGGTGCAGAAGGTCCGGTGAAACAGATGGATATGATCCTCCAGATAAGAGCGAATGCCATCAAATCCCTTCACCACCGTTCCATCACGCAACTCCCCGAAGTCTTCCACCGGCAAACCATTCTCGTACTCACTTCGAACCTTTCCGGTCACGTCATAAATTTCCATCGCAAACCCTAACGGATCCATCCGGGCATGACAGCTCACGCAAGCTGCTTCCTTCTGATGCGCCATCAACAATTCACGCATGGATTTTGCCTTGGCGGATTCTCCTTCGGTCGTTATGGAACCGGCATTCGCAGGTGGAGGCGGCACGGGCGTTCCCAGAACACGTCGCAACACCCAATCACCACGCTTGACGATGCTGGTTCTTAGTGGAGCAGACGTAATGGCATGCACCACCCCCAGTCCGAGCAGTCCACCGCGTTGGTGTTCCTGCAAATGACTGACTCGAATAAAACCATCCTCTTCAGTCGAATCACTCCACGGGATCCCGTAATACCCGGCCAGTCGGTGATTCAAAAAACCATCATTCGCCAGCAGCACCTGGTCCATCGATGCATCATTCTGAACAAGATGCGTGAAGAACAGGTTGGCTTCCTGATAAAGTAAGCGACGGAGCTCTGAATTCCAGTAGGTAAAATACTTTTCATCCACTCCATTGAACTGCGGAAACTGATAGTAACCGAACCATTGACCGAAAAACTCTTCTGCAAAACGTGCCACCTTGGCGTCTTTCAACATTCGCTTCAGATGACCACGAAGAATCTTCTCATCCTGAAGCCTCCCCGCAGAAGCATCCTGAAGCAGCGCCGGGTCCGGTAGCGACGACCATAAGAAGTAACTCAAACGTGTGGCTAATTCGGGTGAAGACACAGTGGTCAGTTTTGAACTCGGAGCTTCCAGACGATAAAGAAAGGAAGGCGACGTCAGCACACGACCGATCATCGCACGAATAGCGTCCTTATGTGATAACTCCAATTCACTGCGCACACTCTGATAAAAGGCGCGTAAGGAATTTGACTCCTCCTCTGTCAACTCACGCCTCCAGGCACGGGCTGCGAACTGAAGGCATTGTTCCACATGAGCCTCATACCGCCTGGACATCACCTCCTTGATCTCATTGTAATGCCTTTTGAGAGGACTCACCCATCGACGCAATGCTTCAGACATTGTTGCGATTTGATCATCGGACAAGGATGCCATATCGGAAATCTCTGTTGCGTCTGGCTCAAAATGCAGTGTCAACAGATTCAGATTCTCCTGATGATACCCAAAAGAATCGTACAAATCATTCCAGGCAATCTCCAAATCCAGAATCGTTTCCGGATCCAGTATGTGTTCAACCAGGAAAGCATCATAGCGATGGTATTTCACCTGATAATGAAACGCGTTTCTTTCGGCGTTGTTATAACTATTGTCATAAGGCGCCGGTATGGGATCCCGATCCGAAGGAGCAGGTTCGCGTTGGGAAACACTTGGAAAATAACGAGCAAATTCACTGGCCGCGGTGTCCGCTTGATCGGCCGATGCGTTGGAATCCAGCAAAGCCGATTCCTCAACATGCCTGGCTTTTTTGGCAAACTGTTTTTGCCAATCCTGCACTTTGACAAACACCGCCTCCGCGAAAGGCATGATTCGACGCCTTTCTGCTTCAAGATCCATCCCGGTGGGAGCCGGCAAAGTCTTCCATGCATCCTGAATGACTTTCAAAGGTTCCTGCGCTCCCTGCACTTCCATGGCATGGGAAAGATGCCTTGCGAACTTGCCCGGCACACCAGCGAATTCAGCAGCATCAGAAAGGGACCCATCCCCCAGCCCCAGCGCATCACGGTGTTGATCCATCCAGAGAGCAAAGAAGGTTTTTGGAAAAATTTCCAAACCAAAAGGCTCCGCGCCTTCTCCAGCGCCAGCACGAAAACCATGCTGACGATAGATCGCCTGAATCCGCTCGATCGCCGACAGTTCTTGTCCGGTTTCACCCGGATCCCTGAAAAAGGAAAGATCCCCGGCGCCGATCAGAGCATGAGAGGCCACTTTATGCGCCACCTCAAGGTAGCGTTCAATGGTCGAGTCTTGAGTAAATTGCACCTCACCGGTATTGGCGAACCCTTCCCCACCCACCGCGTCATCAGGAAGCAAGGCCCGAAAGTCAAATGCCAGTCCCGTCAAATCCTCAATAGAATTCAAATACTCAGCCTGAGTCAGACGACGCAGCAGCACATTCCCCGGATCACCCGATTGTTGTGTGGATTGACGTTCAATCTCATGTTGAACGGAACGGGTAATGGAGGATCGATCCTTGGTAGTAGGTTGATCTGCTTTATCTGGCGGCATATCCCCTGCATCCAACTGCTCGACCACCAACTCCCATTCCTTGAAAAACCGTGCGAACTGCCCGGGAGTCAGCATCACTTCAAGGTCGATGTCCCCTTTCTGCTTTTCACTGGAATGACATTCGAGGCAGTAACGCTGGATCACCTCTCCAACGTTATCTTCGAAAGAATGCGCCGCAGCACATAAAGGAGGAGCAACATGAAGAAACGAGCATCCCAAGAAGAACAAACCCAACAACCGCAGGGGCCGCATGTACAGCCATCGGTAAAAAGATTGTCCTTCGGGAATCATGCCCCCGAACATGAAGAAAAACCATGAAAGATTCAAGTCCTCATGTCACCCAATAGGTAGGACGGGGCGTCCCTGCCACGTCGCCTTGTGGTCTATATCAGTTAAGTTGCTTTCCGTTTTGGGAAGCCTTTGGTATTCGCTCGCCACACATCCGCATAGCTGGCAATAGCAGGCAAATCGAGATCCACGCAGTCGCGGGACAAGCTGATTCTATCTATCTAATCCTTCCCCAAACCGAATGACATCCTGTTAATCCTGTCAATCCTGTCCAAAAAAATTAAGCAGGCAGAAAATTCAAAAACTTGAAATCGTCGGGATTATCCAATTGACCGATGGAATACCCGGGCATCAACTGATCCATCATCGCCGCATCATCTCCGAAATGCCGTTGAAAGATTTCGCCGAACACAGCGCGAAAATCAGTGCGTCGGGCAAGATAGCGACTACGCGCATTGAACATGGCGTTGTCTTCCCAGGTGTTCGCATCGCAATTGTAAACCCCGCCTTTAACCCCTCCGCCAGCCACAAACATCACGCTGGATTCCGCATGATCCGTTCCGCTGCTACCGTTCTCCTTCGATGTTCTCCCAAACTCGGTCATCGTCACCACAACCAAATCCTCCCACTGGGATTGCAGATCAAGATGCAAAGCCCGTATGCCCTGTGCCAGTTCAGATAACAAATTGGGGTGATTACCATTCAGCTGCCCCTGACGTTGATGTGTATCAAATCCTCCTCGCCGCAAACCAATGACTTTCACTGGAGTTCTTTTCATCAGCATGGCTGCTTCCATGAGTTTGTTACCAAAAGAACCATCTGGATAGTCAGCTCCATTTTCAGGAGTGTAATCCCCACCTGACAAAGCATTCTGAACGACCATCATGGTTCTCCCCAAGGCCTGACCTGCACCATGAACAAGATTGCGGTAAGGTTTGTTGGGTTGCCCCGGGGCCGCACCATAGAGCCCCATGATCGCCTTTCCATCGGAAGCATTAGGACTACTCGGCAAGTTACCCAGAAATTTATTACCGGCGGGAAAAGTAAAATCCCTGCTACGACTAAAATTCGGAATCATATTGGGCCCTTTAAGAGCAACCAACTGATTAGAACTTAATCCTGCGGCAACAAAGGCATTGTCCGGGTGGTTCAGGTTAAAATTGGCGTTGATGTGGCGATAAATCATTCCTTCCTCGGTTTCAGCATCGCCTGGAATTCCATTCTGCCAAAAATGCTGACTATCGAAGTGAGAGCGGGATTGCCCATCATAACCAACACGATGCAACACTGCCAAATTTCCGGCCCCCTCCTGACCATTAAGACTGGAATGGTTGTATACTTCCATCAAAGGTTCCAGTGATGGGTGGAATTGAGCAAAACCATTTCCTGAATCAAGCGCTACGCTCTCAGGAATAAAAAGATTGGGACGATTGCTTTCATTGTAATCCCGGTCCCCACGAGGAATAACCGTATTCAATCCATCGTTTCCCCCCTGTTGAAAGATGAAGATCATCTTTCGTTCCCTGGGCAAGGCCGCAGCCTGCAAGCGCCGCTGAAATAAGGTGGGTGTCACCATGTTCAAACCGATGGCAGAAAATGCCAGGGCTTGTTTTTTTAAGAAATCGCGTCGGTTAAAGATTTGCATGACAAAAAAAGTTTGTTGTTAAATTGCTTCGTTAAATTTGAGCCAGTTTTCGCTTATTGATAATGCATTTCGGGTAATGTCATGATGATGCTGATCAGTTGACCAACCCGTTCGAGATAATCACTGCGACGGGGATCGAGGACTCGACGACGTCCCTGATCATCGGTCAAAGCAAAGTTTAAAATTAAATCTCGAGTTTGTTGCGAAAGATTCCCGTTGAAGAGCAGTTGATTGAAATGATCAATGATTTCATCAGAGGTCTCAAGGTTGTTGTATGTCAAATAACGACGCACGGACCATCGCATTAAAATGTCATTATTTGGATATTTGCCCAGGTGAGTTGCAAAATTCATCCGCTCGAGCATGGCTCCGGTATTGATCCAATCAAACCCAAATTCAGACCATCCATCAGGATCATCACGCGTAAACAAATGCATCCCCATGGCCTCGTTGAAATCAGGGAGTTCTGACAGATCAACTTGCCAATCCACAGCGCGAACAAGGCTGTTGATATATTCGACGGGCGTTTTGACTTTCGATTGATAGACAGATTGCGTCCAGAAAACGTTATTCTGATTAGAGCGCTCAAATATAGCTTCCAAAACCGTTCCAATATGCCCAACCGGCTCCGCGTCCTGCCAGGCCTGTATGGCCCGATCCACCATTCCGATCAGGTGTGAAGGCGCGGAACCATCCTTGTAAGTGCGCAAAGAAATTTCATCGGCTACAAATTTATTGATCAGTTTAACGCAAATGAATTCCCGTGTGGAAGGATGATTCGCCATCATTCGAATCACATCCATAGCATCATTCAATCCTTCCAGGCCTTCCCGCCCTTCAGGTATCTGCATTTCCCATTCCGTCCCTTCGAATAATGTCTTTGCGCCGTAATCATGGGCTTCAGGATTGAAACGAAAAGCCCACTCACCATTTGTGTCATCAAGCTCGATGCTGCTTGGATCAATCTCCCTCGAAACCAATCGAGGCAACATGGACAGGTCACTGCTGGTGCGATTTACATTGTGAACTTGGATGGCAAGAATGTTTTCTTGAGGAAAAGGATTAAAAAAGCGCCCGTACCTTAGCAGACTGACCTCATCTCCTTGTTCAGTCACTTCGTGATTGGATGAGGCTGTTTCGGTATAGCGAGGAGGATTTCCTGCTTCTTCCATATTTGAACTTCTTGCAATTTCCCTTCCATTTAAGAAGGCGACATATCCATCATCGTAATTGATCGACAAAGCCAATTTGGTAAGATCTGTGTTCTCGGGAAGCACAAACGAACGCCGGAGATATACACTACTATAATTATTCCGCATATCACGCAAAACAGTAGCGTCATCTCCATCGCCATACCCAATTCCGGTAGAACCATTCAACCATGAAGCATCATCAAACTCCTCGGTAGTCCATTCTGGGGTAATCGTTCTTCGGTATCGGACAGGCTCTTGAGTTCCTTTGAAGTATTTCCATCCCGGCCCCAGATCTACGATGGGTTCACCTACTGCGCTCACGCTTGCCCAGGTGGGTGGCTGAGTAGCAGATTCAGGAAAGGCAGGAACTTGATCAGGGCGGACCTTACGGATCTGCCATCCGGTAAAACAGCGGGACAACTCCTCGATGTCTCGTTGCGTATATCGATTATCAACCCCAAAGGCAAAAAGCTCCAGGATTTCGCGAGCGTAGTTCTCATTGGCTTCCCCCACTCGATTCAACACATTATCCAGATAGATCAACATGGCCGGACTCGTGGCACTGTAGAGCAGCAAATCGCCAAAGGCGTCGAATGCGTGTTCGTAAAAAAACTGATATTCTTTGTATTCCACTTGAGATGCTTCAAGAGCGGCTTGGAAGTATGGCATGGCATCACGCCCAAACGAATCCTCAAGATCATCCAAAAACTCAAGGGTCTTGTCGTAATCGGTCGTGAAATGGTTCTCCCAAAACTCACCCATGACTGCCTGTAATTGACGTTTACTGTACATCCCGCGGGCATGAATAAGTTGCTGAAGTGATTCAATATCATTGATCCGTTGGTGCTCCAGTCCAGGCAGATAATGTCGATTGATCAGTTCGGGGAGCAGAATCGCATCTGAGCTGTTGTATTCGGTGTTATGCAACTCAATAGCTAAAGTGTTAGTGCCTGCGACCAACAACGATTTATCACTGGTAAGGTCAAAGATAGCGAAATCTGGATCACCTTGTGCGTTCTCTGCTTTTGCTCTATAGGATGGACGTATGGTCGTTCCCATGTTGGCACGTGCCACTTCAGTGCCATTCAGATAGGCTATAAATCCATCATCAAAAATGATGCGTAAAAGCAATCCCTCGATTTCATTGGGATCCACAATTTCAAATTGATGTCGGACGAAAAAGCTTAAGTACCCATCTCTGGCATCCTCACCATCTTCAATCCGACGCATGTCACCAAGCGTTGTGGTGATAAAATCTCTCCTTTCTTGACCATTATTAGAGTAGCCAAACCCAGATCTTCCAACAAACCAGCCAGCATCCTGATTTGTATCGTAATCAGGTTCAATCCACTCATAAGGAGGTGCCACGTCTCCCTTTTTCACATACCAACGATCCCCATCTGCGATAAGTTTGGTATCGTTTCCGGGTTTGTATTCGTAGAAGAGGCTTCTATTAGCCAAAGCAAGCCCTTCTTGCTCCGAATCATTGATCTGACTGGGATGTAATTGTTGTCCAATATAGGTGTCCAATCCCGAGGTCTGTATCCAACTCACATCAGCAGGTGTCGGCCCATAGGCCAAGCGATTAAGTGCATGGTTGATGGATTCAGACTCGGTCAATGGTGCCCCTCCCGGATTGCTGGCTTCGAAGTGGAAATAATCACCTCCCATGAAGGATGCAGAAGGCACTTCGGGCTCAACTCCGGCGCTGATCTTGAGGAATGTGGTCTGGCCTGGTTCGGGAATGAAGAAGGTCGCGGTGCCTCCGTAACCGAACAGTCCGCCGGAAACCAATGGATGATCCAGTCCGGATGGAAGATCGTTCCCCGACTCGACCAATATATGCCCATACCCATCCGGCACATCAACTTGCAGGCCCAATTGCCCGTTTTGAAGCTGAAAGGACTGAATCACTGGCGCCTCTGCAGCCTGGAGCGACTGGCTCAGGCAACTCAAACCCAATAAAAATGCAACCCTCCTCCTCTTATTCCATGCTCTCATATGACAACGATCTTTGGAGTCAAAGATGACCCACTTGTGTTTGGTTCTGATTTTCGCGTTTGATAGCACGATTTTGAAAGCTTAATCCGTACCGGAATCCAAATAATTTCGAATTCTCGACATTTTCTCAGGATTTCCACAACATAAACCCCATGTCACAACCAGCAGCATCAGTGAACACGCAAACTTCATGGGAAAATGCCCTCCGCGCCGTGGTCGGACCGGAAGCATTGCTGACCGATCCTGAAAAGCTGATGGTCTACGAGTGCGACGCGCTTACATTGGAGAAAAAAATCCCCCAAGCCGTCGTGCTTCCCGCAAACGTGGAGGAAGTCGCCCAAGTGGTGCGCATCTGCGCAGAGCATAAGCTCCCCATTATCCCCAGAGGAGCCGGCACCAGCTTGAGCGGAGCAGTGCTCGCTGTCGATGGCGGTATCACCATCTGCCTCTCAAGAATGCAAAAGGTCTTGAATGTGGATTTTGAAAATCGCAGGGCCTTGGTCGAAGCGGGTTGCGTCAATGCCTGGATCACCCGATCGGTTCAGTCAGAAGGACTTTTCTACGCCCCTGACCCTTCCAGTCAATTTGCCTGCACCTTGGGGGGGAATGTCGCCACCAATTCCGGAGGACCCCACACTCTGAAATACGGCGTCACTACTAATCATGTGCTTGGATATGAAATGGTCTTACCGGATGGAGAAACCGTCTGGCTAGGCACGACACCCGATGGTGGCGAGGATCAGGATGGCCTGGACCTGCGAGGCGTGGGTATCGGCAGCGAGGGGATGTTCGGAATTGTGACACGCGTGCTGGTTAAGCTTGTTCCCAAACCTCAGGTCTTCAAAACATTCCTGGCCGTGTTCGAAACGGTGGAAGACGCCAGCCACACCGTCGGAGACATCATCAAGGCAGGCATCGTCCCGGGCGCCCTGGAAATGATGGATCAATTGATCACGCAAGCCATCGAGGAGGCGTATCATTTCGGGTTTCCACTGGACGCAGGGGCCCTGTTAATCATCGAACTCGACGGAGCCGAGGCGGGTATGGATGCCCAGGTCCGCCAGGTGGAAGCCATTTGCAATCAGAACAAAGCGAGAGAAATCCGTCTCGCAAAGTCCGAAGAAGAACGAGCTCAACTATGGAAGTGCCGAAAACGTGCTTTCGGAGCCATCGGACGCATCAGCCCAAATTACCTGACACAGGACGGCGTGGTCCCCCGTTCCAAACTCCCGGCCATCATGGACTTCATCCGTCAAACGTCCGAGAAGGTCGGCTTGCGCATTCCCAATGTGTTTCACGCCGGCGATGGTAATATCCACCCCTTGATCCTCTTTGACGAGCGAGATCCGGACCAGGTTCAGCGAGCCGTTCAAGCCGGTGAAGATATTTTGGAAAAGTGCCTGGAAATGGGGGGCAGTGTTTCAGGGGAACACGGGATCGGGGTGGAAAAAGTCGATTTCATGGCCAAACAATTCACCAAAGCCGATCTCCAGGCGATGCTGGATGTCCGTCAAGTGTTCGATCCCGAACAACGCTGCAATCCTGACAAAATGTTCCCCACATCCAAACGCTGCGCCGACTTCATGATCCGCAAACAGGCTCCGGCGTAAACTCATATAATTCTACGATTACAAGCATGAGTCGAGAGCCATATGGAATGCGCGCGACTTGGCGCCGCTTTGGATACCTCAGGTCAATGCCTCAGCATACTTTGTCCAACGGAAATTAGCCTTGCCCGCAGACCTCAACGGGAAAAACATGACGCCGCGGGGTATTGGTGGGTCTGTTTAAAAAAACATATTTATTGTGTATGCGGACCATATCCAAAGCGGCGCCAAGTCGCACGCACTCCACAGAAATCCTTGCGTTTCATTGTCCTCCAAGGCATCAGGTGGGATGCACCCACCAGCAGCTTAGTACATAAAAAAAACCGGCGAAACCCTTTCGGGTTCGCCGATCGTGAAATAGTGATATGCAAATCAAGCGGGTTTCTTCCAAGTGCGCTTGGGCGCTTTGGTAACCAAACCCTTCTTGATTGCTTTGGCGGTGACGCGGATATATTTCACCTCTCCGTCAATGATCACTTTGACACGCTGAAGGTTAGGTATAAACCGACGTTTGGTGATACCGGTGACATGCGTACCGATACCGCCTTTTTTCTTGGCTTTACCACTGCGCCAAATGTGACTTCCCTTGATGGGCCGCTTTCCTGTTAACTGACAAATCCTGGACATAATGCCGTGCGTTGAATGTTTTTCTAAAAAACAAGGGCGGGATATTACGAACCGCCCCAATGCAGATCAAGTGTTAAAAACGGGAAAAGTGCACTTTTGGCATGTTTCCCCGTGTTCACCATCGAAATATAAGGGTTCGATAAACACTTCCAGGACGGGACACGACCGCAAATATCGTCAAAAGGTTACATTTTATTGCTTTTTTCCTTTAATCAAGCCTCCAAATCCTTAACTATTTCCGTAATCCCAAAGATTTTCGAATCAAATTAGACGAATGAAAACGCGTACTCAAACTTCACGGTCCGGGTTCACTTTGATTGAACTGCTCGTTGTTATTGCGATCATTGCCATCCTGGCAGGCATGCTTTTACCGGCACTTTCCAAGGCCAAATCGAAAGCAAAGTCCATCCATTGCGTGTCCAATCTCAAACAATGGGGTATCATCTGGCAGATGTATGTGGATGATAATGAAGGCAAATTCAGTGATGGAGACATCGGCTGGGCCCGTGGTGAATGGGTGGTGGCGCTTGCCGAACATTACCAGGAAAAACCCATGCTCCTGCTTTGCCCAACAGCGGTAAACCGGCGTGGTAACAGCTCAGGATCCACTGAGATCAAAAAGCCTGTGGGCACTCCCGAAAGCCAATTGGCAGACTGGGGTGGCGCATTCACAGCCTACAACTTTCCCAACTTCGCAAATGATTTCGAAGCTGGCTCCAAATTCCTCATAAGCAGCTACGGCGGAAACAACTGGATCTACAATGCCAAATCCGATATTCAGGGCCGTGCCAAGAAAGATCACTGGGGATCGCTGGATGTCACGGACAGTGTTTCAGACATCCCGCTGTTCCTGGATGCCATGTGGCGCGGAGGCGGCCCTGACCACCGCAACAGTACCAAGGACCAAGCCCCACAATACAATGGTCAATGGGCCGGATTCGGTCAGGAATCCATGCATTTCGCCATGGCTCGACACGGAAAAGGTGTCAATGTCGCCTACTTCGACCACAGCGTCCGCTCCACCCGTTCAGTTCGCCAAATCTGGCAGATGAAATGGCACCGCAGCTACCAACGCCACGGCTTCGAACGCACCAAAAACTTCCCCGCCTGGATCGGCAACGGACGATAGTTAAATGGTGAATAGTGAATGTTGAATGGTGAATTGTTCAGCAAGGTAGTGCGTGCCGTCCCTGGCGCGCCCCTTGTGGTGTTCGAACTGCCACCAGCCTCCCCTTTGGGAAGCCTTCGGTTTTCATCGGCCTATAACATCTCAGAACGCAACGTTAAGGGCTTGGGCGATCATTTTACGCCAGGGTTCCCTTTGAGCGGCATCCCTGAACACGCATGCCACAAGGTGCGGACCGTGATCCCGACGAGTCGGGAATCTACCTGTTATCTGAAATCTTCTCGAAGCCTTCTTCGATGAAGGTGGTGTTTTGGATGCGGGTGAGCCGCGCGTAGACGCCGTCTTGTTTCAGCAGTTCCTCATGCGCACCACGCTCGATGATCTTACCTTCTTTCAGAACAAGAATCTGATTGGCTTTGCGGATGGTGCTCAGGCGGTGGGCAATGACAAAACTGGTGCGCCCTTTCATCAAGCGCTCCAGGGCTTCCTGAATCAAGCGCTCCGTGGCGGTGTCCACACTCGCCGTGGCCTCGTCCAGAATCAGAATCGGCGCGTCCTTGAGTAATGCTCTGGCAATGCTGATGCGTTGTTTCTCACCCACACTGAGTTTCACCCCGCGCTCGCCAACATGGGAATCATACCCCTCAGGCAAGCGCTCGATGAAGTCATGACAATTCGCAGCCTGCGCAGCCCGGATCAACTCCTCCCCCCCGGCATCCAGATTACCATATGCAATGTTCTCCCGCACCGTGCCATTGAACAAAAACGGCTCCTGAGACACCACACTGATCTGACGCCGAAGGGAAGCCAGGTCCAACTGCCCCACATCCTGACCATCAATGGTAATCTTCCCGCTCGTCAGCTCATAGAAAGCAGGCAACAGATTCACAATGGATGATTTACCGGCACCCGTTGGGCCCACCAGAGCAATCATCTCTCCGGATCGGGCGTGCAGATCGATGTCGTGAAGCACGGTTCGGTCGTCTCCATATTGAAAGATCACCTTGTCATAGACCACATCCCCCTTGACCGGAGTTTTGAGCATTTCTTTCCGATCAGGTCGCTCGGGATCGGCATCCAAAATATCGAACACCCGCTCGCCTGCAGCGCGCGCTCCCTGCATCATTTGATTCAAACTGTGCAAACGTCCGATGGGTTCGTAGAAAAGCCCAAGAAAAAGCACAAAGCCCACCAAATCCCCAACGGACATCGCATCCTGAATCACCATGCGCCCGCCAATCCAAAGCACCAATCCTGTTCCAAGCGAAGTGGCGAATGCCATCGTAGGAGAATAAATGGCCCAGGCCTTCATGATGCCCAGGGATCCCAGACGGAGCGCATGGGATCGATCGGCAAAACGGCGGTCTTCATGATCCTGACGGCAGAAGGCTTTGATCTGCCGGATGCCCTGAAGGTTATCCATCAACAACGCGTTCATGGCGCTGGCAGCCTCACGCTGACGACGATAGCGACGGTGTGCGGTCAGCGTGTAGGTAAGAGCGCCGCCAATCAACACAGGCATGGGAATCAAAGCCACCCAGGCCAGGGTAGGATTCATCGCGAATAGAAAGAACAACACGCCCACCACACTCAACACGGCCACCGTCCCCTGCTCCGTGCCATCAATCAGAACGCGTTCAACATTGTTCACGTCCTCAATCACCCGGGTCATCAAATCACCCGAAGCGCGCTGATCAAAATACCCCACCGGCAAGTGTTGAAGTTTGTCGTAAACCTGCTGACGCATGTCATAGATCACGTTCTGCTCGAAATGATTATTGATGATGATTCGCAAGCTATTGAACAACTCGCGCAATAGAAAAGCGCCGATCAATCCTCCCATCACCCATGGCAATTCATTCAATCGCTTATTCGTGATCACCTCGTCGATGACATAGGAAGTCAGCTTCGGATAGACAAAAGCAAAGGCAAGAGAAACAACCGCACACCCAACCGTACCCAAAGCCATCCATTTGTATGGCATGAGAAACACCGAAACCCGCCGGACAATCTCCCACGTACTTCGCTTCCGAGCCCCATAATCACGGCTACGCCCCTTCCCCGAACTGACACCACGACGACTCACGATACAATCAAACGCTCGGCGCAACGCAACGAGTCGAACAAATAGAAAGAAAAATCATCAACCCCAGGTGACGTATCCAAAAAACAAGACTGCTGTAAAAAAACCATCACCATTAAAAATCTGCGTTAATCTGCGAAATCTGCGGTTAAACCCAAAATCAATAAGTAGCACGCCCCCCGGAAATATCAAACACCCCACCCGTCGAAAACGAACAATCCTCCGAAGCCAACCAGGACACCAAAGCCGCCACTTCATCCGGTTGCCCCACGCGCTTCATGGGAATCTTGGACACCATGTAATCAATGTGTTCCTGACTTACCTGCTTAAGAATATCCGTCTGAATCACCGCAGGCGTCACACAATTGACGTGAATCCCGGTTTCAGCCAGTTCCTTCCCGAGCGATTTGGTCAGGCCAATCACACCCGATTTTGCAGCGCTGTAATGAGACGCATTGGGATTTCCTTCTTTCCCGGCAATCGAAGCAATATTGATGATTCGACCGTAACCGTTCTTCATCATATGCGGCACGACGGCGTGACACACATAAAATACCGCCATCAGATCCAGCTCAATCACATCACGCCATTCCTGCCAGCTGCATTCCCAAAGCTTCTTGCTGACACCGGCGATGCCCGCATTGTTGACGGCAATGTCGAGGCTTCCCATGGATGCAGCTGTCTTCCGGGCGGCCTCGGCCACGGATTCAGGTGAGGTGAGGTCCACCACTTGAACCTCCACCCGTGAGGGATCATCCAGTTGAGACACAAACTCCTGTGCGGCCGCTTCGTCCTTGTCCCAAATGGAGCAACGTGCCCCGGACTTCAGAAATCGTCGCACAACAGCCTGCCCGATCCCCCTGGCCCCTCCGGTCACGACACCAACGCGTCCTTTTAAATCAATGGCATTCATGGTTGTTTAAAAATCGATTCAAGCAGTCTGCGTCGCGGCTGCGCCCACAGCTTCGATACAGCGGGGGCAAATCTCCGGATGTTCCGCGTGGTTACCGACTTCGGCATCCCAATGCCAGCAACGTTTGCACTTGGTCCCATCCGCTTTTTCAACCCGCACATTGAGTTCCGAACCACTCTCGAAAACCAGTTGCGAAACATTCATGATCTCGCGCAGCACAGTTTGCTGAGCATTCGCCGCTTCCACTTCGGCTTCGGGCAACTGAATCACCAGCCTGGCTTCCAGAGCTTTGCCGATGAGTTTTTCACGGCGGGCATCTTCCAGTTTGGACAAAGCCTGATCACGCCATTCCAACCAGCGCCCCCATTTTTCACGCTCGACATCACTCAGGCTGAATACATGCGGCTGCCATTCCTGCAAGTGCACGGTATCAGACTCTTCATTCCCGGGAATATATCCCCAAGCTTCATCCGATGTGAACACCAGGATGGGTGACAGCGCCTGACACAATCGACGCACGATGTGATGCAACACGGTCTGTGTCGAACGACGGGCATGCGAGTTGGCAGCGTCCGAGTAGAGCCGGTCTTTCACCAGATCATGATAGATCGATGAAATCTGAACAGCGGTAAACTGGCTGATCTTCTGGTAAACGATGTGGAACTCATACTTCCCGTAACATTCAAACACCTGAGCTTCGACTGCAGACCATGCATCCAGCATCCAACGATCAAGTGGCGTCAATTGATCATGCGGCACTGCATGAGCCTCCGGGTCGTAGTCGTATAGGTTGGACAACTGAAATCTCAGAGAATTACGCAACAAACGATACGTTTCGGCAACCGTCTTGATCCGCTCCTCACTGACAACGATGTCGTTCCGGAAATCCTGAGAAGCCACCCATAGACGCACAATGTCCGCTCCATAGGTGCCGATGTAAGCTTCCGCGGTTTGCGGTTTTTCGTATCCGCCCTGCCCTTGTTTGCTCTTTGAAATCTTTTCCTTGTCGGCGTCCACCATGAACCCATGGGTCAATACCTCCTTGTATGGAGCCGTGCCGTGAGCGGCAAGCGAGAGCAACAACGACGATTGAAACCATCCACGATGTTGATCGCTGCCTTCAAGATACAGGTCGGCCTGCCAGGGCTTGGGCTGGCAATCGGTCTGACCGTCCTTGGAACGACGTTGCAATTCTTCACGCGCCATGATGACACTGCGTGATGAACTGCCGGAATCAATCCAGACATCCAATGTGTCCGTGGACTTGGCAACCGCTTCGGCTCCGTCCCAATCTTCAGGCCGCACTTTTTCCCAGAGATTTTCAGGTGTTTCGGAGAACCAGATGTTCGATCCATGTTCTTCGATGAGGTCAGCGACATTCTTGACGATGCGTCCGTCCAGCAAGGGATTGCCGTCGGCATCATAGAATGCCGGGATAGGCACGCCCCAGGTGCGTTGGCGTGAAATACACCAGTCAGGTCTGGATTGAACCGCGCCTTCGATCCGGTTGCGGCCCCATTCGGGCACCCATTGCACGTCGGCAATTTCATTCAAAGCCTTTTCCCGGAATCCATCGTGATCCACATTGATGAACCATTGGTCCATGGCCCGGAAAATGACGGGCGTTTTACTGCGCCAGCAATGGGGATAACTGTGGGTGTAATTCTGGTGGAGCAAGAGCGCGTTTTTACCCTTCAACACTTCCAGCACCGCTTCATTGGCTTCGCTCTTGCCTTTCTTTTCCAAAATGGACTTTCCGACCAATTCCTCCGGCATCTGTTGCTCGGCGGGAAGATCAGTCGTATGCGCCAGGCAACCTCGATCATCCACTGGAGAATAGATAGGCAATCCCAACTGCATTCCCAAACCATAATCCTCAAGACCATGGCCGGGCGCAATGTGAACGAAACCGGTACCGGTGCTGTCATCGACAAAATCGGCATCATGGAGTTTACCGGTGCGCTGACAGAATGGATGTTCATATTCGATCTGTGCCAACTGGGACGCATCCAGACTTCGAATGATCTGGTAATCCTCCCACCCCATTTTCTCCACCAAACCATCCAGCAAGCCCACGGAAAGAATGTAGGATTCATCCCCAACCTGGATCTGGGTGTATTGGAATTTGGAACTGAACGCCACCGCCAGGTTGGCGGGCAAGGTCCAGGGCGTGGTGGTCCAGATCAGGACGAACAGATTGGGTTCGCCTTTGACCTTGAATTTGACATAGATGCTGGGGCTGACGTGGTCGGCGTATTCGACCTCTGCTTCGGCAAGGGCGGTGTGACAGGGAATACTCCAATAAACCGGTTTTTTTCCGCGATAAACGAATCCCTGGTCGATCAAATCCGCAAACAAACGCAACTCCGAAGCTTCATATTCCTTGTTGAGGGTCAGGTAAGGCTTGTCCCATTCACCCAAAACCCCGAGGCGTTTGAACTGGGTTCGCTGCAAATCGATATATTTCCGGGCATAAGCATCACAAGCCGTCCGGATCGCAGCAGCATCGCCCATATCCCCGCCTTTCTTGCGCATTTCCTGGACCACTTTGAACTCAATCGGCAAGCCATGGCAGTCCCAACCGGGCACATACGGAGCATGCAGACCTTTCTGCGTGTTGAACTTAAGAATAAAATCCTTGAGAATCTTATTGCCGGCCGTGCCGATATGCACGTCTCCGTTGGCAAACGGAGGTCCATCGTGCAACAGAAAGACTTCGCGATCCTTGCGCGCCTCCTCAATCTGGTCGTAAAGACCGGATTTGTCCCAGGCCTCCAATCGTTGTGGCTCGCGTTTCACCAGATCGGCTTTCATCGGAAAACCGGTCTGCGGTAGATTTAATGTATTCTTATAGTCCATCGGTAGGAACTTTCCAAGGCGGGCAAAGGTATCAACCTGCACCCAAGGTGTCAACGTGCGGCAATAGGGAAGGGATAAAGATAAAATTGGGTGAAAACAACCAGCCTCTAGAGTAAATCAACTATAAATGAACGACTTGCAACCGGTTGAGGTCCAATTTAACATCCATTACCAAGTCATTGCCGCAACCATGAATCTCATGACTCGACTGAAAAGCCTCCATTTCATCCTGCTGGGAAAAAGCGGGGTGGTCGTGTTGGTATTTTTTGGGATGGCTGTTGTGGGCATGCTTTGGAATGAAAGCTTAAAACCACGTTATTTAGGCAAGACAAAGGAAGCATGGTTGCGGGATTTCTCGGTGGACAACAATGGAGTCATCTCCGCTGAAACGGAACTCAGTCCTCGCCAAAAACAAGCCATAAAGGCATTCCAACATTTCGGGAAAGAGGGATTTGATTATTTGGCAGAGCAAATGGCCTTCACCCCAACTACGTTCCATAAAATGATGGCTTGGCTTTATCAATATCAATGGGTTCGAGACCTGGGCATCCCGTTCGGCAATGGTCAGGTGGCAGGCGCATATTTTTTATTACGCCATCTTGAAGTCCCATACCACTGGGTTGAACCCCATTGGAAAGCCTCCGGAAGCAAGACATTTGTCACGGATTACTTCAAACTCAATCTGGTTCATAGTGTCACCAATCGCCTTGATGAACTCGTTCCCGAAGTCGCCAGCTACATCACACATACCAATCAGGTTGTTCGTCAAAATGCTGTTGTGGCTTTGAACAAATGCTACGAACCGGGACGTTTTTATCCTGAAGTCGAACCTCTCCTGATAGGTCTGCCCCCCAGTCAATGGAGCATACGTCCGTTACTTGAAATTTTATCCAAGCACGCCATTCAGTCACCTTGGGCTCAGCAGAAGTTAATGAAAGCAGTCAATGACCGGGATCCATCGGTGTCGATGTTTGCAACCGTCGCGATGGCTTCAAATCCTGTCATGCACACCGAAGCCATGGCACACATCAAGGATCTTATCCAAAGCTCGATCCAGCGAGCCGAAAAACATCCCAACGCCATGCTGCACATTCCTTGGCTTGAAGCTTTCAAAACCGGCAACATCACATTGGATGACTCGCTGAGGCAATTACTTCTTGAACTGGCCCAACATGCTTTCAACAAGGATTTTTTTCGGATTCTAGATATTCTGGAACACCATTCCTGGGAGAATGACGAGTATGTGATTTCACTGGTTCGACAAAGAATGCAACCCAAAGATTACATGGGATATTACGAATTCCAGGCCCTCTTGTGGCTGCTGGATCGTGATCCGGAAGATCCGGACACTTGGGCAAGCTTCGACCGCATCATGGAAAAAGAACGCTCCGTCAGCATGCCCCACAACATTCGGTGGTTGGCGGTCATGAGTTCCCCCTCCAAAGCAGCGGAAACACGGCTGAGGATGTATGCAGTTTCGATCCACGAACCCACCCGACTGGCAGCGGAGGAAACTTTGGCTGAGTTGAAGACCAAGGGGATTACTGAGTGAATTCAAAGTGGCGAATTAATCTCACACAAAGGCACCAAGACACGAAGGGAATGAATCAGGAATCACCAGCATCAATCAGTAACGGAAAGGTAAGAAAAAGATGGATAGCTCTGGGTTTGATCATCCTGGCCTTTGTTTTTTGGAGAGGGATGCATCCGACCTACCAGGGGCACGGTATGCAATACTGGTTCGAAACCTACACCCGAGAGGGTGTCCACGAATTCCGCGTCAAATCCATCCCCCCATTATCTGCTGCACAGCAGGAAGCGCTGGAGGCATTTCGTTATTTTGGAACGGATGGCTTGATCTACCTTCTCGATCAGGCCACTCAAGGCAGTAGACCCTCCAAATTTACCGTAGGCATTGAGAATATTTTGGAAAGCCTTCCCTGGCACCCACGGGGAGACTTTGAATCGAATCGATACTACCGAATCGCTACGGCAAATGAATTATTGAACCAACTCGGAATCCCTTTCGAATTCGCCCAATCCCATGCCATTCCACACGAAGGAATCGCTCATTCAAAAGCGTTAACAAAAGAACTCAGGATGTACCAATGGGTCACCAACCATTTTAAAGCCGTCGAACGTAAAGCCGGTGATCACCTGAACCATGTTGATGAGAGGGTCCGTTCGAACGCAAACAGGGCACTCGTAAACATAACAAAACGTTTGGGATCTATTCCAAAAGCATGGGCTGAGAAATTACTGAAACAAGAACAACCCAACCACTATTTACTGGCCCGGTTAGCCCCGCATTTTACAGACATTGAAGAGTATCTTCTCACGAAATTAAAATCATCCAAACCATGGGAATCCTTTAGAGCATCGGCATGCCTTGCTTTCGCTTTTCCGGATTCGGAGAATTACCGTCAAGAACTTCTCAAGTATTTGATCCCCGGTGCGGATCCAACATCAGAAAACCAATATGGATTTTACATTTATTTCCTGACTTAAATCGAATTCCCTTTTGAAATCATTTACCCCGGGCTTATTGAAGCAGCAACTCATTCGCATCATATGCTTCTTTCTGTAGCGGGATTACTGCTGGAAGAAGGACTGGATGTGACTCCGTTGTTACCTCACTTGGAAAAGGTAATGGAAGCGCCCGCCAATAGTATCAAAAATTCTTCGCATCCATTTTTAACAGCGGCCCTGTTCGTGTTGAAACAAGATCTCCATGACTCCAGAGCCTGGTCTTTTATCGATCAGGCCTGTGCGGGAAGCCTGCAACCAAATAGCGATCAGGACCTATTCATCGGCATCGTGCAGGCACTGGCACCTCACTGTAAGGAAGCCCAAGCCATCCTGGAGAGCAATCCCGAGGCATCCAAAAAACTCCCATTATTCAAGATTAGCGCTACAAATTTGTGCCTCCGACAACATGGTTTGGCTAAACACTTCAACTCGACTCACCGAAGAAAATGAAACACACAAATCAAATCATCTCGCTACGCACGCGAGAGGCAGTAATAGGGCTGTGGGAAATTGGATAAGTTCAGACTTCCCAATGTATGATGAATCTAAAATCAAACACCAAAAGCTTTCGAGCCGGGACGACCCGATCTACCTGTAGCCACCCTTCGGGTAGAGCGTGGCGTCTCGGCGCGCAATCCTCACGTCCTCCATCCCCTGCTTATCACTCATCAATGGAAAACCCAATAGCGTTCAAGGTGCAGGTTCAAGACATAGGTAACACTTTCATAGGACATCGGGCTAGAATTACGGCACCGATGCCTTGGAAAGAATGTCATAAAATGGACCAAAAAATGGAATTTGCACTTAAAGCAATAGGCACTGAGAACTTTGGTGAACTGTGCCGAGAATTCGGCATCAGTCGCAAGACTGGTTATAAGTGGAGAACTCGGTTTGTGAACCAAGGAAAGGAGGGATTGGTCGATCACTCTAAAAGACCCCGCTCCAATTGCCACCAACTCAAGGAAGAGGTGGTTTGTGAACTGGTCTCCCTCAAGCAAGGACACTCCACCTGGGGCCCCGAAAAGATCCGAGAACTTTACCGACGGCGATACCCTCAGAAGGTTCCCTCACTGAGCAGCGTCAAGCGCATTCTGGAAAAAGCAGGAATGGTTAAAAAGCGTAAGACTCGGAGAGTGAAAGCCACTGAACGCATTCATAGCCAACGCATCGCCGCGAAGCCCAATGACATTTGGACGATCGATTTCAAAGGATGGTGGAGAGATCCGACCGGTCGACGGTGTGAGCCTTTGACCCTACGTGACGAATATTCGCGCTACGCTCTGTGTGTTGAACGAACAGCAGATGGTAGAAGCCAAACAGTCCAAAAAGCATTGGAAAGGGCCTTTGAACGCTATGGATTGCCTTTGGCTATCCGCAGCGATAACGGATCACCATTTGCATGCACACGCGCACTGATGGGATTGAGCAGGCTGTCGGTCTGGTGGTTGGCTCTTGGGATAGAATTGGAACGCAGTCGTCCAGGATGCCCCCAAGATAACGGAGCCCATGAGAGGATGCATCGAGATATTGAGCGTGAACTTGCAGGTTTGGAATCAGATCAAAAGTCCTTTGATGTATGGCGCCAAACATTCAACGAACAAAGGTCCCATCAAGCTCTAGGCAATCGGACACCCTCCGAAGTCTACCAGGAGTCAGAACGTCAGTATACGGGATCTCCAGATGATCTGGAATATGTCTCAATGGAGAGCAGGAAGGTTCAAAAAGCAGGCTCCTTTCGGTTGCGCAATCGGCACGTATTTCTTTCATCGGCTCTCTCTGGATGGTCGGTAGGTCTTAAGTCAGAGGAACCAGGTTGGCAGAACGTTTATTTTGCAAACCTCAATCTGGGACGGGTTGAAACCGAGACGGGGCTTTTTGTTCCGTACGGAACAAAAAGCCCCGAGCCCCAGCATTATCGAAAACCACAAAAAGAAAACATGTAACCCCAACCCGAATTGTGTTACCCATGTTCTGAACCTAAAGTGTTACCCATGTCTTGAACTCACCCAATGCCCCCCATTCACTATTCACTATTCACTATTTTAAATTCAAAAGCGTTTGCAAGTTCGAGCAAACCGTAAACCAAATCATTCCTGCCACATTCGATTTGGACGATATAGAGTCCTTTGCGAAAAGTAAGGGATTGAAAAAGCCCGTGGTGGGTCCAACATGCAGCCTCTCCTACCTGAGGCAATTCATCCTGATTGAAAGGAGCTTTCTTCAAAATCTCCTCCCACGCCAAGTCCATTAAATCTTTGTCTTCCCAACGATAAATCACGCAATGATGTCCCCCGGTGTTGATCGCCAGGTCCTTCTTCCCATAATGAACCCGAGCATAGGCTTCGCACCCCAGGGATTGTATTTTGCGTTGCATGAAATCCATCGCAGCTTTGGGATCGGGTTGATCGGAATGCGCAAAGGTCGCGGGTTTAACGAGTGGCTCCAAATTCTGAACCAATTTACGTTCACTCCAGTCCCCTTCAATCGCGTCCAACATCGGACAAAGAGCCGTTACGGACCGTTTATCCACTGCTTGTTTTTCCTCGGCAATTGCCAAGCCCAACAAGCACCAAACAGTCAAGGCATAAGCCAGCCCCATTCGAAAGTATTTTAACAAACCCCTCATAACCACCAAACCTCCTCCTCTCCGCGTCTCTGCGTCTCTAGTCCCGCATGCGGGACGGGCGTGCATTAAAAAAAAGCCCTTCCTGACAGGAAAGGCTTTTGGAAAAAGTAAGCGTTTTAAAGCATCAATCATAACCCTGCTTGCGCTGGCGTGGATCCCAGAATTCGAGATTCACATCGGTCCCCGTTCGAGCTGGATCAGTTGGCGGGTTGATTTTCTCAGATTTACGGAAATCAGCGTGACCGTCATTGAACATCACATTACCGCCACCCTCATGGCGATTGGGATCGACACCTTCCAAGGCGTCCCCCTGACTGAAACCGGAAGTCGGCCACCACAGAGAACTGCTCCAGGCGCCGTCAGGTTTGGGCATTGAATCACCCACCACCAGGTTCATGGATGGACTGCGCACATTGGATCGTTTAAAGTTGGGTAAAGAGTCAACTTTTCGACCATTGATGGTCACCGTTCCGCCACCATAGGGATGAATTCCCAGGAAGAATGCGTTGTAACCGTATCCCACCTTGTGAGCATCGAAAGCCCATTCCCAATCCACGTTCAAATCCTGACGCCGCCGTTTGAGTGAATGACAGCGGAACAAATTGGACATATTGCCTTCCGGGATAATGGTCGTCCCCCACCAATTGGTCAGTATCTGAGCCGTGGAGGTGGTTCCATTGTTGCGGTGGGGAGGAAAAGTATCGCTGTTATCATCGGTATAAAACTGCATGAAGAGACCAATCTGACGCAGGTTGTTCATGCAGGCAATCCGCTGCCCCTTTTCCTTCGCCTTGCTGAGTGCAGGCAACAACATGCCCGCCAGAATGGCAATGATGGCAATGACCACCAGCAGCTCGATGAGAGTAAAAGCCCTCAAGCCCCACTTCGTTTTTGGCACGGCGGTGCCAGCCGTTGCGTTAACCATGTTAGGGATCATAATGCCCTTGATAAGGTACCTGCGATATTTGGCAATGAAAAATTTGGTAAACTTCCAGGTCATGAGCTAACAAAAAAACATGCAACCCAACCTTAATTGCCCCCTCGAAAACCGCTGAATGATCAATTTGACAATTGCCGGATTAGTTCCAAGGGGGTGAACACCATCAAGCGACAACCTGAAAAGTCTTTTTTGTTTCTGGTGACAATTGCATCCAGCCCCGATTTTATGGCCACGGCCTCTAAGACGGCATCCTCAAAATCTCGCACCTGACTTCCCAAAGCCAATTCGAACCCAGCTGCGTCAAGAATACCCATGTGGAAACAGCTCATTAGTTGCTTTAAGTGTATTCGAACAGCACTTTCCCCAAGCTCTTTTTTTGCGATGTAATGAAGGGTTGTAATAGTAGTCGGACAAAGAAATCCCATCAGCACGCCCCGCTCAGCCATCGACACAGCATAAGCCGAATCGTCTACAAACGCTGGTCTGGCCAACCAAACATCCAAGATAACATTGGTATCAAAAAGAACTTTCAACTGTGTTTTTCTTTAAGATGTTGTTTATAACCCTCTATGAGAGCTAGCTCATCATCCTTGGCAGAGGGATCTTTCAGTATTCCTATCATGGATGAGGTAATGGGAGGATATTTTAATTCGGTCCCGGCATCCTCTGACTCAGCGATGATAAACTGTGCCACCATCCTGGAGACAGAAGAACGCTTTTGCCGTGCCATCCGTTTGGCCTTGCGGATGACAGATTCTTCCATACGCAATGTCAATTTCGCCTGCATGACGTATTTAAACCGATCTTTATACGTCATGTCCATATCATTTTTCATTCGCAGCGCGTTGTATTTGCTTAAAACTTGTCCCCAAACCGGATTTCGATCAGTCTTAGCTCAACTCCAATTTAATCATGAAAAAAGCAACAACATTACTGGCGTTGGCAAGTATGACGCTGATGACAAATCTGGAAGCAGCCGACAAAATGAAGGCGCTCATCATCGATGGTCAAAACAACCACGGCATCTGGCCTAAGACCACCGTGATGATGAAATCCTATCTGGAGAAAAGCGGCCTGTTCACCGTGGATGTCGCCCGCACCGCCTTTACCTGGCAGGGAGACAAACTGATTCCCCAATACCCGGTCAAACTCGACCACGAAACCCAGGCCTTGCCCAAACCCAAATCAGATCCAAATTTCACCCCCACTTTCTCCGATTACGACCTGGTCGTGTCCAACTTTGGATGGAATGCCGCTCCGTGGCCCGATTCGACCAAAGCGGCTTTGGAAGCATACGTCAATGGTGGGGGCGGTCTGGCGGTTGTCCATGCCGCCGACAATTCATTCGCGGAATGGCATGAATACAATCGCATGATCGGTCTCGGAGGCTGGGGTGATCGCAATGAAAAATCCGGTCCATACGTCTACTATGACGACCACGGCCACCTGGTGCGTGACACCTCCCCGGGCCGCGGCGGTTCGCACGGCAAACAGCACAACTACCTGGTCGAAACACGCGACGCCGACCATCCGATCACCAAAGGGCTCCCAAAGAAATGGCTGCACGCACAGGATGAACTTTATGACCGCCTGAGAGGACCGGCCGAGAACATGAACGTCCTCGCCACAGCCTATTCCGACAAGGAAACCGGAGGGACCGGACGGCATGAACCCATGCTCATCACCATTGAATACGGTCAGGGCCGCGTCTATCACACCCCCATGGGCCATGCTGATTATTCCATGGAATGCGTCGGTTTCATCACCACCTTTGTCAGGGGAGCCGAATGGGCCGCCACCGGCAAAGTGACTTTGACCGAAGTCCCTGGGGACTTCCCCTCTCCGACAGAGGTTAAAAAACGCAAATTTGACTGATTCAATGTCCATGAAAAATTAGGATAATAAAACCCGGATCATTCCATGGTCCGGGTAGGTTCTTGTGGCGCAACTCAAAAACTTGATGGAGCGCCATCTCAGACAAAAAGAAAAAGGCCATGCCATGCATACGCCGCAAATCCATTCAAAAAAGTGATCTGTTAAACCAGACCACCGATTTGAACCACGAAATAGAGCAAAAGGTCCTGGCTGGAGAGTTCCATTTACCTGTGTTGCCCGTCATTGCAACACAAGTTATCAACATGGCAGCCGACCCGAATGCGGATCTCGAGGAACTCTCCAAGTTAGTACATCAGGACCAGTCACTGGCAGGTCATGTGCTGCGCATTTCCAACTCTGCACTTTATGCAAGAGACACGCCCATACGCACATTGAATGAAGCCATCAACCTGCTGGGATTCACAGCCATTCGGGAAATGGCAACCGTCATCAGCATCAAAAACCAGGTCTTTCAACACCGGGATTTCACCCATGAAATCAAGGTCATTTGGAAACACGCGCTGTTGTCGGGATTTTACGCGAAGGAAATCGCAGGCATGATTGGGAAAGATACGGAGATCCCCTTCATTTGCGGTCTTTTGCACACGGTAGGAAAACCCATATTATTCCAATTGCTCATCGATCTAGGAGGAGCGGCCATTTTCGAGGGCGGCAATGAAATGATTCCCATCAACCTGGTCGAACGATACCACACTTTTGTGGGAAAACAGGCGGCCGAAAAATGGAATCTCCCGGGAGAAGTGAGCGCTTGTTGCGAGTTTTTCAAAGAGCGCTGGGAAGCCGTAGAACACCGCCAAACCGTCGCCATCATCATCTTATCCAGTCGCTTGGCGAAATGGTGTCAGTTCACCGACAGAAACCTGAAAACCAACATCGAACACGATAGCGTGCTGAAAGAACTGGAATTGACGCCAGACCAACTGACAGACCTTTTCGAGCTAAAGGAAAGCATGATGGAGTCGATCAAAGCGTTGAATTAATTGCCAACCAATGTCACCCCAAGAACGATGAACCTCAACGAATACGAAACCTTTCGAGCCGCTACCGAACAAGGCGGTTCTCTGGAAGGCGGCGGTATCAACGATCACTCCGCAGCCATGTTCAACTTTTTATCCAACCTGCAGCAAAGTCAGGGGATAAAAGGACATCTCATGGAAATCGGGGTTTGGAAAGGACACACCGCATCCCTTCTGGCGCTTTTGCAACAGGAACAAGAACGATTGTTTCTTTCAGACATGACCATTCGTGAACAAGAGGTTCAGGCATGGCGCGACCTGATGATTCCCGGACAGGATAAAAAGTTCCAGTTCCTGCATGGTGACTCGGGAGTGCTCCGAAAACGGAACGTGTTGCATGAACTGTTCGGGGAATTTCGATGGGTCCATATCGACGGAGAACATTCCTACGAAGGCGTGATCAGTGACCTGGATTTGGCTTTTGACTGCATTGGCCGGTCCGGCATTGTTGCCTGCGACGATGTCTTTCACCCCATGAGCGCATGTGTCACGCAAGCGATTTTTGATTACGTCGCACGCAATGCGCACAAGGCCCGACTGCTGGTCCTGGGATTCTGCAAAGCCTACCTCACAACCCCCTACTGGTATGACTTCTATCACCAGGCCTGCTACAAGGAATTGTTGCCCACGTTCGATGAAGCAAAACTCCCCATCACACTTTGTCTGAACGGCTGGAATCAATCCTCGGACTACTACAGCATCATCCCCAGAAGAAGCGAAGGAAAATACGTTACCATCGGACAATTTCACGAAGACATTCCGTCCTGATCACAGCCTTTCGCGCGGCATAAAACACCAACATCTGACCAAAGTAGCCGACTTCGCCAGAAGTTGGCCAACACAGGCATCATACTCAATCAAAGCGTCAACAGCAGGAACCGTCACTTGAATTTTTGCAACAAATTCGGACGTTGATTGGTATCTGTTAAAGACCTATGCTGATGGCGGCTGAAATAATGGAGGAATCAAATCAAGATCCGTCCGCAAAAACAAAATCCACTCAAGGACAAAATGCGGACAGCGCATGGCGTCATGCCGACGACACCGAACACGACACGTCCGGCAACCATGAACCGTCGGATGCCAGGGATCGTCGTCTTCCACCGGCACCTTCCATTGACGCACTTCAGACGGCCATCCCCGATCTAGAAATCCTTGAATTCATCAGTCAAGGCGGTATGGGATCGGTTTTCAAGGCGAAACAAAAAAACCTTGATCGCCTCGTGGCACTCAAGGTGGTTCCCTCGGATGGAGAAAACGCTCACGTCGCGCATCCCGACCGCTTTTTGCGCGAAGCCCGCACTCTGGCAAAATTGAGCCATCCCAACATCGTTCCGGTCTTTGATGTCGGACGCACGGATCAGTTCATCTATTTGATCATGGAATTCGTCGAAGGAGACAACCTGCGCGGGCTCATGAAGCGAAGCGCCCTCAGCATTCAGTCCGTCCTTCGCATCATTTCCCAGACCTGCACCGCGTTGGAATACGCGCACACCAAGCATGTCGTCCACCGTGACATCAAACCCGAAAACATCCTCATCAACCGGGAAGGCATCGTCAAAATCGTGGACTTCGGCCTCGCCAAGATCAATGAGGGAACCCAACGGGAATCCAACCTGACCGGCACCCGTCAGATCATGGGCACGCCCAACTACATGTCCCCGGAACAAATCGAATGCACACGCGAGGTGGATCATCGTTCGGACATCTATTCTCTTGGGGTGGTATTTTACGAGTTGCTCACAGGAGAATTGCCAATCGGCCACTTTGAACCACCTTCCGCCATCCGGGGAAATCATCAACCCCTCGACCCTGTGGTGCTCAAAGCGCTTCAAAAAAGACCTGAACAACGCTACCAGAAAGTCAGTGAACTGGACACCGACCTATCCAGTCTCCCGGAAATGGAAACGCCCAGAAAAACACCACCGGTGATCCATTCCCATGACGCTGAGCACCCAACCATCAAGATTGCCTCGTCCGGTCATGTCGGCAAACCTGATCCCGTCCGTTTCCTAAAAGCATTCCTCACCCGCGAACATTGGGGTCGCCTGATTGGTTTCGCCCTGATGATGTTCAGCGAACAATGGTTTTTCAAAAGCGGTGGAATCGTCCCCTGGCTGGGGCTTGTCCTGACCGCAAAACTCGCCGCCGCCACCTGTTTGCAACTCTGGCCGACACATGAACGCGCAACCCGCGTGATCATTGGAGTGGCATGGATCTCAGGCACAGCATTTGTCAACTGGCCCCCCATCGCAGAAGCCGCCATCATCGTCACCGGCATCCTCTGGACCACCCGCCCTCCGAAACAAAAACAAGCCGTCGAACTTTAATCATCCATTCTCAAACAAACATACAGTATCAGATTCAGGCTGATTTAAAGTGGATCATCGATTCCCCTCCTTTGTTTGACGGCGCGGACGGCCTGAACGCGTTGATCGAATCCGGGACGGAAGGATCTCCCCAATTACCTTTCGTTGAGACATCCTCCCAATTCCCCGTCCCAAGACGGGTCGGCTTGTATTTTGAATCCTTGTTGGACCTGTGGTTGACGCATGGTCTCAAGCTGGATGTGGAGGCCAGACATTGCCAGATATTCGACGGCAAGCGTACGGTGGGTGAAATCGATTTCTGTTTACAGGACCGGAATGGTCACCGCTGGCATCTGGAAAGCACCATCAAGTTTTACCTGCACCATCCATCTACGGCTTCCACTCATGGCAGCTCGTTCATTGGGCCTGATCCCAGAGATTCCTTCGAACGCAAGCATGACCATCTCATGCAGCGTCAGTTGAAGCTGAGCATTCCAAAACTTAGCCCCGTGGACCATGCTCTCCCCATCAGTCGCGGCATGCTCTTTTATCATTTGGAGGAACCAAACCATACGGACCGCCCCAAGGGCGCTCACCCCGAACATCTACGAGGGATTTGGCTGAGGGCTTCTGAGTGGCGGAAGGTCTCGCCTTTGAAAATCGACCAGATCGTAAACCTACCAAAACCCTACTGGCTCAGTGGGCTCATCAATCCGGGAATCACAAGCGAAGCGATGACGTGGCAGGAAGCGGGAATCCACATCCAATCACACTTTCAAAAATCCAAATCCCCTTTAATGTTGAGCCTGCGAAGTGAAGAAAACGGACCAGGCCTCGAAACACAACGATGCATCGTGGTCCACGACACCTGGCCTGAAAGCTGATCCGCTTACATCCAATTTTTTTTGCACCGCATCGCCGCAGTCACGGGATCTCCGAGATTGCGCAGATTATCGCAGATGTATCACCTGTAAATTTAAACTATTTCCTTAAAGAGAAACCTTTCTGGCAAACACCACCCATCCAACCCAATCTTCTGTTTCCTGGTTAATCTGCGTCAATCTGCGCAATCTCGGAGATCCCGTGACTGCGGCGATGCGGTTCAATAACAACAAGCTTCGCGCCTATTCAGTGACGACCTCCACAGATCCCCAGTAGGCGAAATCGTTTTGCATGTCGTAGGAATAATTTTCAAGCCGGACGGGAATCGTCCTGCCGGCAAATGGCGTCAGGTCAACCCGGATGGTTTTCCAGACACCACCCTGCCGGCTGATGTTTTGCCGTGCGACCAGTTTCAAATCGGCAAAAGCCCGCAGCACCCACTGTCCTTTGGGTGAGGTGGCCACCTTAAGGTCGAGATATGTTTTACCCTGACTCGGCACCTCGATGGTTCGCTCCAGGGAAGCGCCACCCTGATGACGGAACGGATGGGTTACCAACACGTTTTTGGAACCTTCCCAGTCCGGTTCGACAGATGGGGCCTGCCTGATTTCTGCGGACCGCACTTTCCAGTCCGGATTCCACAAACTGATGGATTCATAATCCCGCTGAATCACCGGCTCGGCTGTTCCTACCAGCTCGTTACGAAGCGCAGCCGTCATGGGACGTTTATCTTCCGGTGGATTCAACACATACCAAATGAGATCCCGAAAATCTTTATCGGGCATTTGTTCCAGTCCTTCGGGCATCACGGAATTTTCAGTGACTTCACGGGATTGGATATCGCTTTTCGAAATGACTTCTTCACGTCCGCCGGAAGCCAACAACTTGACATACGTTGCGGTTTCCTCGGTCAAACGTCCGCTCAAACTGCGATCATCCCTGGTTTCAATGACGATGTTCTCGTATCCGGCTCCGATAATCTGGTTGGGATTAATCACATTGGCCAACAGTGCGTCCAGAGTGGAACGACCGACACCGGTCAAATCAGGCCCCACCTGGGCGCCTTTACCGTGCAACTCATGACAGACCAGACACACCGCCTCGGCCAATTGTTTGCCGTTATCCAAATCCGGCTCTCCACTGAGCACCACTCCGCGTTTGGCCTGGATCAACTTGTCCATGTCGGCATTCGGTTCACGGAAACGACCGATGCTTTTCTGAGCGCGTTCGCGAATCGCCTGATCTCGATGACTCGACAACGAACGAATCACTGAGGCAGGCACGTCGGAAGGTTGAATGGTTTTGTCTTCCACAGCGGACAAAAAGGTATTCAACCATGCAGGTCGCGATACCAACACCGCTGTGGCGGCCTGACGCTGGGCCACTTCAAAGTTGGACCACTGACGGACCAGAAGGTCGGCCACGCGTGGCTTGTCATGTCCGCCGAGAGCGTCAATGGTTTCACGAATCGCCACGCCATTGGGGGCGGCAATGACTCGATCAGAAAGTGCCTTCAGGACGGCGGGGTTATCAATTTGTTTGGCGAGTTGAACCGCCATGCGCCTGTCCGAATCGGGTGTATCCCCACTGGAGATCAGGTCGGCCAATTGTCCCATCGTGTTTTCATCCCCCCAGAGAGCACCCAACTGAAGGTAACGGCTTACTACGGGCGACCGATTGCTGGCGGCCAGTTTGTTTAGAAAATCGGAAGCGCCTTCAGGCATGGTCTTGTTCAAACGTTGACCTTCCACCAGGGCATTCAATCCACTGATCAACAAATCCTGATCCCCATCCAACAACGCGGTCAAGGCTCTCACGGCCAATCCAACGGTCCGTGGTTGAGCCTGATCATTCAAGCGTCGAATGGTTTTATAAAACAATTCCTCACTCAAGGGTTTGGTGGTTCCCCCATTCTGCACCAACCATTCCAACACCATTTCAGGAGTCTCCAGCACCCAGGGCTCCAAAGCCATCCAGGTCATGAATGGAATCAATGGATCATCCTCGCTTGCCGAAACTCGAATCAGTCGTGCGAATGTAGGTCCCAAATCAGAAAGAGTGGCATTGGATGTTGACGGACGATTAATCGTGAGAGCCCCGGAGCTGTATTGACGCAAGGCAGTGGCTACCGCATTGCGCACGGTCGGGTCACGGTCTTCGGCCAGGAGCTGCAGGCGGGTCAATGCCGCGGGATCGGATGAACGACGCTCACCGGTCAGACGGGCTGCCCAGGTTCTCATCGCAAAATGAGTATCCACCTCGGCTGCGCTGAGCAACGTTTCATCCAACAACCCGGCGCTGTGCAAAGACCATAGAGCGGTCAATCTGGCTTCGATCGTGGTTCCTGTGCGCATGAGATGGGACAAGGGCTTTTTGGAGGCCGGATCTTTGCGTTCTTTGAGCAGACGTTGAGCCATTTCCCGGTGCCAAATGTTGGGGTGTCCCAGGAACTCGACAAGCTTGTTGCTGCTGACCTTGGCCAAATCCATCTTCACTTGCGGCCGACTATTGACTTTTTTCCCGGGCTGATCTCCGACATGCACCACACGCCAGATGCGCCCATACTCGCGGTCGACACCTTCCGGATCAGCCTGGGCGTTCTGATAACAAGGATATTTGTCATACCAATCCGCAATCCAAACCGTGCCATCCGGCCCAATCTGCTCACTGACTGACCGGAACCATCCGTCTGAAGATTGCACGAAGTTGTCCATGGAATGAGCTTTGAAAGAAGAACCATCCGGTTCCAGGCGATCCATGTTGACCGCGTTTTCATGAATGTTCCCCATCAGTACTCGTCCCAGATAATTCACGGGGTATTGGTGCCCAAGATAAACCGCCACACCACAGTAAGCGGCGCGGTAATGTTTGTGATCCACAATGGATGGAAGCAACCCATAGCTGTAGGCATGTTCCGGACGTCCGCCCTGTCGAACATACAAGCCGCCGGGTGCCATGTGAAAGAGGTGATCAATGACACAAGCACTCACGAAAGCGTTGCCGTATCGATCGAAATCGACGTGCCATTGATTGGATGCTCCGTCAGAGAAGATTTCAAACCGTTTGCTCTCAGGTTCAAACCTGGCCACGGCGGCGTTCATGATCACCTCGGGACGTTCCGGGTGTTCCGGATCAGTTACCTTGGAATGCGTAAACACTCCATGGGTCATATAAAGCATCCCGTCAGGACCCCACGTAAAACCATTCAACAACTCATGTCGGTCTTCCAAACCAAACCCACCCAGCAAACGCGTGGTTTTATCAGCCTTGTCGTCTCCATCGGTGTCTTCAAGAAACAACAGGTAAGGAGCCTGGCCAATGTAAACACCACCATCCCCCAGCAACAATCCGGTCGCCAGATTCAGTCCATCGGCAAAGAGAGTGGATTTATCGGCGCGACCATCGGCATCGGTGTCTTCGAGAATCCGAACCCGGTCGCGAGGTTTTTCACCGGGTTTGGCGCCTCTGGGATATTCGAACAATTCCAGCACCCACAAGCGACCGCGTTCATCCCAGTCCATGGCCACAGGATTGACCACCTCCGGTTCGGAAGCGAACAAGCGCATCTCAAAACCATCCGGCACGGTGAAGGTGGCAGCGGCTTTGGCGGCAGGTATCGGAGCGGATGAGGCAGGCGCATGGGATCCGGTCAACTGCCGACCAGCTGCCCACACATCCGTGCAGGTTAAGGTTGAGAAAACACTCAAACAAACAATGGAATGGATCAATGCACGCATAACACGATTTCGTTTTTAAAAAAGGCGATACCCGATTAGACATTCACTCGCCATTGGAAGCCAATCAAAAGTGTCAAAAAGTTCATACCTCACCCATCACGGAGCCTCAGAACAAAAATGCATCCAAAATGGTCAAGAAAAGTGTTGCCCCGCCCTGCAATCACCCACAGCTTGGTTCACGAGCCAATTTTCAGGTAAAGATTTGTAGTTCTTTACCGATATAACCAAACGAGCGTTTCTTTTGTTTTACATGCGCAACGTATGCGCGTGTATCATGGAGATTTCGCCCAACCAGAACCAAAAGAAAATCGAATACACCATGAGTAGTCTTTACGAAAGACTGGGAGGCGCTGCCGCCGTTGACGCTGCAGTGGACTTGTTTTACACCAAAGTGCTGGCCGACGACCGCATCAAACATTTCTTTGAAGGTGTGGATATGTAACGTCAGGCGGGCCATCAGAAAGCGTTTTTGACCTACGCATTCGGAGGATCTCCGAATTATTCAGGCAAAAACATGCGCGAAGGACACAAGCACCTCGTCGAAAAAATGGGCCTCAATGACAGCCATTTCGACGCGGTCATGGAAAACTTGGGCGCCACTCTGACCGAACTCGGAGTCGCCCCCGACCTCATTCAGGAAGCCGCCGCCATCGCCGAATCCACACGCAACGACGTCCTGAATCGCTGATTCAAATACTCAATCCAAAGTAGCCGCATTCGCGAGAATGTGGCTACTTTAAAACACTCGTAGCTGCATTCACAAGAATGTGGCCAAACCGTCTTCGAGACGATCCGATCTACCAATAGACACCCAACAGGTAGGACGAGGCCGTCCCTGGCCCGTCGCCTTGTGGTCTACATCAGCTAAGTTGCTTTCCGTTTTGGGAAGCCTACGGTTCTCAACAACCTGCCGTGTTCAAGTTCAGGCAAACGGACTTTTGCGTCTCTAATGCGTCAGGATTTCCCTTGAATGACTTTTTTGAACAGGCAAACCACAAGGTGCGGACCGGGACGGTCCGATCTACCTTCTATTCACCATTCCCAAAAACCGGCGCTTTCCAATCAGCAGGCAATCGCCCCTGAGGTCGAACGCCATAAGAACCGGCAGGGATGGGATGGTCTTCCGGTTTCAACAATGGCAGGTCATCCGGAAGATGTCTGATCCGGAAATCTTTGTATTGAATCGTCATGGGTGGACCTACGTGCACCTGAACCGCAAGCACCCCTTCCAGTGCCCGCCCCTTCTCGTCAAAATCGATCAGATCTGCTGTCGGATGACCGTCAATCCAGTGACGGTGATGATTCCCTTCCACCAACACCCGGTATTCGTGCCACTGATCCGGTTCGAATTCCTTGAACGGAAGCTTGTCCACCACCCAGGGTTGACCGGTTTCGTCGATGATCACCTTCTCTCCGGTGTGAGACAGAATTCGACGCCCCCGTTCTTCATAAAGCATGCCGTTGTATTTGGGGGTGTTGGCCACCACATCGCATTGGTAACCGGTCACAACATCCAAACCGATGTCCGGTCGGGATTGGCCCCGGTATTGAATCCCGCTGTTACCGCCGGCACTGACTTTGACCATCACTTTGATTTCGAAATTGTGAATGGTTGAACCTTTCCAGGTGATGAAACGGTTCATCTTCAAGGTCCCATCCGCTTTGCCAGTGAGCACTCCATCTTTAACACTCCAGTATTTGGTGTCGCCATCCCACATTCCAAGGCGGTTTCCGTTGAACAATTTTACCCACCCTTCCTTGTCCGGCCGAATACTGACCGCGGCGGCAGCAACCGGATGTGGCTCAGTGGAAGCTGTAAAGGGTTGATTCAAAGGATGCAGCGGACCACCGAGTTCATTCACCCGTCTATCGGTCCGGGCGCGCAGATCATTCAGAACACCGGCGTAGCCTGGATCGCTTGCGAGATTGACTAATTCATCCGGATCATTCTTTAAATCATGAAGGAACTCATGCTTGTCGTGATCCACATATCGAACGTATTTGAACTGATCGTTTCGAACACCTTCGAACGCAGGAATACGATGTCGCACCGCGAAATGTTCGTGAAAGGTTTGATCCCTCCAATCGGCAGGTTTACCCGATTGCACCACCGGCTGAAGACTTCGTCCCTGATATCGCTCCGGAATGGACACACCCGCCCAATCCAGGAACGTTGCCGGGAAATCCAGGTTCAGCGCAAATGCATCCGTCACCGCACCACGTTGAGATGCCGCCGCACGCGGATCCATGATGATCAACGGCACGCGCAACGACTCTTCATAATGGGACCACTTCCCCGCGAACCCCCTGTTGCCCATGTGATATCCGTTATCCGCGGAGTAAACGATGATCGTATTCTCGGCCAGACCGGCCTCCTCGAGGGCTTTCATGAATCGGCCGATCGCCCCGTCAATACCACTCACCATGCGAAGATAAGCACGCATGTTGGTCTGATATTTCTGATCGGTATTCCAACGCCAGAAAAAGCGTTCGCGGTTGATCGTTGTGCGAAGAAAGTCGGGTTGAGCGTCGAAAATTTCAGGAGCATTCAATCGGGGCGGCGCCATTTCCAGATCCTCATACATACCATTCACGGCTTGCGGCCATGGGAACTGACCAATTCCGGGGCGTCGATCGCCATCTTCGGCATGACAGGCGTTGAACCACATGTTCAAGGCAAAGGGCTGGTCCTTGGGTTGGTTGCGAATGAAATCGATCCCGCGATCGACGATCAGTTCAGTCTCATGCCGCAAGGAACCATCGGGTTGTTTTTTGTAGAATGGATTGCGACCGATTGCCTGATACACATCAAAGTGATCCTGAGGTTTGTAACCTCCCGGCATTTTGGCGTGCCATTTGCCAAAAAAACCCGTCCGATATCCGTTGTCTCGCAACAGGTCGGTGTAAAGCGTTTCAACGGCTTCGGGCCTGGCTTGATCATGATTACCGGGTGTGCCGTAAGAACGTCCGGTCAAGCCGGTCAGGATAGTGGTGCGACTGACCCAGCAAATCGAATGACTCACGAACGCATTGGTGAACCGCGTCCCCTGTGCCGCCAGTCCGTCGATGTTGGGCGTCTTCACCTGGGGATGACCGTAACAAGCCAAAGTGGATGTGGTCTGGTCATCGGTAAAAAAGAACACGATGTTCGGTCGATCAGCGCCTTGAACCGATCGAATCAGACAGCACAAGCAGAGTAAAATGAGTATGCGATTCATGATGGATGAATGGGATAATGTGAAAATTTGCTTCATTTGACAATGGCGTAAAACAAAGGAAACGGAACTCATCCGCACCAGGCTACTCGTGCTCGAAAAGCACACAAATGGCCGATGGAGCGTGAATGACACTTTGGTTGTAGGTCAGTTCGCCGGTTTCCGAATCAATGGCAAACGACGCCAAAGTGTGTGAATTCTGCCCTGCAGCCAACAACCAGCGACCGGATGGATCGATGTTGAAGTTTCGAGGTGTGGCACCCCGGACATGTTCTCTTTCGATCACCTGCAAGGCTCCTGTGTCAGGATCCACCTTGTACGCCGTGATCGTGTCATGCCCCCGATTGGCGGAATAAACGAAGCGACCATTGGGATGCACGCGGATCTCGGAAGCGCTTTTGAACTGTTCTCTGGCAAGTTCTTCTTTGGGCACGCTTGGAAGGGTTTGTAGGGATTCCATCGATCCGTTCGCCGCATCATAATTGAAGGTCGTCACACTTAAATCCAATTCATTCAACACATACACCCAGCGTCCGTTGGGATGGAATTTCATGTGTCGCGGGCCTCCCCCGGCGGGGACTTCAGCAAAACCATGTGTGCGAATGGTCTGTCTGGAACCATCCACTGCGTAGATCATCACACGATCCAATCCCAAATCCGGCACAAACGCGAATCGTTGATCCGGCGAAAACCCGGTCCAGTGCGGATGCGGACCATTCTGTCGACCTGCCACCACGCCCGAACCGCCCGAATGTTCCAACAATTGTTTGCGCTCAGCAAGTGATCCGTCGGCATTGAGTGAGAATGAAGCAACCGAACCTCCACCGTATTGGGCGGTCAACAACAGGTTCCCTGCTTGATTCACCGAAACATGTGTCCCTCCTCCATCTCCAATCTCAAGAGCATTTACAAATTTCAAGCCATCGTTTCCTTCACGCTTCTCAATGGCATAACAGGCGACCACCGGTTTTTGATCCATAGATCCCACGGCATAAAGGTGACTCCCCTTGGGGTGCATGGCAAGAAAACCGGGACCACGTATTTCGGCTGCCACTTGAGCCCTGAACAACTTACCGGTATCGGGATTCAACTGTGTGATGTAAATCCCTTCACTGGGCCAGGCGCTACCCGTCCCAATCCAAACATCCACCTGCGCATGGAGCACATTCCAGTTACAAAGGATTGCCATAAAAGACATCTGTAACCTTCCAGGCACAGCACATCGCCCGGCCCGCATATCAACTGGGAAATTCATCAGGTCAGACTATCACTCATCGAAAGACCGCACGAGCCAAAACATACCAAATCATTTCTACCGGACGCAGGTCATTTCATTCCAAACTCTCGTTTATCGCCTGAACTTTTCTGGACTGCGCGCGAGTCATCGCCGCTCTGGATACTTGTCGATCAACCCAATGGTGAAAAAACGCCTTGTGCCTCATTCAAAAGCTCAAGTGGTTCTTACACTTGGGAAATGGTATGCCATCAGTGTCGTTCAAGGCCATAACGTTGTCATGTTGTATCCAGAGCTCCGATGACTCGGAGCACTCCAAAATGGCTCTTGTCCTATTGCGACCTTTCTGGAATTAACTGTGATGCACCCGTTTCTTGCCACGGTGTTAATCATACTTACGAAATCTCCCCGATCTGCCTCCATTCCAAACATAAAAAAGCCGGACTCCCCATCGGGGAATCCGGCTCATTGTTGT
>Ga0255776_10000670_pt1 | contig 38772 bp, 31 predicted proteins | sample 071ome_19_FD_179974 | JGI IMG/M metagenome (GOLD analysis project Ga0255776, IMG submission 179974) | Coastal salt marsh microbial communities from the Groves Creek Marsh, Skidaway Island, Georgia - 071413AT metaG (version 2) | ecosystem: Environmental > Aquatic > Marine > Intertidal zone >... | reverse complement strand
AACCCCTCTCAGCAGGCAAGGCAAGCGCTGCTCTTCACGATGGTCTGCATATCTGTCTAGCTTTTTTAGGCCTCACATCCTGTCCGACTCAAAAACAAAAGGTTGCCTCTCATACCACTTCGAGCAATGGCTTACGGGCTCACCTCGCTAGCGCCCTATGCTCACCTCATTAAAGCCCGATATCGCTGCTAGGCAATTGGTTTTCCAACTCAACTTTCCTGTTACCCACCCATTTTGCGCGTGCTTTTTGCAAGCGCTTTTTGCAATCGCGTTTTGCGAACAATGTTTGCGGGTATTTTTTGTGATCACGGTTTGCCGACTACCCACGAACATCCTCGACAAAGCTCCTACTCTGCGCCTTTTCCAGCGCGGTTAGTGTCTACAAATTAAATCCGCAATCCGATTGAGGCTCCTGGGTGTGCCCGCGACGCCGGTCTTTTTCAATCAACTCGTAAGGAACAGCTTCAAAATGACCTGCCTAATCTGCGATTCAAAAGCGTGCCAAATCTATTTTTACTGCGAGCGATAAACCAGCACCGCGCTGACGAGCGACTCATGGACTTGGAAGTCGCGCGCCAGCCATGGCGAATCAACTGATCGGCTGGACCTCAACACGCAATCGCAACGTAGACCCTGGGTCGCGTGACATGCGCGTTTCATGCACTGTGCCCGCGTATTCGTACTCGACGTCGTATCCAACGATGCGGCTCTCTTCCCGGCGCGTTTCTACCACTTCGCAATGCTCAACCCATTCGCTCTGTCGGTGGTGTCGACGTTTGTGAGATATGGCATTCCCTAGGGTCGCGCCGAGTATTGAGCCGACGACTGCACCCACTTGCTTATTACGCTTCTTATGACCGAGGCCGTGTCCAATGGCACCGCCGACGACGCCGCCAACAACGAGGCCCACACCATGGTCACCGTGGCCATCCCTGCGGCTTGCATACTGTCTTTCCTGCCAGCAGTTGCGCTCTGGCGTCACCACTTGGACATCTTGGATAACCGGCACCACCGAAACGACGTCCGCCTCGATATATTCAACCTGCCTTGCTAACGCTTGGCTGCTGACCATCATAATCACGATTGCAGTGAGTGCTCTCATGTCGCTCTCCTCGGCTTATGTCATTTGATAGGTAAGAAGATAGATGCTGATTACTGAATCAAAGCTGAATCGTAATCGCCATTTGTAACTATCCGTGCCCATTCTGTGCGCGCACAGGCATTGGCCAAATGTATTCCACGTAATTGGGGTCACGACAGAGGGTCATTCAGCACTCCGTTAGCCTTTAGCCCTCAATCGACAGCGGCTAGCATCCAGGTGTACTCCGCGCATGGGTTAAGTGCTTTGGTGGTCAACAACCGCCCCCCTCCCGCGTTGCTGAGCGTCACGCCAAGCGCGTAGTGGCAGTTGTCGAGGGTTAACTGAACTTGTTTGGGAGGGAGCCTCCAGGATTCGGTAATGACAAGCTATCTAGGTTAGTTACCTCGATAGTCGAGGGACTCATCTCCTGCGCATCGCCAAAGTGCCCGAGGCGCCCGCGATGATCGGCCCCTGGGCTAGAACCGCGCGGGCCTGCCAAGCTTAGTTAGTCTCGGAATCATATATCTCATGATCAACGCCAAGCGGGATCCACAACGCGCCCGAGAGCGTGGGTCGGTGGGGCTAGCACCAGGGCCGTGCGCCTACCTTAGTTAACTCTCGAGTCAAGGATCTCATGATCAGCGCCGAGGGTCAGCGTGTGATCTGCACGGGACGGAAGCTCCTCCATCATCCATCGAGAGATCCGCTCGTAGTGCGCGATAAACCGTTTTAGAGAAGCAGCCTTCATCTGTTGTGAGCCCTGATTGTGTCGCTGCTCCTGCTCGATCCGCCAATTCAGAACATGGTCAAAGTCGGAAGGACGGAGATAAATCATGAGATCTACCTCGCTGAGTTTTTGGTATGGCGCACTACCAAGGGCATCATTAACCCAATGTCGCCAGTCGCCACTCGAATCCTCCTCGCGCTCCAGAAGATTAAGGGGGGCGGCCAGCCGAGCCAAAGGCTCAGCGCGAGCCCCGACACACCAGCCTTCGATGATCACAAATGACACCGGATTGATTCGACTAACATCAGGTAGGCGATCATCCTCCCCCTTGTCGAACAGAGGAATATCGGCTGACTTACCCTGTGTTAATCGATCGATAGTCTCTGCGAGCCAGGTCGCGTCATGAGTGCCTGGAACGCCTCGCGTGACCAGCAGGGGGTGAATATCAGCGAGTGCTACCCGCTCGGCTTTCGGCAGATAGAAATCATCAAGGCTTAAGACAATAGCGGGATGGCCAAGGAGCGTTTCAGCGAGCCTTGCAACACACTTCGATAGTGTTGACTTGCCACTGCCCTGGCTGCCCGCAAGGCCAATCACACGAGCCGACCGACTCATTTGCTCAAGCCAGCGCTCAACGTGTAACGCATAGTCGGGGTCAACGACCCCGCCTTGTCTCAGCGTCTCGAGAATCGCAGGGCGCCACTCCTCATGCGGGACCAACGGCTCAATCGATGTTGCGCTCATCAAAACCCTTCCTTAGCAAATGGAGGGATCGCACGAATCAAAATTCGACCATAACGCTTGGTTTTAAGCCGTGTATCCAAAATGGTGAATATCCCTCGATCAGTTTCTGAGCGGATCAATCGACCCGCGGCTTGAGCGAGACGCACGGCGGCCATCGGCAAGCTGTATTCCATGAATGCATCCCGCCCTTGAGCTTCGTACCATTCGCTTAAGGTTGCGCCCATCGGATCATCGGGAACCGCAAAAGGTAGCTTGCAAAGAATCACGTGCTCACAATAGGCGCCCGGTAAGTCAATGCCCTCAGCGAATGATGACAATCCGATGATGTAGCTGGCATCGCCTTGATCGACGGCATCACGGTGCCTGCGTAATATTTCTCCTTTGCTCAGTTCTCCTTGAATCCAGCAATGATCACGAAGCGCTGCTGGCAGACCGTCTACTACTGCTTCCAACTGTCGCCAGGATGTCGAAAGGACCAGCGCCGTATTCGACTGGCTGAGCAACTCTGGAATCAACCCAGCAATCTCCTCGGTGTGAGCGCCGGGTTCCGTCGCTAAACTCCGCATTGGAGGGATCCGGAGCTGTGCATTATTCGCGTAGTCAAAAGGGCTCGGAAAGCATGCAGAGACGGCGTCTTCCGGAAGACCAAGATCTCGCTTGAGCAGATCAAACTGCCCAGCCGCCGACAATGTTGCTGAGGTCATGACCACTCGCGCGTCATCGGTCCAAAACTGACTTCTCAAAAAATCATCGACGGCCACTGGCGTTGCCGACACGAAAACCTCCGAACCAACCGACCGAACCCAGCGAGCGATAGGCACATCGGGTGACGCCGCCGCTTCCCGATAAATAGCAGCAAGCGCCATCGCCGTCTCCAGACGACTGGTAAACTGCCCAAAGGCGGCCAACAACTGTTCGAGCTTCGATTGCAGCAACATCGGCGCATGGCCAAGATGAATTTCGGTCGCGTCCCTCGCGCCATCGAGCAACTGATGAAGCATCGCGAGTGGTGCGGTCCATGCGCCGAATTCATCACTGACTTCAGACGAATGCTCACGGTGACGAAATCGATAATCCTGAAACCTGGGAGGACGGCTCATGTCGTCGGTAGTCGCAGTGCTTCCGCCTCGCTCGACGTTCGTTACACCAATCAGCTCGAGCAGCAACTCCTTCAGCGCCACCACATGAGAAAGCGCTATTTGCGACTGGTGTTCGACTTGCCGAGCCTCCTCTGATGCAGCGCCACTTAGCCATCCCCCCTCTTCGGCACACTGATGGTAGGCTTTTAGCAAATCTGGCATTGATTCGAGCGAGCCAGCCAAGGCCCCGAGCCCCAGACCCTGCCCTTGATGCTCTCTTGTTTTGTCCAAAAAGTGATGGGCTTCATCAATGACCAGTAACGACTCATCAGGCTCGGGCAGGGTATCGCTACTGATAATTCGGTTTGATAGCAGCAAATCGTGGTTGGCCACGATGATGTCGGCTTGGCTCAAATCGGCTCGACCGATAAAAAAAGGGCATGCTTTAAAAAACCGGCAATGACGATTAGTGCACTGCGTCCTGTCTGTGCTGAGTCCTCGCCATTCATTGTCATCGAAGGCCTCAACCCAGTGATCTCTATCCCCGTCCCAGCGCTTATCCATGTAGGCATCTAGCAAAGTCTGAAGCTTACCCTCGGCGATCGATGCATTGCCGCTGATTTCATCTGGAAATAAAGGCGCTGCGGTCGCACTATCGCTTGCTCCCTCGAGCAGTTGATCGAGCTTGATCAAACACAAAAACCGCCTTCGCCCCTTCGCTAACCCAACCTTCAGATCCAGCGACAATGCGGCAAGCACCTCAGGGACATCCTTTTGAATGAGCTGCTCTTGTAGCGCAACCGTTGCCGTAGCAATGATGAGTTTTTTCTTCTGCGCATGCGCTAGGACAATGCCAGGCAGCAAGTAAGCTAGGGTTTTCCCTGTACCCGTCCCCGCTTCAATCAAGGCCGCGCCGCAGCCCTCCTCTGTTCGTGCGAAGACTCGAGCAACTTCAGCCACCATCTCTCGCTGACTGCGCCGGGGCTGAAACGATTTTTCGGCCAGAAACTGTCGATAGCCTGTTTGGATATCATCTTTATCTGACTGAGTGATCACATGGGTTTCCAATCTGTGGAAGATCTCGGCGCTCTTCTCAAATGCTACGAGAAAAAAGCCAAGATAGTTGCGCAAGTTATCTGAGCAGTATTGCGCAAGGTCATTACCGAAGGAAACAGCATAACGGCCGACCAAGTGGACGAGAACCCTATTCGACAGCGTGCGACATAAATAGGATTAGCGATTCAGGGACAAACCAAGACCGCCTGCTGGGGAAGACTCTAGTGCTAACGGATGAGCTTATTGAGCGGGGAAAGTTTATTCAGATGATGAATAGCAGATAGATGGCTGCTAAATCTTTTGTCTTTGTTACTTTGTCTCCTTTTACTTTTTCACTCTTTTCTCTTCCTCTACGCGCCTCCCCATTACCTCATCCCCTACCTTTTCTTATCTTACTCACCTAAGGTTAGGGCAGTATCTGCAGAGTCACTGCTCGATGGCCATGCCTTTCCCTTTAGAGAGAAAAATTCCTACGCCAGACCCAACCTGTTTTACATGCGCGTCAGGCGCACTAATGGTGTTCGGGTATCTCTCGGAGCTAAGCGCTTGCCAAGACCGTAGCAGCACGTGCTCTTTCTCATCAGGTTATCTGGAGTCGGAGCGAATGGCTTGGTAACGCTCGGTCGCACAACTGCCGCTCGGCTTTGGCTCTACTTGGCGGGGCTCTATTTCTTAGTCGCGGCCCATTTCACTTTTCCCAACCACGGGGGTTTTGGCCTTGAACTCCCTGCTAACCCAGTGGCCTGGATGTTCATCGCGAGCTGGATCGGAATCGGATTCTGGCACTGGACAACTCGCAAATGGCTGCGCTATTCCACCACCACATTGTGGTTCATGGGGGGCGTCCTGGTCTTAGCCATGCCCGAGTTTTACCCTTGGGCTGCCACCGAGGATGGCGCTGGCCGAAGGCTGCTCGGTTTGCTCGGGGGATTGCTCCTCTTTATCGCCATTCAGCAACAGCCGTGGCGGCAAAGTCGCTGGCGATCCGTGTTGACGCTCATCCTTGCTTGTTGCGCCATTCAGTCAGGCATCGGCCTCATCCAATATTTTGTGCTGGAGCCAGGCAACATTCTCGGATTTAACAAAGCCATGAACCGACCTTATGGAACGTTTCAGCAGGTCAACGTCATGGCGAGCTTTGTCGCGACTGGATTGGTCTTGGCGATCTACCTGTTCACCGCGCCTACCCAATATCGCAACCGTTTGACTGGCGCGCTCGCGCTATTTCAAATATTCGCGGCCGGGTTACTGCTCGTCGTAATCCAATCAAGGACTGGTCAGTTAGCAGGTCTGCTCGGCGTCATGCTACTCATTCCCCGCCTGCTGAGTAGCGGCAGGCCACAAACCATTGTTGTACTGGTAACGCTAGCGCTCGGCTTTCTCGCTGCGAACCTGAGTCGCGAAGTGGTGGATCAAGTCGACCGACCGCTTACCATCTATGAGGATCCAGGGGCGCGAACAACGATTTACGCGCAATCCGCTGACGTCATTGGAGAGCATTGGGTGCTAGGGGCTGGCTATGGCCGTTTTGAATCGGCCTGGAGGAACGAGCACGCCCAGCAGGCATCCCCCCTGGGCAACGTCATTGGCGGACTCCACGCACTCAATCACCCGCACAATGAAACCCTGTTCTGGACGGTCGAGGGTGGTATCACAGCGCTGATCGGGCTGCTTATTCTTGCCGTTGGGTTCTTACGCACTTTTCGGGGCTGCTCCATGGCCCGAATAGCAGGCCTTCTCGCGCTGCTTGCGCCCATCTTGATCCACACGCAGACGGAATACCCTCTCTACCATTCGACATTACATTGGATTGTCTTAATCAGTCTGCTCGCATTTATCGATGGAGAAACCAGCCGCTTGTCATTGGTACGCCTTCCGCGAGTCATACTCCCGGCCGCGCTAAGTGTATTGCTGCCCCTTTTCACCGCCATTTACATGATGAGCTCGCTTCAAGCCCTTGTTCATTTGACCCAGATAGAAGCCAGCAAACCCAAAGACTATGCGCCACTTACCAACATCTGGAATCCGGCGGCGCACGCCTACCGCTTTCAATTCCATCTGATGGAGCTTCGTCTGCTCACCGCATTCTCCAAAGGGGATGAAGCCGAGCTCAATCACTTTTTACAGTGGGTCAGAAAGCGAAAAGAGACTCAACCAAGAATTCCGTTTTACTTTAACGAGGTATTGGCGCTTCACGCCCTCAGCCAACATGAGGCGGCTGAGCGCGTCCTCAGCGAAGCCCGTTACCTATTCGGCAACCGGCCAGAATTTGTTTCGTTGGACGAATTGTCAGCTGACGCCGCCTTTGAAATCCAGCCTCATCAACGTGATTCCACCGAGTGATTCCATTCTGAGGTCAGTCTAGAGCAACTGGACCCTTTTAAACGCTTGCCCATTCGCTGGTTACCCGAGCATCCAGCAGATTCATTAAATGGTGCGCTCAGTCGACGCAAGTCATCCCCTGCCCTCGTTTTAATGAGACAACCGAGCACCAAACATTGACTTTGAAAGGGGGGACTTTGAAAGGGGAGACTTTGAGAGGGAGGACATTGAGGCGAGTACCCATTCGGCCAGTCGCCCAAACGAAGCTAGTAGAAGGGTGCTCCATGAAATTCGATGGTGACTCACCGCCCGAGTGACGGGGTCTGCAACGATCGATCGAACCTTAACCGGCTTAGCGAACACAATCTCACAGACCACCCAATCTCTTATCGGACTAGAAGAAAAAGAATCGGCGTTTGAACCGACGCTCACAGCCCTTCAACTGCCCAGCGTACTGCTCACTTCGTGCAGCTACTTTTTTTGCGACTGTCATAAGCCAGGGCTTCGACTGATAGCTGCCCTTTTGAAAACCGCCCTGACCCTCGTGGTAGGCAAGGTATAGGTTCTCGGCATCAGTTTTTTTTATTTGGCTTTTTGACGCGCTCTGATCGATGTACCAACCCACAAAATCAGCTGCATCGCCGAAATCGTTCCGATCCGCGGCAAATCGACCCGTTGATCGTTTGTACTGGTCCCAAGTGCCGTCGATGGCTTGGGAGTAACCCTTGGCGGAGGCTGGTCTCGGCCCAGGCAGCACCCACAGTACTTTGGTTCGAGGCGGTTTAGCTTTGGCTTTAAAGCTCGATTCCTGATGGATAAACGCCATGATGATTGGGATCGATGTGCCCCACCGGTCTGCGGCGCGTTGGCTTTCCTTGTACCACTTGCGGTGCTCACCAAATATGGCGCACACGTTATCAATATCGCTGGGCTGTTTAGCCGTACAAGCGGTTACGCAAACCACCATCACCAAAGAAACCCAAAACGCTCGAACGCTCATTGCTCATCACCGCTTTGAGGCCAAGCGCCCAACTGCGCTAGCCGGTCCATTAAGGCGTCGCGCTCAAGCACAGGCACTCCCAGTGCTGTCGCCTTAGCGAGCTTTGACCCTGCCTCACTGCCTGCTGCAAGCATGTCGGTCTTCTTCGAAACAGACCCCGTTACTTTGGCGCCGAGGCTCTGGAGTATTCGTTTTAGATCGTCTCGAGAGAACGCATCGAAGCTGCCAGTAATCACCCATGTCTCACCAAGGAGTGGGGCATCGGCCTCATCTACAGGCTGCACATCCCGCCACACCACCCCAAGTTCGAGGAGCTGATCGACCACATTAGCTAACTGAGGGTGATCAAAAAATCGCCGTATCTTGCTCGCGACAATTGGCCCTACATCCGGCACTTGCTCGAGGGCACCTTCGCTCGCGGCTCGCACAGGCTCGAGGCTGCCGAAGTGTGCCTCCAAGGCTTGCGCTGTCGCTTCACCGACCTCTGGTATGCCTAATGCGTAAATAAATTTTGCCAAGGTCGTTTGCTTTGACCGATCAATCGCATCGATCAAGTTTTGTGCTGACTTCTTCGCAAAACGGTCGAGCGCTACCACTTGATCAAAGGTCAATCGGTACAGGTCAGCGGGCTGACCCACCAAGCCTTCCTCCATCAACTGGTCGATGACCTTCTCACCGAGACCGTCAATGTCCATCGCGCCTCGCGAGACAAAATGTTTCAGCCCCTCTCTTAATTGCGCAGGGCACGTGAGACTCTCTGGGCAGCGGAGTACCACTTCTGATGGACTTTGCGACAAATGCGCGTTGCACTCGGGGCAGTGTTCTGGGATCTCAATCGCTCTGCGCACGCTTGGCTCGGCTGCTGACTCGAGACGAACTATTTTGGGGATCACGTCACCTGCCCGTTCGATAACCACTCGATCTCCAATGGCCACACCAAGCCGTTTGATTTCATCAAAGTTGTGAAGCGTTGCATTGCTAATCATCACACCACCCACGCTGATGGGCGCGAGTCGCGCAACTGGAGTCACAGCGCCGGTGCGACCCACCTGGTACTCCACGTTTTCTAGGACAGTAACCCCTTGCTCGGCAGGGAACTTTCGAGCGGTGGCCCACCTAGGGGTCCGCGTCAACACCCCGAGCGCGGTTTGGCTCGCTAGGTCGTCAACTTTAATCACCACTCCATCGATGTCGTAATCAAGGGTCGGTCTGGCTACTGAAATCATCTCGTAAAACGCCGCACAGCCTATGTCATCGTCGACGCTTTGAATCAAAGGATTAATACGAAAGCCCCAGTGCTTCAGTCCCTGCAGGGTCTCAAAATGGGATGAATAAGGAAGTGGCGCACCGCCGGTTTCACCAACGCTATAAGCAAACATGGTCAGCCGACGCAACGCAGTCAGTCTCGAATCCAGTTGTCTAAGCGAACCTGCGGCGGCATTACGGGGATTCGCAAAGGGTTTCTCTCCTTTAGCCTCTAGCCCTTCATTCAGAGAACGAAAAACAGACCGCGCCAGATAGATTTCACCTCGAACCTCCAGCAGGTCGGGGTATCCATCGCCCTGTAATACAAGGGGAATCGATTCGATCGTCCTAACGTTATGCGTGACATCTTCTCCGACTGAGCCGTCACCCCGAGTCGCTGCGCGCACCAGTTTTCCAGCCTCATACAACAGACTAATCGCGACGCCATCAATTTTTGGTTCGACACAATAACGAACTGAGGTTGCACTTAACCGCTCACAGGTTCTCTCATGAAAAGCGGTGACATCCTCATCAGAAAACGCGTTGTCGAGGCTGAGCATTGGGCGCAGATGGGTCACTTGCTCAAACCCGTCCGTTGGCGGCGCACCGACACGCTGACTGGGTGAGTCTGGCGTAACCAGATCGGGGTGATCCTTCTCTAAGGCGATCAATGCCTGAAACAGTGCATCGTATTCTGCGTCGCTTATCTCAGGGTCATCGAGCGCGTGATAGCGCATATTGTGATGGTGAAGCTGTGTTCGTAGTGATTGCAGCCGATCCGATACCGATTGGGTCAAGCGCTCGCCCTCGCTCGGCGCTTACCGGCGCTAAGACCGGCCAATTCCTCCGCCATTGCCTCTATCGATTCGAGCGTAAGGGGTTGCCGCCTACCGTCTGTCATCAGCGCCTGATTAATCTCTGCTAGTTTTGCTGCTTCGCGCAGCATCACCCGATAGGCCCAGGCAGGATCAGAGACATCGTTTATGGCAAGGATAAGCGATACGCCAGGGATGACGCGCTCCGGATCGTCAAAATCAAAGACACCTGGCTCCACCAAGTTGACCAAGGTGAAGCACCGTTCGCCATGCTGCGAGAAAAAATGAAACAAACCAGACGGATCCGCTGACCAACCAGAGGACGACAGTGTGTTCGCCGCTTGCTTGATGGACAGTTTCCCGTGCAGGTGGACCACTACGGGCGGCCGCTTACGTGCTACCGCCCGGCGCTGCTGAGTTTGCCTAGTACCGCTCGAATTACCAACGGATTGATCTGAATCGGCGCGGCGCAGATCTTTGGGAGACGTCGATGACGCAGCCTCAGACTGCCTGCCCGACTTTCGTCTGGAAACGCGCGTCGACGGAGCAGTACCCTCCGTTTTGGATGTCGGCGAAGGCTCCTCAAACATAGACGTTTGCTCGGGCGAAGACCCGGAGTGGATCTGATCGCTTTCCCCGGAAAGGCGGGTGTGGTTAGCGGTCTCAGGCGATGAATCGGCGATCAGTGGCTTACTAACTGGGTTGCTCTCGTTTGCCCCGAGCAATTGCTCAGCAGCGCTGAGTTCAACGTGTGTTTCCGATGCCTTGGTCCCCTCACCTAGATCCACTTCGCCAACCGAGACTTCCTGTCTCGACGAGAGCGAATTGACGTGATCGCTAGCATCTTGCTGAGCGGATGGGTTTAACACTGTGTCGGCAGGACTCAATGGTTGGTGGTCTTCAGAGGGTCGGACCTCTTTTCTCAGAAGATCCGACATGGTTCTGGATTCGTTAGCTTCTGACTTTGTTGCGACGCTTGTGGTTGGCTCATGGAGGTGACCCTCGCCAGCCGTGCTGGGAGTGGTGACGACCCGAGCGCCTCCATTTGGAAGCTCGGCCTTTAGCATCGCTAGCTCATCACCCTCAATGATCGGGGCCGAATTTTGAAACTGCCTATCGAGTTTCATCTTTAGTTTTGGTTGCCCAAAGTAGGCACGCCAAACGCCGTGCGCAAATACGAGCGCCACAGCCGAAGCCAGCACAAGCAGCAATGTGTCACGCAATTCCAAAATCGCTATCCCCTACTTTGACCGACATTTCCGTATATTACCCTCGATAGGTAATAAAAAATGCAAGACCTGACCCTATTCCTTTGATCTTAAAGGAGCTTTAGAGGATTTTAAAGAGGGTGCGGTAGGCCGGATTCAACTCTACTGCCTGAGGTCAATTAGGTCTTTTGTGAGGGGGGAGCCATCGCACTAACGAGCATGAGCGCGCTCGAGAACAATTAGACTGCAGATAGCGCAACCGCCTCGTCTACATCGACGGTTACCATGCGAGATACGCCCGCTTCGTGCATGGTGACGCCCATCAATTGTTCGGCCATCTCCATGGTCACTTTGTTGTGGGTGATGTAAATGAATTGAACCGTACGAGACATTTCTTTAACCAGCTCGCAGAATCGGCCAACGTTCGCATCATCGAGTGGAGCGTCAACCTCATCCAGCATACAAAACGGTGCTGGATTTAAATTGAAGATCGAGAATACCAATGCAATGGCCGTAAGCGCCTTCTCGCCCCCACTCAGCAGATGAATGCTGGCGTTTCGCTTGCCAGGGGGCCTTGCCATCAATCCTACGCCAGTATCAAGTAAATCCTCGCCGGTCATTTCAAGATAGGCATGCCCACCGCCAAACAGTTTGGGGAATAGCTGTTGGAGTTTGGCATTCACGAGGTCGAAGGTTTCTTTGAAGCGTGTTCTCGTCTCAACGTCGATCTTTCGAATCGCTTGGAGCAGCGTATCAAGCGCTTTTTCAAGGTCTTCATTCTGCGCATCCAAGTACGCCTTACGCTCTGACTGAACCTTAAACTCGTCAATGGCTGCAAGGTTGATCGCGCCAAGCCGCTGAATACGGTTATCAACCGTGGTAAGGCTTGCCTCCCACGTGGATTCATCTGCCCCTTCAGGCAATCCTTCGATCACTGACTGAAGCTCCACCTGCTGCTCCGCTAGTTGCTCAGTAATGGTACCAAGCCGAACATCGATCCCTTGGTAGTCCAGTCGTTGGGATTCCAATCCCGCTCGAACATCCTCAACACCCGACTCTGCGCTTGCCCGTTGCTGCTCAAGCATACTGACCCCAGCCTCAATCTCAGACTGCTGCTGCCGAAGGGCGGTTAATTGCGCCTCAACCCCTTGCCTCGCGGCTAATTTCTGATTCAAGTCCGAACGAAGCTGCTGCGATGGAGCCTCGAGCTCATCTCGAGTGCTCCGTTGTTCTTCAATGCGTTGAACGAGCTGCGTCTCTCTTTCGGTTAACCGTGCCATGAGCGCATTTGCGCCACTAATTTGGGTCTGAAGGTTCTGCTGGAGCATGCTGGCCTCAAAGCCCGCGCTCTGATCCTCTGCAGCGACTTGCTTGGCTGCCTCTAATTGCTCTGCCAGCACCTGCAATTGGGTTTCCCGATCCACTCGCTGCGCTTCTAAGTCAGCCATTTGATCCATAGCCCTTGTCAAAGCCCCCCGCGCTTCACGGACTCGCGAATCATCTTCATCTAATTGAATTTGCGACGCACTGATTTCTTTCTTGGCTCGCTCAAGCTCGGCAGCAATTTGCTCGGACTGGATACGCCGTGCCGTTAACCGCGCCCTCGTCTCTCCAAAACTACGCTGCTGCTCGGTCAATCGTCGCTGGGTTTCATCCCGCTCTTGTTCGAGCACTACTAGCTGCTGCTGTCCACCCTCAAGCTCGGCCTCAAGTTCGACTACCGAAGCATTGACACCTGCCACCTCTCTATCCAGCGCCTCCAGCTCCTGTTGCCGACGCACAACCCCTGCGGTCTCGTCCGCCCTCTGGCTCACCCGAACCCAATGTCTGCCCAGCCAAATTCCGTCTCGGGTGATTACCGATTCAGTATCACTCAGCTGAGCAGCGATACTAATCGCGTCGTTTAAGTCTTCTGCTAAGCGAATGGGTTTGAGCCAAGCGGCAATCGCTGCATCGGCGGACACCACAGAGTCTAGGGTTATACCTGATGTGCTTGGTGGCTCTTGGCTTCCACTCGGGGATGCGCTTACGAGGGCGGCTGCACCTGCCGTTAAATTCGATATGGCCGGCACGTGGGCTAGGACGTCATCGGCGATAATAGCCTGCAGGGTATCTCCAAGGACTGCCTCCACCGCCACTTCCCAGCCCGCTTGGACCTTCAGGCGCTCGCCGACTCTTGGCAGCGCGCTGAGGCCAAGATCCTCGAGAAACGCTTGCTCCTCTCCACCCTGCCCTAACGCGGCCTGTTGAAGTGCTTCAAGGGATGCCAGACGACCACCAAGGTGTTGAGCATCGCGCCGACGCTCATCCAACCGCTTGGTCAGCGAGTCATTATCCTCTCGGACTACGCTCATTTGCTTGATTATTTCTGCGAGTTCCGATTCAATCCGCTGCACTTGGGACTGCTGGGTCTCGAGCATAGCCTCAAGCGGTTTGAGTTCCTGCTCGGCAGACTGCTGCTCAAGCTGACTTTGATCGGTTTTCAGCTGATTAATTCGCCCAGTGAGCCGGCCGATGGAATCTTCGAGCATTGAGATTTTCGATTGCGCGATTTCTCCTGCTTGCCTTGCCTCGCTCTGCGCCCGAGTAAACGATTCCCAATCACGCTCGGCTGCTCGAAGTGCTTGCTCAGCGGCCGCGAGTGCCTCTGAGGATGTGGCTTGAGCGGCAGTGACGGCCTCAATTCGCGGACCAAGCGCCTCAAGCTCCGCCGTCAATCGTGACAGTTCCGCTTGGTCTGTGGTCAGTCGCGCTCTCGTCTCAGTCAATTCCTCTTCGCCGGCCTTAATATCCTCATTCAGCGCCTGGGCGCGCTCGGATTGATACTGGATGCTTTCCTCGATGCGCGCAATTTCGGTGCCCAAATCATAAAACTGACGTTGCACCTCGCTGCTTTGGTCAATCACCTGCTGAGCGTCGGCCCGTTTGCCCACAATCTCCGCCTCTAAACGGCGCTGATCCGCAATCTTGGCCTGCAATTCGGTCTCGAGATGATCGATTTGCGCTTTCTTGCTCTCAGCATTGGCTTTGAGTTTCTGCCAACGCAAAGCGAGTACCTGAGCTTGCAGCGTTCGCTCTTCTTCCTTCAACGCTTTGTATCGTTCGGCTGCCTTTGCTTGACGCTCTAAGTGTTGTATCTGCCGTTCGAGCTCTTCCCTTAGATCACGGAGCCGGTCAAGGTTGTCTCGGGTGTGTGAGATTCGGCGCTCTGTTTCCTTGCGGCGCTCCTTGTACTTAGAGATGCCTGCCGCTTCTTCAAGGTAAACCCTTAACTCCTCTGGCTTAGCTTCAATGAGCTGACTGATCATCCCCTGCTCGATGATCGAGTAGCTTCTTGGGCCAAGGCCTGTGCCCAGGAAAATATCCGTAATGTCTTTACGGCGGCACTTCACGTTGTTTAAGAAATAGGAGGACTGGCCGTCTCGGGACACCTGGCGTTTGATTGAAATTTCGGTATATCCAGCGTATTCGCCAGTTAATCGCCCCGCGGAATTATCGAATAGCAGCTCGATACTGGCCTGGCCAACAGGCTTACGGGTCGTCGCGCCATTGAATATCACATCGGTCATAGACTCGCCGCGAAGATTCTTCGCAGAGATCTCGCCCATGACCCACCTGACGGCATCAATAATGTTCGACTTGCCACAACCGTTCGGACCTACCACACCGCATAAATTGGTGGAAAAAGGGACCGTTGTCTGATCAACAAACGATTTAAAACCGGCGAGCTTGATGGCTTGAAGACGCATCCGCGGATATTACTTTAAAGCGCTCATCAGCGAAACAAAAAGCTCGGTTCAACGTCGAAGTTTTAGGGGCCAGCCGCTACACTCATTCCCCGATCAACGAACGATTCGCCCTCCATGACCGAACTCACCTTCGCCATTGGCCTATTGCTATTAGGGATCATCATCTGGTTGTTTGCTCGTCACGCGGGCCCGACCCTCAATGCCGGTGCCCCTCAGTCGCGCGTTCCGGCAGGACTTAACCACGCTGAACTCATCGACTGGCTCAAGACTCAGGAAGCCGCTCTTCCCACCGTCCCAGGTGCCGAATCTCGAATTCTCCTGGCGGGTCCCTTAGAGAACGGCAACGGATTGGACCAGAAAGGACAGGACAACAAAGCCCCAGTCTCGATTCTCCATATCCACGGGTTCTCGGCCTGCAGACAAGAGACGGCGCCCGTCGCTGAGCAGCTCGCCAGTCGATTGGGTGCGCACCTCGTCGAGGCGCGACTCGCTGGGCATGGGCTGACGAGCCAGGCGATGGAGGCCAGCGCTGAGGATTGGTTGCAGAGCGTTACCGATGGTATGGATTTAGCTCATCGCCTAGGTGAGCGTGTCTTGATCATTGGCACATCAACGGGCGCACCGCTTGGGTGCTGGGCTGCGAAGGTGCTCGCAGAACGATATGGGTCGCCGCTTGCCATGATGTATATGGCGCCGAATTTTGGCATCAACCAATCCTTCGCGTGGCTGCTCACACTTCCTGGCAGCCGGTTTTTCATCCCCTTGATTCTGGGTTCTACAAGAACGTGGGAGGCCGAATCTGACGCCGTTGCCAAATACTGGTCGACGAGTTACTCAACACTGGCGGTCATCGAGATGCAAAAGGTCGTTGATTGGTTCGAGGCTCAGTCTCCCGCATCATGGAACTTGCCTTTGGGAATAATGCTGGGTGATTTAGACCCAACGATTAGTGCGAAAAAGGCGCTGCGCGTGTTGGAGAAATGGGGTGACCCTCGTTCAAAGCGCTTGTCCATTCCGGAGCAAGAAACAATGGCTCAGCATGTTTTTGTCGGCGACATCGCAGGACCAGATCTCACCGCTCACTGTGTCGATCAGTTCGAACTATTTGTTAAGGAATGTTTGACTGATGAGCTATCGTCCTCTACTACCCAGTCATCGCCATAGATCGCCATCGAACGTGGCAAGAGCGATCTTGTTAACCCAGATCGCATGGGTGCAGGACCAACCGTCTCGCACCAATTTGCAATTAGAACACCGCCACTCGGATAGTAGACCCATGGGATAAAGGCGCGTAATTTGTCCCACTCACCGCGAGCGATCACGTAGGCTTTTAGGCTTGCCTACCCTCCTTGATAATCGCAAGGCGGTAACAAGTTCAGGTATAAGAGAACCACTATCCACCATTACATTTAGCAAACTAACCAACATGCAAAGATTCAATAACCCCAAACAGACTAAAGTCAGACAGTGTAAAGAGAGACCAGTGCAACCAGCACTCCCTATGGAGCACAGTGTGGGCACATATGAGCCAAGGCATGAATCAAGAAGCCGCCTTGATACCATTCAAACCGCCGTTCTGACAGCCTGTGTAATCGCCGGCCTAGTCGCCTGTAGCGAGCCAGCAGTCGACCAAGGGCTGGACTATCCAGATACCCGGGTCAGTGAACATACTGACCTCTATCATGGCGAGGCCGTTAGCGATCCGTACCGCTGGCTCGAGGACGATTTAAGTACCGAAACCAAAGGCTGGATCGAGCGACAAAATGACACCACCTTCGGTTACCTAGCCAACATTCCTTATCGAGACGAATTAAAAGATCGATACGCCGCATTAATCGATTATCCAACCGAGTCAGCACCCTTCACCGAGGGCGACTGGCAATACTTCTATCAGAATTCAGGATCTCAAAATCACTCCGTCCTCATGCGTCGGCAGGGCAATGATGAGCCGGTCGTCTTCTTGGATCCCAACACCTTTAGTGACGACGCGACCGTATCGCTGGCTGGAATCGCTTTCTCCGAAAATGGCCAGTACGCCGCGTACGCCACTTCTGACGCCGGATCAGACTGGCGAACCGTCCATGTCATCGACACTGAGACGCTAGCGCCCTTAAACGCCCCACTTCAGGACGTGAAATTTTCAGGCCTAAGCTGGCACGGAGATCAAGGGTTCTATTACTCAAGCTACACGCCGCCTGAGGGAAGCGCACTCAGCGCTCGGGTTGATCAACACCTGCTCTTTTTTCACACGGTCGGCGAAGACCAATCGCAAGATCGCCTCATCTTCGGTGCTGGAGCGGGCGAGCAGCGACGCTACGTCTCAGGCCGAGTCAGCGAAGATGGGCAGTTCCTCGCGGTCGAGGGCGCGCAAACAACCGCAGGCAATGATCTAAGAGTGAAATCCACAGCTGAGGCGCAGGATTGGGTGACGGTGCAAAGCGACTTGTCGGCAGACACCCGCCTCGTAACGACCAAAGATGACTACCTCTTCTTGTTCACGAACCTGGATGCCCCGAACGGCAGATTGGTTAAAACAACACTCGATCAGCCTGACTCAGCCCAGTGGGTCGACGTGATCCCAGAGAGTGACGCGCCGCTCAGAGTTTCGACCGGCGCTGGATACCTTTTTGCCCATTACATGATTGATGCGCAATCGAGGCTCTTTCAATACGACATAGAGGGCAACCGCCTTAGAGAAATCCCCCTACCCGCGCCAGGCTCGGCCTCACTGCCGAGGGGTAAGGAAGACGATGAGACCCTTTACTATCGCTTCACCAACTATGCGACGCCGTCGACAATCTATGCGTTTGACCCAGCGACCGGTGAGTCACGCCTGCACTTTAGACCAAGCATTGCCTTCAATCCCGATGACTATGTCTCACAGCAGGTCTTTTACACCTCAAAGGATGGCACTCGCGTGCCCATGATGATCACCCATTTAAAGGATAGGGACCCCTCTCGGCCAACTCCAACCATCCTGTATGGCTATGGCGGCTTTGATATCTCACTCACCCCAAGCTTTAACAGCGCGGTCGGCCTCTGGCTAGCGTTGGGCGGCATTTATGCAGTGCCGAACCTCAGAGGCGGCGGTGAGTACGGGAAAGACTGGCACCTAGCAGGCACTCAGCAACAAAAGCAGAACGTCTTCGATGACCTCATAGCAGCGGCTGAGTATCTCATTCAAGAGGGCTTTACTGATTCGAGCAAGCTCGCCATCCGCGGTCGTTCCAATGGGGGCCTGCTAGTAGGCGCGGTCATGACTCAGCGACCTGATCTCATGCGGGTTGCGTTACCCGGGGTTGGCGTTATGGACATGCTGCGGTACCACCAGTTTACTGCAGGCGCCGGTTGGGCGTACGACTACGGCACAGCTGATGACAGCCCAGAGATGTTCCAATATCTGAAAGGATATTCACCGGTTCACAACTTGCGCCCAGGCACCCAATATCCTGCAACCCTCGTCACGACTGCAGATCATGACGATCGTGTTGTCCCGGCGCACTCATTCAAGTTCGCGGCAGGGCTTCAAGCCGCACAAAGTGGGCCCTTACCAACCCTCATCAGAATTGAAACAGGCGCGGGGCACGGCGCAGGGACGTCGCTCAGCAAACGCATTGAGCAAACCGCTGATGAATTTGCCTTCACGCTGCACAACCTTGGCGTTACAGAACTGGAGGCACCTCGCTCTGAGTAATCGTATCGGCCTTATTGCTGACACCCATATGCCAGGGACCCTTGCCTCCCTCTGGCCCTCTGCACTGGCCTACCTTCAGGGTTGCGATGCCATCTTGCACGCAGGGGATCTGCACACTCTGGACGTCGTCGATGAGTTATCCACCATTGCTCCGGTTTACGTTTCCGAAGGTAACGGCGACATCGGCATCATCGACGAACGGGTTAAGCCTGCTTGGTCGCTAACCTTTGGCTCCTTCAGCATCGGCATGGTCCACCATTGCCCATCTCCTGAGCGGAAAAGTGAGTCATTCGTCAAAGAGAAGCTAAGCAAGCACTTCGATGAGCTGCCCGATGTCATCATTTTTGGACACACACATCTTGAAATGGTGCATCAATACGGTGACTTGACCTTGGTCAATCCGGGTTCTCCGACCCTTCCAAGAAACCAAGCCCTACAATTGGGCACGTTGGGCGAACTCATTATTGATCAGGACAAGGCTACGATTCGCCTTGTCCAATTGACCGATGAAGCGTGGGAAACGCACTCGCAATATGCCTCCTTTACGATCTCCAAAAATGCATCGTGATCGGTATAATGGCGTCTTATTCTCATCGGATGGCCGCTTTAGGCACCACGTTTAGCCGTGATTCTTGATCTGCACACTCACTCCATTAAATCCGACGATGGCAGGGCCAAAGTCGAAAATTACTGCCAGTGGATCCGTGCGAAGTCTCTACCCATCGATGGTTTCGTACTCACTGAGCACCGACAATTCGACTTTGAATCTGATTACTCTGATCTTGCAGCCTCGTTTGGCTTGACCATTTTAAAAGCCAGCGAAGTGGAAACCGAGTATGGCCATGTGCTCGTTTACGGCGTGACCGAAGCCTTAACGGAAGCCTTCGATTTCTCTAGCATCAATGTTCCACTAGCCACCGTGCTTGAAGCCGCCGCCGAGCATGGTGCCGTGGCCGCTCCTGCACACCCAGGCAGGCCCAAAGTCGGCATGTTTGCCCACACCGACGAACTAGGGATCCCAGAGGGTATTCGCATTGTCGAGACCTTAAATGGCGGCAGCCGAGACGATGAGGACCAGATCGCCAAAGACGGAGCAGTCGCCAATGGCTATCAAGGAATCGGCGGTAGCGACTCGCACATCGTGAGTCACATCGGGCGCTGCGGCACACGATTTGAAAATCCAGTTCGAACCATCGACGACCTTGTGCAAGAGTTAAAAGGCGGCCGGTTTGAAGCAGTCAGTTTAAAAGAGGCTTAATGAATGGATGCAGACATCCAGGCGCTACGCGACCAATTCCTCAATAAATCATTCGATGAGAAGTCATTTGATATCGACCCTGCCGTGACGAGCGGCTACGCCAAGCTCTCTGGTGAGTTGAACGACAAATATCTCGAACCCGAGCATCCTGATTTTCAAGCGCCACCCACCTACATCGCTTGTTTGAGTGGTCGTCGATCCATGCCTGAAGATTTCCCGAGATTTGGCTTTGGCATGGACGCGGGAAAAGGCATTGAGTGTTTTGCTCCGATCAGACCCGGACAGACCATCGTTGGTCGTACTCACCTCCACGATATTTATACAAAGACTGGCCGTTCAGGCCGAATGGTGTTCGTTGTGACGCGCATCGAATTTTATGATGAGACGGGCGCCCATGTTGCGAACTCAGACAGCCGAACCGTCATGCGAGAACAAAAATCATGAGCATTAGCCACGTCAACGACGTCGAATTTGGCGCCGAATTACCTGCGTTCGAACCCGATACTCGTCTTGCTACCGGTGCACAGTTCGCTGAATTGATCGGTTGGGGGGGAGCACGCTTTACGGACCACGAGGGCGCCAAAGAAGAGGGCCTCCCTGGAGCAATGATCCCAGGGGTCATGAGTCAGGGTTTCCTCGTCGCAATGATCCATCGCTGGGCACCCGATGCCGAGATCCAGACCATCGACACTGTCTTCAGGGCCCCGGTGATCGCTGATGAGCCGCACCACATTAGCGGCGTGGTTACTGACATCGACACCGACGCGGGCATGGTAGAGATTGATCTTACGGTTATGAACAGCAAAGACGAGACCCGCGTCTTTGGTACTGCTACGGTCAAGCTACCCAATTAACCTGCGCTAAACGCGCGCGCTCGATTCCCGCCGGGAGGGCTTTACCGGCCCGCTCTAATCACCCTCGCTACAGTGACTTTACTGAGCCGGTCTACTTCGATTCTAGCGCTCTGTCTTGAATTCCGTTGGTGAGGAGACTCCTATTCTCTAACCTCAGTTGCAACCATTAAGGATGATGACTGGCCCGCGATTCAGCGCCTCGCAAGGTTCAAGTCGCCAATCGAGCAAGATGGTCCTCAATAAACTCAAATCGGTCTTTGCCCCAATAAAGCTCGCCTTCAAGCATCATTGAAGGGGCGCCAAACACTCCCCGAGCACGAGCGTGATCAGTTGAATCAATCAAGGCTTGGCGAACCGATGGTGATTCAGCCGCTGCTTCGAACTGTTTTGCGTCAATACCAAGGGTCTCAGCAATACGGCCTAGCTCTCTATACTCCCCGATGTCTCCATTATCGAGCTCCCAGTATTCGGTAAAAATCGCCTCAATAAAGGGGAACTCCAGATCCCAGTCACGCATCGCCAGCGCCCCACGAAGTGCTCGCGCAGTTTTAATCGGGAATCGTGTTGGTCGCAAAAACGGCAAGTCGTGCTTGGTCGCCCAGCGTTTTAAATCAACCAACCGATGGTTCAGTTTCTCTTTGGGCTCCTTCATCAATTCGTACTGATTACTTTGGAACACATACCCCAAGTTAAAAGGATGAAACTGAATCGATGCGCCGTAGCTCGCAGCGAGCGGCGGCAATAGCTTCAGCGCGAAGTAAGTGTTGGTGCTGCCCAGGTCCCAATAGAAATCGATTACAGGTTCAGACATTGAATCTCTCCTCCGCCCCAAGTCAGATTTGGGTCAGCTTTAGACCAAATTTGGGCGCGGACCAAACGAAGACGGCTGCCTGTCCGCAGATTTGAACCCAACCTCAGTCAGCAAGCGCCGTCATGGACAGCGAACTCAGGTTTACCTCTAACCCGCCTGTCGAGAGGCGAGTTTCTGGTTGGATGGCCGAGGACACCCGTTTCCGCATGACCCAACGGAGATAGTGTTTTAGGAGGCTGGTTGAAACAACGGGATATTCAGATCCTCATGCTCTTCCCAAGTGAGCTCGAGCGCCATTCCGATCTCAACTTGGCTCACATCCTCGACCCCAACTACATTGGTTAGGATTCTTGGCCCCTCCTCGAGATCCACCCACGCCACCACGTAAGGAACCAGGTTCCTAAAGAATGGGTGATAGCTCTGACGAACCACCGAGTAGGTGTAAAGCGTTGCTCTGCCTGAGGCTTCTTTCCAATCGAGATCTGAATCCGTGCATCCCGTGCAAACCGCACGGGGGTAGAACATGATTGCTCCGCAATTGTTGCACTGCTGATATTTGAAGACTTTCTCTTTCGTACCTGCCCAGAATTCGCGGGTATCGAATTCATCCGCCCGTGGTAATGGTCGTTGTGGCTCGCTCATCAGTCACTCCCCAAAATAATTGTGCCTGCCGCATGTCGGCTCCCCAACATGCCGCCATTTCCATGCGCCACCGCTAGTTTGGCGCCGCCTACTTGCGATGTGGATTCGCCACGCAGCTGACGGGTCGCCTCAAGTAGCAAAAAGATACCGCGCATGCCCGGATGATTGGAGGACAGACCACCGCCATCGGTATTGAGCGCCGGTCCATCATTCGGACGATCAAATTTCAAACGCCCTCCTTCAACCCAAGCGCCCCCCTCACCTTTGGCGCAAAACCCGAGGTCTTCCAAGAGCGTGAGGACAGTGATACTGAACGAGTCATAGATCATGGCGATGTCCATTTCGGCCGGCGTAACGCCGGCATCGCCAAACGCTTGCGGACCAGAAACTACGGCAGCACTCGTGGTGATATCACCGCCGCTCGTGGGATATCGAGTCGCCTCGCCGCTACCAATGATCCAGACCGGTGGCTTACGGCAATTCCTTGCGACGTCCGCAGATGCAATCACCACTGCACCGCCCCCGTCCGAAATCATGCAGCATTCCAGTAAGTGCAGCGGGTCAGCGATCATTCTTGAATTCACCACATCATCGACCGTGGTCTCTCTGATATCGAGGAACTCCAAGTCCTCCATCGCTTTGACTGCTTCAGGATTCCGCATCGCGTGATATCGAGTGGCGACTGATATCTCGGCTAGCTGACGGCTGGTGGTACCGTATTCATGCATATGGCGATGGGCAACCATCGCGTAATTTGAAATGAGCGTCATCCCCGCGAAGGCATCCATATTCTCAGCCGGATGCATAGAAGCCCCGCCGCGACCGCCCACCCCGATGGCTCGGGCGTTGCTGTGCGCAGTTGATCCATAGGTCAGTAGCGCGACCTTGGCCTTCCCAGACTGAATATCTCGCCTGGCATGCGCCGCATGAAACTGGTAACTGCTGCCACCGACGTTGGTCGTATCAATGACGGTTGGATTTAGGCCGAAATATTCCGCAATGGTCAATCCACCCATTCCGCCGCCCTCACCGGCATCGTAGATGGCATCCACATCGCTCCAGTTTAGACCCGCATCCGCGAGCGCTTTGGCAGCGCACTCCGCCTTCATTTGCAGCGGGCTAATTTGACCCTCCACATCCCGTAGAGGGTATTCATAAATGCCAACAATGGCTGCGTCTCTTGATTGTGTCATGCCCGGCTTTTCCCCTTGCCTCTCATCGCTACTTATCTTGCAACTACTCTTACTACTACTCTCGATTCTTACTACTACTCTCGATACTTTCGCTACTGGTCTTGCCATCAGTCGCTGCACTCGGCCAGCGACCACCCTTTATAACACAGGTCTGCTGTGGCAGATTGCATCATTTGAGGGGGTATCAATGGCCGTCATTTGTTTAACAGGAGGCATCGCCTCGGGCAAATCTACTGCTGCGCGTTTTCTCGCTAACCAAGGTGCGGAGGTTATTGATGCCGACAAGCTCGGTCACGAAGCCTATGCGCCAGGAAACCCCGCTAACGATCAGATTGTTGCTCACTTTGGTGAAGAGGTTCGCGCACCTAACGGTGACATCGATCGCAAAGCATTGGGCGGCAAAGTCTTTGGACAGCCCGACCAGTTAAAGGCGCTCACCGACATTGTTTGGCCGGAAATCCGCCACCTGGCTGAAGACCGGATCCGAAGCGCACTGGACCAAAATCCTGCACGCCATGTCGTGCTCGAAGCTGCTGTCCTCATCGAAGCGGGTTGGGAAGATCTTGGAGATGAAGTCTGGGTAGTCACCGTGGAACCCGAGACGGCCATAGCGCGCTGCATGGCGCGAGATGGGCTCGAAAGAGCTGCCGTGGAGCAACGACTAGCGGCTCAACTAACCAACGAGGAACGCACCACTCACGCGCATCGAGTGCTGACTAATGATGCCAGTGAAAACGAGCTCATCGAGCAACTGAACACCGCCTTTGATGCGATTTCTAACGGAGATTCTGCTTAATGCCGAGTTTTCTCGTGGTGTTTACGGGTCAGTATTTAGAGGGACGCGCACCCATGGACGTTGAAACGGCCATGTCGGATGCGTTGAACTTGAGCCTGCCTCAGCGCGAGAAGATTTTCAGCGGCAAACCCATTGTCTTGAAGCGTACCAACGATAAAGCGGCTGCCCTGTCATTGGGTCAGCAATTAAAAGCGTTTGGCGCTGATATCCGTATCAAAATCGAGCAAGACGATGCTGTAGAAAACACTCAAGGCAGCAAAGAAGCTGATCAAGTCAACGCCGGCAACCCCTCACGATCTCCACTGGACAATGTTTCAACGCAGGAAGCCTACACCGCAGGGAGCAACCAAGATTCAGGAGGCCTTAGCCTTGCTGCACAAGAGGGGTTTATCGTTACACCACTGGCGCCTGCTGAATCACCCGTTGCTGATCTCTCCCACTTAGAAGTGCTCGCGGTTGATGCGGGCCCTTTGCCAACCATCCATCAGGAGCAGAGAGAAGTCGATACCTCAAACCTGTCTCTCAGAGACAATGATGGACAGCCCCTGATTGACGAAAACCCAACGGATGCGGAACCGGTGATCGCCCCCGATTTTGGGCTGGATGCGCCAGGCGCCATTCTGCCTACCCTCGATTCCCCCCAGCCAGTTGAAGCCCCAGATACCTCTCGCCTCAGCATCCGAGAGGATGCCGGCAATCTGGTGGATTCGAGCGAATTGGAACGAAGTGAGCCAGTCACCGTTCAGGTCGACCACTTATCTATTGATTAGCGCCATAGGGCCACTTGTTTCACGGACGCTGGCGAGCAGCAACTCAATACTGAGACATAGCTTTCCCCTCCGGACTTGCCCACAAAAGCCAACTGATTCATTTGACCCGCTCCAACCGAGAAAAAATGTCTAAGCCATCAAAGCATTGGCAAACTTCAGAAAAGGTTGCGATGAACTAGCCTATTTTCTTGGCAATTCTTTTCTTTTACTGTCTAGATTCGATTCAGCAGCAATGGGGTTAGGGAGAATCATCATGGGGTCACTGGCAGGCAAAGTCGCCGTTATTACCGGAGGGTCTCGAGGCATCGGTAGGGGGATTGCAGAGGCCTACCTCGCAGAAGGAGCGAGTGTTGTCATTAACGGTCGCTCACCTGAAAAAGGAGCCGCGACCCTGCGCGACTGGGGCACTCCGGATCGGGCTCGATTTGTCGCCGGAGACGTAAAAAAGAGAGCTGACGTCGAGTCCGTCGTCGATGAGGCACTGACCGCGTTCGGCCGTATTGATATTTTGGTCAATAACGCAGGCGGGTCGACCGGATTTGCACCCATTCACGAGCTTGCAGAAGAGGCCTGGCAAGAGGCTAACCACTGGATCCTTAACTCCTGCTTCTGGGCAACAAGACGCGCGATTCCGGACATGCTGAGCCGAAATTGGGGCCGAATCATCAATATCTCCTCTGTTGAGGGCGCGCAGGCCAACAAAAAGAATGTGTCTCACTACATCACGTTTAAGCACGCGATGAATGGCTTCACCAAAGCCGCGGCCTTCGAATATGGAGATCTTGGGATCACGGTGAACGCGATTAGTCCGGGTGCTATCGAAACCGATCTCATGATGGAGGCGGGCCCCGATGCGGCGGCGTCCATGGGCGTGACGTATGAGGAGTTTAAAGATACCTACGCCCAAGAATCTGCGATCAAGCGCTTGAACACGGTGGAAGAAGTGGCCTCGCTTGCACTCTATCTGGTTAGTGAGCAGGCAGGTGGTATGACTGGCGCCATCTTGCCCGTTGATGGCGGCACATCCTTGTAGGAGCGAGCCGCACTGGCCCCGGATCTGGGACCGCTATCAATCATGCAAACCTAGCCACAGACGCTCTCAACAATTTCAAGTAAAAGAGGATGATCATGACGACGATTCCTGACCTACCTGCAGGCTTCACAGCAACTTTTCTCACCGAGCAATTACATCAGCACGGCTGTCTACCGGCGGACGGCGCAGTTTCAAACGTCAGCCAATCCACCATTGGCGATGGCACCGGCATGATGGCTGAAATCGCCAAACTCCATCTGCACTATGACGGGGATCAAGGAACCGCGCCTGACTGCCTTATCGCCAAGTTTGCCTCCCAAAACCCAACTAACCGGGAGATTGCCACTGCCTATAACTTGTATGAGCGCGAGACCCGGTTTCTCGCTGAACTCGACCCAATGACAGAGGTTCGAACGCCGGCAACTTATCTGTCCGTTCGCGAGGGCGATCGTTTCATCATTCTCATGGAGGATCTAACCGACTACGACGTGGGCAGTCAGGTGATTGGCGCAACGCTTGAGCAGTCAATGCTCGCCATTGATCAACTCGTTAAATTGCACGGGCCATTTTGGGGGAAGGTCGACTCGCTCGACTGGGTTCCTCACATTGCAAACAGTTATCACGCAGACAACATGCAATCACTGGCGAGTATTGGCGCCGAGGGACTAATGGAGAAATTCGGCGACTACTTAACCCCGCTCTATGGGCAGCATCACGCCGCGTTCCTTGAGCGTTTACCGGACCTTCAAGCCGGGATGGACTCGGCCCCTGTCACGCTGTGTCACGGCGACTACCGAATGGAGAATCTACTGTACGGTAACCAACCGCATCACGACGCGGCCGCTGTGATCGATTGGCAGGGTCCGCTGCGTGCACGCGGCATGAACGACGTTGCGCTGTTCCTGGGTCAAAGTACGCAGATCGATGTCCGGCGCAGCCACGAGCGAGCATTGATCGACCGCTATGCGAGCGGTCTCAAAGACGCTGGCATTGACGCCGGCGACTCGATCGAGCTCTGGACCGAGTACCGCTACTCTCTCCTATACAACTGGGTCTACGTCACGGTGGTTGCAGGGACGCTCGATACCAGCAATGCCACCGCCTTTGCTTGGATGGCCCAGATGGTCGCAAGACAGTCAGCGGTCACTGAGGATCTCGCGCTCTTTGATCAGCTTTGAAGGCGAGACCCAGAAATCGACTAAACTTGACCCAAGAGCGCGGTTCTAGCGAGAATCGAACGACAAAAAGCGCAGCAAAAAAAGGACATTAGGATGTCAGAAATAATCAAAATCGAACCGTGGCCTGATCAGACGACAAGGGACTCTCGTCTCCCAGGTTACCGCTACACATCGCGGGATTTCTTCGAGAAAGAATGGGAAGGGATGTGGACCAAAGTTTGGCTGCTCCTTGGCAGAGAAGCCGAAATCCCAAAGCCCGGAGATTGGCAGATGGAAGAAGTCGGCCCCGAAGAGATTTTGATGGTTCGCCAGAAAGACGACACCGTCAAAGCCTTTTACAACGTCTGCCAACATCGAGGGAATCCGCTAGTAGAGGAAAAGAAAGGCCACGTCTTGCGCCGATTCGTTTGCAAATACCACAGCTGGGCTTTCTTACCGGATGGCGAATTAAATTTCGCTCCCGATAAAGAGGACTTTCCCCAGGGTAACCCTTGCGAGAACGTCCGCCTCGAAGAGCTTCGCTGCGAGACCTTCGCGGGCTTTGTTTGGGTCAACATGGACCCAGACTGTGTGTCGCTAAAAGAGTACCTTGGTCCGATATGGGACGACTGGGAGAAGCGCGAAATCCACACCTGGCAACGCACCATGGCAAAGACCATGTGGCTGCCTTGTAATTGGAAAATCGTCCTCGACAACTTCAACGAGTCCTATCACGTGCCCACTGTCCATATGCGCGCGACGCCTGACACCGACCGTAAGAAGATTCGCGGCGCCATCGACACCTACTTCAAGGAAACTCGATTCGATCTCTCTGATGAAGGGCACAATCGCATGGTCATGCGGGGCGGCTTTGGCGTGGGTTCAACCGACGAGGACGGCAACATCATCGATCCTTTGGCGAGTTTACTCCGTTATTGGGAGATCGACCCCGAGGAGTATAAAGATCGAGCTGAAGACACTCGTGAAGCCTTGCAGCAAGCCAAGCGCAAGCTCGGGCCTTCAAAAGGCTATTCGCACTACGCCAATATCCCGGATGAGCAGTTCACCGACGCCTTCCACTACACGCTATTCCCAAACTTTGCCGTATCCGTGTGGGCTGATGGATTTCATTTCCTCAGAGCGCGCCCACACAGGGACGACCCTCAGCAGTGCCTCTTCGATAACTGGTGGTATTCAAGTCCAGCCTCACTCAATGAGCCAGGGTCCACTCAGCGGAGCAACCCAATTGGTGGCGAGCTTGAGGAAGGGGAAGCGCCGGTCGAGATGCTTACGTTTGGCGTCGACAGTGTTGGCGGCGCCATTCAAGAGGACGTGGAAGTATTCGTCACTCAGCAGCGAGGCTTCAGGTCACGTGGTTTCAAAGGCGTTTACCTGTCTAATCAAGAAAAACGCATTCGCCGTTACCACGAACTGATCGACGACCATATCGAGAAGCACCTCGGCGTTAAACTCGAGGACTAGCGACGATAAAAGGCCCCGTAGCGCTTGGCGTGAAAGGGAATAAAGGGCGTCGCTAATGACAGATCGATACACCCTGTACTCGGCACCGGGCGGTGGCGGCATGATTGTCCACGCCGCCTTTGCCCTCGAGCACATCCCAGTCAAACTTGAACGTGTCTGGTGGGATGATCTTGGCTGGCACAGCAAAGTGATCGGTCACTTGAACCCCCTGGGACAGGTACCGACGATGATCCTTCCTTCCGGAGAGGTCATGACCGAAAGCGCTGCCATGCTCCTCCTTTTGAAGGATATCGCTCCCGAAAGCACACTCATTCCAGACTCAACCGACCCGTCAAGACCTGCCTTCTTAAGATGGCTCATGGTGGTCAATGCTGCGCTTTATCCGACGTTCGCCTACAGCGATGTACCGGAGCGCTGGGTACAAGGCGATGAGCAAGCCGCCGGGCGGCTGAAGACTGGGGTCGATGACCATCGAAAAACCTTACTCACCGTTTTGGAACAACAGGCGGTGGGGCCATGGTTCTTCGGAGCGCAAATGACTGCGCTCGATCTTTACTTTATGACGCTACGATTTTGGGACCCAGGCCTTGAATGGTACGCTGCTCATGCGCCGACACTCGACCGCATCGGTCATGATATCGCCGAGATTGAGCCTGTGCGCCAAGTGCTGAACCAGTACTTCGATCCATCATGATCTGCTGAATAGCCCGCCTGAGCTGTGATCACCTGGCTCTGGCACACCTGTCCGATATTCAGCTCGGTGCGGCATTCCGAATTGCCTAGCGAAGTAAACCTCCGGCTTCCTACTGGGGCGCGGCCCCCTGGACGATTACTCGCTGCATGTGCCGGCGATGGCCGTGGTAATCATTCATCGCCATATGAAACACCCGGCGGTTATCCCAAATGGTCAACATGCCAGGCGTCCATTTCAGGCGGATCACGAACTCTGGCTGGGTGATGTGATCCATTAAATACTTAAAAATGGGAACGCTCTCTTCCCGGGTCCACCCTTTAATTCGATGGGTATGAGGCAGGCTGCAGTAGATGCTCCGTCTGCCTGTGTCATCGTGGGTGCGAATCAGCGGATGCTCAACCTCGCTCTCTCCATCAACAGCGTTGTCATAACTACCGCCGAGTGACTCCTTGGCAGCATCGCTCCGATAGGCGCCCTTGGCTCCGTGCACCAGCTTGGGTGAATAGACACCGGTTAACCCAGACAGGGTTGCCTGCATGCCCTCGCTTAGCGTATCGAACGCAGCGCGCGCATCAGCAAAGAGCGTATCACCGCCCTCGGGGGGAGTCTCAAGCGCATACAGCACCGTCGCCTTGGGCGGTTTTGCAAGGTAGGAGGTATCAGTATGCCAGCCTCCGCCAAAATTCATCTTCGCTTCTGGCTCTTTGATGATCGGGATCACATTCGGGTGCGACTGAACAGGGGTCATAAAGGGGTAAACATCGAGCTCACCGAATTGGGCAGAGAATGCTGCCTGCTGCTCAGGAGACAACGCTTGATCAGGAAAGGCGAGCACGCCAAGATCAAGCCACGCCACCTTGATATCTGCTAATTCGCCATCCGCCAGCGGCTTTGATAAATCAACGCCCGTGACATAGCCCCCAAGACCGTTCTGAATCGCGTCTACTTGAACCACTATCGCTCCCTCAACCTTCTTCCCCTCCCCAATCTAGGTTTAATTTCTGCTAGATTGCAAGCGCCGCATCAATCAAGAGGGAAACCGCTATGACATCCCGACAAATCGCTGTGTTCAGGGGAGACGATGCATCACCTGAAGTGATGGACCCAACCCTCGAGATTCTTCGAGACCTTAATCTCAATCTCGAATTCATTTTCCCCCTGGTGGGCGCTGAGGCGATTGAGCAAACGGGTGAGCGCTTTCCTGACGAATCCAAAGCACAGATCGATGCAGCCGCCGCCACCCTGTTTGGCTCAACGAGCGGCAACAGCACGCAGGCGCTGTTTTACCTCAGATGGGGCAAGCAAACGTTTGCCAATGTCAGACCGTGCAAATATATGCCCAACGCCGCATCGCCCCTCAAGCACCCAGAGGCCATTGATTTCGCCATCATTCGGGAAAACCTTGAGGATCTCTATCTGGGGCTAGAGGGACCTATTGATGACTTATCGGCACTCAATCTCTTTGCGCCACACGCCAGAGCATCGCTCAAAGATCTAGGGCCCGGTCGATACGCCATCAAAGCGATCACCGAGGCTGGAGCTGAGCGGGTGATCCGGTTTGCCTTCGAACTCGCGAGGAAAAGAGCCGGCAAACGCAAAGTGACGCTAACCAGCAAGTACAACATGCTTCATCAATCAGACGGGCTCTTTAGAGACATTGGCCGAGCCATTGCCGAAGAGTTCTCGGACATCGAATTCGAGACATTTATTGTCGACGATTTCTTGTGCCGCATGATTACCCAGCCCGATGCGCTGGATGTCGTTGTCACGCCTAACCTCTATGGCGACATCTTGTCAGATGGTGCCGCGGGTCTGATCGGCGGTTTGGGTCTCGCTCCTTCGGGGTGCTTTGGAGCCGATTACGCTTACTTCGAATCCGCCCATGGTACCGCCCCCGATATCCAAGGTATGAATGTCATCAACCCAACCGCAACGCTGCTCTCCGCAAGCATGATGCTCGAGTATCTTGGGCTTGAGGAGAGTGCGCTGGCGCTAACAAACGCCGTAACCGCAACGTTCAAAGAGGGTCGGACACTTACCCCGGACCAGGGCGGCACATCTACAACCACCGACTTTTGCGATTCAGTCAGGTCTCACCTGGGAATTTAACGGGACTCGGCAAGTGGTCTGCGATGCCCCTACTCTCCTTCGAACCAGGGCGGTTCAGCCACAACCACCGACCTTTGCAAATCAGTCAGGTTTCACCTGGAGATTTACCTCGATTCGATAACTGGTATGCGGTGGCTCTGCTCTCCTCCGAAACAGGGCCGCAGAGTGCCTGTCACCAGCATCAAGAACCAGTAAAACAGCGGCCTTGATGGCTATAAGCACCCTTGAATCACACTCTGTAGTTGCAGGTTTGCCCCAGACCATGACGATGGCGTCACGAGCACAAATCTTTACAATGCGATGAGCATACCTAGGATTTTGATCTATATTGCTAGTTGGCTGGAGGCGGGTAAGTTTTCATCTAACCATCTAGCGCAACGCATGTGCCTGCGATAGTTTGCGACCTAGCAGTGCAGCACTCCAGGGACCCTACAACCAAGCCGTGCTGCTCACTAAACGCCTATGATTGAACCCCCCTCAGAGAGCGTACCGAAACGGCTGGCGCATTGTGCTCAAAAAAACACGAACGACCGGACCACCACATTCTTCCGGCACGGCGCGTCTTCAGGTTGATGCGGGTCAATACAGGCCGTATGGAACGACCATCTGGACACTGACCCGTCAGTCACAGAGTCGTAACACTTCAGCATCGAGACTTCGTGCGGCTGTTGCTGCGGCACCCAGTACCACTCGTGATCTTGACGATAGGTAAACCGGGTTGTCTCGCCCACTCGATCATCGTAGACCCGGTAATTGTTGATGTAGGGCTGATCCGCAAACGACGGCCAGGCGCAAAGCACAAACGGATTTTGCTCCACCGTTACGATGGGCTTGGCAAGATTAATTGACATAAACCGACGAGACATCAACTCGTCTACTTCCGCTTCGGTGTAGTTCACCGTGCGGCCGAAGTTGCGGAGATTCTTCAGCAGCAGTTCTCGGCAGCGAACTCGGCCACTATTATCGTTCAGATCGTTATGGACGAGATTGGCGTAATTGGCATTGACGCCTGGATTTTTGTCGTCCTGGTTTTCAGTCCGGTCCCCGGTGTAGTGCTTATCAAACACATCGTGGTTGTAGACCAGCGCCTCGGTCGCGCCGGGAAAGTAATCCAGCAGCAACTGCTCCATTTCTGGATAAAACACGCGCTCCACTTCCCGGTGATCGTAGAAGTTTTCGCACTGTGATTCGCAGTGGGCAAGCGACACACCGAGTCGGTCCATCGACTCAGCAGAATACGGCGAAATCTCTGGATAATACTCCTGAATACGCCGGGCATCGCGCAGCACTTGAGGGAAATAAAGACAGCGATAGACTTCGGCTCGTTCATCCTGGCGCAGCAAGTTTGCATCCGCCGCTCGACCTTCATCTTTCCAAAGCGCGTTCGATGGCACGATCGAATATGACGGGTGCTCATTTACCGTATATCGAAGCGGTACAACAATGCCTCCTTCCGGCGCCTGCATGCCGCTCTCTTTGATATAGGCCATGCATTCACTAAAACGCCGAAACCCTATCCCCCACTTGGTTTCGATGGGTCCTGGAGGCGTATCATCCAAATAAGCAGTGGCCGTATGCGCATCACCTCCCTCAATCAATGCAAGCGCATCACTGATGGCCCGTCGAGTCCCGGCATCTCCATCCTGATCAAACGACATGTAGGAAAGCCCACCATTGGCGGCAATGGGCGCGGGCTGACCCGCTGTTAATTCAAGTGGCGGGACATAGGTTGTTTGTGTTGACGCAGTCATTGCGTTGCGCTCCCCTGTTCCAATTTTTCTTCTGTAACAGTCTCTATTCGTACAGTTTTTTTCTGGTACCCCATCTAAAAACCATCCTTGAGCCCTTGGTTTACGGCTGCAACCCTCTAGGAAGTTGAAACCAAATAATAAATCAATCACTTGGTCTGGTTATCGTCGGGACCTCTATTTTGCGGACGGAGCCATCCATCTAGTGACGACCCTATCTCCGTCACTATGTCGTTCAAAGCGCTCGACGACAAATAACCCTTGGTTATGTGAATATGCTTCGAACGAGCGCGCTTTAAGCACTTCGAGTTCATTCGCATATATGCTGACCCCCGACTGCGAGGTTTTCGTGGATTCCTCGCTACCATCCGCCGTGCTAACTCGCGAGATAGCCTCGCTCCTGCCTAATGCGGACCCAGGAATCCACGCCCGATACCACGAGCAGCGCTACTGCCAGCATAATCGACGATCGAACAACGTGGACGAGCAGCCAGCAATTCCAAATCGGCCCGCGGCAAGCTAGGCCACCATGTCTTGTAGCCCATAAGCACGTGCCGCAGTGCCGGCGAACAATTCCGCCTTTTCATCCACCGATGCGCTCTCTGCAATTCGCTTAAACGCATTCCAACAGACCTGATAACTGCACCAACGCTTCTGCACGGGGAAGTTAGACTCGAACATACAGCGCTTCGCACCAAACATTTCAATGGATGATTGAAGCCAGGGCCGCCAGGCTTCCGCTACCTAACTGGAAGAGGGCGGCATTGAGCGGTCACCCTCGAAACTGGGCATGCGAATAGGAAGCGCGCCGAGCTTAACCAGCACGTTGTCGCGCTGACTAAGGCTCGACATTTGCTGGTGCCATTCCGAAAAAACGTCGTCCGCTTTACCCCGGTAAGGCCCCCCCAATATGGGGGACCCCACATGATTCAAGACAATAGTGAGGTCAGGGTAGCGATCAGCGACCGCAGCGACTTCGTGGATCTGGGTGTGATAGAGCCAGCAATCGAGCGTCAAGCCTTCTTCATTCAAGACGCCAATGGCATCACTGACTTGTGGGTCCAGCAGAAGGCTCGGATTCGTCACTACGTTGCCAACACGTTCATCTTCATGCCAGCCGCTAGACAGCCTGACGCCTCGAAAGCATCCGCCAGCGGCCTGTTGATGCTGTTGAATGGGGTCCCTAACAGCGCGCCCCAATGTGAGATCGACGTTACCGAACATGGCCACGCACGCTCTCACAGGCCCAAACTCACCGCTTACGTTCATCGCGGCCTGACCACGGACAAATTCCGTTTCTCCTATGGAGCGAAATTCGACTGGCCCCTGCGCTCGATACATGGAGTGGCACTCTGCGTAAACGGTTGCGACGATGTTGTGCCCGCTTGCTAAATCACTCGCCAGTTCTGGCATCAAGTATGTATAGCCATTTCGGAGCCACAGGTGGTGATGTGGATCGATAATGGGGAGATCAGGTTCCAGCACTGCTTCGCTAGTCTTAGAGAGCCATTCGTCATCTGGCGCTGTTTGACCTGTGTTTGCAACCATATTCATCCTTCATCAGTTGACTAATCTTCTCGATCGCTCGGTCCAATTTGATGGCTAAAGTTGTATCAGCCTCAATTTTTTCGCCGGACCCCACTCCCTTATGGTAGATCGCTTATCGAAAAAACTTGCAGATTAGAAATCGCCGGACGCTACAGATATCTACTTCGCGACAAGGAATTCAAAGTCGGGATCTATGGGGCAGTCAATTAACCGGGCAATCGTGCTGGGTGAAGGCAATTAAAAAAGCTGGCGGACTTTATAAGCAGCTAGCTGCCCGACCCTTAGTACGTGGCTCCCACTTAAGCCCGATCAGTCTGGCGGAGTGCGAATGACTAGGTTTCGTATCTCAGTCATATCCTCCATTGCAAACTGAATACCCTCGCGACCTATCCCGGAGTCTTTGACGCCGCCGTAGGGCATATTGTCCACTCGATAGGAAGGAACATCCCCAACCACGACGCCACCTACTTCTAATTGATCCCACGCTTGCTGGACCTTGTAGAAATCTCGGGTAAAGATGCCAGCTTGGAGGCCAAATTTGCTGTCGTTGACCATATCAATGGCTTCGTCCCACGTGGAAAACTTCTGCAGCACAGCCGCTGGCCCAAAGGCTTCCTCAGTGCACAAATCTTGATCGAGAGGTACATTTTCCATCAGCGTTGCATCAAGCATCGCGCCCTGTCGAGAGCCGCCGCAAAGGATTGTGCCGCCTGCTGCGGCCGCCGACTCAATCTATCCGTGAAGTCGAGCGGCTTCGCCCTCCGAGATCATCGGTCCTATGAAGGTTTCTCTGAGCTTAGGATCACCTTTGACTAATTTTGAGGTCCTAGAAACCAGTTTGTCTCTCACTTCCTCATAAACATCTTCGTGGATCATGATCCGCTGCACACCAATACAGGACTGACGCTCTGGTAAAAAGCACCAAAAATAATTCGATTCACCGCGTCATCTAAATTTTTTGTATCCGCGTCGACCACAACGGCAGCATTCCCCCCAAGCTCCAACACCACCTTCTTTTTTCCGCAACGGGCTTTTAGGTCCCAGCCCACGCCAGGTGAACCTGTGAACGACAGGAGCTTCAATCGATCGTCTATAGTGAATAAGTCAGCACCATCGCGGGAACAAGCCAGAATAGAAAAAGCTCCTTCTGGCAAATCGGTCTCTGCCAGAATCTCTCCCATAATGATTGCACCCAGTGGCGTCCTAGACGCCGGTTTCATTACAAATGGGCACCCCACCGCGAGCGCGGGGGCAATCTTATGAGCCGCTAGATTCAGCGGAAAATTAAACGGGGAAATAAACGAGCAAGGGCCTATCGGCACTCGCTTCCACATACCCTGATAACCCTCGGCCCGCGCCGAGATATCTAGTGCCTGCAGCTCGCCTCGTACACGGGTGGCTTCCTCAGCGGCAATCTGGAATGTGTCGATCAAGCGACTAACCTCCCCTTCAGCATCGGTAATCGGTTTCCCGGCCTCGATGCATAACGCCATAGCGAGCTCATCAAACCGCTCCCTAAAACGACTGACGCAATGCTCTAATACCGCCTTCTTTTTAAAAGACGGCATTTGTGCCATGGGGTCAGCCGCGCGAACAGCACCCGCAATACCCTCATCAATCGCTGTCGCATCCGCAAGAGCACAGCGAGTCGCTATCTCTCCTGTGTATTTGTCCGTAACCTCCAGATCCTCGTTTGCATACACAGCCTTATTGTTCAAGTAATAGGGGTATGCTTCCTGAAGCACTGACATATCTTTACTCCTCACTTGGTAGGCAATCTTCTCTTTTGTCTCTGTCGTGAGCGCTCCTATATCGCCGCCGACTGCTCCTTTATCTCGCGGTTTAGGATCCTGTCGTTGTCAACGTAATCCACCGGGCAATCGATCAAGTGCACTCCGGGCGTATTCAAAGCAGCTTCCAAAATGCCAGGCAGCATGTCGGCCGACTCCACTCTGTGCCCAACACCGCCGTAAGACTCTACATATTTAACAAAATCGGGATTGCCGTACTGCAGGCCCCAGTCATTAAACCCCATATTGGCCTGCTTCCAACGAATCATCCCGTAAGAATTGTCATTGAGAATAAGGACCGCGATGTTCATCTTTTCGCGAACAGCGGTCTCGAGTTTCTGCGAGTTCATCATAAAGCCGCCGTCGCCGCAGACCGCAAGCACTTTACGATCGGGATGGACCATGTGCGCAGCCATTGCAGATGGCAATCCAGCTCCCATGGTCGCTAGAGCGTTATCGAGCAGCACGGTGTTAGGCTGATGAGCGCGATAGTTCCGAGCAAACCAAATCTTGTAGACACCATTGTCCAATCAAATAATTCCATCATCAGGCATAACATCGCGGACCACTTTCACCACGCGCTGCGGGTAACAGGGGAACCGCATATCCTCTGTGCCCTCCAAGATGTTGGCATCGTGGTGCTCTCGAACACTCATCATCCGTGAGAAATCCCAACCGGCTTCATCACTCGTTTTGACCTGATTTTTCATTTGCCAAATCGAGTTACCCACATCGCCAATTACCTCGACCTGCGGGAAATAGACAGGATCCACTTCCGCCGTGTTGTAAGAAATGTGGATGACTTCTGTTCCGCCTTTGGACATGAAAAACGGCGGCTTCTCGATCACGTCGTGCCCAATGTTTAGGATTAAATCTGCTGCTTCAATGGCGCGATGAACGAAATCGGCTGCCGAGAGCGCCGCGCAGCCCATAAAAAGAGGATGTCTTTCGTCCACGACACCTTTGCCTAGCTGAGTGGTGACAAAGGGAATCCCGGTTTTATCGATGAATTCGGTCAACATTTTTGACGTCATTTTTCGATTGCCGCCGGCTCCTATAATAATGATTGGAGATTTGGCTGCGTGGATCTTCTGCAGCGCTCGGTCAATAGCCTTTTCTTCAGCAATAGGCCGGCGAACCACCGAAGCTGGAATAGGTCGCTCTTCTGTTTGCTCATCAGCAATGTCTTCGGGGAGCTCAATATGCACTGCACCCGGCTTTTCTTCCTCAGCAATTCGGTAAGCTTCTCATATTCGGGATGGAATGTTGTCGCCAGCAACCTACGAAACCGCATACTTTGTTATGGGCTTCATCATCTCCACAACATCAAGAATTTGAAACCGACCCTGCTTGGACTTTTTTACCGGCTTTTGCCCGGTGACCATCATCATAGGCATACCGCCTAACTGCGCGTAAGCGGCAGCGGTCGTGAAATTCGTCGCCCCGGGACCGAGAGTAGAGACACAAACACCGGTTTTCCCCGTTAAGCGGCCATACACAACCGCCATAAATCCCGCGCCTTGTTCATGCCTGGTCAAAACCAACTTGATCTTGCTGGATCTGCTAAGGCTATCTAGGAAATCAAGGTTTTCCTCACCTGGAATGCCGAACACATACTCGCAACCTTCAGCTTCCAAACACTCGATAAATAAGTCTGATGCCTTTATCGTAGAAGGTTTCCTAATCTTGTTCTGACTACCTTTATACCCATCGCATTACTCGAATGCACGTGCTACTCCTAGCTTTCAATTGTTTTCAGGAGAATTGCGAGATTCAAGTTTTGGACCTGAACCTCCCAAACACGCCAAGTAAACAATCAAACCCCGTTGTACTTCGCGATCACTCACTGTCGCTGCCAAATAGGGGGACAAACAAATAGGAAGAACAGCGGGCCTTGAGCGTGTCTCTAATTGAGTTGGTGACCCGACCGAATTAAACAAGGATCCAGCAGACCCTTGGATAAAGCGTTTGAAAAGTAATAAGCACCGTCCTTGCGATAGATCGGCTAAGGACACCTTTTGTGAACTACATTGTCTACTACTCCAGCTCGTTCACGAAAATTGTGAAGCTGGACAAGTAGTTAACGTATTTAAAATAACGTAGATGGTGGCCCCACCAGTGTTCACTGCTGTTTATCACCACCAATTGGCTCGTCCAGCCACGTATT
>Ga0255776_10000667_pt1 | contig 38808 bp, 32 predicted proteins | sample 071ome_19_FD_179974 | JGI IMG/M metagenome (GOLD analysis project Ga0255776, IMG submission 179974) | Coastal salt marsh microbial communities from the Groves Creek Marsh, Skidaway Island, Georgia - 071413AT metaG (version 2) | ecosystem: Environmental > Aquatic > Marine > Intertidal zone >... | reverse complement strand
TAACTTAGTGCAGGAAGCCAAATGCGGAGGTATGAATGAAGGTATTGGTGGTTGATGATCAGGAGATCAATCGCACGTTGTTAAGCTTCATTCTGGAAGATGAAGGCTATCAATACAGTATGGCGTCTGATGGAGAGCAAGCCATTCAGATCTATATTGCTGAAAAGCCAGATCTGATTCTGATGGATATTATGATGCCGGGTATGGATGGCTATGAGGCCGCTCGATTGATTAAAGAGCATGCGGGCAGTCGTCACATTCCGATTATCTTTTTGACCGCCAAAACCGACCTTGATTCATTAACTCGCTGTCTGGAAGATGGCGAGGACTTCCTGACTAAACCTTTTAATGAAGTCATTCTGAAAGCAAAGATACGAGCTCATAGACGTGTTGCTGAAATCTATAAGCAATTGAATGACAAGAACGATGCACTGACGTTCCATAACAGTCGTATTCAACAAGAGCAAATGATGGCTCAACGGGTGTTTTCCAATGTCATGGAAAAGAACCCTAATCATTGTGCCAACTTATCCCATTATCTCTCTTCAGCGTCTGTGTTTAGCGGCGATCTCTTTTTGTATAACCGAAGTCCCTCGGGTGGTTTGTATATTCTGTTGGGGGACTTCACCGGGCATGGCTTGCCAGCTGCCATTGGTGCAATCCCAACGTCACAGATTTTCTTTCACATGACGGCGAAAGGGGAAGCAGTGACAGACATTGCTCGTGCCATTAACCATGAACTTTGGTCTATTCTGCCAAGTCATATGTTTTGTGCCGCTGCGTTATTGGAGATCAATAAAACAGGTACCCAGATTACAGCCTGGCAGGGTGGTTTACCGGATTTGTTGCTGGCCTCTGAGCCGACTGAAGATTCACCACCAAATATACGTGTACTTGAGCCTTTGCATTTGCCTTTAGGGATGGTGGGTGATGGCGACTTTGATGACGAAGTAAAAGTCATCGCCGTTGAGCCTACGGATACGCTTTATGCCTACACTGACGGGATTACCGAAGCGGTATCCTCTGACGGTCATATGTACGGTCTGGATGGTTTGATGGATGCAGTCAAAGGAAACAATGCTCGTGGTTTGAATGGCATTATTCAAGACTGGAAGGCCTTTTGTGATGTTGACCAGGAGTACGATGATGTCTCTCTGGTGGAATTGAATTTTGGGCATGTTGAGTGGGCGGATGAGCCTTCCCCTCAAGAGGCCACTGATCTCAAAATTACCCCGTGCTCCATGCAATGGAAGTTTGAAGCAGAGCAGCTGTCGGATGTTCGCATGGTGGATTCCATTGTCTCTATGGTTGAACCCTTCTTTAGTGAGGCAGTTCGAAAAGACTTATTGCGTTTGGTGTTAAATGAGATGTACACCAACTCTCTGGAACACGGGATTCTGACTCTGGATTCTGATTTAAAAGACTCAGTGGATGGTTTGGTGCAGTATGAACAGTTACGGGCTGAACGCATGTTTGAATTGAGCAGTGACGACTGGATAAAAATTGAAACGCATCTGTTTTCAGAAATGGGCCGTGCATTTCTCGATATTGTTTTATCTGATTCGGGCAAAGGCTTTGATGTAGCGGAAGTGACGACCCGGTCAGAAAACGATTCTTTAAGCCATGGTCGTGGGTTGGGATTAATTCGTTATCTATGTGAATCAGTTGAGTTCTTTAATGGTGGGTCTTCTGTAAAAGCCAGATTCAATCTCTAATTGATCTGGCTTTCAATTTTATCGACTCTTCTTACCTCGACCGCCACGTTTGTTCTTATTGTTTTGGCCAGGATTACCTTTCTTTTTTCCTGCACCGTAGACACTTTTAGGCGGCCCTTTTTTCTCATCGACCACTCTGAAGAGTAGGAACAGGTCCACCAAAAGATCCGGGATTTCTTCTAACCACTGATTCAGCAGTTCGTCGTTATCCATAATGTCTTCGGTTTCTTCTTCCAGAATGCCCGAAATAGCAATAATTGGCATCATTAACTGGGTCGCATCTTCCTCAAATTTTGGATTCAGCCAAAGTGATTCGTGTTCAAACACCACTTCAACAAAACCGGCAGCCCAGGCGATTAAGGCATCTTCGTCGTCCTCGTCTTCCATCCAAGGAAGTACAATGTCTTCTTCACCTTCAAACTGTGCAAGAATGTCATTCTCAATCAGAGTCAACGCTTCTTTCAGTTCGTTCAGCTGGCTCTCATCGAGTTCATCGATGGTTTCGTCGAGCACGTGTTCAGTGATGGTTTTGATGTCGATTTCTTTGGGGGTTATCACAAAAGCGGCTAAAGCACCTAAACAACCCATATAATCGAGCGCATCTTCTTCTAATTCTGGTAAAGTTAGAAGATCTTCAAGCGTTTGGTGTGCAGTTTCGAGAGTCATTGAATTCATAGACGTTGATTTCGCAGAATAAAAAGAAGAATTATACATTCAAGAGAAGACACTTTAGCAGTAGTTTTTTGTCTTTGTTGAGATAACGGTTATGCCATTACGAATTAAATTAGCTTTGATCTTAATGCCTTTGGTGGTTTTCCCACTGTTATTGTTGGGTAAGATTTCTTTGGATCATTTGCGCGAACAAATAGATCAGGTGCGTACGGCGCAGATTAATTCCGTAACCAATGAAGCCAATATGCTAATTAACCAACTTGAGAGAGAGGTAGAACTCAAACTCAACTTTTTTGTGGATGATTATTTCTTCTCGGAATATCTGAATACGTTAGATACCGATAAAAAGTCGGCCATGGCAGAACGTCAGTCCCAACGCTTTTCTCGTGCAGCAGAATTATTCCCTTCGTTAAGTTTGCTTGCAGTTCTGGATGAACACGGTCGAGCGTTAATTCATTCTCAGGATAATCTGTTGACTCAGGTTCAGTTGGAAGCGCTTCATCAGCAACTTGAACCCAATGTTCAATCGCAATCGGTGACGTATTACCAGCAAGAGTACGCCCGCTATTTTATTTTGAAGGCATCTCAAATATCCCATGAGCCTTCAGGGAAAAAACTGACTGTTTTCTTCGGGGTTGTGTTGGATGAGGCCTTTCGGGAGTTGGATCAGCTATCTAAGACATCAGGTGGGCATTTGGTGTTGTGCAGTGATTCAGGGGCGGTAATTTATCAGGCTGAACACAGTAGCCACCCAATTAATATGGATTGCTTTAATACCATTAAAACCTTGGAGCAGAAGACCAATCACCTGGGGCACATCAATTTTAAGCATTCAGGGCACTCTCATATTGCGTTGGTGCGCGCCCATCAAATCAGAGAGAAACTTTGGTTAATGGTCGCATTTGATGATGAAAATACCGTGTTATTTAGCCGCAAACATGGAACCTTGCTACTGATTATGGCGTGTCTGGTGTTGGTGGCTTCTTATGTCCTGATCTACTTGATTATGGATTATTTCATTGTTCGTCCGATTCGGGCTTTAAGTCATGTGAGTGAAAATATTGGTCAGGGCAAATGGCACGTGAATCTTCACTACGATGGCAAGGATGAGATTTCCACGCTTTATCAAAGTTTTAATTCTATGGTGGCGAATATCCATGCGGCTTATCGAGAAGTAGAAGACAACAAGAAAACCTTGGAAGCCAAGGTCAATGAACGAACCAGTTCCCTACAAGAGTCTGCCTGGCAGTTAGAGCAGGCCAAACGACAGGCTGAAATTGCCAACCGAGCCAAGTCAGACTTCCTTGCCAATATGAGTCATGAAATTCGAACCCCACTGAATGGCATGCTGGGTATGGCCCAGATTCTGGAAGATACAGAGTTATCTCGCGAACAGTCTGATTATGTGAAGCAAATTAACGAGTCCGGTCAGGGCTTGTTGTCATTGATTAATGACATCCTTGATCTGTCGAAAATTGAAGCAGGGAAGATGGTGCTTCATTACGAGCCGGTAGATATTACTCAGGTCATCACCCATGTGGTGAATTTATTAAGAGGAACGGCGCTTGAGAAAAATCTGCAGCTTCTAACTTCCTTTGATCCGAATATGCCCAAGTTTGTTGATGCCGATGCTTTGCGTCTTAGGCAGGTATTGATGAATCTGGTGGGTAATGCCATCAAATTCACTGAAGAGGGTGAAGTTAAAATTCAGCTTGAGTGTCTGGAACAAGACAAAGATCTCAATATTGTTAAGTTTAAGATTAAGGTAATTGACTCGGGGGTCGGCATATCATCTGATAAGTTGATGGGGATCTTTGATGCCTTTAGTCAGGCAGATGGTTCTACTACACGTCGTTTTGGTGGAACAGGGTTAGGGTTATCCATTACTAAGCGGTTGGTGGATATGATGCGTGGCACTATCCATGTTGATAGCCAGCTTGGGCAGGGTTCATGTTTTGAATTGTTATTCATCTGGTCGATGGCGTCACCGCCTGAGATAGAAGAACCTCTGCTCATTGAAAATCAGGTTACAGTTCACAGTGGAAAAATCCTTCTGGTGGAAGACAATGAGGTGAATCTCAAAGTAGCCAAAACCATGCTGGCAAAGTGGGGGCATGAGGTTGTCGTAGCGAATGACGGGGTTATGGCATTGGATAAACTGACACAGGAAACCTTTGATCTTGTGTTGATGGATGTTCAAATGCCGAAAATGAACGGCTATGAAGTGACTCAGCAGTTCCGATTGTATGAGCAAGCCCATGAGCTTACGCCGACACCGATCATTGCCATCACAGCCAATGCACTGAAATACGATCAAGAACGCTGTATCAGTTCTGGTATGAATGATTTTATTGCGAAACCTGTTCGAAAGGACGAATTACATCAGAGTGTTCAGAACTGGTTGTCGCGTAACGCCAAATGACAGTGGTGATTTGAGCCTGATAGTGGATCTCAATGAAGGTAAAATCCTGTCAAATTAAAAATAACAAGATTAGAAAGGACTCTTTAATGAGCGAAATTAAAACGTATCCTGTCAACGAGTACTTTTCAGAACGTGCTTTGTTGAACAACGAACAATATCAAGCCATGTACCAGGCATCGATTGATGATCCTGAAGCGTTCTGGGCAGAGCATGGTAAGCGTATTGACTGGATAACGCCTTACACTAAGGTCAAGGATGTCTCTTATGCCCACGACGATGTACACATTAAGTGGTTTTACGACGGTACGTTAAATCCAACCATCAGTTGTCTGGACCGTCATCTTTCTGAACGTGGAGATCAGACTGCGATTATCTGGGAAGGTGATGATCCATCTCAGGACGCCAAAGTTACTTATCGTGCGCTTTATCATAAGGTGTGTCGTCTGGCTAATGCCATGAAAGCGCAAGGCATTAAGAAGGGCGATGTAGTGACCATCTATATGCCTATGGTGGTTGAAGCGACGGTTGCTATGTTGGCATGTGCGCGTATTGGTGCAATTCACTCAGTGATCTTTGGTGGTTTTTCTCCCGAGTCGATCGCTGGTCGTGTGGAAGATTGTCAATCCAATTGCATTATCACAGCGGATGAAGGCGTTCGTGGTGGTAAAACGATTCCACTTAAAAAGAACGTCGATACCGCATTAACCAAACCCGGCGCCGCAACGGTTAAGACGGTGATTGTCTATGAAAGAACCGGTGCAGATATTGAATGGGTTGAAGGCCGTGATGTTTGGTATCACGAAATTACTGCGGCGGCTGCTGACGAATGTCCTGCCGAGGAGATGAATGCGGAAGATCCTTTATTCATTCTGTATACCTCAGGTTCTACCGGTAAACCTAAAGGGGTGATGCATACCTGTGGTGGTTACATGGTGTACGCATCTATGACGCATCAATACATCTTTGACTATCAGGAAGGTGATATCTATTGGTGTACAGCGGATGTTGGCTGGATTACCGGGCACAGCTACATCGTTTATGGCCCATTAGCCAATGGCGCAGTGACGCTGATGTTTGAAGGTGTTCCTAACTATCCTGATGTGTCCCGTTGCTGGCAGGTCGTGGATAAACATCAGGTGAATGTCTTCTATACCGCACCAACGGCTATTCGTGCTTTGATGCAGGCGGGTGATGAACCTGTGAAATCAACGTCTCGTGAAAGCCTTCGTTTGTTGGGTACCGTAGGTGAACCAATTAATCCGGAAGCCTGGGAATGGTATTACCATGTGGTGGGTGATGAGCGTTGCAGCATCGTGGACACCTGGTGGCAGACGGAAACAGGCGGCGTGCTTATTACGCCATTACCAGGTGCGACGGCTGTGAAACCGGGTTCTGCAACTCGCCCTTTCTTTGGTGTGAAACCAGCCATTGTAGATAATGAGGGCAATCTTCTTGACGGTCCTTGTGAAGGTAACCTGGTTATGAAAGACAGCTGGCCGGGGCAGATGCGTACGGTGTATGGCGATCATAAACGTTTCATTGAAACCTATTTCTCAACCTACAAAGGCTATTACTTCTCGGGTGATGGTGCGCGTCGTGATGAAGATGGTTATTACTGGATTACCGGTCGAGTAGATGACGTCTTAAACGTATCGGGCCATCGTATGGGCACTGCTGAGGTTGAAAGCGCTTTGGTAGCGCATCCAGCTACCTCAGAGGCGGCTGTAGTAGGTTATCCTCACGATATTAAGGGGCAAGGGATTTATGCCTATGTGACGCTTAAGCAAGCCTATGAAGAGTCGGACGATCTGATTCAGGAACTGAAGAACTTCGTTCGTGGTGAGATTGGTGGCATTGCCGTGCCAGACATTATCCAGTGGGCACCTGCAGTTCCTAAGACTCGATCGGGCAAAATTATGCGTCGAATTCTGCGTAAGATTGCCTGTAATGAGTTGGAGAACATGGGGGATACTTCAACGCTTGCAGACCCATCAGTCGTCGACAAACTGATTGCTAACAGAGCGAATAAATAGTCTCTAGGATCTATGGGCAGTGAGCCTTTCATAGGCTTGCTGTACCGTTAAAAAGTCAGCAGTGTCGCCGCCTTTGTCCGGATGATGTTGCTGGCTGAGCTTTCTGTACTGTTTTTTAATTTCGGCCAGGGTAACGGGTTTCGATAATTCAAGTACCGCAAGATCATCCTCTTCAAAATCAATAGCCAACATGCGCTCCCAAAATGAATTAAGCAGTTGGTTCACGTCTTCTTCTGACTGTTGGAAATTAGACCAATCAAGATAGTAGTTTTCTAACGGATCCACTTCGGTAACCGAGCTGTGTTGCTCATCTGCCTTCGATGCATCATATTTGGCAACTTTCAGAGAACTGATTTCATAACCTGCGTTCTGATGTCTTCTCTGCCGATACAGTGAATTCATGACAACAAAGTTAGTCTCAAACAGACCCGTAGAATCACCGAGTGGGCGTTCATCAAATACTTGATAGGGCGGTTTAGTCAGAGCCTGAATTAATTCATACAGACTGATGGCTTGCGTGTTTTCAGTCAGTATTTGGTCGATGGCTTGATCAAGCCTGAGGAGAGAGGCTTGGGACCATTGATCTGAATTTTCTGAGCTATCGGTATCTTGAGAGACGTACTGATCAGACAAGAGAATGTTCTTCCTGCGTGGCTTTGTGGATGGTGGTGGGGGCTAGCTTAATTTCTTTTGACTAAACAATATACAAGCCGGTGCACTTATTGCTGAATTTCAGGGTATAATTCGCCGCTTTCTATTTTTCCGGTTGTACATGAGGCTTATATGACCCAGTTAACTTCCCCGAACAACAAGTTAACACCTACTGATCAAAAGACGAAATTGGAGCTCAATAAACTCCAAAAACGTTTGCGTCGTGACGTGGGGAGAGCCATTGCTGACTTCAATATGATTGAAGAGGGCGATAAGGTCATGGTGTGCTTGTCTGGCGGTAAGGACAGTTATACCTTGCTGGATATCCTGATGAACCTTCAGCACAGTGCACCGGTAAACTTTGAACTGATTGCAGTAAACATGGATCAGAAACAGCCGGGCTTCCCTGAGCAAGTGTTACCGGAATACCTCGAAGGGTTAGGTATTCGTTATCACATCATTAATAAAGATACCTACAGCATCGTTAAGGAAAAAGTTCCCGAGGGTAAAACCACGTGTGCTTTATGTTCTCGTCTAAGACGAGGTACTTTATATGGCTTTGCTGAGCGTATTGGTGCCACCAAGATTGCCCTTGGTCACCATAGAGATGATATTCTTGAAACCATGATGCTGAACATGTTCTATGGTGGAAAGATGAAAGGGATGCCACCAAAGCTTTTGTCGGATGATGGTAAACACATCGTTATTCGACCTCTGGCTTACAGCAAAGAAAAAGACATTGTGAAGTATTCGGAGATCAAGCAGTTTCCGATCATTCCTTGCAACCTGTGTGGTTCTCAGGAGAATCTGCAGCGTCAGGCGATTAAACAGATGCTTCAAGGTTGGGATAAGCAATTTCCTGGTCGTTTGGAGAATATGTTCCGCGCTATGCAGAGTGTGACCAAGTCTCACATGGCGGATACAGAGCTTTATGATTTTAAATCGCTGGAAATCACCGGGCGTCCAGTTGAGGATGGTGATACTGCCTTTGATCCGATTGAATTTCCTCCGATGGTTGAGGCTGACACCACCGAATACTTAACTTCCGGGGTTCAGACCTTTGGTGTAAAGGTCGAGGAGCCTGAAGAGAGTGTTGATCAGGCGAACAAAATTGATCTTGTTGAAGTGAAATAAATCTATAAATTTGTAGACTCCTTTGATTTTAATTTAAATGTAATCAAAATCATTCACTAAGTGAATTTAACGGAAAAACCATGTCGATTCGTGCAGAGCAAAAGGAAAAAACCCGCAGAGCCATTATGGAAGCGGCGTTGAAACAAATTGGCCAGGATAAAGCATTCTCAAACTTGAGTTTACGTGAAGTAGCTCGGGAAGCGGGTATTGCTCCTACCTCGTTTTATCGTCATTTTCAGGATTTGGATGAGTTAGGGTTAGCGCTGGTGGATGAAGCAGGATTGTCTTTACGTCAGCTAATGCGAAAAGCACGTAAACGTATTGCGGAGAACGGCACGGCTATTCGTACTTCGGTGGAAACCTTTATGGAGTTTCTAAACACAAATCCCAATCTTTTCCGTCTCTTGCTTCGTGAAAAGGCCGGTATTTCACAAGATTTACGTCAAGCTATCCAAAGAGAAATTGATCATTTTGTTTCTGAGTTAACTGAACATATTGGTGCTCAGGCAAATATTCGTGGTCATGATTTATATCGACACGAATTGGTAGCTCAGGCGATGGTGACTTTGGTGTTCAATCAGGGCGCCGATGCTGTCGACCAGAGTAAGGCTCAGAAGAAGCAGATTGGTGAAGATATGATTTGTCAGCTTCGAATGATGATGCTGGGCTCTGAGTTAATGGCAAAAGATGATGTCGTTGTTGTGAGTTAATTGCACAAATATGTAGCTTTCGCTTAATTGAATACCGCACTATAATAGTGCGTAATTGATGTATTTGCATCTTAATGGTTCTTTTTGTTGTTCTCTTCTAGTGCGTTTATATCCTAAATCCTCTGAAATTACAGGCTTTCTCAAAACTGGCCTTATTTTTGTATGCCCTATATTGATGCGTTTTATTATAACTAAATAAATAGTGCACTCTATGGGGGGAGGCATGAAGCTAATAACAGCTATTATCAAACCTTTTAAGTTAGATGATGTTCGAGAAGCTCTAGCAGACGTTGGTGTGCAAGGGCTTACTGTCGAAGAAGTAAAGGGGTTTGGCCGTCAAAAAGGTCATACAGAACTTTACCGAGGTGCAGAGTACATTATCGACTTCGTTCCAAAAGCTAAAATCCAGGTTGCCGTATCAGACGATCAAGCTGACGCTGTCATCGAAGCTATTATCAGCTCAGCAAATTCGAACAAGATTGGGGATGGAAAAATTTTCGTATCAGATCTTGAGCGAGTGGTTCGTATTCGAACAGGTGAGCAAGACGATTCAGCGCTTTAATCCAGCGAACACTTGAGATAGATCTGGCTCGTCTAGTCATCTAGTTGGGCTGATTTATTCTCTTTAAGCTTTTAGAAAATGTTTTTTATTCTCGATTAAGTTAGGGGAAGAACCTTGAATTTTGTTAAACAACTTTTGCTCCTTGTTGGTGCAGGACTTTTACCTTCTGTTGCTATGGCAGATGAGTTAAATGGCGCAAATACTGCGTGGATTTTAACGTCTACTGCACTTGTATTAATGATGACTTTGCCTGGGTTATCTTTGTTCTATGCTGGTTTGGTACGTGTAAAGAACGTTCTTTCTGTTCTTATGCAGTGTTTTGCGATTGCTTGTGTTGCTTCACTTCTGTGGATGATCGTGGGTTATTCGATGGCATTCACTGATGGTGGTGATCTGAATAGCTGGATTGGTGGACTGAGCAATGCCTTTCTAGCAGGTGTTCAGGAAGAAACGCTATCAGGCGACATTCCTGAATCTGTGTTCGTTATGTTCCAGATGACGTTTGCGATCATTACACCTGCGCTAATGGTCGGTGCGTTCGCTGAGCGTATGAAGTTCTCTGCAATGCTCATCTTCAGTGCGGTTTGGTTGTTGTTGGTTTATGTACCTGTTACCCACTGGGTATGGGGCGGCGGTTGGCTAGCTGAAATGGGCTTGCTTGACTTCGCTGGTGGTACTGTTGTTCACATTACAGCAGGTGTTGGTGCGCTTGTAGCGGCTATGGTGCTTGGTAACCGTACTGGTTACGGCAAAACCCCAATGCCTCCACACAACCTAACTATGACAGTAACCGGTGCTGGTATGCTATGGGTTGGCTGGTTCGGCTTTAACGCGGGTAGTGCATTGGCAGCGAATGGTGATGCGGGTATGGCAATGTTGGTTACCCATCTTTCTGCTGCATGTGGTTCATTGGCGTGGATGACTATTGAGTGGATTCGTCATGGTAAGCCATCTGTACTTGGTATCGTAACTGGCATGGTTGCAGGTCTTGGAACGATTACGCCTGCGTCTGGTTTTGTTGGTCCTGGCGGCGCAATTATTATCGGCTTCTCTGCGGGTATCGTATGTTACTTCATGACGGCATGGATCAAGAATGGTTTGAAAATCGATGATTCGTTAGACGTTTTCCCGGTGCACGGTGTGGGTGGTATTTTAGGTACGTTCCTGGCGGGCATCTTCGCTTCAACCGAGCTGGGTGTCTTCAGTGGTCAAGGGTTTGCTGATGGTATCAGCAGTATCGGTGAGCAAGTAAGCGTTCAGCTTGTGGGTATCGTAGCAACGTTTGTTTATACCGCTGTGATTTCTTATGTGCTTCTTAAGCTGATTGATAAGTTGATCGGTCTGCGTGTTGATAAGGATACTGAGACTGAAGGTCTTGATATTCGTGAGCATGATGAGCGTGGCTACATCATCTAAGCGTACGCTAATTGCATAGTTTTAAAACCCCATTCTGCTTCAGCAGTCTGGGGTTTTTTATTGTTATCTACACAATTTAGTTCAGGTGTTAATCCTGAGTTTAAGCGGTAATTAGGACAGTCTCTGCATGTGCTCGAATGGCCTGTGTTAGCTGTTTATTGAAGTCGGTTTGGAGTGTCCAGATATGCCAATACAGAGGTACATCGAGCTCCTGATTGGGTACGAGTTCAACCAGTTCACCTTGTTCTCTTAAAGGTTGGCTTTGAACATCCGGCACCATGCCCCAACCATACCCCCGTCGAATTAACTCCAGATACGATTCAGTAGATGGAATTCGATGTTTAATTCCGATGTCTGAAGTATTGAAATAGGTTTCCATGTAATTCTTTTGGAGGTCGTCTTTGTGGTTGAACTGAATGGCGGGAGCCTCCTGGAGTTCGTCTTTGGTGGGATAATGGCTGAAGTATGTGTCTTTGAAATCCGGTGACACCAGGCAACGATAGCGCATCACCCCAAGAAAGAAGCAGTTACAGCCTTTAATGGGAACGGCATCTGAGCTGATGCAACCCATGACCTCTCCCGTAGTCATTAATTCACGCGTTTTGTCTTGGTCATCGACTTTAACGTGCAGAAGCATTTGGTGATGCTCTAGTAGGTTGTCCAACGCATCGAATAGCCATGTAGCCAGACTGTCGGCATTGACGCCAAGATGAACAATATTTCGCTTGGTTGAATGGTTAGCCAAAGACGCAATAAATTCGTCTTGAAGCAAACTGGCTTGCTGGAAATATCTAAGGGCGGAATGCCCTGCATCAGTTAATGCGAGGGGATTAGAGCGGACCAGTAAGGTTTGACCAAGCTGACTTTCTAACTGTCTGAGTCGTTGTGATACGGCGGACTGGGTAATGCAGAGCTTATCTGCTGCCCCTTCAAAGCTTTGTTCTTCGATAATTGCTGCTAGTGTTTCTAGCAGATGTAAGATGGTTTTCATTTTGGTTGCTTTGATAATTATTATTTGAACTAGATATTAGTAAAATTAATGTTAGTTAAAAATGATTAATTTAACTAATTCTGTTTGGCTACCTATGATGACCTCATTCCAAGAAATAATTGAAGATTGTGGTTGTAGGAGAGTTAGCCTGTGTTGGATGGGGTGTTTGCAAATCAGATGAATGATGTGTCTGTGTACAGTGCGTTTACCACTGGTATGGTGACCAGTATTGCTTTGATCATGGCAATTGGGGCGCAGAACGCTTTTGTTTTAGCTCAGGGCATTAGAAAACAATATAACTTTGAAATTGCCTTGGTGTGTTGTTCCCTGGACACGGTTCTAATATTTGCCGGTGTGGCGGGCATGGGGTTAATCATTTCAACCAATCCGATGGCCATGTGGATAGTTGCTTTATTTGGCGCTTTATTTTTAACGGCTTATGGGGCCATGGCGCTCAAGTCGGCATTTTCCGGCCAAAGCTTAAAAGCGGAAGCCAGAGGTTTGCAAACATTAGGTCAGGCTGTTGTGGTGACGGCCTCCATTAGTTTGCTAAATCCGCATGTGTATCTTGATACGGTGGTTCTGATTGGCAGTGTGGGTGGCCAATACGTTGAACCGGCCCGTTGGTGGTTTGCAGCTGGAGCCTGTTTGTCCTCAGTGATGTGGTTTTTCTGTCTAAGTTATGGGGCGGCCAGATTAGCGCCTGTGTTTGAGAAGCCTTCTGCCTGGACGGTGTTGGATATTTTTGTGTGCGTGATGATGTGGGCGATTAGTTACAGCTTGTGGTTAAAAGTGTTCGAACAGTGGCCAGTCGGTTAAACGGGGGCTGGGCTGATAGATTATTCGTCCTGATAATCTGGTGGCACGTATTCAGGATTGGCTTTAATCCAGTGCTTGATGGCAAAGTTCGTAAAATCCTCTGAATTGAGTGGTTTACTGAATAGGTAGCCTTGACAATAATCGCACCCATTGGCCTTCAGTAAGTCCTTTTGTGACTTGGTTTCTATACCTTCTGCGACGACTTTCATACCTAACTTGTGTGAGAGGGTGATCATGGCATTCACTAATGATTGTTTTCGTTCTTCGCCTTCCAAACCGTCCACAAAACTTCGGTCAATTTTGAGTTCATCTAACGGAAAACTTCCCAGATAGGCCAAAGAGGAATATCCGGTTCCAAAGTCGTCGATGGAGATTCGAACGCCCAGAGTTCTTAGGTTGCTAAGTGCAAGAATGATCTCCTCCTGATTTTTCATGAATAAGCTTTCAGTGATCTCAACAGTCAGGTAATCGGCTACTACGGAATGGGTTTCCATGCTCTGTAGGATCGAATTCACCAGTTCCCCTGACCAGAATTCCAAAGAGGATACATTTACAGAAAAGCGAATCTTGAGGCCATCAGAGATACAGCGTTTGATTTGCTTGCAGGCTTCTTCTCGAATCCAGACACCTAGCTCTTTAATAAGTCCGCTCTTTTCGGCGATTGGAATAAATTGAGCTGGGGAGATCATGCCTTTCTCTGGATGATTCCAGCGAATCAGGCACTCGGCTTTATCAAGTACATTGGTTCTCATATTGAGAATGGGTTGGTAATGCAGTTCCAGCTCATTGTGTTGAAGGGCATGTTTTAATTCATTATGAATCTGGGCATAGGAATCTGCTTCTTGCTGTAGTCCTTTGGTAAAGAAATTGAAGCAATTTCGGCCACGCTCTTTAGCTGCATACATGGCTTGATCTGCTGCACGATAAAGTTGCTCAAGGGTTATGCCATCATTAGGATAAACGGAAATACCGACACTGGCGGTGATGTAGCTTTGCTTTTCTTTCTCGGGCAGTAGATAGGGCTTACTAAGTTCTTCAATAATCTTTTGCGCCATGATCTCAAGATCGCCCACTTCTGTAATTGAAGGGATAACAATGGCGAATTCATCGCCACCCAATCGAGCGATGGTATCCGTATCTTGTATCAAACCTTTCAAACGTTGGGCAACTTCGACTAATAGTCGATCACCCAATTCATGCCCCAGCGCATCATTGATTTCTTTGAAGTAATCAAGATCCAGCATAATCAGGCCAAAAGAGCTGTCATTGCGTTCGCACAGTTTCATTGCCCAGATCAAACGTTCCTGGAGTAAATTTCTGTTAGGTAGATCTGTTAAGAGGTCGTAATTGGCCTGATGTTGAATGATTTGTTGGGCTTGTTTTCGTTCGGTGACGTCATCGAATAGCCAGATGTATTTCTCGATGTTGCCGAGTTGATCGCGTAACACCGTAATGGTTTGTTCGATGAAGTACTCCTCACCATTTTTCTTTTGGCTAATGATGGATTCTTTTTTACTTTGGTTTTTTGCCAGCTGACAGAGTTCCTGCCGGTAATGCTCCGAGCTCTTATTGGGGGACATCAACATGAAGGGTTCGAGCCCTTCAATTTCATTCAATGAGTAGCCGGTAATGCGTTCAAAGGATGGGTTAGTGGATAGTATTTGGAAGTCAGGGTTCGTAATGGCAATGGCATAGGGGAGGTTATCGTAGATGCTTGCTGTTAACTGTTGTGCTTTTTCGGTTTTTTCTCGTTCAATGGCAAAGCTGGCAAGCTTGGCTGCCTCTTCGATTAGGGCTTCATCGGATTTATCTGGGCTTCGGATTTCGTGGTAGTATATGGCGAAGGTGCCGAGAACTTCTTTGTTTGCGTTAAAAACAGGTTCTGACCAGCAGGCGTGGAGATTCGCTTGTAATGCAAGGGCTTTGAAATCAGACCAGTATTCATGGCTGGCAATATCAGAAACAATAACACGCTCACCTAAGTAGGCTGAGGTACCACAGGATCCTACGCCCAGACCAATAGCAACTCCATCCGTAGCCTCGATATAAAAGTCAGGTAGGTTAGGGGCTGCCCCCTTTAGCAAGTGCTGCTTATCTTCACTTAATAATAAAATGGAGCAAATACTTCCTGGGCGCTCTTGCTCTATCAGTTCAATTAATTCATCCAGAATACATTGCAGCGGTTTATGCGTAAGCAACAGCCCAAGGATTCGATTATAGCGTTTGATGCTATTTCGATTGGTTAAATTCTCTGTATATGAACCCAGGTTGGAGAAGTTAGAGGATGTTATACGCTCACTCATACTATCGGTCATACAGTCTTACCCTAGCTGCGTCTATAGTATTGAGTGTAATTGGGATCTCGAACTTTGCTGTTCTGTTCGTCTGAAAATGATTTTATGAAGAAGGAGGCAGAGAGCATGGATGTCTCTCTGCCAGAGATTATCAAGTCAAGATAGATTTTAAGGCGTCGACTAATGCCTGACACTCGGATTCTGTACCGATACTGATACGCAAATGTTGATCAATCTTAGGCTTCTTAAAGAAGCGAACAATGATGGATTGCTCTCTTAATTCCAAGGCTAACTCTTCTGCATCGTGTGAAGGGTGTTTGGCAAACACAAAATTGGTTGCTGATGGCACCACATCAAAGCCCATTAATTCCAGTTGAGAGATTAGCTTGGTACGGCTATCGATTACTTTCTGGCAGCATTGCTGGAAGTATTCTTCATCCTCAAAGGAGGCAACTGACGCAACGAGTGCCAATCGGTCGATAGGGTAAGAATTAAAACTGTTTTTAACACGTTCCATACCTTCTATGAGTTCTGTACTACCAATGGCGAAGCCGACTCGTATACCAGCAAGGGAACGAGATTTGGACAGCGTTTGCACCACCAGCAAGTTAGGGTATTTATTAACAAGCGCGATGGCACTGGTTCCGCCAAAATCAATGTATGCTTCATCCACCATAACAACGCTGTCAGAGTTCTTTTGAAGTAAGGACTCAATAGCATCCAGTGTTAGTAAAAGGCCAGTAGGCGCATTTGGGTTTGGAAAGATAATGCCGCCATTCGGTTGATCATAGGCTGCGAAATCAATGGCAAAGTCATCAGTTACAGGAACGGTTTTGTATTCCACCTGATACATATCACTCCAGACAGGATAAAAACTGTAAGTGATGTCTGGATATAAAACGGGTTGCTTATGCTGAAATAGAGCTTGGAAGGCGATTGCAATCACCTCATCGGAACCGTTACCAACAAACACCTGATCTGAAGAAACCTGATGATACTCAGCAATGGTTTTCTTTAACTGATCGGCGTTTGGATCAGGGTAGAGCCTTAAGTTATCGTTGGTCTCTTTCTGAATGGCTTCAAGTACCTTTGGAGAAGGCCCATACGGGTTTTCATTGGTATTGAGCTTGATCAGATTGGTGATTTTAGGTTGTTCACCCGGCACATAAGGTGTTAGGGCGCTAACAATAGGACTCCAGTAACGGCTCATAGCTATGCTCAGTTTCAGTTTCATTAAATAAATAGAGGCAAATTATCCTAGATTTTGATGTGGAATTCATCCAGCGAAGCGATTGTTTCATAGGTTTTTGCATAAATTAATTACAGTCATAGGGCTAGCAAAGATCAGTTAAAACTCAAATAGTGTTTTTTATTCAAATAAATGATCCTGATAGGGATTTTCTACTGTCGTTTTAAGTCATTCTCTTACATATTTAAGGGGAGTCTTTGTATAGGATAGCTGGCAGATAAAATGGTCATAGACTGTATGTTTATTGAATAAGTCTCTGGATTATTTATTGAATAAGTCTCTGGATTATTTATTGAAATACAAGGTCTTATCGCGGAAAATCGGCTGTGTGCTTAGGTTTCTCTCAGGGAAGGCCTTGTCTGAAATCGACGATTGCCTAGAATCAATTAAGCGTGACTACGAAAGTATACAAGGTGAAGTGAATCGTCATTCATGCTTGTGATGTTGCTGACAATAACAAAGGGGTTGGTCTATGGATTTGTTCTTAACATTAAGACGTTGGGGGGATCGATCCTCGGAAGATTTAAATGAGTTGTATGCCTTGGTAGCGGATCAGGCTGAGTTTGAAAACCGTTTGGTTGACTCCTTGAATGGTGATGAAGAAATTCATCGAATTGCTACCTGGTTGATCAAGCATCATCTAGAGCATAAACATGCCTTTACGTCGGAACAAATGTCAAAGGTGTTTGATCAGTTATCGCACCTGAAAAATTGGGAAGCGAAGCTTCATGTGTTGCAATGCTTACCTCATGTGGATGTACCTTCACACTATAAGGCAACAGTAGAGGATTTCATTCGCAGCTGTTTGTCTGAGATTAATAAGTTTGTTCGTGCTTGGGCGTATAACGGCTTCTATGAATTGGCTTGTCAGTACCCTGAAATGCAACCTGAAGCAGAAGTGCTATTCGAAGCCGCTTCTGAAGATGATGCAGCGTCAGTGAAAGCAAGAGTTAGAAATATTCAAAAACAGGGATTTCCAGTCTCTGTGACTGAAGATGCCTTCACGCAAGCCTCCTAATACCAGTATCAAAGCCAGGTTATCCAATCTAAACTACCCAAATACAGGCGGGAGTCATTTTCCCGCTACGCCTTATAGGCAATAGTTCTCAATCATGTTTCTTAGAATAGATACCATTGGATTGATTTGGTCTAGAGCCATAAATTCATCTGGCTGGTGTGCTTGATCAATGGATCCAGGTCCTAGCACCAGTGTTTCCATTCCCATCTGTTGTAAGAAGGGGGCTTCGGTTGCAAATGCCACAGCTTCGGAGGTATGCCCGGTGAGTTGCTCGGCCAGCTTCACAATGCCACTGGTTTTTTCAGTGGCAAAAGAAGGGACGCCATCAAATATCGCTTCGGCTGTTAGTTCCACCTGATGTTGGTCGGCAATGGGCTTAAGGCGTTGCTGGATAGTCGCTCTTAAGTCGTCATTGTTCATGCCGGGAAGGGCTCTTAAATCATATTGAAGCTCACAGTGTCCGCAGATTCGATTGGGGTTATCCCCACCGTGAATACAGCCCAAATTGAGTGTTGGTACTGTCACAGAGAAGTCCGCATTTTGATAGTCTCTGGCCAATTCTTTTCTAAACTCTTTCAGTTCGCCCATTACGTCATGCATGGCGTCGAGAGCATTGTTGCCTAGATCCGGGTTTGAACTGTGGCCTGCCTTACCCTGTATTCGAACCACTTCCATCATGATGCCTTTATGCATGTGGATCGGCTTTAGGCTAGTGGGTTCCCCGATGACCGCGTAGCGGGCTTTTGGAAAACCTTGCTCAGCGAGTGCGCGTGCACCATTCATGGAGCTTTCTTCATCTGCCGTGGCTAAGACTATCAGGGGCTGTTGAAGAGGTTTGTTCAGGTAGGGAAGCACTGCTTCGATCACAACCGAGAAAAACCCTTTCATATCGCAGGTGCCGAGGCCGTATAGACGATTGTCCTTTTCGGTGAGTTTCAAAGGATCACTTGACCAGCGTTTTTCATTGAAGGGAACGGTATCGGTATGGCCTGAAAGCACCAAACCGCCAGGTCCTTTACCGAGTGTGGCGATCAGGTTGGCTTTGCCTGGTTGTGCCAGGTGCTGAATTTCAATATCAAAACCCAGCCGTTCGAACCAGTCAGCTAATAGTTCAATGACAGCCAGATTACTCATGTCGATGTCCGGGTGTGTACAACTTACACTCGGGCTGGCGATGAGCTGGTTCATTCGTGTTTTCAGATCAGGCAGTTTCATAGCAATAGGTTCGTTTTGAAATTTAAATTACATTAACATTCAATGAAGTTAACAGCGAGGCCGCCTTTCGAGGTTTCCTTATATTTCTCCTGCATGTCTTTACCTGTTTGTCGCATAGTTGCGATGACCTGATCCAATGAAACTTTATGAATGCCGTCGCCCAGCAGTGCTAATCGGGCGGCGTTAATGGCCTGAATAGCCCCCATGGTATTTCGTTCGATACAGGGAATTTGGACAAGTCCTTTGATGGGATCACAGGTCAGGCCAAGGTTATGCTCCATACCAATTTCAGCAGCATTTTCAATTTGTTTATTGGTGCCGCCCAGAACGGCAGTGAGGCCTGCTGCGGCCATGGAACAGGCAACTCCGACTTCGCCCTGGCAACCCACTTCAGCCGCTGATATGGACGCATTCTTTTTAAACAAGCTGCCAATAGCTGAGGCTGTCAGCAAGAAGGTGATGATGCCTTGATGTTTGCTTAATGCTTGTTTGGGGTTCACGAATGAAACGTAATAGGCCAGAACTGCAGGAATAACTCCGGCTGCGCCATTGGTGGGAGCCGTAACGACGCGTCCACCTGCGGCATTTTGTTCGTTCACGGCTAAAGCAAACAGATTAACCCAGTCCATTACTTGGAGATCTTCAGAAATGGATAAGGGCTGATTATCGACTTCGTGATCACCGCGAAGTTGTCGGTAAAGCTTATGCGCGCGACGCTCTACATGCAGCCCGCCTGGCAAAGTGCCTTGGGTTTTACAGCCAGTCTTTATGCAGTCTTCCATAACCTGCCAGAGTGTTAATATTCCTGCTCGGATATCTGACTCGGTACGTAATGTAGTTTCATTATGAAGAACCAAATCTGCTATGAACCACTTTCGTTTCTCGCAATGATCTAAAAGCTCTTCGCAGGACTCAAAATCAATCGCGTCGGTTTGGATTGATCGGCTCGAGGGTGATTGATTGGGGGGCAACCGAGAAGCCTCCAGAATTTCATCTTCAGAGAGAACGAATCCCCCGCCGATTGAGAAATATTGTCTTTGCTTGATGACGATCCCATCCTGATCGAATGCGGTAAAGGTCAAACCGTTGGGATGTTGTGGCAAGGGCGGACCAAGATCAAAAATCACATCTCGTTTACGAATAAAGTGGATGGTTTGGGAATTGAGTAAGTGAATGTGCTTCGATCGAATGATTGATTTAACCATCTCGGGGATTTGAGGGGCATTTATCTCGGAAGGCGTTTCACCTTGCAGACCCATGAGAATGGCCGAGCTGGTGGCGTGCCCTTTACCTGTATGAGCTAATGATCCATGGAGTTGTGTGGTGACGCGATGTGTCTTTGTCAGGAGATGATGTTGTTGAAGATGTTCGGTAAACCGTTTGGCCGCAATCATAGGTCCCACGGTATGGGAGCTGGAAGGGCCTACGCCGATCTTGAATAAATCGAAGATACTAATAATCATATTGTTAGTATAGTCAGGGCTGCCTTATAGTAGGCGACTTGTTATGCAATTCTTCGTTATTTGATGGTTAGGAGCCTATGACAACATCTGGCGATACTTCGACTCAAGTCACCACTTATTACCTTGAAATGACCCGGCCTGATGCGCATCAGTCAGCTCAATTGAAAGATCCTTCACGAGAACATGATATTGATGTTCGGTGTATTGAGATGCCTCAATTTCAATTCAATCGATTCCTGTATCAACTCGTGGGTGAAGCTTGGCAATGGACGGATAAGTTGGCTTGGTCCGATCAGCAATGGCGCGAACTCGTGGAATCACCGGATCATCAAACTTGGGTTGCTTATTTTAAAGGGGCAGTATTGGGCTATTTCGAGCTGAATAGAGCCGGTAATGATGTTGAGATTTTGTATTTTGGACTAGCCCCTCAATTTATAGGTCAGGGCATGGGGGGGTATCTGCTTTCAAAAGCCATTGATGCCGCTTGGCACTGGACCTCGAGCACTTCACTCTCAGAGGTGGATCGTGTTTGGGTTCATACCTGTTCTTTGGATCATCCATCGGCATTGGTTAACTATGAAGCCCGAGGATTTAATGTCTATAAAACGGAGATCGAGCCCTAGGTTATTGGGGATAGCTAGAAAGGAAAAGAGCCCCCGAAGGGGCTCTCGAAAACACTATGTTTTAAACACGGCTTAATGTTTTGCCGTACTATCGTCGCTGTCAATTGGCAGGATCGAGCTAACGAGTTTCTTAGACTAGTTCAATATTCTAAGCTCGCCAGTGAATTATTGATCAATTTGAAAATAATCACTGAAATTTCATAAATGTGTCACCTGAATGAAATTATTCTGGTGTCCGGAATGAGATTTCAGAGGGCTCTATAACCTCAGTTTCTGCCTTTCCTTCTCGAACCCATTGCTCCATATAGGGATCAGAAAGCGCATGGTCAATGTAGCGCTCGCACCAGTCGTTCAGATCCACTTGATAAGTGCTGAAACGAATGGCTACTGGGGCGAACATAGCATCAAGAATACTGAATTCACCTAACAGCCATTCGCCGTAGGAGTGAAATTCTTCCCTTAGCTCGGTCCATAAGGATTCAATGCGATCAACTTCCTTTCGTACCGCAGGAGAGAGCGGTAATTTCATGTCTGCTCGACAATTCATTGGAAGCTCATTTCTGATGGCAAAAAAACCTGAATGCATTTCTGCCGCAGCAGACCGACCCACTGCACGTGCAATCGGATCATCAGGCCAGCCTTGATTATTCATATAGCGCTCAGAGATGTACTCCATGATGGCCAGTGAATCCCAGACGGTATCGCCCTGATCGATTAACACGGGGACTTTCATGCTCGGAGAATATTCAGCAAGTAAAGCCTTGGTTTGATCGGTAAATAACGGAATACGAATTTCTTCAAATTTCAGACCGGCGTGTTTCATGAGTAACCAGGGTCTGAGTGACCAGGAAGAATAGTTTTTATTACCAATGATCAATTTCATACGCTGAGCCTTTGCGTTTAATGTCCATCTTTCAACGGGCTATTGCTGACGTGTTTCAATAAGTCTAACTGAAATCAATCGGTTGTGTGGGATTTGTATAAGATTGGTGCGAAAGCAGCTGATCAAGAGGATGAGTACTGATGTTTGATCTCGGCAATCTCAACGGAATAGTGTTGGTACCAGCTTTGTTTGCCGAGGGATTGAGCCTTCAGGTGAAGAGCATTTTGTTTCCAGTGACGGATAGACTCCATATCAGGCCAGTAAGAGATGGCAATTTCCTGTTCGCCTTCGGTCAGGCTGATAAAGTCCAGGCAGCCATAATCGCTCATGGCTGTTTCTCGTAATTGCCCTGCAAGATCCGAATACCGGTCGTCCAGTTGGCCTATGGTGGCTTTGAAGATAACCGCGTACATTCAGTAGTCCTTATAAGCTGGTTTTGAAAGGCCCGGTTGAGGGCTTGTTAGCTTGCTGAAATAAGTTCGTTAGTTTCGCTGAGCGTCTGATTCAACTCTTTAAAATAATCAATGAGGCGAAAGCACAATTCAATGTATTGAATGGCTTCTTGTCCGCCAACCTCAAAGCCTTCAGCATGAGCAACTTTGTTTCTTAGTCGTCTTAATTCATTAAACAACTTGCTCTTTCGTTGATCCAGAACTTCTTGCTCAGTGAGAAATATTTCAGTGTCTTTGTATGGCGTATGCTCGCCAATGTTAGCATCCGGGAAATGTTTTTGGGTGAGTTCATTAGCTGCAAGATGCAGTTGATCCCAGACTTCAAGGATACAACTGTTTGGAAGATGTCGAGCAGAGTTGATTAACCGTGTTTTAGGATCGGATCTTAAATCAGGAAATGCGGTTTGCGCCTTTTCTACCAATTGATCAATATCATCACTGAACTCCACTTCGAAGTCCTGAAATTTCAATTTTTTGGTAAAAGGAGCCAGCCTCAGTGCGTGTTCTTTAAAATAGAAAAGTACCACTAATATCACCGCTGGCCAGGCGATGGCATTCAATAGCCCGACAATAAATTCCATCCAATCCATGTTCTACCCCAATCTTTATAATTTTTTGAGGCAGTTTAGCATTGATCTGTTCTGGAGAGTGTTAGCCAGTTCTGTTTCCTGAGCTTTTGAAGTACCCAGTATGAAATGCTGGGTACTGTTCAATGAAATGGCAATACATTTCAAAGGTGTCATTAGTGGTTGTTTTAATCGAGCGCTTCCGTCAGTGGTGTGTACTCATAGTTTAAGGCATTAGCAACGGGTTGATTGGTTACCTTACCGTTCCAAATATTCAAACCATTCAGTAAATGTTGATCCTCTGAGAGGGCTTGCTTCCAACCTTTATCTGCTAAAGCCAGAGTGAAAGGTAAGGTGGCATTATTTAGTGCATAGGTTGAGGTTCGGGCCACGCCGCCTGGCATGTTGGCTACGCAATAATGCACTACATCGTCAACTATATATGTCGGGTTGGCATGGGTAGTCGCTTTTGATGTTTCGAAACAACCGCCTTGATCAATGGCCACATCCACCAGAACGGTTCCTGCTTCCATTGATTGAATCATTTTTCGTGTGACCAACTTGGGCGCTGCAGCGCCGGGGATAAGTACAGCCCCAATAACAAGGTCGGCTTGTGTCACTGCTTCTTCCAACGCGGACTGTGTGGAATAGAGGGTTTTTGCCTTACTGCCAAAGTGATGAGAAAGCGATTCTAGGGTGGCGGGGTTGTTATCAACGATCGTGACATCGGCCTGCAAACCTACCGCCATTTGAGCGGCGTTAAAACCCACTACACCACCGCCAATGACAACAACCTTGGCAGGTTTTACGCCGGGTACCCCGCCTAACAGTAAACCTTTGCCTCCGTGAGATTTCTCTAGGGCGGTGGCTCCAGCCTGAATGGACAAGCGACCAGCGACCTGGCTCATAGGTTTGAGTAAGGGAAGACCGCCAAAGGGGCTGGTAATGGTTTCATAGGCGATGCAGGTGGCTCCGGAATTGATCAGATCCTTGGTTTGATCAGGATCGGGGGCCAGATGAAGGTAGGTGAACAGCAGTTGATTCGGTTTTAGCATGGCACGTTCAATGGCTTGGGGTTCTTTTACTTTGACGATCATCTCGGCTTGATCAAACACGTCGCTCGCTGTTGATACAATACTGGCACCTGCCCGAACGTAGAGTTCATCCGGTGCGCCAATGCCTGATCCAGCATTGTGTTCAACCACCACTGTATGACCGTGTTTCACTGCTTCAGCTACGCTCTCTGGCGTCATGCCGACTCGGTATTCATGGTTCTTAATTTCTTTAGGGACACCAATTAGCATAGCCACCTCCAGTTAACGCTCCATTGAGACACATCGGAATTCATGATGATCAGAATCAATATCTTGATCGACTAACGTTCAGAGGGTTAGCTGATCAAAACTAAGTATGGATGAAAATTCCAGGAAATGAGTTCAATTTCCATACAAAGGTGCACGATCTTGCGGTATCAGTGATTGATCAGTATCAAAGAAGCGTGTACTGGTTATGTTGAACCCGTTGTGCAATCAGATAACCCGTTGTTTAAACTTGATTTTATTGGTTCAGCTCAGAGGTGAATTTATTTACTGGGTATGAGCGCTTGCTGAGGATATACTGAAGCTGTGTTCCTGGTATTCCAACCCTATGGAGGAGGTTTCAATGCCACTGTCTCAATTGCAGCCAGCGTCTCTTTGGCACTATTTCTCGGTAATTTGTTCTATTCCTCACCCTTCGAAACATGAAGAAGTTTTAGTGGCATTTATTCTTGAAGAAGCACAAAAGTTTGGTGTCATTGCTGAAAGAGATCGCATTGGTAATGTCCGTTTATCCAAGTCGGCATCACCTGGGTGTGAAAGTGCTATCCCTATGGTTTTACAAAGCCATATCGATATGGTTCCACAAAAAAATGCTGGCACTGAGCATGATTTTGAAACCGATCCGATTCAAGCCTATGTGGATGGGGATTGGGTTACTGCCAAGGGCACTACTTTAGGGGCGGATAATGGAATAGGCGTTGCGGCTATTCTGGCTGTGATGTTTTCCCAGGATCTTCAACATGGGCCAATTGAGGCGTTACTGACGGTTGATGAAGAAGCCGGGATGACGGGTGCTTTTGAACTTAAAGAAGATTGGTTTGATGGAAAATTGCTTTTGAATCTGGATACAGAGGAAGAAGGTGAGCTCTATGTCGGGTGTGCCGGTGGTGTTGACGTCAATGTTCGTTGGCCTGTCGAGCTGATTAGCACTCAATCTAACGTCAGTGAGGCGATTAAAATCAGTGTTACTGGTCTTAAGGGTGGTCATTCGGGGATTGATATCCATAAAGGTCGAGGGAACGCCAATAAACTGCTCAATCGTGTACTTTTGATGTTGAGTCAGCAAATGGAGATTGCCATTGTTGATCTTCAAGGCGGGACATTGCGCAATGCGATTCCACGCGAAGCCTTTGCTACGATTGTGATTCCTCAAGAGGCAAAACCTCAATTAGATGCTTTGATGGCGCCTATTGTGGATGACATTGACGATGAATATTCCTTTGTAGAGTCTGATCTTTCTATTGATCTTTCCAGTGTGGCGCTGCCTGATTTTATTATGGATCAGCAAGCAACGCTGGGCTTATTGCATGCGATTCTAGCGTGTCCAAACGGGGTGCTTCGCAACAGCGATCGTTTTGAGGGGGTTGTAGAGACATCCAGCAATCTGGGCATTATTTCCTTGGAGTGCGCTGATGAAGATCAGTCGGACAAGAACGAGGCGTTAGTGTCGTTAAAATTTATGACGCGAAGCTTAAAGGATCATGCTCGGGATAGCGCGGTTCAACGTATACGAAGCTGTTTTGAATTGATTGGTGCAGAGGTGGAAGCGACAGGGGCGTATCCAGGTTGGTCTCCTTCGGAAAATCCGGCTTTATTAGAATCAATGCAGTCTGTCTATCAGTCCCTGTATGCCAGTGTTCCGAACACTCAAATCATTCATGCGGGGTTGGAATGTGGCTTGTTAGGGGCTAAGTATCCACACTGGGATATGATTTCTTTTGGCCCAACCATTACGGGGGCCCATTCACCGGATGAGCAAGTGAATATTCCTTCGGTTGAGAAGTTTTGGGACTACCTGGTGGCTACCTTGAAACATTTCTCCAATAAAGAAACATTGTAAGCAGGAATTTGTTCAGTGAGTGTCAGTGCAATAGACGTTGTTTATGAACATCCGGACTTTGTGGTTGTAAACAAGCCGGCAGGCGTCAGTGTGCATAAGGACGAAGGTGACGTGGGATTTGTGACTCACGTGGCGAAATATCTAAAAGCTGAACCGCTCTTTCTGGTTCATCGTCTGGATAAAATGACCTCAGGTTTATTGATTTTGGCAAGAAACACCGATGCCAATCGACGACTCAGTATGATGTTTCAGGAACGTCAGGTAAGTAAATTCTATATTGCTTTATCGAATCAGAAACCGAAGAAGAAGCAGGGGCTTGTAAAGGGTGATATGTCAAAAGGGCGTGGGGGAAGTTGGAAGCTACTTAAAACCCAGTTGAATCCTGCCATAACCCAGTTCTTCAGTTACAGTCTGGCTGACATGGATGACCTCAGCAAAGGCGCTAACAAAGGCTTGCGATTGTTTCTATTAAAACCGCATACCGGTAAGACCCATCAATTGCGGGTGGCTTTGAAAAGTTTGGGGGCAGCGATTCTAGGCGATGCGCGCTATGCCATTGCACCTTCAGACGGGGGTGATATGCCTGATCGAGGTTATCTTCATGCCTGGCGTTTGTGTTTTGACTATCAAGGAGACACCTTTGATTTGGAAGCATTTCCCCAGACAGGTAAGCTGTTTACAGACGCATTATTTATTGCGTTTTTGACTCGGTTAGGTCATCCACAGGACTTAAACTGGCCAAAAATTAAAAATTAAAAATTAAAAATTAAAAATTAAAAATATAACGAGGGTGTATGAAGAAACTGGCTGTTTTACTGCTGTTTTTAGGGATGGGGTTCGTTGCAATATGGTTCAAGTATGCTGAAACGAATCATTATCCGGATTTAGGAACGACCCCTCTATGGGATGAAAATCGCTTAGAGCTGGTAGCAAATCTGGATATGCCACCAGGAAATATTTCAGTCAGCCCAGGCGGTCGAGTCTTTATCACTCTTCATCCTGATGCCTTCCCTGACGTGAATGTTGCTGAGCTGGTGGATGGTCAGATTCGTCCTTTCCCAAGTGTGAATTGGCAGCCTGGTGGTTCTGAAGAACTTGCGTTTCAACAAGTACTTTCTGTAAGAGTGGATCAACAGAATCGGTTGTGGGTATTGGACAACGGCGTTCATGGCATTGGCCAACCACGATTGCTCGCGTTTGACATCGATTCTGGCGAGATGGTCCATCAATATGACTTCAATAAAGATGAGTTTGGCATAGGGTCTCATGCCAATGATTTTCAGATCAGTCATGATGGCTTATATGTGTATCTGACTGATGCCAGTATCTTTGCTAAATCTCCAGCGTTGGTGTTTTACGATATTGAGCTGGGTAAAAGCCGGCGGGTTCTTGAGAATGATATTTCTGTGCGAGCAGGTGAATATGAACCTGTAGTACAAGGCCAGCCAATGACGATTGCTGGTGTGTTCACCATTAACCCAGGCGTCGATGGTATTGCGTTGAGTCAGGATGGTGAGACGCTTTATTACGCTTCAGTCAGTGGTGATTTTCTTTATTCTCTTGAGACGCGTCATCTTAAATATGCCAAGGCTAACGATCGTATTTTGGCGACCTTTGCTGAGCCCGTAGGCCGAAAAACCATGACAGATGGCATGGCCGTCGATGCTTCAGGTAGCATCTATCTAACGGATATTGAGCATTCTTCTATTGTAAGGATGGATGCAGAAGGGAACCGAACAACCTTACTTCAAAGTGACCGATTACGTTGGCCTGATGGGTTGAGTTTAAGTTCCGATGGGTATTTGTATGTTACCTGCAGTGCGTTGCATCAGGTGCTGGGAAAACTCCCTTCTTTCACCAGAGAAAAAGCGCCTTTCCAGATTTATCGTATCAAACTTGATAGCCCGTCTGTGCAAGCAATTTAATAACGAAAGCTAGAGGTTCTCTAGGCAACCTCAAGTTTTGAGGTTGCTTTTACCTACTGACCAAAACTGGCGTGCTCATCTTCAAGGTAGATGGCTTCGTCAGTTGTATTGGTTCTATTCAGCGCCGCGTTCCTATGAGGGAATCTACCGAACTGTTCAATGATCTCCTTGTGCTGTTGAGCAAAACTCACATAGTTATTGATCAGTTGCTGTTTGCTTTCAGGACTCTCTCGCTTCAACGCTGTCAAAAGACGAATGCATAGCTCTTGGTCTTCCAGATCTTCAGAGTGTTCTAAAGGCATATAGAAAAATACTCGATGCTCGATTGGGAGTTCAAGGTCGAGCTTTCGGGATAAACCTTGCTTACAGATTTCGAGGGCATGGTGGTCACCACTGAATGCCTGTTCCGTTCCTCGATAAATATTTCGGGTGAATTGGTCGAGCAATATAATAAGGGCTAATTGCCCTAGGCCGGTCTCTTTCCAGTCATCCAGTTCGTGTTTGAACGCTGCTTGAATTAAGCGTTCAAAACGATGGCTGATTTCAAGGTCAATTTCATCGGTACCCGACCACCATTTTTGTTTAGCTTCGTCTGTTGAGAAACCGTCTTGATCCAGTGGACCAAACCAATAATCAATAATTTCTGAAATATCGTTCACAGGCGTTTCTTTATGTATGTTTGTTAGAGAAAATGGCTATGTTTTTATAAGTCTAGAAGTATAGCAACTGCATTGGATTTCGAAGGTCATTGTTTTTGAAGTAAAATGTTGTATTCATTTATAAATCAGTCCGTGTGTTAGTCATACGAAAGGAAAAATCATGCACTTTGAAGTTGAATTGGAAGTAACGGAATTAGATTCCCTGAATGCACTTGAGTTTCTATGGGGACATTTCGACCAGCTTTCCAAATCGAAGATCAAGGATGCAATGAATAAGGGCGCGGTCTTTCTTGAGCGAAAAGGCGAGAAACGCTGTTTGAGAAAAGCGCAAACCGATTTAAAAATTGGCGATAAAATCGAAGTCTATTACGACGAAGAGTACTTAAGTCTTAAACCGCAACAGGCGGAGTTATTAACTGATCAGATTCAGTACAGCATATGGATGAAGCCGGCGGGCATGCCCATCGAAGGTGAGTTATTTGGTGACCATCTATCTTTACTTCGCCTGGCAGATCAAACCTTTGATGCTGAGCGTGATGCGTATCTGATGTATGAATTAGCGGATGATTCCAAAGGTATTTTATTGATTGTTCATCACCGTCGAGCTGCTGCCGCTTTTACCGAATTGCTGGAACAACAGGGCGTTCGATATAAATATCGTGTTGAAGTTTCAGGTCAAATTGAAGATGCCGAGGATCTGGCGGTCAGTAATGAAGATTATTCATTGGAAGGACGAATTGAGCCAGTTAAATACGTTGAGCATGTCAACAGCACTACATTAGACATCTTTCTAACTAAAGGGGATGCCAAAGATATCTGCTGTCATTTCTTGGAGATAGGTCATCCAGTGATGGGAGATGAGTATATTTCTGGAAATACGGATCGAGACCGAATGCAGGTAGATTTAGTCGAGCTAGACTTTAAATGCCCTATTTCTGGTGATCTGATGCACTATCGAGCGTATTAATCTATTTATGATCAAGCGCTTTCAGATTCGATAGAGAAAGCGCTGATGCGTTCGTAAGGTCGGGTCGTTAATTGAATTTACAAGCCGCCGTTACGAATAACGCCAACCCCGAGACCTTCGATAAAGACAGGCTCAACATTGGTATCAACTACGATATCTTCCAGCTCTTCGTTTTCGGGAATTAAGCGTACGATATTGCCTTTTTTATCCAGACGTTTAACCGTCACATCATCACCAATTCGGGCAACAACAATTTGACCGTTTCGAACATTCTGGGTTTTATGAACAGCGAGTAAGTCTCCATCCATAATGCCTACATTCTTCATACTTAAGCCTTGTACACGAAGTAAGTAATCAGCAGGTGGATTAAAGAATTCTGCCTGAACAGGGCAAACATGATCTACGTGTTCTTCTGCCAGAACCGGTGAGCCAGCGGCCACACGACCAATAACAGGTAGGCCTTTAATGGATTCCGACTCATCGTTTGCTGACGATTGGCTGTTAGCTTCATAGCCTGGGATTCTTAGACCTCGAGAGGTGCCAGGCATCATTTCAATGGCGCCTTTTTTGGCAAGCGCTTTCAAATGTTCTTCGGCTGCATTGGCAGAGCGGAAGCCTAGTGTTTTAGCAATTTCGGCGCGTGTCGGTGGGTAACCCGTTTCATCAATATGAGACTTGATGACATCAAGAACTTCTTGTTGGCGCTTTGTGAGTTTAATCATGACCTGACCTTTTATACAGTTTTGTATAGGTATACAGTATTTTTAAAGGCGAGTAAACAGAAGATGAATGTTTACACAGTAGATGGTTAATGTGGATGATTGACTATTAGTTGACATATCAATCAATACTGAACAAGATAAGCGCCACTAATTAGAACAAAAAAATACTTCGGGGCTGCTCTTGTTTAATCGAATCTCATCCATCTGTTCATACTCGTTGTTCTCAATTGTATGCATCTCTGGCTCAGTTCAAGCCTATGATTTAACGCATGAAATCACCGGGCAGTGGCGTGGCTTCGCTCAAGAAGGGGATTCAGGGCAGCAGCGTTTATATATGTCTTTAGAATATGAAGCGGAATTTGTGTCCGAAGTTTTGATTCCGGGTTCTGAAAACGAAGCCCAGATATATGTTGTGCCTAAGCTGCGTATTGATCAGCACGATTCTCAACGCAACTTGGTTGATCTTCAGAAAGCGTATTTGAATTATTTAGGAGAGGGTTGGGAATTACGAGCGGGTATTCATAAGGTTTTCTGGGGTGTTACTGAATCTCGTCACTTGGTGGATATTATCAATCAGTCGGATGTGGCCAGCGCAATTGATCAAGAAGATAAACTGGGTCAGCCGATGATAAATACATCTTTTGAGTTTGATGTCGGAATTCTCGATCTGTTCATGTTGGTTGGTCACAGAGAACGTACCTTTCCAGGGAGTGATGGTCGGATAAGAACCTATATTCCTGTTGATGATAGCAGTGCATCTTATGAGTCATCTAAAGAAGAGTTAAGAGTGGATTGGGCTGCTCGCTGGATGCAGACGATTGATGATACCGACGTTGGACTTAGTTTTTTTCATGGTAATAGTCGTGAGTCCTTATTTGTTTTTAATAATGATGTGCTGAACCCAGAACTGGAACCCTTTTATCCTGTTATAACCCAGGTGGGTATTGATATTCAGCACGTTTACGAAGAGTGGTTGTTTAAGTTAGAAGCAATCAATCGAAATGGATTCGATTACCCTGATAGCAGTGTTTCTGAGGTAGATAATTCATATCAGGCCGTTGTGGCCGGATTTGAATATACCCAGGTCGGTATTTTTGATTCGGTATTGGATTTGGGGTGGATTGGAGAATATCTTTATGACAGTAGAGGAGAGTCAGATCCTTTGGCTGTTTTCGAAGATGATTGGTTTGTAGGTTGGCGATTAGCGTTTAATGACGTGGATGATACTGAACTCTTGACTGGCCTCGTTATTGATCCGTCAAGTTCTGAAAAAACCGTGGGTGTTGAATACAGCCAACGCTTGACCGACGAGTGGTCGGTGTCTGTGGAAGGGCGTATATGGGCCGGTGGTGATGAAACGCCTGATACGCTTCAGCAGGCTTTATTTGAACTACAGAATGGTATTCAGCGCAGTAAATTAGCTTCTGTTATGAATGACGATTATATAGAAGTTAATCTGACCTATTATTTCTGATCATTGCCTAGAACCGATTGGTCGATGACCGATTAACAGAAATTAATGATCTCCAGAGTGATTTTCTGGAGTTTCTTTGGCTATTTAGCTATGTTCATAGATGGTTAGAATTTAGGTTGAAGATTCTAATTTAGATCTTTTTCTTTTCTCTATTCCTTGACATGTCCTGTGTTCAAACGTATGTTTTAAACAGTTGTTTTTAACGGAGACGCAGTAATGGCCAACGGAAATACGGTCGACAAAATTCTGGATGCAGCACAAGAACTTTTTGCGGAGCGAGGCTTTGCAGAAACGTCTTTACGCATGATTACCAGTAAAGCGGGAGTGAACCTGGCCGCAGTGAATTACCACTTTGGTTCCAAAGAAGCTTTGATACAGGCTACTTTTGCTCGTTTCCTAACTCCTTTCAGTCGTGAATTTAAAGATCAATTGAATGCCTACATCTCCCTGGTAGGTGAAGAGAATATTGATATTGCTCACATGATTGCTGTTTTGGCTTCATCTGCTCAAGTGGTAGCTGAAAGAAATGATCAAAGTGTGGCGGTGTTCATGCGTTTAATGGGCTTGGCGTATGCGCAGGCTCAAAGTCATTTACGTAACTATCTCAAAGAACATTATTCAGATGTGTTCAAGCCCTTCATGCGTACCATGAAAACAGCCTGTCCTGAAATGACGCCAATTGAATGGTTCTGGCGTATCCACTTTGTATTGGGTACTTTGGCATTCACTATGTCCAGCGTTGATTCTTTGCAAGCAATGGCGGCGAATGATCTGTCTGTAGACAGCCAATTCAAGGATATGATTTCATATCTGGCTAAGTTTGTGAGTGCCGGTTTAATGGCGCCAGCTACTTAAATCACTAAATTTCGATGCTGATGCTTTCATTAGAAAGCGTTAGTCGGAAAATACAAAATGTGAACTGCTCCACCAAATTACATTTGGTAATATTTGAACCTCTATAGCGCTGTTCCGCATGTGCTAACATTGCGTTCGATCTGTAAGATCATAAAAATAATAATTAAAATTCTGCTTAATAAGCTCAATAAGGGTGGCAAATGGTTGGTAGCCCAGAGACGATCTTCAGTCTAAATGAACTGAAAAAAACGATTTCTCAATTACCTCTGATTGAATCCAAGATTAAGGCGTTACCGTTAGAGCCTTACTATCTTCAGCGCTCTAATGTCGATAATCCGTTCAACAAACCTCATACCACGCTTGCTTTGGTAACTGCGCCGGCGGGCACAGGAAAATCTATTCTATTAAGCCAGTGGTATCATGAGCTCGTCGCTAAAGATGAAAAAGTTTGTTGGTTGAGTCTTTCTCGTGATGATAATGATCCTGTACGTTTCTTTTCTTATGTGATCGAAGCACTACAAAAAACAGAACCTTATATTTGGCCGGATTTAGATGCCTCTTATCGTCGTTTCGACGATGAACCGTCAGTGAGTTTTTTAAGGCTTGCAGAGCAATTGATTGCCGATTTGGAAGAATTCGAAGACCCTATTTATTGTTTTATCGATGATTTTCATCTAGTTGAAAGCCCGATTCTAACGGCCGCCATCTCTCTATTCTTGGCGCATATGCCTTCGAATGTACATTTATGTCTGGCCAGTCGTCACCAACCTCAGTTGAGTGTAGGTCGTTATCGTTCTAAAGGGCGGTTGGCAGAATATAAGTACCCAGATTTAAAATTAACGGCTGAGGACAGTCGTAAGTTGTTGGAAGCAATTGAGGCACCGGTCAAACCTCAGAAAAGAGATGCGCTGATTTCAGCGTTGGATGGTTGGACTTCTGGTTTGGTATTGGCTGCCAATGCACTCGAGCATGTGTCTGATCAAGACCAAATGGACATTGAAAGCTTTGAAGAATTCTTCGGGAATCATCAGGATTTTCTAAGTTATTTTTCTGATGATGCTTACAAGCATCTAGAGGAATCCACAAAACGAGCGACCAAGCAGCTTTCTATTGTGGAGAATTTTTCCAGTCAGCTTTATTCATCATTGAGTAGTAATTCTGAAAGTGATGCAATGATGGAACGTCTGACTGAGCAGCAGTTATTTATTGAGCAGATTGGTTTAGGGCAGTTTCGTTTTCACCCTCTGTATCGACGTTTTTTGCATCAGCGCTTAATGGTTGATGAGCCAGAGAGTCTTATTCAATTGCATTTCTCAGCGAGCATGTGGTTTAGCACGCACAACCACAGTGTGGCAGCTATCGAACATGCGTTTGCGGCGCGCGATTTTGAAATGGCAGCAAGCCTGATCAGCGCCTGTGTATTTGATCTCCTTAACCAATCCTACGCTATCCAATTGTTTGATTGGATCAAGCAAATTCCGAGAGATATTTCACTTCAATATCCACGTTTACAGCTTGTACGTATCTGGGTGTTAATTCGTGATGGTTATGACCAAGAGGCCGAACGCGCGTTACTTAAGTTGATGCAGCAAGATGAACGTCATCAGCCGATTGGTATTTCTGAGCGCGAGGCGATTTGTTATTTATTATCGATCTTGATCAATCTGCGGAATGACGATCTGGATAGCGCCAATGTAAGCATCCAGAAAGTACAGCCATATTTTGATGAGTTGGAGCCTTGGTTGTCGGCTCAATTCAATGTGTTAGCTGCAGTTATCCTTATGCTTCAAGGGCGACCGGGTGAGTGTGGCGATAATATCAGTTCAGCAGAGCGATTCTCTTCTGAGTTAAAAGGTAATTTCATGGATCGTTTGATTGAAGCGATTCGTGCTTATCACTTTTACGAAACGGGGATGTTAAAAGCCGCCAAAGCTGAAATCGCCAAGCTTGAATCTCATAAAGATGTCGTAGGGATTGCTGAGTGGTATCGATTGGTTAATGCCTTATTGAATTTTGAGGGCAATAGACTTCAGCAAGCATGGGATATGTTGCAAGATCGCAAGCCAATTGCTGAAGGTATGATTCAGTCGTCCTTCTTACAGGCGCGTTTATATGCTGTACGCAGTCGCCTGGTTTCATGGTTCCGCGATGAAGAGTCCGGTCTCGATGAGCTAGAACGTTTATTGAATTATTACAAGCAACGGGGTCAGCAACGTGCTTGGCGTATTTGTCGCGCGGCACAGGCTCAATTGTTGATGGATCATGGTCGTTTCGATCGAGCTGAATGGTGCCTTGCGCAAGAAGGTGTGCTTCCTCAAATTGGTGTGTCGCCATATCTTTCAGGCTACGGTTGGGTAATTACTGCTCGTTCCCGTGTAGCTTGGCATAAGCAGTCCATTGGCGAGTTAAAATCGATCTTTGATTTGCTGGGGCACGACGTTGAGCGTGATGATGGTGTCAGTCGTTCTGGTACTGAGAACCTTCTTTCTGCTATGTACCACTGGTTGGATGACAATAAAGAAAGTGCGTTGACCTTCTTCAGAAATGCAATCATTGCCGCTAGTGAACAAGGTTATCTACGAGCTTTGGCTGAATTGCCAGAAGCATTGATTACTTTTATTGATGCATCTAAGAATTCTGGATTATTTCATGATAATGATCTGGTTTCGTATGTGGAAAAGCTTGAAAAGGCAATTCATGCGAAACAAATGAATGGTCAATTTGAACTGGACGATCAGCAAGTATCCCTAACCGGTCGTGAGAAGCAGATTCTTGAGTTGGCAGCTGAAGGTATGTCGAATCAGGAAATTAGCGATAAAATTTTCGTATCGTTAGGTACGGTGAAATGGCATCTCCATAATGTCTATGACAAGTTGGGTGTTAAAAACAGAACTCAAGCGCTTAAGGCTGTGCAAGAGTTTCAGAAGGTCTCTTGATCTTCGAAAAGTTAAACTAATAAAAAGTATAAGAAATAGGTGTGTTATGAAATCTGTAATTAAAAAACTATCCCTTTTGTTGTTATTGAGTTGTATGACCTCTGTTTATGCGTTAGATAAGCAAACGGTTCAGATGGCACGTATTAATGGTTTGCTAAAAGAGGGGATGAATCGATCGGTCACCTACTTGGATGCGGATGATCGTTTTCTTCCCTTTGTGTTTTTGTTAGGGACAAATATGGTGAATCGTGAGGCCTTTTATAGTGATGAAAAGGCCTATGAGTCTGAGGGTGCTTACAAAGAAGCGGTTAATGATTTAATGAATACTGCTGCTGGCGCTGCTGGGCAAAAAGTGATTGAGGGTTTTGTATTGTTTGCTCATACTAATTCAAAGGTAGGTGGGAAAAGTGCACAAGGCATCTCAGTTTTAATTGAGTCGGAAGGTGTTGTGCCACGTCAATTGTTTTATTCATACAGTAAGGTGGATGGTGAGTTGAAAGTTGCTAATCCAATTGAAATGACTTACGAAGGCGTTCTTTTTAAATAGCGCGAACTTTTTCTGGATAAATCCTCGTTATGCGAGGATTTTTTTTGCCTGAAGGTTGAATGTTACCTTTTTTCTTTGGTTTGTTACTTTTGGTTCTGTTTTTTGTCGTGTTTTTATGGTTTTGGCGTGTTTAACACGTATTTTTTAGTTGGCCTAACTTTGGGTTGGGGTTGGCTTGGTGGTTTTTGATGCGGCTTCTTTGCCTATTGTTGGGTTTTGTGGAACGTATTGTTCGTTAAACTGGATTTATGAGTTGAGGATGTTTAGAGAACCCGATACTCGTTTAAAACTTTAAAAATAATAATTAGGAGTAATTCCATGAAAGGTTTCAAAAAGCTGGCTCTAGTAGCTGCAATCGCTGCACCAATGACTTCTGTACACGCGCTTGAAGCGCTAGACGATTCAGTACTATCAGACATGACGGGTCAGTCTGGTGTGACTATCGATCTTGAAACTAAAGTAAGCATCGGTTCTGTAACTTGGACTGATACTGACCAAGGTGGTTCTGTAAACATGCGTGGTATCACTATTGGTGGTGCTGCTACTGGTTCAACGTTAGATGATATTCGTTTGATCATTGATGCTGGTGAAGAGCTGCGTATCGGTTCAAGCACAATGTTTAATAAAGTGGGTGCAGGTCTTGCTTCTCAGGCAGATACTTCAAACCGTATCGCGGCGTTCTTAGGTGGTGATGCTACGGCCCTGACTGCAGAAGAGCAAGCGATCTTAGGTGCGAATGGTGCAGAGTTCTTGGTTGGTAAGACAGCAATGGATGACATTGCAGCAGTTGAAGATGTGACTACTGGTGCAGGTAAAGATGCGCTGAAAATTGAAGTTCGTTCTTCTAAAAACCAAACGGTTGACTTGGGTGTAGATCTTGTTGAAGTGGATATGGGTGGTTGGAACACGAACCTAATGTCTGGTTTCTCTATGGATATGATTCTTGGTCCACAAGACATCGTAATCTATGAAGATGCGTCTGATGTTGCTCACATTGATATGGCGGGTTACTTCAAAATTACTGATATGGACATGAATATCGATGCAATCGGTCTAGGTATCGAAGATATGGCAATCGGTGACATTGACTGGGCTAACACAACGTTCAGCGAAACGGCTGGTGCTAGCTATGCATTCAATGGTGGTGCTCTATCTAAGCGTTTGATTACTCAATACCTAGAAGCAGTTAACTCTGGTGATGCAGACAAAATTGCAGCGGCAGCAGCAAAAGTTGAGGCGAACTCTGTTGTAACTGCAGCAGCTCTGACTGCGGATCCTGATGCCATCTATAACCTTCTAGCGCCTGGTGCTGTGTCTGCTGAAGCATCTGGTCACGCTCAATACGCAATGGACATCACAACAACTGATGTTGCGGCTGCAGGTGGTCTAGCTGGTGTTGATAACGCGCTACAAGTAAATGTTAAGTTGTTCCGTGCTGACATCGGTATCGGTGCGATGAACATTGGTGGTAACTCTCTAGGTAGCTTGGCAATCGACGACCTAGTAGTAACTGATACTAGCTTCACTGTATTCGGTCACTAATATCGAATGTAGCTTAGAAGTAAGTTAGAAAGGCCACCTTCGGGTGGCCTTTTTTTTCAGGGTTTGTTACCTTTTTTGTTGGTTTGTTACTTTTGGTTCTGTTTGTTGTTGGGTTTTAGTTGTTTGGGTGTGTTTAACACGTATTTTTTAGTTGCCCTAACTTTGGGTTGGGGTGGCTTAGTGGCTTTCGATGCGGCTTCTTTGCCTATTGTTGGGTTTTGTGGAACGTATTGTTCGTTAAACTGGATTTAAGAGTTGAGGATGTTTAGAGAACCTGATACTCGTTTAAAATTTTAAAAATAATAATTAGGAGTAATTCCATGAAAGGTTTCAAAAAGCTGGCTCTAGTAGCTGCAATCGCTGCACCAATGACATCTGTACACGCGCTTGAAGCGCTAGACGATTCTGTACTATCAGACATGACGGGTCAGTCTGGTGTGACTATTGATCTTGAAACTAAAGTAAGCATCGGTTCTGTAACTTGGCTTGATACTGACCAAGGTGGTTCTGTAAGCATGCGTGGTATCACTATTGGTGGTGCTGCTCCTGGTTCAACGTTAGATGATATCCGTTTGATCATTGATGCTGGTCAAGAGTTGCGTATCGGTTCAAGCACAATGTTCAATAAAGTGGGTGCAGGTCTTGCTTCTCAGGCTGATACTCAAGCGCGTATCGAGGCGTTCGTAGGTGGTGATGCTACAGCGCTGACAGCGGAAGAGCAGGCGATCTTAGGTGCGAATGGTGCGGAGTTCTTGATTGGCAAGACGGCAATGGATGACATTGCAGCAGTTGCAGATGTGACTACTGATGCAGGTAAAGATGCGCTGAAAATTGAAGTGCGTTCTTCTAAAAACCAAACGGTTGACTTGGGTGTAGGTCTTGATGAAGTATATATGGGTGGTTGGACCACGAACCTAATGTCTGGTTTCTCTATGGATATGATTCTTGGTCCGCAAGACATCGTAATCTATGAAGACGCAGCTGATAAAGCTCATATTGATATGGCGGGTTACTTCAAAATTACTGATATGGACATGAATATCGATGCAATCGGTCTAGGTATCGAAGATATGGCAATCGGTGACATTGACTGGGCTAACACAACATTCAGCGAAACAGCTGGTGCTAGCTATG
>Ga0255776_10000666_pt1 | contig 38844 bp, 38 predicted proteins | sample 071ome_19_FD_179974 | JGI IMG/M metagenome (GOLD analysis project Ga0255776, IMG submission 179974) | Coastal salt marsh microbial communities from the Groves Creek Marsh, Skidaway Island, Georgia - 071413AT metaG (version 2) | ecosystem: Environmental > Aquatic > Marine > Intertidal zone >... | reverse complement strand
ATCTATCAATTCAGGCAAAAATAATCCCGCTCGGGTAAGCCCCGGGCGGGATCAGGGGTTCAGGCAAACAGTGTGCTGAATTCGCGCGCCTTGCGGTTTTTCCAGTGACCTCGGTGCCAGGCATCACTGGCCAGCAGCGGCAGCACGGAACCGGCTTCGGCAAACACCATCTGTTCGCGGGCCAGGTCCACCTTGCCCCAGCTGCAGGCCTCCTTCAGGGTAGAAGAGGAGCAGGCGCCATCGCGGCTGTCGGCCACGGTGATCTGGATGGCGTATTTGTGCATGTCCACTTCCTTGCCGAGGATTTCCGCGCAGACCACGGTGTCCTGGGTGAAGTTTTTCGGCACGCCGCCGCCGATCATGAGCAGGCCAGTGGTACCGGCCTTGATCTTGATATCGGTCAGTTCGCGGAAATCACGAATGGAATCCAGGGTCATGTGATTGTCCGGGTTGCGGTCCTGGTGTACGACCAGGCCGAAACCGGCGCTGGAGTCGGTGAAGGCCGGACAGAAAATCGGCACGTTGTGCTTGAAGCAGGTTTCCACCAGGGAGTTGTGCTTCTTGGCGTTATCCACGCACCAGCGGCCCATTTCACGGATGAACTCACGGGAAGAGTAGGACTTGGCCGGCAGGGAATCCGCGATGTCGGCAATGGCATGGTCCACGGCCTGCAGTTCGTTTTCATCGATCAGCGTGTCGTAAATGCGGTCGATATACAGGTCGCGCAGTTCGCGATCGTCCATGTCGGCAGCACCGTGATAGTGCTTGAAGCCCATGGCTTCAAAGAAGTCCATGTCCACGATCGTGGCACCGGTAGCGACAATGGCATCCACCATGTTGTGCTTCACCAGGTCGGTGTACAGGTCCATGCAGCCGCCGGCAGAGGTGGAGCCGGCAATCGTCAGGATGATGGAGCATTTCTCATCGGCCAGCATGTCGTTGTACATCTCGGCCGCATTGGCCAGATCACGCGAGGTGAATGACATCTTGCGCATGGCATCGATAATCGGGCGCGCATCGAAACTGGTGATGTCTATGTGCTCAACGGTTTTGGACAGCAGCTCGGCGCGATACTGCTCGGTTTTGTCGGCTTTAGCTTGCGTCATGTTGGGTTTCCTTGATCATTGCCTTGACCGTAGCGCCAACCGGTGCTTTTCGCAAACGGGGCAGGCGGGCATGGTGTTTTTTTCCGGTTTTTAGCGGTGCAGGAACCTGTTCCAGGTCGCCCTGGTAAAGTGACAGTGAAGGCACGTTGTCGACGATGACCTGCGTGTACTCGCTGAAATGGTTGAAGTCGGTACGCATGCTGATGCTGTAGGCACCCATGTTGTCGACTTCTATGTAGTCGCCTTCATCGATATCACCGGGTAGGGTGAACGGACCAGCCATGGCGTCAATGCTGTCGCAGGTCGGGCCGAAGAAACGGAACTGTTCCTCTTCCGCGAACTCATCAAAGGCACTGACCTTGCGCACCGGGAAGACCATGGCCGGCTGGCCAGCATCGAACAGACCGCCATAGGTGCCGTCGTTCAGGTACAGGGCATCGTCCTTGCGCAGTTCCACTTTCACCACCAGTGAAGCCCCCTCAGCGACCAGGGCGCGGCCGGGTTCACACCACAGCTCACAGGTCTCCAGCACCATGGACTCCTCGAAGCTCTCAACGATGACCTCGATATAGTCTTTCAGAGGTGGCGGTACCAGGCCCGGGTAGACGGACGGAAAGCCGCCGCCCACATCCATGATGTCGATGATGACACCGGACTTGATGATGAGCGCGCTGGCTTCCTGCATGGCAATGCGGAAGGCTTCGGGCTTCATCAGCTGGGAACCGGCATGGAAACAGATACCGAGCTTGTCGGCATGCTGCCTGGCACGGAACAGCAGCTGCGCCGCTTCCTGGCCAGAGGTGCCGAATTTGCCCGCCAGCGAATGATTGCTGTGCCGGTTCGACACGCTGATGCGTACGAACAGGTTCAGGTCCTCGGCGCCAGCCGTTTCCGTCAGGATCTTGTCCAGTTCAGCCTGGCTGTCCAGGGAAAAGTCACGGATGCCGTATTCGAAGTAGGCCCGGCGTATCGCTTCACGGCTTTTGACCGGGTGCATGAAGGACATGCGTGCCCCGGGGGCTGTGCGATGGACGAGTTCGATCTCACCCAGGGAGGCGACATCAAAATGCTCAAGACCGGCTTCATAAACCGTCCGGACAAATTCCGGATTGGTTTTTACGGCAAATAGAACACGGCCAGGAAAATTATCCTGGAACCAACGAGTGGCAATGGTTACAGCAGACGGGCGGAGACAGTAAACGGGTTGTTCCGGCCGCATTGCTTTGACCATTGCGTAAACAGAATTGTACTTATGCATCGCATAAATCACCCTATACGCAACCAAACAAGGCGCCAGAGCAGTCCGCTATCTTCGGTGTTAGAAACACGCGTTTAAAAACACGGGTTAGAAACAAGGAAAGCACAGGTGCTGAATTCCTGGCGAGCGCGCATTTTAGAATTTTTTCTGGGTGTGTAAAGATTTTTTTGCGGATTTTGTGAAATGAAATTATTTACCTTTTTTTTCAATAGGTTAGACCGATTCTCAGCGATGAAATTTCAGCGGATTGCAGGCATATCGAACACGGAATTTCTCCCGTCACGCCCCGTATAATGACTCGAAAAAGTGCAGGCCAGGGCTATAATGCCAGTCAATCTATATAACGATACTCTATCAGCAAGCCCGTGCAGGGGTTACAGCAGGCCATGAGCACGAAACGACCGACCATCAAGCAGCTCGAGTATTTTGTCACCATTGCGCGTTCCTCGAACTTTCGCAAAGCGGCTGCCAAGCTGGGTATCAGCCAGCCCACCCTCACCAACCAGGTCGTGGCCATGGAGGAGACGCTTGGCGTGCAATTGTTCGAACGTTCCCGGGCCGGCACCCTGTTGTCACCAGAGGGGCGGGAATTGCTGCCGGTCGCCAGGGATATCCTGGACCGTTACCAGTACATGATGGAAACCGCCCTCAGCAGCAACCGCGATATGGGTGGTACCTTCAGACTGGGCGTCTCGCCGACCATTGGGCCACACCTGTTGCCTCACCTGTTACCAGAGCTGCACCAGCGCTACCCAAAACTGAAGCTGCACCTGCGTGAAGGCGACCCCCGCGATCTTGAAGTTGGTCTCAGCAAGGGCACATTCGATCTCATCATGACCGTCCTGCCCATGGAGTCCACCGATAACCGGATACGGCCGCTTTTTACCGAGCCTATCAAAATCGTGGTGTCGGAAAACCACCCACTGGCGAGCAAGGAAACCATCAGCGGCAAGGATCTGCAGGGCCAGTCCGTGCTCACCATCGATGACCACTATCACCTGCACCGCCAGATTGCCGGGTTGTGCGAACGCTTTGGTGCGAGCCTGAAACGGGAATACGAAGGCAACAGCCTTGATACCCTGTGCCAGATGGTAATGATGAACCTGGGAGTGGCCTTCCTGCCGGAACTGTTCGTGCAGAGTGAGTTGAGCAAGGGCGCCGCCATCCATGTGCTGTCACTCGACGAGGAACCCGTCGTGCGCAACCATGTCGCCGCATGGCGTATCAATTCGTCATCCCGTCATCTGTTCCAGAAACTCTCCTTTGACCTTAAAGCCATCGCCATGGAAAAGTTTGCCGGCATCCTGACGGAAGTGGTGACAGAGGAGAATATGTAGTTGGCGGAAGCAGCCTCTTTATTTTGGCAGGAGAAAAGAGGGCTGCATCAGCCCAAGAGTAAGCCCTGTAGATATTGATTCAGATCCAGTAGTGAAACATCCCCTCAAGCAGTAATTAAAATCGTCAGACTGGCCTGGAGTATGGCTTGCAATCTCAAGCCAGTTGCGGCGTCTGCAGATGCCAGGTGGTGGCCTGCTGGAAAGCATGGGCAAGGCTGAACAGTATATCTTCACGCAGGTGGGCGCTGGAAATCTGTAAGCCAATGGGCAGGCCATCGTCACTGAACCCAATCGGGACTGAGATGGTGGGAATGCCATACAGGTTGAAAGGAGCCGTGTTGCGGGTCGATGGCTCTGCCCCGGAGGCTTCGGCGGGATTGATGGCACTGTCGATACGCTCGGGCAACCCGGGCGCAGTGGGGGTGATCAGTACGTCCACGCTGTTGAACACCTCGGCGACCTGATGTCTTGCACGCACCATATCCTGTTGTGCCCGGATATAGTCGGCGGCACTGACGGCACCGGCTGCCAGCAGCCGTTCCAGGGTAACGGGATCGTACGCGCCGTGATTGCCAGGATTGGCCAGATACTCCTCATGCCAGGCATAGCTCTCTGCCAGCAGTGGCGAGAAATCAGGCACAGTGGGGAGGGTAACTTCCTGTGAACCCGTTGTGATGCCATTGAGTACCACCAGTGCCTCATTCACAGCGGCCTCCGTCGCCGGGTGCAGGCGGGCAAAGTAATCGCCTGTGGGCAGGCCGATGCGCAGGGGGTTAACCGGCCGCGCCAGGGCATCCAGGTAATCAGTATCGCCGGACTGGATGCTGACCGGGTCGAGTGGATCGAAGCCGGCCATGGCCTGTAGCATGACGGCGGCATCCGCAGCACTGCCGCATAGCGGGCCGACATGGTCGAGCGATTCAGCCACGGGAATTATGTGGCGAATGGATGCCAGGCCATGGGTGGCCTTGAGGCCGGTCACACCGCAATAGGCTGCAGGCAAACGAATGGACGCCAGGGTATCGGTGCCCAAAGCCGCGCAGCACATGCGTGCCGCCATGGCCGCAGCAGAGCCACCGGAAGACCCGCCGGGAATATGGTCCAGGTGCCAGGGATTGTGAACAGGTCCGAAATGCGTAATAGCCGACGTGCCGCCCCAGGCGAATTCATGCATGTTGAGCTTGCCCAGCAGAATCGCACCGGCTGCGCGCAACCGCGTATAGATGGGCGCATCAGTATCAGGAATCCGGTCCTTGAGCAGGGTGCTGGATGCCGTAGTGAGAATGCCGGACGTATCAATATTGTCTTTCAGGCCAATGGGGATGCCGTGGAGCGGACCACGCCAGATCCCGCGCATGAGTTCCTGCTCCAGGATCTGTGCCTGGGCCATGGCAACGTCTGCTGTCACGGTGTTGTAGGCATTGACCAGGGGCTGCAGCTGGGCAATGCGATCAAGATAGGCCCGGGTGATTTCGACCGGGGAAACTTCGCGTCGCCGGATCAGGGCCGAGGCCTCCACCAGTGACAGCGCGGTAAGATCGCCGGCCTGCGCCTGCAGTGAGGGCATGCCCAGGGCGGACAGGGAGGCAATGCTGGCAGATAGAAATGTGCGGCGACTGGTCATTATGGGTCTCCATGCAAGGTGCAGGTACACACTGCAGTTTCACATCATAGTAAAGTAGAACCCGGACATGTGTATAGCCGGATGCGGACAGCTGACGTCAGAACTCCTTGATCTTGTGGTCGCGAAGATTGCCGAGTGCGTCAAAACAGGCGTACTTGTAGAGATCGTGCAGAGACGGGTAGTTGTACACCGTGGCGACAATCTCGTTGGTGGTCTTTTCATTTTCCACGATGGCCATGCCGAAATGAATCATTTCACTGGCCAGGCGCCCCATGATGTGTGCCCGCAAATCACGCCGTCTGCACGTGAGACTGTGATTTTCACGACACCTGATTTGGCACCCATGATGCGGCCGTTCTGCGTGGGAATGGTGAGGTAGACCCGGTTGAGTGCTAGTGCTGCCACCGTTGCCCATAGACGTTCCGGTGTTTGTTGCCAGAGTTGTGGCTGCCACAGCCAGCCCAACCGGTGACTGACCGGTTGCACTGCTGACGCGCGAACTTACTCTGCTACTGCGGCTGTGGTGGCAGGCGCGGGCGCTTCTAGTTCGGGTACGATCATTTCACTGACAATAGCCCCGGTCTCGTCAAACTGGCCCTGCAAAATTACACTGGCGCCAGCCGGGGGGTGTTCATTACCCGTGCCCACAGGACAGACTCCTGGGCAACAGGCAGGGTCAGCGCGTCACAGTCGTTGCCGGGACCACTGCAGATGACCAGGTAGGCACGCGCATTATTGATCAAGGGCGAAGCCAGAGTGCGGCCGCTGTCAGCCGGTTCAGCACAAAGTGCTCTGTGGGCGCTCTGGGAAAACGCCGGGGTGGATAACATCCCGGTCAGGCATCAGCATAGGAAGAGCAGGTGCTTGGAAAAAGACATGAGGTCATCTTCCTTGAAGTTATGGTGTCCGGCAAGTGAGTTTCTTGCCAACAGTCATTGCCATGGCCGCAGGACGCCCGCTGGATGCGAAAGAAATTCAGTTGCGCAGTTCGTCCGCGTTACCGGAAAACAGGCGGCGGCCATCCTCCAGGACGATGCCGCGAATATTCGCCGTCGGAGAGCCGTTACGGGCCTGAAAACCTTCCACCACGATGGTGGTACCGGCCGGCAGGTCTTCGCGTTTCCAGCCTCGGCGAATGAGGTTGTTGGCAGCGCTGGTTTCCAGCGCCCAGTTCGTGACGGTGCCGTCCTCGTTCTCCACGTCGATATAGACCCAGCCGTGCGGGTTGGACCATTGCATGCGGGTAACCTTGCCGGTCAGTGAGACGGGTTTCTCGATATCAAATTCGGCATTGAAGGAATGATGGGCAAGTCCGGTGACGGGAGGCATGAGGCAGGAGACAAGAAGTACTTTCAGGATTAATCGCAGTTTCATGGTACAGGTTTCCTTTGTGTTCAGTTGCCCTGTGAAGCCCGGTGTTCATCGCGCACGTCTTTCAGGTGCTGCAGGTCGTTATTATCTTCAAGACAGGCCACCTCCAGCAATTCCCCGTCCTGGCGTGGCATGGGCATTTCGAGGGTCCAGGGACGACTGTAGGGAATCGGGTCGGACACCGTGGCACGGTAAATGAGGCCGGCTTCCGAGGGTGTGTAGGATTCGACCACCGTCTGGGCATGGCTGGTGACATCGCCAAGTTCATTGAGCCAGGCCTTGCCGTTGTAGTTGGCTGATTCCACGACCAGGGTGTCGCCTTCCCAGTGCCCGAGGGCATCGCCCATCCAGAGGCGGATATTGTTCGGCAGGTGTTCGGTACGATTCAGGTCAATGACGCGGTAGGACATACGTTCATGCAGCACCAGTACGTAACCGGGCGGCTGCATGATGAAAAACGGAGAGGGCACATAATGGGAGCGGGGAATGCCGCCAACAAAGCAGTGTGCGGTCGGGTCGTCATAGCCGCGCCAGGGTTCGCGGCGCTCCAGCATTTCTGCCCGCGCCCAGTCCTGGTAAGGCAGGATGCCGGTTGCCGGATCGATGACGACACCGTTGGCCGGGGGAAACAGGGGCAGGTTTTCACGTTTTTCCAGGCCGTAGTTGGCAATGGCGCCCTGGGTATACAGGCCAGTGAGATCCGGTGTGCCATCATCCCGTCGCGCGACATTGGCAGGTGCTGCCGGAAGGGGCAGGTCTGCTGAAGCATCGGCGTCAAATGGCACATTTTCGTCAGGAATCGGTGCCGGGTACCACTGGGTGAGTGCCCGCTCGAAATCCCCGCTGGCTTCCTCGACTTCGGCCTGGCACTGGTATTCCAGCAGGCGCACCATGTCCTGCTGGCGCACCAACGGATAGCTGATGGTCCAGGGGCGGGTATAAACCTCGGGGTCCTCAATGGTGGCTTCGTATCGGATGGTGTCCTCATCCGTCATCGTGTAGCGCTCGGTGATGACGGCCGTGCGACTGAGGAAATTGCCCGAGGCATCCATCCAGGTGCGATCATTCAGGTCGCGTACTTCCACCACGAAAGTGCCGCCTTCCCAGTGGCCGCGGGAATCGCCCATGAAATGTTCAAACCCCGGGTAGGTCGGTTCCTGGCCGGCGCTGTACACCAGGCGGAAGACCTGGGTCCATTCAAAGACGATGGCGACATGGGCTTCGGTCTGGAAAATCTGGAACGGCCAGGGCATGGCCATGATGCGGGGCACGCCGGGCAGGTGACACTGGTTCAGCGGGTCGAGCTCGGCGCGATTGGCAAAATTGGCCTGCTGTTTTTCCCGGGCCCAGGCCTGGTAGGGGATGGTGCCGCCTTCGACCACGCTCAGGCCGGCCGGGATGTCATGACGGGCCACATGGCCCTCCAGGTTCCAGGCGGCACGGCTCTGCGCCTGCCAGATACCCTGCAGGAATGGTACCCCGGCATCCGTGCGCGGGATGTCCTGGGCCAGTGATGGCAGCGACAGGCAGGTACAGGCCACCAACAACAGGTTTCTGGCCGGAATGAGAAATGGCAGTTTTTTGATGCTGGTCATCATGTTGAATTGCGCCCCCTTGAATGGCTTTGAGAATAATCGGGGCACGGGTGCGATGTCCAATACCCCTGTGCAAAAACCATGAAAATTGCCGGTTTCAGCTCGATGATGAAGTGTGGGAGTATTGTTGGCATGATACCCGGGAGGTTCCATGAAACAGCTTTTTACTGCCCTGCTACTGCTTATGCCTGTTACTGCCTTTACCCAGACCGAATTTTCCCTGCCTGATGGTGACACGCTGCAGGCTTATTTCGACCTGCCCAGGGACGGCGGATCTGGAGGGTGGCCGCTGGTGGTGCTGCTGGGGGGCGGTCCAGGGGATGCCCGGGTCGCCAGCAGTACCTTTCGCAATCACGGCGATGCCTTCATCGATCGTGGCTGGGCGGTGACGGCGCCGGTGTCCCCGAACGGACAATCCTTCTGGGGCAGCAATGCCGAAAAAGTACGCGGCTTGATCAGTGTGCTGAAAGCGCGTCCGGATATTGCCGATGGCCCGGTACTGCTGATGGGTGTTTCCAACGGCGGTATTTCCTCACTGGAAATTGCTTCGCGGCATCCGCAAGAATATCTTGGGGTGATTGCCGTGCCGGCACTGGCCAACAACCCGACGGCGTTGGCTGCCCTGAATGGCTTTCCCGTGTTCCTGCGCATCGGCAGTGAAGACCGGTTGGGGTGGGGCAGTCGCTTCGACAGCACCGTCAGTGTGCTGGAGGAGGCAGGGGTCGATCTCGATGCGCAGTTGCTGCAGGGCACTGGCCATACTTTTCCGCTGGATTGGCAGCAGGTCGGGCCGTGGCTGGAGCAGGTAACCAGCCGTTAGAAAAACACGCGCTGGCCTTCATAGGGAATATCTGTCGCCAGTTTGTGCTCCTGCCAGAGTTTCACTGACAGGGCGTCCAGGGCAGACAACTCGCCATGTACCAGCATGACCCGTGGCTTGCCGCCAATGGCCCGTACCCAGTCGATGAGCTCGCCCTGGTCGGCGTGGGCGGAAAAACCGTTCAGGATTTCGATGCCTGCCTTGACCACAATGTCCTAGCCAAACAGGCGTACCCGTTTCGCCCCGTCAAGCAGGATACGGCCCAGTGTGCCGCCCGCCTGGAAACCCAAAAACACCACACGGTGGCGCTTGTTCCAGATCCGCTGTTTCAGGTGATGGCGAATACGACCGCCCGTGCACATGCCGTTACCGGCAATGATGATGGCGCCGTTCTTGATGTTGTTCAGCGCCATCGATTCTTCGGGCGTGTTGGTGTAGCGCAGCGACGGCAGAAAGTTTTTCAGTGACCCCTGGTGCAGGGCGCGAATGCGATCGGCATCCTCACGATCGAGCAGGTTCAGGCAGTTATCGTAGATGTCGGTAACGGCAATGGCCATGGGGTTGTCCAGGTAGACCTGCCAGGGGTCGAGTTTGCCATCGTGATGCATCAGGCCTAGGTGGTACAGGATTTCCTGGGTGCGGCCCACCGCAAAGGAGGGCATCAGGATGTTGCCTTTGCCCTGCCAGGTGTCACGCAGGATTTGCTCCAGCTGGTCGATCGTATTTTGCAGGTTGCGATGGCAGCGATTGCCATAGGTGCCTTCCATCAGCACGATGTCGGCATCGGCCACCGTTGCCGGTGTTTTCATCAGAACCGATTCTGTCTTGCCCAGATCGCCGGAAAAAACGAACTTCTTTTCTTTGCCGTCTTCACTGAACACCAGTTCCGTGATGGCCGAGCGGAGAATATGACCGGCATCGAGAAAGCGCAGCGTGGCGGCGCCATCAGGTCCCAACGTGACTTCCTTGCCGTTCGGCACACGCTCACACATCGCCAGGGCCTTGTCGACATGGCGTTGTGTGTAGACCGGCCTGATCAGTTTCTTGCCCTAGCGCTGACGGCGCCGGTTCTTCCATTTCAGGTCCCGCTCGTACAGACCGGCGGCATTCTTGAGCATCACCGGCAGCAGCTTCATGGTGACGGTCATACACAGGATGGTGCCGCGAAAGCCCCGGCTTACCAGCAGGGGAATGAGGCCGCTGTGATCAAGATGGGCATGGGATAACACCAGCGTGTCGATGGTGGCCGGATCAAAGGCAAAGGTCTCATGTTCAATGCGGTCGACCGCATCGCCACCCTGGTGCATGCCACAATCAAACAGGATTTTGCCCAGCGCGGATGCTTCCAGTCAGTAACAGGATCTTGTTACCTTCTGAGCTGCCCTTAGAAAATGCAGTTCGGCCACTGGGTTTCCCCCTCGTGCCAATCATGAATCAGTCCTGCCATTACAAACCGGATCACGTAAGGCGGCAACCGCAATTACCCCCTGATTTGACCTGTGATAAGTGTCACAATGTCAGGCCATGCACGACCATGCCCATCATCACCACGACACTGACCGCATCGGCTGGGCGTTTTGCTTGAACGCCGGCTTCACGATCATCGAATTCATTGGCGGGTTGCTGACCAACTCCACGGCCATCATGGCCGATGCGGTACATGATCTGGGAGACAGCCTGTCCATGGGTTCAGCCTGGCTGCTGGACCGCTTGTCCAGAAAAGATCCGGATGAACAGTTCACTTACGGCTACCGGCGACTGTCCCTGTTTGGCGCCCTGATCAACAGCATCATCCTGGTGCTGGGCTCCACCTGGGTGCTGTACGAAACCATTCCCCGCCTGTTCAATCCAGAAATGCCGGTAGCCGAGGGTATGCTGGGTCTGGCGATACTGGGTATTACCGTGAACGGGTTTGCCGCCTGGAAACTCAGCGGCGGTCATTCCCTGAACGAGAAAGTCCTGAACTGGCACCTGCTGGAAGACGTGCTGGGATGGGCCGCAGTGCTGATCGTGTCCATCGTCCTGATGTTCGTGGAATGGCCGATCCTGGATCCGCTGCTGGCAGTCATTTTCACCACTTTTATCCTGTTCAACATTTACAGGCATCTCAAGGAAACCCTGAGAATCTTCTTCCAGGCTGTGCCGGAGTCGCTGCTGACGGGCAAGATCAACAGGGAACTGATGAAAATCGAGGCCATCGCGAACATACACCATGAACATTGCTGGTCACTCGACGGCGAACATCATGTGTATACCGCGCACCTGTTGCTGCACGAATTACTGGATGCCACACAGCAACGCGCCCTGAAAGTGCTGATTGCGGAGAAGCTGGCCCCGTTCTCCCTGACCCATACCACCATCGAACTAGAGCTTCCTGACGAAAGCTGTCGGGATCAGTAACTGGTATCATGGTCAGCCTATGAAGTCCCTGCCCTTGAAAATCATCCGTACACTGCATGCCTGGGGCGGCCTGACACTGGCACTGCTGCTGATGCTGGCCAGCATCACCGGCACATTGCTGGTGTGGAAAGAGGATTACGTCAAGCTCACCACACCTGCCGCACAGGTGGATTTTGAACCCACCCCGGCTGCTCTGGCACCGATTGCCCAGGCCATTGAAGATCATTTCGACAATAACGACATCCTCAATGTCCAGTTCGCCACCGCCGAGTTTCCGCTGTCGCGGGTCACCCTGATCGACACCAACTATGCCTATGTGGACAGCAACGGCAATGTCGTGGACCAGTGGCACATGAACGATCGTATCGAGGAATGGCTGTATGACCTGCACCACCGGCTGCTGCTGGAAGAACTCGGCCTGACCATCATGGGCGTTTCGGCCATGGCGGCAGTCATCCTGGTCGTGCTGGGTGTCATCACGTTTGTGCCGCTGCGCCGGCATTTCAACAAGGGCATTCTGCCGTCCGGCTTTAACCGTTTTGCGCTCATCAACAGCCATCGCAACCTGGGGATTATCATTACGTTGCCCTTGTTGTTGACCCTGGTGACCGGCATCACCCTGGCGTTTCCGTTCCAGGTGGAAGACATGTTCCTGGAGGAGTTGCGTCGCACCGAGGCCTACAGTGATGCCATGGTGGTCGGTATTGATGAGATTACCGGGGAAGGCACCGGCGACTGGTTGCCGGCTTTTGAGCGCACCCTGGCCGTGTTTCCGGGCGCCACCATTCGCTCCACGAGCGTGCCCGGCGGTTATTCCGCGCATCGGGTTATTGGTGTGCAGTTGCCAGGGCAGTGGAACCGGGTTGGTACCAGCCATGTCTATATCGATTCGGAAATGGGTTACATGGATTTGCGCATTGACTCCGGTGGCTTCCCGGCCATTGAGCAGGTTTACAACACCTTTTACCCGTTGCACACGGGCAAAACCGGCAGCCTGCTGTACAAGCTGCTGCTGACCCTTTTCGGCATCGGCATTGCCGGGTTAAGTTTCATGGGCTGTGCCAGTTTCATCAAAAGCCGTTTGCAGCAGGCCTGAGGGTGTTCGCGGCATAAGCCCCGAAACAAAGCGTGAAACAAAGCTCGAAACAAAGCTCGAAACAAAGGAATGCCTGAAAGTTTGATTTAAAACATGAGCACATCGGCTCACTCGTTTACATTGGTCAGCGCGGGCAAGTAAACTGGCTGTATCGATTTTGGGGGACAAGACCATTAATTCCAGATTTCCGGCTTGTATTGCCACACTGCTGCTGATGTTTACTGCTTCAGCGGCCTACGCTCATGGTGTTGCCGAAGGTGATGCCGAATTTATTCAGCGTATCTCCGGCGTGGCTTTCATGCCGTACGTCTACCTAGGCGCGAAACACATGTTCACGGGCTATGATCACCTGCTGTTCCTGGCCGGTGTCATTTTCTTCCTGTACCGCATGAAGGATGTGGCCCTATATGTCAGCCTGTTTGCCGTGGGCCACAGTGTGACCCTGCTGCTGGGCGTGCTGGGTGGTATTCGCGCCGATGCCTATATTGTCGATGCCATCATTGGGTTGTCAGTGGTATACAAGGCCTTTGAAAACATGGGCGGCTTCCAGCGCCTCGGGATTACCATCAATACCCGCCATGCCGTCTTCCTGTTTGGCCTGGCCCATGGTTTTGGCCTGTCGACCAAGTTGCAGGATTTCACCATTTCCAGCGATGGCCTGGTACCGAACATGCTGGCGTTCAATATCGGCGTTGAGCTCGGCCAGTTGGCCGCCTTGACCATTATGCTGCTGCTGTTCCAGTTCTGGCGCCAGAGTCCCAGTTTTGAGCGCAATGCCTTCACGACCAATTTTCTCATCATGACCGCCGGCTTCATGCTGTTCGGCTACCAGATGACCGGATACTTCATCGCCTGAGCCGGCAGCACCACAGAGAACTTATCACTATGTCCAACAATGAAACCGCTTCCAGCAAATCCCTGGTCAAAGCCACGCTGATAGCCATCGTAGCTGCCGCTGTCATTCTGGTGCTGGTTGTGCTGCCTGCCGAATATGGTATTGATCCCACCGGTTTCGGATCGGCTACCGGCCTGACCGAACTTAATGCAGAACCGACTGTCACTATCGAGATCACCGACACCATTGGTGGCAACGAAGTGATTCGTGAAGTGGAAATACCGGGTTTTGGTGAACCCACGCCATTGCCGAACCCCGCTGTGTTCCAGCAGGAGGACGAGGCGCCGCGTACCGATACCCTAGAAATCGTCATTCCACCGGAAGCGGAAACGGAAGTGAAACTCTATCTGCGTGAAGGCAAGGCGGCGGTCTATTCCTGGTCAGTGGACCAGGGCGATGTCTATGTCGATTTCCATGGCCACGATGCGTCATTCGGGCCGGACTTTTTCGTCCGCTACCGCGAACAGCAGGAAGGGGCCGGTGGCAGTGGTTCGCTGGTGGCGCCGTTCCGTGGCGAGCATGGCTGGTACTGGCTGAACTACAACGAGTATGAAGTCACCATCACGTTGATCGTGACCGGTTATCACGACCGCGTCATTGATTACGGTATCTTCTAATTACGGTGCCGTCGCAGCATCCGCGCTGGCAGGACTTCTGATTTCTGCCAGCATTTCCGCGCTGTCCCATTCATAGGCACCGGCCCAGGTGCGAATCACATCGCCATTTTCATCCAGTAACCACGAGCTTGGGACGGCACCGATGCCGTACTTGGCAAAGTAATCGTTCAGGCGAATGAAGTTGCCGGGGAACTGACGATCAAGCAGGAAGTTGTTGATGGTGTCGCTGTCTTCATCCGAGGCAAACACGAAAAGGTAGTTTTCATCGGCCAGTTCGGCTGCTGCATTGTTGATGGACGGTATTTCCTGGATACAGGGTGCACACCAGGTGGCCCAGAAATTGACGAACACCTTGCGGCCGGCAAACAACTCGACATCGAAGCCGCGTCCGTCCAGGGTCTGGAAGGTCTTGCTGTCCGGGTCATTGTCAGCAGGCAGGTTGTCCAGCAGCGGATCCAGAGTCGGTGTGAAGGGCTGTGCGGAGGCTTCGTCTGTTGCAGCGGTAACAGTCGCTGCTGGTGACTGGTTCGTATCGCCCCCGCAGGCCTGCAACAGCAGGGCGGTGAACAGCACGGGCAGGGCAATGAATAATGAAGAGTGTCTGGTCATGATCGGCTACTTGGTAAATGAGTCCGAATGGTATGTGGGGCATCTGGTGCAGTCAACACGGGCAGGCAAAACGCGGCTTTCGCGGAAAAAATACCGGGCATTATCGGCAGAATTGAAAGATATCGGCCATGGGCAGGTCATTGCAGTAGTCAGAGCACCCGCTTATCATGATTTCTCGATCAGGGCTAAGAGCTTGATGTCGAAATCACGTAGGTCGAAATACCACACACGTACCACACACGTACCAAACACGTACCAAACACGTACCAAACACGTACCACACACGTACCAAACACGTACCAAACACGAATAAGTCGTTTACCGTCAGCCAGCTTGACTGATGTCCATGTGGACACGTAGCTGACAATGTTTTCATTTTGAGACATAAATTCGAGAGAGAGGAAGACCCCATGAAATACAAACTGATTACTACCGCCATCCTGTCCGGCCTGTTCAGCCTGTCTGCCCATGCCGCCCTGGAAACCGGTGCCAAGGCGCCGGTATTTACCACCCAGGCCTCCATGGACGGTGAGGAATTCACCTATTCCCTGCAGCAGTCCCTGAACCTGGTGGGCCCTACCGTGGTGTATTTCTACCCCTCGGCCTATACCCAGGGCTGCAACATCCAGGCTCATACCTTTGCCATCAACATGGACAAGTTCAAGGCCGCAGGTGCCACAGTGGTGGGCGTATCCCTGGACAGCATCGAACGTCTGAATGATTTTTCTGCGGACCCGGAATACTGCGCCGGTGAACTGCCCGTGGCGTCCGATGCCGATGGCAGCATTGCCCGTGCCTATGACCTGAACGTGCGTGAAGGCGCAGCCGGTTTCAAGGACACCCGTGGTGTGGAAATCGGTCATGGCTTTGCCTCACGTGATACCTTCGTCGTGGATGTGGACGGCACCATCGTTGGTACTGTCGGCGGCGTGTCCCCAGAAGAAAATGTCATGACTTCCCTGGAAATCGTGCAGGGCCTGGCAACACGCTGAATCACACGCAACATCCGAAACAAAAAACGGAGCTTCAGGCTCCGTTTTTTTTATGTCTGCAGGAAGGCTTTCCGGCAGGGGTCTTAACCTGTCCCGGGCTTTCTGCTTTACTAGCACCTTTGATTGACCAGGCAGGATCCCCGCATGCCCAAGACCCAGTTATGTGACATAAACGACTACAAGAAGCTTGCCGAGCGCCGTGTGCCGCGTATGTTTTTTCAGTACGCCGATTCCGGTTCATGGACCCAGGGCACCTATCACAGCAACGAAAGGGATTTTGCCGACATCCTGTTCCGCCAGCGTGTGGCGGTGGACATGTCCAACCGTTCCGTGGCCACCACCCTGGTGGGTCAGGAAGTGAGTATGCCGGTTGCCCTGGCGCCGATTGGTATGCTGGGTATGCAGCACGCTGATGGTGAAATCCTGGCAGCCAGGGCGGCGGCAAAGGCCGGCATTCCCTTCACGCTGTCCACTATGAGCATTGCCTCCATCGAGGATGTAGCGGCCAACACCGACAAGCCCTTCTGGTTCCAGCTATATGTCATGCGTGACAAAGCCTTCGCAGAAAGCCTGATTGATCGTGCCAAGGCTGCCGGTTGCAGCGCCCTGGTGCTGACCCTGGACCTGCAGATTCTCGGCCAGCGCCACAATGACCTGCGCAATGGTCTGGCCGCCCCCCCGCAATTCACGCCGGATCATGTCTGGCAAGTGATGACCCGGCCGCGCTGGGCACTGAACATGCTGAAAACGAAGCGGCACACCTTCGGTAACATCGTCGGGCACGCCAAAAATGTCACGGACCTGTCCTCGCTGTCTTCCTGGACCGCAGAACAGTTTGATCCCACGCTGAGCTGGGGTGACGTCGCCTGGATCAAGGAACGCTGGGGCGGGCCGCTGATCCTGAAAGGCATCATGGATGCCGAGGATGCCCGTCATGCCGTCAGCATCGGTGCCGATGCCATCGTGGTCTCGAACCATGGCGGGCGCCAGCTCGACGGTGCACCGTCTTCCATCACCGTGTTACCCGAAATCGTCGATGCTGTGGGTGGCCGGATCGAAATCCACCTCGATGGCGGTGTGCGCAGCGGGCAGGATGTGCTCAAGGCAGTGTGCATGGGAGCACGGGGTGTGTGGATGGGCCGGGCTCTGGTTTATGGCTTGGGTGCCCGGGGTGAGCAGGGTGTGTTGGAAGTGCTGGAAATTGTTCGCAAGGAACTCGATACCACGATGGCGTTGTGCGGTGAACGGCTGATCAGCAACGTCGGTCTGCACAACCTGTACAATAAGCCGTCCTGACGAGGCACCGCTAACGCGTCAGATACCGGGGTGTGCGCAAGGCAGGGAAATACGGGTCATCTCGGCATTCGGCATGGGGGCAGGTTTGCGCTTAGAGGGTGCCCAACAGCCCCAGCACTACGGCATAACGTGCGCCTTTGCCGAGACCCGTCAGCAACACAAAGACGGGAAAGCGCACGCGCATCATACCGGCAATAAAGGTGAGGGCATCCCCGCCGATCGGGGCCCAGGCCATCAGCAGGGACCACACACCATACTTGTTGAACCAGCGCTGGGCATGGCCAAGATGTTTCTCGCGAAACGGAAACCATTTGCGGTCCTGAAAATGCAGCAGATAGCGCCCGAGTACCCAGTTAACGCAGGCCCCCAGGGTGTTGCCGGCGGTGGCCCAGGCCAGCAGCAGCCAGGGGTCGTAACCCTGGGTTTGCAGGGCGGCGAAAAGCACTTCCGAATAGGCCGGCAGGATGGTGGCGGCCAGGAAGGACACGGCAAACAGGGAAATATAGGAAGTCACTTAACCTTGTTCTCCCGGGCAGCATTCACCAATGCCCTGAACAGGCGGCGCTGGCGGCGTTCCAGCGGCAGGTACTCCGTATTCATGCCTATGGCACCCAGATACTCCTTGTAACTGTCTTCGCTGAGCAGCGAGGCATCGATCTCGATACGAAACTGGCCAAGCTGGTCGGTGGGCAAGTGGTAGACAAAGGCGTTTTCCTGCTCTGCCTGGCAATCAAGCAACTGCTCAAGCATGGCAACGCTCTCACGCAGATCGACGCCGACATATTCTAGTTCATAACCGAAACGACGGGGTTTTCCCTCGTGGTTATCGGTATCGGGAGGTATTATGAACCCGCTGTCTGTGCGTTTGTTGTCTGCCATCCTGGCCATTATCAGAACCTGGCAAGACAATCTCAAGGTAAGGGATTGTGCGCCAGGTATTTCGGGGTAAAAAAAAGGCTTGTCTGACGACAAGCCTTTGCGAGATGGTAGCTACGAGTGGACTTGAACCACTGACCCCAGCATTATGAATGCTGTGCTCTAACCGACTGAGCTACGTAGCCTTTGATCTTCTACTGCGGCCGCCTATTGTACCTAATCTGGGCGCGAAAATTTCGATTTTCCTGCTCAACGTATGTCTGTATACGTCTGCGCGAAAATTCAAATTTTCTCGCCCATCTCAGGCACATTAGTCACTCTCGCGACGAGAATCTGGTCTTCAGATTCGACGAGGGGTGGCCTTGAAGGGTGCGCATTTTCGGTTTCTAGCCGGGTAAAGTCAAGATTTAACCGGGTTCCGGTTGTAGGCCGAAAGAGGTCTGTAAGGCCGTCATCCGCCGGTTGTGCAGGTGTTGCCGGATGACGCTTTGCTCTTCCGGCCTACTGGTCAGACATTAAATCGGAAGTGGATAATGTCCCCGTCCTTGACCAGGTAATCCTTGCCTTCCAATCGCCATTTGCCGGCATCCTTGGCGCCCTGTTCGCCGTTGTTGGCGACAAAATCCTCGTAACCGACCACTTCGGCGCGGATGAAACCTTTTTCGAAATCGGTGTGGATCACGGCGGCGGCCTTGGGGGCGGTGGCGCCTTTCTTGACGGTCCAGGCGCGTACCTCCTTAGGACCGGCCGTGAAATAGGTTTGCAGGCCAAGCAGGGTGTAGCCGGCGCGGATGACGCGGTCCAGGCCCGGTTCCTCCATGCCCATTTCCTGTAGGAATTCGAGCTTTTCATCGGCTTCCAGTTCGGCAATTTCGGATTCCAGCTTGTTGCAGACCACCACCACTTCGGCTCGTTCCTCGGCGGCAATTTCCCGCACGACGTCCAGGTGGGAATTGTTCTCGAAACCGCTTTCGTCGACGTTGGCGATATACATGGTCGGTTTCACAGTCAGCAGGTGGAGGCTGTAGATGTCGGCCAGCTCATTGGCGTCCAGCCCCAGGCTGCGGACCGGGCTGCCGGTGTCCAGGTGCTGGCGGATGCGGTCGAGCAGGGCGGTCTGTTTCTGGGCATCCTTGTCTCCGCTCTTGGCGACGCGGCTGACCTTGTCCCAGGCTTTCTGCACGCTTTCCAGGTCGGCCAGGGCGAGTTCGGTGTTGATGGTCTCGATATCGCCGCGTGGGTTGATCTTGTTGGCGACATGCACCACGTTCTCGTCCTCGAAACAGCGCACGACATGGGCAATGGCATCGGTCTCGCGAATATTGTGCAGGAACTGGTTGCCTAGGCCCTCGCCCTTGGAGGCTCCGGCGACCAGGCCGGCAATGTCGACGAACTCCATGGTGGTCGGAATGGTGTTCTGGGGTTTGACGATTTCCGCCAGCTTGTCCAGGCGCGGGTCAGGAATCGGCACGATGCCGGAGTTGGGCTCGATGGTGCAGAACGGAAAGTTTTCCGCCGCGATTCCGGCTTCGGTCAGGGCATTGAAGAGGGTGGATTTGCCCACGTTGGGCAGGCCCACGATGCCGCATTTAATTCCCATTATCCGTTTCCTTTTTGTCGGTCTGTTCTTCTGGTTTAGGTTTAGGTTCTGGTTCGGGTTTGGTGTGCAACTTGCCCATGGCCATCTGGAACTTGCCAGCCAGCAACAGGGGCAGGACTTCCGCTGCTTCACGCATATTGTCTTCCAGTGCCATGGCTTCAGCCTTGGGAGGCACTCCCAGCACGTAGTCGACACCATCGCCGCGCGGACGGCCAATCCCGAGGCGTAGCCGGTGAAAATCACGGGTGCCCAGGGCCTTCTCGATATCACGGATACCGTTGTGGCCGCCGTGGCCGCCACCGGTTTTCAGTTTTACCGTACCGACCGGCAGGTCGAGTTCGTCGTAGGCAATGAGGATTTCTTCCGGGGCAATGTCAAAATAGCGCGCCATGGCAGACACGGCTTGGCCGCTGTTGTTCATGTAGGTGGTGGGAAACAGCAGGCGTACATCCTTGCCACCGATAGTGATACGGCCAGCGTGGCCATAGAACTTGCTCTCGGGGCGCAACTCGCCGTGGTAGTCGTGGCACAGGCTCTCGAGAAAGAGGGCGCCGGCATTGTGGCGGGTAAACCGGTATTGTTGGCCTGGATTGCCCAGGCCAACAATCAGCTTGATGCCATCACTCATGGTGAAGTGGTGGCTTAGTCTTCGGAGTCGCTGTCTTTAGGGTCAGCTTTGTCCTTGGTCGGGACATCGCCAGCATCCACTTCAGCGTCGTCGCTTTCCACGATCTGTTCACGGATTTCCTGGACAGTCGCGATGGCGTGGTCGTTTTCCTCACCGTGAGACAGCTCGACACTGGTGACACCAGCCGGCAGTTTCAGGTCGGAGATGTGAACGATGTCGCCCACATGGATATCGGCCATGTCGATTTCGATGTATTCCGGCAGGTCTTTCGGTAGACAGCTGATTTCCAGTTCGTGCATGGACTGGATAATCTGGCCTCTCTCCTGTTTCACGCCGACACACTTGTCTTCGTTGATCAGGTGCAGCGGCACATTTACCTGCAGGGCGACATCAGCGCGTACGCGCAGAAAGTCGGCGTGCATGATGACCGGCTTGGCCGGGTGACGCTGCAGGTCCTTGAGAACGACGCTTTCCTGGGTGCCATCCACTTTCAGCTCGATAATCGAGGAGAAAAAGGCTTCATGCTCGGTGGCATGCAACAGGTCGTCGTGACGCAGCGTGATGGAGGCAGGGTTCTGGCCGCCACCGTAAATGATGGCCGGAATGGCTCCGCTGGTACGACGCAGGCGGCGGCTCGCACCTTTCCCCACGTCTGCCCTGGACTTCGCTTCCAGGATAAATTCGTGTTTATCTGACATTGGTTTGTTTCCTTGCAGCTATTGCGCAACAGCGCGGATAAAGCCGCTTCAAAATGGGCTCAAGGCCCGGTTTTTAAATGTCTCTCCGGGATTTGCGACCAATCCCGGAAAGGGTTATTTGTCAGTGCCCGCCTGCCAACACTTACGTGTTGTCAAACATGGCGCTGACAGATTCTTCATTGCTGACCCGGCGGATGGACTCACCCAGGAACTTGCCCATGGTGAGCTGGCGGATCTTCTTGCACTGCTTGGCTTCCGGCGACAGCGGGATGGTGTCGGTAACCACCAGCGAGTCGAGGGAAGAGTTGTTAATGTTGTCCAGAGCGTTGCCAGACAGCACCGGATGCGTACAGTAGGCGACGACTTTCAGTGCGCCTTCTTCTTTCAGCGCATCAGCGGCCTTGCACAGGGTGCCGGCGGTATCAACCATGTCGTCGACAATCAGACAGGTGCGGTCCTTCACTTCACCGATCAGGTGCATGACCTGGGATTCGTTGGCCTTCGGGCGACGCTTGTCGATGATAGCGAGGTCGATATCCAGCTGTTTGGCAAAGGCTCGGGCCCTGACTACACCCCCGATATCCGGAGATACAACCATCAGGTTTTTGTAATTCTGGCGTATGACTTCGTCGAACAGCACCGGTGAGGCATAGACGTTGTCCACCGGAATCTGGAAGAAACCCTGGATCTGTTCGGCGTGCAGGTCGACGGTGAGGAGGCGGTTCACCCCAACGGTGCTGATCATGTCGGCAACGACCTTGGCGCTGATAGGTACACGGGCAGAACGGACGCGACGGTCCTGGCGGGCATAGCCGAAGTAAGGTATCACTGCCGTGATGCGGTTGGCCGAGGAACGATGCAGGGCATCGGCCATGAGCAGCAGTTCCATGAGATTGCTGTTGGTGGGTGCACAGGTGGGCTGGATGATGAAAACGTCCTGGCCACGCACGTTTTCATTGAGTTCGACGTTGATTTCGCCATCACTGAATTTTTCGACTTCGGCACGACCCAGTGGTACACCGAGCCATTTAGCGACTTTTTCCGCCAGTTCACGGTTGGCGTTGCCGCTGAATACCATCAAGTTGTTGGCCATAGCACTAGTCCTGCATTGCGTCGGTGTCAGTCTGTGGATGTTAGCGTTTCGTCGAATCAGTTGTGCATTTGGCTGGGGTGGGAGGATTCGAACCTCCGCATGCAAGGATCAAAACCTTGTGCCTTACCGCTTGGCGACACCCCAAGAAGTCTTTGTCTATAAAGCTGTTACTGCAATTGTCTGTAAAGCGGGGAAAGATTGACGCCCCGGGCTACAAACGCTGAACAACCGGCTGGTGCCTGTGCGGGCATCAGGGCCAACACACGCCTGGCTTCAGCTTCCGTTTCAAAGGCGGCAAACACACTGGCGCCAGTGCCGGTCATGCGTGCTTCGACATATCCCGATAGCCAGTCCAGTGCCTTTTTGACTGGTGAATAAAGGCTCCTGACCAGCGATTCGCAGTCATTTTTGCTGCCCGGAAACGGAAAGGCGGCTATTTTGAGGGGGTGAGTGTCCCTTGTCAATTGTGGATGGGTAAAAATCTCCCGGGTGGAGACGTGACAATCGGGGGTGAGTACGAGGTACCAACGTTCAGGTAAATCAACAGGTTGCAGTGTTTCGCCAAGGTCTTCGGCCCAGGCCGAAAAGCCATGAATGAAGACCGGCACGTCGGCCCCCAGACCCAGGCCGATGGCCGCCAGTGATTCGGTGTCCAGGCCGCAGCCCCACAGCTCGTTCAGGGCCACCAGGGTGGTGGCGGCATTCGAGCTGCCCCCGCCGACACCACCGCCGGCGGGCAGGCGCTTGTCCAGGAACATGCGGGTGCCTTTTTGGCAGCCGGTGGCCGCAGTCAGGGCCCGGGCAGCCTGCACCACGAGATTGTCCGGGCCGGCTAATGCCGGTTGGCTGCAGTCAAACTGAAGGTCCTGGCCATCGGTGAGGGTGAAGCTGAGTGTGTCGCCGTAATCCAGCAACTGGAAAACGGTTTGCAGGCGGTGATAGCCGTCTTCGCGGCGGCCAAGAATATGCAGGAACAGGTTCAATTTGGCCGGGGCCGGCAGCGAAAGGGTTGTCATGGCTGTGTGGCGACCGGCAGGTCCCAGTCGGCGATGAGAAATGTCAGGCGGTAAGGCAATTGCTCCAGGCGCAGGCGTCCCGGCAGGTAATAACCCTGCACATTCCGGTAACGGTCATACTGCAGCTCCCACACCCGGCCACCGCCATCAGCCTGGCTCAGGGTGGCGACCAGGCCATCGGCGTCATAGGTGAATTGCGGGCGAGAACCCGGTGCTGCCAGGCCGCGAATCCAGTAGAGCAGTTCATTCGCGGGAAAGGCATAACCCAGGATTTCGCTGCCTAGCGCGGCAAGGCTGCCCGCCATGACAGGATCCTCGCCGGCCTTTTCCACCAGCACGCGCTGCTGGTTGCCGGACAGGCGCACGGCGCCGAGGCCAAGCGTACCGCTGAGATTGATTTCAAAAGCCGCGTTGTCCTGTTGCCAGTTGATATTGATGGTGTTGGAGTTGTTGCCGCTTCTGATATTCAGGCGGCCGCGCAGGGACCAGGTGTCCAGGGTCCGCAGTTTTTGCTGGTAATCGCTGTCTTCAAAGGTCGGTGCAGGTGACAGCGCGGTACAGGAGGACAAAAGGAACAGCAGGCCCAGTACCGCGGCTCGGGTCATGGCAGGAGTTGCCAAATGACTAGCTGGACGACTCAGAGGTGAGCCGTTCCATGGTGCTGCGAATATGGTCGCTGTCCGGCTGGCTTTCAAGTGCCTTGCGCCAGACACTGCGGGCCTCGGACTTCTCACCCATCACCCAGAGGACTTCGCCGAGATGGGCGGCGACTTCATGGTCCGGGAACAGTTCATAGGCGCGATCAAGGTTGGCGCGCGCCTCTTCGTAACGACCCAGCCGGTACTGCACCCAGCCCAGGCTGTCGATGATGGCCGGATCATTCGGTGCCAGTTCAACGGCGCGCATGATGAGCTTATAGGCTTCATCATAGCGATCAGTGCGATCGGCCAGGGTATACCCGAGGCTGTTGTAGGCGACCGGGTTGTTCGGGTTAAGCTGGATGATCTTGCGCAGATCTTCTTCCATCAGCGCGAGGTCTTTGATTTCCTGGCTGTAGACGGAGCGCAGGAACAACAGCTGGATATTGCTGGGGAAGGCACCCACGGCATTGTTCAGCACCATGCCGGCTTCGTTCATGAAGCCTTCATCCATCAGGACATTGGCTTCCATCGACAGTAACGCGATGTTGTAGTCGGGGTTGCGGAAACGGATGTTCTGCAGGCGAGACCTGACTTCATCGTAACGGCCGGCACGGACCATGAGTTCGGTCAGGCTGCGCTGGGCCTGCAGGAAGTTGCCGCCCGCATTGACGTTGAAGAAATGCGGGATGGCCTCTTCAGGATTGTTGTCCTGCATGTAAATGTAGCCCAGGTAGTAATGCGCATCATCCAGACGCTGGCCGTTGTCGACCACGCGCTGGAAGTAGATACGGGCATCGTTGAGCATCTTGATTTCCATGCTGATCAGCGCCAGGGAGTAGAGCATGTCGAAGTCTTCGGGATTTTGTTCCACGATGATCTTGAACTGGTCGCGGGCTTCCCGGTAACGCTCTTCATCCACCAACTTGCGGGCATACTGGAAACGCAGCTGCTTGTTGTCATCATTGCTGCGCAGTGCCTGTTCCAGACGCAGCCGGGCCTTGTCGGCCTCACCCATCCGTTCCAGCAGTTCGACCTCGAGGATCACCACTTCGGGCGGATCATTCATTTCCTCTGCTAGCACAGTGACCAGTGCATAGGATTTTTCGGTCTGGTCGTTCTGCTGGTACAGGTGCGCCAGTGCCAGGCGCAGGGACTGGTTGTCCGGGTAACGTGTTTTCATGTCCTCAAAATCAGCGATCAGCGCATCGATGATGAGGGCAATGTTGTTGTCCAGAGCTGTCCGGTTGGTGATGAGGCGGAAATCAATGGTGGCACCGAGCGCCACCAGGCGATCCATGTGCTTCAGCGCTTCGCGGTAACGGCCCAGGGTAACCATCTGGAAGGCGAGGGTGCGCAGGGCTTCGTGGGAGTTCGGCTCCTTGGCCAGCCACATGTTGCCCATCTCCAGAGAGGCAGGCACATCACGCAGGAAGGAGGCGATGCGTGAGGCGCGGCGAATGATGTTGATGTCATTGGTTTCACGGGCCAGGGCCACATAGTCTTCCAAGGCCTTCTGGTTCATGCCGCGCTGACCGGCCATTTCGGCCAGTATTACGCGCGTCAGTATTTCCTCGGAAAAGGAGCCGTACTTGATTTCTTCGGGCGGGGGCAACGGCTGGGGTATCACATCGACCTGGGCGGTGGCTGTGCTGCCGGCTGCAGTGGATTCGGAGCCGCGGCTTTCACTCTCCTCGGTGCTTTCATCGACAGTGGCACAGGCGGCCAGCAGGCTTGAAAACAGCAGGGCCAGGAGTGCGGAGGCGTGGCGTCGGAGGCGGGTATGGCCCGATGTCCTGACGGAAGAGAAGGGATTGATCATATGGGCTTTAGTATAGCGACAACGTTGCTGGTATCTCAATGAGATGGGGGTGACCCGGGTAATCTCAATGAAAGTCGGAATCGTATTGCATCAGACCGCTACCGGCGGTATTTCGTTCCCCGCCTTTCGCCGGGCTGGTAAATCTGGAAAAAAGCCGGGAAACAGCGGCTGGCCGATAATAGGCACGAGAGTGACTATTGAGTAAAATAGCCGGCTGATCAAGGGAAAGTCCGAATTGCTGCTTCTACTACTGCTACAGCCGAGCTTTCAAACCGGCAGCCTCACCATTGCGAGGGGCTGCATACTCAGACCACATATTCTGACCACAGATAAGAACGACCGGTAACCGGCAGCACTCACATGAGCACTTTTGTCCTGGGCATCAACCACAACACCGCCAGCGTCGATGTACGCGAACGGGTGGCCTTTGCCCCGGAAAAAATGCATGACGCGCTGCAGCAGGCCTGTGCCGATGTCGGGCTGGATGAAATCATCATCGTGTCCACCTGTAACCGCACCGAGCTGTATTGTGAGCCGGGTGAAGGCAAGGCATCGGGACAGCCGACGGACGAGGTCAGGAGCAAGCTGCAGCAGTGGCTGGCGGGCTATCACGAGCTGAAAGCGGCACAACTGGCAGACTGCCTGTACTGCCATGAAGAGACTGATGCCGTCCGACATGCCATGAAAGTGGCCAGTGGCCTGGACTCCATGGTGCTGGGTGAACCGCAGATCCTGGGGCAGCTGAAGTCAGCCTATGCCGTGGCCCGCGAAGCCGGTACCGTCGGCAACAACCTCAGCCGCCTGTTTGAGGAAACCTTCGCGGTGGCCAAGCAGGTCAGAACCGATACCGCCATAGGCGAAAGCCCGGTGTCGGTCGCTTTTGCGGCTGTCACGTTGGCCGAACATATTTTCAGTGATCTGACCCGGGTCAACGCGCTCATGATCGGTGCCGGCCGCACCATCGAACTGGTCATCCAGCATCTCAAGCGTGCCGGGGTAGCCCACATGGCCGTGGCCAACCGCACCCTGGAGCGGGCCCTGGAATTGAAAGAGAAATACGGCGTGGATGAAGTGTTGTTTTCCGACCTGCATGAGCAGCTGGAGCATGCCGATATCGTGGTCAGTTCCACCGCCAGCCAGGTACCCATCCTGGGTAAGGGCGCAGTGGAAAGTGCTCTCAAGGCCCGCCGTCACAAACCCATTTTCATGGTCGACCTGGCCGTGCCCAGAGATATCGAGCCCGAAGTGGCCGAGCTTGACGATATCTATCTCTACAGTGTTGATGACCTGGCCCAGGTGATCGATGCCAGCCTGCAGAACCGGCAGGATGCCGCCGCCGAAGCCGAGCAGATCATTGCCCAGGGCGTGGCAAGCTACGAGGAGAAGCAGCGGACGCTGGGTATCGTGCCGATGCTGAAAAGCTTTCGTCAGAAAGCCGAACAGATCCGCGATACGGAACTGGAAAAAGCCCTCAAGCAGCTCGACAAGGGGGAGGCTCCTGACAAGGTGCTGGCCAACCTGGCGCGCCTGCTCACCAACAAGCTCATCCATGCGCCCAGCGTGCAAATGAAAAAAGCCAGTGCCGATGGCCGCAGCGAGCTGATTCAGCTGGCTGAAATGCTCTTTGAGCTCGAGGCCAGCAACGAGGAAGTCACCGCTTTTGATCCCGAGGATGAAAAGCATAACCAGCCCTGATCCGGTCTTTTCCCTCCGGGCTCGATTGCAGTACACACCATGAATCCATCCGTCATCAGTAAACTGGAAAACCTCAAGGAACGTTACGAGGAGCTGGAAGCGCTCCTCAGTGATGGCGGGGTGATCAGCGACCAGGAAAAGTTTCGCAACTATTCCAAGGAATATGCCGAACTGGAACCCGTGGTGAAGTGCTTTGGCGAATACCGGCGCACCCGGTCAAACCTGGAAGAAGCGCGCCAGCTGCAAAAAGACAGTGATCCGGATGTCAGGGATATGGCCGAAGAAGAGGTCCATGCCACCCAGAAACAGCTGGAGCACCTGGACGTCGAGTTGCAGAAACTGCTGTTGCCGAAGGACCCCAAGGACAGCTGCAATATTTTCCTGGAAATCCGTGCCGGCACCGGCGGGGACGAAGCCGCCATTTTTTCCGGCGACCTGTTTCGCATGTATTCCCGCTACGCCGAAACCCAGGGCTGGAATGTCGAAGTCATTAGCGAGCGTCCCGGCGAACACGGCGGATACAAGGAAATCATTGCCCGGGTTGAAGGCAAGAATGTTTATGGTCAGCTGAAGTTTGAATCCGGGGCTCACCGCGTGCAGCGCGTGCCGGAAACAGAAACCCAGGGCAGGGTGCATACATCAGCCTGCACCGTGGCGGTTATGCCGGAAGTCGAGGATGTCGAGCAAATCGAAATCAACAAGAACGACCTGCGGGTCGACACCTTCCGTGCCAGTGGTGCCGGCGGTCAGCACGTCAACAAAACTGACTCCGCCATTCGTCTGACCCATATACCGACCGGTATCGTGGTCGAGTGCCAGGACGAGCGTTCCCAGCACAAGAATCGCGCCCGCGCCATGTCACTGCTGCAGGCCAAATTGCAGGCCGCTGCGGAGGCCGAACATCGCAAGGAGCAATCTGATACCCGGCGCGACCTTGTCGGCAGTGGTGACCGATCGGAAAAAATCCGTACTTACAATTATCCCGATGGTCGCCTGACCGATCACCGCATCAACCTGAAGCTAAACAAGCTGGCTGACGTCATGGCCGGAGATATCGGCGAAATCATCCGGGCCCTCATCACGGAACACCAGGCGGACCAGCTGGCCGACATGGCAAGCTGATACAATCCTGTCATGGCCACTCTCAAACAATTGATTGCAGACGGTGCAGGAGCACTGGCTGACAGCGACAGCGCGCGCCTAGATGCGGAGTTGCTGCTGGCAGTGGCCCTGAACAAGCCGCGTACCTGGCTGTATACCTGGCCCGAGCATATTCCGTCCCTGCCCGAGCAGCATAAGTACCTGGACCTGCTGCGGCGTCGCCAGGACGGAGAACCCATTGCCTATCTTATCCACCGCCGTGAGTTCTATGGCCTCGAGCTGAAGATCAACCATCATGTCCTGATTCCACGACCGGAAACAGAAACCCTGGTGGAGTGCGTGTTACAGGCGGCCACCGGTAATGCGCAAATGCGAATCGCGGATCTGGGCACAGGTTCCGGGGCCGTGGCCCTGGCGCTGGCGCACACCATGCCGCAGGCTCGCGTGGTGGCCACCGATATCTCCGGGGAAGCCCTGACGCTGGCGCGGGAAAATGCCGCGGCCCTAGGCATCGACAATATTTCGTTTGTGCAGGGTAGCTGGCTCGAGCCCCTGGCCGACATGACCTTTGACATCATTGCCAGCAATCCGCCTTACATAGATGCACAGGATCCGCACCTGTCCGAGGGTGATGTGCGCTTTGAGCCTGTGCCTGCACTGGTTTCCCCGGAAAATGGCCTGGCTGACATCCGACAGATTGCCGAGACCGGCATGCCCAATCTGGCCAAGGGGGGCAGGCTGTTCTTCGAACATGGTTATGCACAGGGCGAAGCCGTGCGCGCCATTTTCTCGGCGTATGGATACGGTGACATCAGCACTGTGCAGGATCTGTCGGGGCAGGATAGGGTGACTATGGGCCGGAAATGAAGTCCCCAGGCCGGAAGCGGCACGTGGTGACGCCACCCGACGGCTTCGACATACTCATTAAGGAAGGGAGGAAAGGAAGAAGGGAGAAAAGGGCGAAAGTTTTCAACCCGACCACTTAGACGTGAACACCTTACTTTGCAATTTCTCACAACTTTCATGCCTAAATAGCGACCATCTTCTTTACGGCAGCATTACCGTCTATCCCTCCTCATCTCCCTTCCTCCCTTCCTTGATTTTTTCCTCCCTTTCTCCTTTTCTCGACTACCCCATATACTTCGACTCACTTCAGCGCTAACCTGCCCGCCATGAATGACGACCAGTTGCTCAGATATAGCCGCCAGATCATGCTGCCGGCCATGGATATTGCCGGTCAGCAGGCGCTGCTAGATGCCAGTGTGCTGATCATTGGCCTGGGCGGGCTTGGCTGTCCGGCAGCGATGTACCTGGCTGCCAGTGGTGTCGGCAATCTGGTGCTGGCCGATGACGACAAGGTTGATCTGAGCAATCTGCAGCGCCAGATCGCCCACACGACAGCATCGATCGGCATGGCCAAGACCGAATCTGCGGCCAGGACACTGGCCGGGCTCAATGACACTGTGAACGTGGAGGTCATCAGCAGCAGACTGGAAGGTGACGCCCTGGACGCGGCGGTCAACGCCGCAGACGTGGTGCTGGACTGCACCGACAATTTCACCGCACGTTTTGCCATTAATGCGGCGGCGGTCAAATACCAGGTGCCACTGGTCTCCGGCGCCGCCATCCGCATGGAAGGGCAGGTCAGTGTTTTTGACAGTCGTGATGCCGGCAATCCCTGTTACCAGTGCCTTTACCAGGCGGGTGACGATGTGCAGCTTAGCTGTTCGGAAAGTGGAGTGATGGCGCCGCTGGTCGGCATAGTCGGCACGATGCAGGCGATGGAGGTCATCAAGGTGATCACCGGCATGGGTAAAACGCTGGTCGGCAGGTTGCTGTTCATTGATGCCCAGACCATGCAAATCCGCGAGATGGCGCTGAAGAAAAATCCGGCCTGCCCCTGTTGCGCCTAGTGTCCAGGTCCCTGATATGACGGACCCGAGCGAGTCCATTTGACCTGCTATTGGCGGCCTGCAAGAATTGCGCATTCGATTCATTCATCTGGTTAGTCGTTTTCGGGAGTCATCATGGGCAGACTTTTTGCCAAAAATCACTTTTCCATTATCACCTTTATCCGCGCCAGCCTGCTGGCATCCGGTATGGCGCTGATGGCCACCGGGCCTGCCGTTGCCGCTGAAGAAACCGTTTCCTATACCCTGACACGGCAATATGGCAGCGTGTTGTTCCGTGTCATGCAGCAGCAGTACCTGAACCTAGTCGGGCGTTTTGACCAGTATGCCGGCACGCTGGTGATGGACTTTGATGATCTGAGCAATTCCCGGCTGACTGCCAGCGTGAACATGGGCAGCCTCAGCATGGCGGATGGCGATGTCGTGGAAACCCTGGTCAACAGCAGTGCCTGGTTCAATGCGCCGTTGTATCCCGAAGCTACCTTTACCACCACCAGTGTCGACGTTACCGGCGACATGACCGCGGATTTTCATGGCGAACTGACGTTTGTCGGCGTTAAGAAACCCTGGACGCTGCATGTGCAGTTCTATCCTGGGTCAGATGGTGAGTTGACCGGCAGCAGCATCGGCATGATGGCCGCCGGTAGTTTCAATCGTACCGATTTCGGTCTGAACCAGTACATGAACATGGCTGATGATCCGGTGAGTATCGAGGTCAACGTAAAATTCAATCGTGATTAATTATGCCCAATCGAGCTTTACCATGAAGACACTTATGCGTGTAAACACCCTGGCTGCCATGACGCTCCTGGCCTCCTGTACCTGGGTCAAGCTGACTCCGGCCGGTGAAAATGTTGCTGTGCTGACCGCTGCAGAAGTGGCCAACTGTGAGCGTACCGGCACCACAACAGTGTCTGTGCCAGACAAGGTAGTACTGGAACGGGGTAATGAGAAAGTGCGCCTGGAACTGCGTACCCTGGCACGCAACCGTGCGGCGGACCGTGGCGATAGTATCGTACCAACCACGCGTGAAGTGGATGGCGAGCAGACCTTCACCATCTACCGCTGTCGCAACTGATCACCGAGCTGATGTGATGCAGTGGTTTATTTCCGGCTGAACCACAGCAGGGGCAGGACTGCCCCGATTATCAATACCGGCAGATGCAATACCGTGATCAGGAACCATGACAGGATCACACTGCCAGCCAAGGTCATCCAGAACGTCAACCAGCGACTGCCGGAACCGGAAGTGGCTCTGCCATGATCGGGATCCGGTTCAACATCCTGTAGCCGGCGACCGCAATGCATGCAGTAAAGCGCTGAAGACGGGTTGCTTTGTTGGCACTGTTGGCAGATTTTCATATCATGGCATCCGGCTTTTCGTTATGATACGGCCCGAAAATCCTGAATTATAAAGAAAAACTGAATGCAGTCTGAGATTGGCGACAACAACGAAAGCAACAATGTGACGGGCAGCGCCGCTGCTCCGGACACTTCGCAAAAATCCGTGCCAAAGGCAGAACAGCCGGCACAATCCGAGATGACGCTCCAGCAAGAGTCTGAAAAACTGCCAGAGCAGCTGACAAAGCCAGAGCAGGTCGCTGTGCCAGAGCAGGCACCAGAGCCGCCACAGGCCGCCGCATCAGAACCCCCCCAGCCAGAAACCCAGACGGCACCGAAAACCACGTCCGGGCAACACGTTAACTCCGACGAGACCGTTCAGCCTGAATCGAACGCGCAGTCCGCCGAACCAGGCCTCCAGCCTGAATCTGACCCGCCATCCACACCGACCGATACGGTTGTCGAGGACACTGTTAAAGACACTATTGAAGCTGCCCCTGCCGAGGCGGCAGAGCCGGCTGTCCCTGCCCTGGAAGTTGCCAAGGTGAAGTTTCGTGATTTTGACCTGCCGGAAGAACTGCTCAAGGCGGTGGATGATCTTGGATTTGAATTCTGCACTCCCATCCAGGCACTCAGCCTGAAATACACCCTGGAAGGCCATGATGTCACCGGCAAGGCCCAGACCGGCACCGGTAAAACAGCAGCCTTTCTGACTACCATCATCAACGACCTGCTCAAGAATCCCATCGAGGAAGAACGCTTCGTGGGAGAACCGCGTGCCCTGGTGATTGCGCCGACCCGTGAACTGGTCATGCAGATTGCCAAGGATGCCCATGCCTTGTGCAAGTACACCAATCTCAACATCGCCACGCTGGTTGGTGGTATTGACTACCAGAAGCAGCAGACGATTCTCGATAATGAAATCGTCGATATCGTTGCGGCCACACCGGGTCGCCTGCTGGACTTCGTTCGCAATCGCAACATCGATCTTGGCATGGTGGAGTTGCTCGTGCTGGATGAAGCCGACCGCATGCTCGACATGGGCTTCATTCCCCAGGTCAGGCAGGTGGTATCTTCGACCCCGAAAAAAGACTGTCGCCAGACCATGCTGTTCAGCGCCACCTTCACTGATGACATCCTGACCCTGGCTGAACGCTGGGCAGTCGATCCCATTCGCATCGAAGTGGAATCACAACAGCTCACTACCGACAACGTCGACCAGAAAGTCTACCTGGTCACCACCGACCAGAAATACGCGTTGCTATACAACCTGATCCAGAGTGATGAAGGCGAGCGCGTCATCGTGTTTACCAACCGTCGCGACCAGGCCCGCAAGCTGGCCGACGCCCTGCATCGCAACGGCGTCAGTGTCGGTTTGTTGTCCGGTGAGATTTCACAACCCAAGCGTGTAAAAACCCTGGAAGCCTTCAAAAGTGATGAAATACAGGTGCTGGTTGCCACGGACGTGGCGGGCAGGGGGCTGCATATCGATGACATTACCCACGTGGTGAATTTCACCTTGCCGGAAGAAGCCGATGACTATGTGCACCGCATTGGCCGTACCGGTCGTGCCGGCGCCCTGGGCACTTCCGTGAGTTTTGCCTGCGAGGATGATTCCTTCCTGCTGCCCGAGATTGAGGAAAACATCGGCATGAAACTGCCGTGTGAACATCCTCCGGAAAGTCTGCTGGTCAGCCCGCCGCCGTTCAGTCGAGAGTCGAAATTCAAACCCGAAGGCAAATCGTCGGGCGGCAAAGGTGGCAACCGTGGCGGTGCTGGTGGCGGCCGCGGACGCAGCCGCTACTAGAACGATTTTACTGCGCGCCGGCGTCTTTCAGAATGTCGGAGTATTCCCCTGAATTCCTGTGCTGCGACACGATCGCCAGAATCGTTTCACCGTGCTTGTTAGCTTCATTGAGGTTGCGGCCGGCTTCGACGAAAAAGCCGATAAAACGGCCGAAAGCCTCTGGCACCATACCGCGATAGGCTTTCTGCAGGACGTGGAAGTCCGGTGTTTCATCCTGTGAGGTTTCAATGTCTAGGAAGGATTTCACCCGTTCATCACTCCACCATTCATCGCGTACGGCGGGCTGGGTTCTGTCGGCACCGGTTTTCTTTTCTGTTTTCATCATTCTCTCTCGGTCTGGATTCTGTCAGTGTGTGTTCGCGGCTGAAGCCGCGCCTACAGGATGATCGGGTGCAGGAGCGGCTTTAGCGGCGAATGTAATCCATTATTGGCTCAGTTTCGCTTTCAGCAACTGGTTCACCTGGCCCGGGTTGGCCTTGCCCTGCGAGGCTTTCATGACCTGTCCGACAAAGAAACCGATCACCTGTTCCTTGCCTTCCTGGTACTGCTGTACCTGTGCCGGGTTGTTGGCAATCACCTCATCCACCATTTTCTCAATGGCACCGGTGTCAGTGACCTGCTTCAGGCCCTGGCTTTCAATGATGCTGTCCGCATCGCCTTCACCGGCGACCATGGCTTCAAAGACGGTTTTCGCAATCTTGGACGAGATGGTGTTGTCCTTGATGCGGGCAATCAGGCCGGACAGAGCTTTGGCATCAACCGGACTTTGTTTGATGGGCAGTTCACTGGCATTGAGCACGGCCTGCAGGTCGCCCATGACCCAGTTGGCTGACAGCTTGGCGTCACTGCTGGCGGCAGCCACGGCTTCAAAGTAATCCGCTGTTGCCAGGTCGGCAGACAATACCATGGCGTCATAGTCACTCAGGCCATACTGCTCCTGAAAGCGCCGGCTTTTCACATCCGGCAGTTCCGGCAGGGTGACGCGCACGGCTTCAATGAACGCGTCATCAATGACCACAGGCAGCAGGTCAGGTTCCGGGAAGTAGCGATAGTCGTTGGCAACTTCCTTGCTGCGCATGCTGCGGGTTTCATTGCGGTCGGAATCATAGAGGCGGGTTTCCTGCACGATCCTGCCACCATCCTCAAGGATATCCATCTGCCGCTCCACTTCAACATTGATGGCTTTTTCCACGAAGCGGAACGAGTTGATGTTCTTGATCTCTGTACGGGTGCCGAATACCTGGCTGCCTTTCGGGCGCAGGGAGACGTTGGCATCGCAGCGCATCGACCCCTGTGACATGTCGCCGTCGGAGATACCCAGGTAGCAGACGATGGAATGCAGTTTTTTCAGGTATGCCACGGCTTCCTTGGCGCTGCGGATATCAGGTTCAGAAACGATTTCCAGCAGTGGCGTGCCGGCACGGTTCAGGTCGATACCGGTCTTGTTGTGGAAATCCTCATGCAGGGATTTGCCGGCATCCTCTTCCATGTGCGCGCGGGTGACGCCGATGGTTTTCTGGGTGCCGTCTTCCATATCCACGACCAGCTTGCCCTTGCCGACAGTGGGAAAGTCGAGCTGGGAGGTCTGGTAGCCTTTGGGCAGGTCGGGGTAGAAATAGTTCTTGCGGTCGAACACGGATTTTTTGCCGATCTCGGCGTCAATGGCGAGGCCGAACTTGACCGCCATTTTCAGGGCTTCCTTGTTCAGCACGGGCAAGGTGCCCGGCATGGCCAGATCGTAGATGCTGGCCTGCGTGTTGGGTTCAGCACCAAAGGCTGTGCTGGTGCCGGAAAAAAGCTTGGAGGCCGTAGCAAGTTGCACATGCACTTCCAGGCCGATGACGGTTTCCCACTCCATTACAATATCTCGCTCATGTCTTTCATGCCATTGCTCGTAGGTCGGCACAGGCCGAAGGCCTCTTGCCAACAGGAACATACTGTTGTTCTGTTTTCGGTGATGTCGGCTAACACTTCGCCATGCCGACCTATCCTTCTTTAGTTTCTTTACGGTTTTCTGGTATGCCAGTCGGTCGCCTGCTGGAACTTGTGCGCGACATTCAGCAGCTGCGCTTCGGCAAAGTCGCGGCCGACGATCTGCAGGCCTACGGGCAGGTTGTTAACCAGGCCGGCCGGTATCGAGATGCCGGGCAGGCCGGCGAGATTGACCGCGATGGTATAGATGTCTTCCAGGTACATCTTAACCGGATCGTCATTCTTGGAGCCGATCGGGAAGGCAGTATGCGGTGAAGTCGGTCCCATGATGACATCGACTTCCTCGAACGCTTTCTGGAAATCGTTCTTGATCAGACGACGGATTTTCTGTGCCTTGATGTAGTACGCGTCGTAGTAACCGGCGGACAGGGCATAGGTGCCGACCATGATACGACGTTTCACTTCAGCCCCGAAGCCTTCACTGCGCGTGCGCTTGTACATGTCTTCCAGATCGACCGGGTCGTCACAGCGGTAGCCGTAGCGCACACCGTCATAGCGGGACAGGTTGGCTGAGGCTTCTGCCGGGGCGATGACGTAATAGGCGGAGACAGACAGGTGGCTATTGTCGAGACTGATTTCCTTCACGGAGGCCCCAAGCTTTTCGTACTCGGCGATGGCATCGCGAATGACTTGCTCGACACTGCTGTCCAGGCCCTCGGAAAAATGCTGTATCGGGATGCCGATGGTCAGGCCGTCCAGCGGCTTGTCGAGCCTAGCGCTGTAATCCTCTACTGGCTGGTCGCTGCAGGTGGAGTCCCTGGGGTCGGGACCGGCCATGACGTTGAGCATCATGGCAGCATCCTCGGCAGACTGGGTCATGGTGCCGGCCTGGTCCAGACTGGAGGCAAAAGCCACCATGCCCCAGCGTGACACGCGCCCATAAGTCGGCTTCAGACCGGTAATGCCGCTGAAAGAGGCAGGCTGGCGAATGGAGCCGCCGGTATCGGTAGCCGTGGCACCGGCGCACAGACGTGCGGCTACGGCAGCGGCCGAGCCACCAGATGAGCCGCCTGGTACGCGGGTTCTGTCCCAGGGGTTTTTGACAGGCCCGTAGAAACTGGTTTCGTTGGAAGAGCCCATAGCGAACTCGTCCATGTTGGTCTTGCCCAGGGTGACGGCACCGGCGGCATTAAAGCGCTCGACCACGGTAGCGTCATAAGGCGAGATGAAATTGTCGAGCATGCGAGAGCCACAGGAAGTGCGGACACCGTCGGTGCAAAACAGGTCCTTGTGGGCAATGGGAATGCCGGTAAAGCCTTCGGCATTACCTGCCTGGCGCTGCGCATCTGCCGCTTTGGCCTGGGCGAGGGCCATATCGTCACAGATGGTCACATAGGCATTCAGGTCGGCATTTTCAGCATGGATGCGCGCCAGGTAGTCCTGGGTCAGCTCAACACTGGAAATGCTGCCATCGGCAAGCGCACGGGCAATTTGAGCAAGGCCTGAATCAATCATGAAATATCCTGATGGGAAACACTGTGAGGCATGGTTAAAGCAAAAAACATGAACAAAGGGGCAAAAATAATAAAAAGAAGCAATAGTTACATCGCGCGCCTGGACGTGGGCTGGTGTATACGGTCTATTCGATAACCTTTGGCACCAGGAACAGGCCCTGTTCGGTTTCAGGGGCTATTTTCTGCAAATCATCACGCCGGCTGGTTTCGGTCACCTCGTCTTCACGCAGACGCTGGACAGCATCGAAGGCATGAGCCAGGGGTTCGACACTCTCGGTATCGACAGACTGCATCTGGTCGATCAGGTTGAGGATGTTCGACATGCTGTTGGCCGCTTCCTGTTTTTCAGCATCGCTCAGATGCAGGCGGGCCAGATGGGCTATGTTCTCCACATCGGCAAGTTCAATGGACATGTCGCACTCCTGTCGCGCCGGATTCGGGGCGCCCGGCCGGGAAATTTCCCCTTGTACTGCCTGCCGTACCTGCCTGATGGCGGCAAAGGGGGCGTATTCTGGCTAAATAATGACCCAAATCTGACAGTTCAGATTTAATAGAAGCTATAAGTTGCTCTAAGTATTAGTGATTGCTAGAGTAACCGCACCAGAGGCGAATTATTATACTGGAAGAACCTCTACAATAACTATAATGCTCGATCATGCTTCACCAAGGCATTCCGTTAGGCTTGGATAAGGCACCAGTCAGGCACAGTGAGGCATCCAGAAAACGCTACTGCAGTGCAGTATTCTCCCCGATATCTTATTTTGAAGGCACACCGAAACCCATGTTGAAGAAGTTACGTGGCATGTTTTCCAACGATCTGTCGATCGACCTGGGAACAGCCAACACCCTTATTTATGTCCGCGACCAGGGCATCGTCCTGAATGAACCTTCCGTTGTCTCCATCCGCATTCACAATGGCCAGAAAACTGTCACCGCCGTAGGGGCTGATGCCAAGCGCATGCTAGGCAGGACGCCGGGTAATATCACTGCCATTCGTCCGCTGAAGGATGGTGTCATTGCCGACTTCCAGGTAACGGAAAAAATGCTGCAGCATTTTATTCACAAGGTGCATGAGAATTCTTTTATCCGCCCGAGCCCGCGCGTGCTGGTCTGCGTACCGTGCAAATCCACACAGGTGGAGCGCCGTGCCATTCGCGAGTCGGTCATGAGCGCCGGTGCCCGGGAAGTGCGTCTGATTGAAGAGCCCATGGCTGCTGCCATCGGTGCCGGCCTGCCCGTTGAGCAGGCCAGTGGTTCCATGGTGGTGGATATCGGTGGTGGTACCACCGAGATTGCCATTATCTCCCTGAACGGTGTTGTGTATGCCGAATCCGTGCGTATTGGCGGTGACCGCTTTGATGAAGCCATCACCACCCATGTGCGTCGCAACTACGGCAGCCTCATCGGCGATGCTACGGCCGAACGCATCAAGAAGGAAATCGGCTGTGCCTTCCAGAACCCGGAAATCCGTGAAATAGACGTTCGCGGCCGCAACCTAGCCGAAGGTGTGCCACGCAGCTTTACCCTCAACAGCGACGAAATCCTGGAAGCCCTCCAGGAGCCGTTGTCTTCCATTGTGCAGGCGGTAAAGAGCGCTCTCGAACAGTCGCCTCCGGAACTGGCTTCCGATATCGCCGAAAGCGGCCTGGTAGTGACCGGTGGTGGAGCGCTGCTGCGCGACCTTGACAAGCTGCTCAGCGAGGAAACTGGCCTGCCGGTGATCGTGGCTGATGATCCCCTGACCTGCGTTGCCCGTGGCGGCGGCAAGGCCATGGAGCTCATGGACGCCCACGACCACGACCTGTTGACCATCGATTAATGACTCGAAAAGGTCAGTGATTTCAGGATCAGCGATATTCTTGAGTTTTCGATAAAGGGATAAAGGGATAAAGGGATAAAGGGATGAAAGGCTGCTCAGTGATAGCTGCAAGTCTCATTGCTCTTTGACTTTATTCCCTTTTTTGAGTTGTCGGTCTTCAATGCAGTATTGGGTCAAACCTGGGATTCCCGTGCTAACGGACGCCCTTTTATGCCTTTATCCCCCTACCCTTTTATCCTAGTATAAAAGTCCACTGCTTCCGGTAGAGGCTGAGCCGCCATTAAATCGCTATTCACGCAAAGCACATCGCAAGGCTATCGTCTGCTGGGTCTGGCCCT
>Ga0255776_10000658_pt1 | contig 39080 bp, 39 predicted proteins | sample 071ome_19_FD_179974 | JGI IMG/M metagenome (GOLD analysis project Ga0255776, IMG submission 179974) | Coastal salt marsh microbial communities from the Groves Creek Marsh, Skidaway Island, Georgia - 071413AT metaG (version 2) | ecosystem: Environmental > Aquatic > Marine > Intertidal zone >... | reverse complement strand
CGGCATCGGCGTGCTGGCCGCCGCACCCGGCCTGCTGCGCGAGATGGAGCCCTTCCTGGGTGGCGGCGAGATGATCTCCGACGTCACCACGGACGGCTCCACCTGGAATGACATCCCATGGAAGTTCGAGGCCGGCACCCCGCCGATCGCCGAGGCGGTCGGCCTCGGGGAGGCCGTGCGGTTCCTGGAGGACATCGGCCCGGACCGCATCCGCGCCCACGAGCAGGAGGTCGCGCGCGCCATGATCGACGCGCTCGACGAGGTACCGGGACTCACCCTGTACGGCCCGCGTGACCCGCGGCGCCGGGGGGCGTCGTTCAGCTTTGCGCTGGACGGCGTGCACCCCCACGACATCGGCCAGTTCCTCGACAGCCGCGGGGTGTGCGTGCGCGCGGGCCACCACTGCACCAAGCCGCTCATGCGGGCGCTGGGCGTGCAGAGCACCGCGCGCGCCAGCGCCTACCTGTACACCACCGCCGCCGACGTCGTCGCGCTGCGCGATGCCCTGGTGGACTGCCGGCAGTGGTTCGGGGCCGCCTGATGGGAGGGCTCGATGATCTCTACCAGCAGCTCATCCTCGACCACTACCGCAACCGGCGTGGCCGCGGTCGTATCGAGGACCCCTCGGCGTCGGTGCACGAGAACAACCCGGTGTGCGGGGACGAGTGCTTCCTGGACATCCTCGTGGAGGACGGCCGCATCGCCGACATCCGCGCCGACGGGGACGGCTGCTCCATCTCGCAGGCCGCTGCGTCGATGCTCACCGAGGCCGCACGCGGACGGGACCTGGACGACGCGCTCGCGCTGGTGGAGCACTTCCGGCTCGTCATGCACGGTGACGCCGAACCGGACGAGGAACTGCTGGGCGATGCGGTGGCGCTCGAGGGCGTGGCCCGCTATCCGGTCCGCGTGAAGTGCGCGCTGCTGTCATGGCTTGCGCTGCGTGATTGCATTGCCGAATACCGCGAGACGACCGCGATGGGAGGGTGACGATGGTGGACCAGGACGACATCCGCGAGGCCATGAAGCAGGTGGACGACCCCGAGCTCGGCATCAACGTCGTGGACCTCGGGCTGCTCTACGGCGTATCCATGGACGAGGGCGGGGCGGTCACCCTCGACATGACCCTTACCTCCATGGGATGCCCCCTCACCGACCAGATCATCGCCGACGTGCGCAAGTACGTGGAGCCGCTCGACGGGGTCACGTCGGTCGACGTCAACTGGGTGTGGGATCCGCCGTGGGGCCCCGACAAGATGACCGACGACGGCAAGCTCATGATGAAGGTGATGGGCTATGGCTGAGTCGGCGGCACCGGACCGCCCCCTCACGCTGGAGGAGAAGAAGGCCGCGGCACGCGCCCGCGCGCGCGCCGCGCGCGACGCCCAGCAGGAGGGCGCGGGCGCGGGCCTCACGGTCACCGACGACGCCGCGGCCTACATCCGGGAATGCGCCGACCGCGACGGGCTGCCGCATGCGGTACGCCTTCGCATCCATGCCGGCGGGTGCTCGGGGCTCGAGTACTCGATCGACCTGGCCGGCGGCGACGCGGCCCCCGGGCCTGCGGAGCGCTCCATCGAGAGCAACGGCGTGACCGTGCTGCTCGACCTGAAGAGCGCCATCTACGTGAGCGGATCGGTCATCGACTACACCTCGTCGCTCATGCGCAGGGGCTTCGTCATCCGGAACCCCAACGCCACCACCACCTGCTCGTGCGGCGACTCCTTCGGGGTGTGACGTGTCGCGGCTGAGGCAGGGCTTCGAGCTCGCGGGCGTCAGCTGGCGCACCATCCGCGGGGACAGGTCACTCGCGGTATTCCCCGTCCTCGGCGGCGCCTCAGCCGTGTTGCTGACGGCCGCATTCGTCATCCCCGGCCTGCTGCTCGTGACCGATGAGTCCCTCGGTGCCGCCGCCTGGACCGGGCTGGTGCTGTTCGCCGTGGCGGCCTACCTCGCGGCCTTCGCGGGCATCTTCTTCTCGGTCGCCCTCGCGGCCTGCGCGGAGCGGTCGCTGCAGGGCGAGGACACCACCGTGCGGGAGGGCATCGCCGCCGCACGCACGCGCATTCCGCAGATCGCAGGATGGGCACTCGTGACCACCACGGTCAACCTGGTCATCCGGGCCATCGAGGCCCGGTTCGAGGGCGTTGGCGGGGCCATCGTGGCCGCGCTCGGCGGCCTTGCATGGGCGCTCGTGACGTTCCTCGCCGTTCCCGTCATCGCATTCGAGGGCACGGGCCCCTGGGCCACGCTGAAGCGATCGGCGGGACTCTTCCGGCAGCGCTGGGGCCAGCAGGTGGCGGGGCTCGCCGCCACCAGCGGCGTCGTGGCGTTGATCGGCGTGCTCCCCGGCGCCGTGATGATCGGCATCGGCGTGGTGGTCCTCCCCGCGGCGGGGGGAATCGCCCTCATCGCCGCAGGTGCCCTTCTGGTGATCGTGGCCTCGGTCGTCGCCAGCACCCTGTCGCAGATCCTGGCCGTGGCCCTCTACCGCTTCGCCGCCGACGGCGTCGCGGTGGGACCCTTCACGGAGGCCCAGTTGCAGTCGGTCATCCGCACCCGCCGCGCGCGGCGCTTCGGCCGCCGCGCCGGCGAGCCCACCTAGCGCACGGGGATTGCGTCGCCCTCCGATGCCCCGGGCCCCGGGGCATCGTCCACGGGCTCGGCATCCAGCAGCAGGGCACCGGCCGCAGGCACATGGCCCGATGCCTGCGTGGCGGCCGTGAAGGCCTGCGGCACGGCGGCGTTGCGTTCCCAGGCCATCAGGTAGGGATACGGATTGACGCTGTCACCCCCGCCGGGATGGATCTCGAAGTGCAGGTGCGGAGGGGTGGTGATGGCCTGCCCCGTGTTCCCGAGGAAGGCGATGACCTGGCCGGCGCGCACACGCGCGCCATCCGCAGTGGCCGGCGCATAGGCCGAGAGGTGGGCGTAGTAGTACTCCGTGCCGGCATCGTCGGTGAGCCACAGGCGGTTGCCACCGAGCGTGTTGACGCCCACCTTCGACAGCGTGCCATCGGCAACGGCCACCACCGGGGTGCCCATCGCCGCGAACAGATCGGCACCGTGATGCCATCCGGTGCCCGCCCGCGGCGCGCCGTAGTCGTCGCTGTAGCCCACCCCGGCGCCGAGGACCGGGAACACGTAGCCCTGCGGCGAGGGCGTGCCGGCCGCGGCACCCGGGTCGCGCCGGGGAAGCCCGAGCGATGGCGACGCATCGGGTGACGAGGTGGCAGGCGGCACGTAGCTGCCCGTGGCCGGCGCGGTGGACACGGGGGGCGCCGTCGGCAGCGGCGCCCCGGCCTGGGCCCCATCCGCCGAGGGCGTGGCTGCCCCGGGTGCGGATGGCGCGCTGCCGGGGTCGGGCGACGGCACATCCGGGAGCACCTCCCCGGTCTCGGCCTCCACGCGGCCGATCACCAACTGCGTCCCGGGCGCGAGGCCTGTGGCGGGGTCGCTGACCTCAATGCGCAGGGCATTGGCGGTCACCTCGCCGCCCGTCACCAGTCGCTCCACGAGGACCATGGTGCCGAGGCCGGGGATCTCCACCGGGGCGCCGGGCTGCTCCTCGATCGCCCGGCCATCCACCACGATGTCGGCGGCCCACTCGGTGACGCCCGCCGTGGTGCCCTCCCCGCCGGTGTCCGACCGCACGCCGACCCGCAGGGAGTTGACCACCACGCGACCGCCCATGAGGCTCACGCCCGATGCCTCGGCGATTGTCGCCGCCAGTTGTCCGCTTCCACGTGGGCCGGCCGCAGCGCGCACCGACACGCGGCCGCCCGATGCCACGGATCCGCGCGGCTCCGCCGCGGCCGTGCGCACCGGATTGCGCGGCGACGCGGCAGCCGACGCCAGGTTGCCCTCCGGCAGGATCGCCCCAATGCCACGGGCCGAGGGATCGGCCATCCCCGGGGCCACGGCGAGCGAGGCGGCGCACAGCAGGCCGGGGCCGCAGGCACCCAGCGCCAGGAGTGTCCGTGCGCCGATCACGGGATGATTGTGACCGTGTCGCCGGACGGGGTCAACGCGCAATGCATACGGGTGTCACGTGCAACCGCGATTTCCCTGCTCAGGATCGATTCATGAAAGGGTCGTGGACCGTGCGGCACGCAAACGCCACAACGCCCCTGCGCGGCCTCGCGGCCGCCCTCGCCGGATGCGCCCTGATTGGCGCAGCGGCCCTGCCCTCCACCGCGATGGCCGACCCGGCCTCCGTGGCGGCGAAGAAGCGCGAGGTGCGCGAGCTGAAGGCCAAGCTCGACAGCATCGGCGCGCGCGTGGGGGTCGTGGCCGAGCGCTACAACGGCGCGCGATGGCGGCTATCGGTGATCCAGGGCCGCCTCGACAAGAACCAGAAGGTCCTCGCCAAGGCGATCGAGGACCTCAAGGCATCCCAGCGCATCCTGGGCGATCGCCTCGACGCCCTCTACCGCCGCCCCGAGCCCAACCTGGTCGAGGTGCTGGTGTCCAGCGGCAGCCTCACCGACGCCATGAGCGAGATGGAGGGAATCGAGCGGGCGGGCACGGAGGACGCGCGCGTGGTGGGCAAGGTGCGCCGGTTCCGCGACCGCACGCGCACGGTGCGCGTGGAGCTCGCCAAGGACCGGGAGTCGGCGAAGGTCCAGGTGCGCAAGGCGGCCGCGGCCAAGCGACGCGCCGAGGCCATCCTCGCCGAGCGCAAGCGCCTGCTGGAGAACGCGCGCGCCGACCTGCGCCAGGCCATCGCCGACGAGCGCCGGCGCCGCGCGGCGCAGGCCCGCTCGCTGGCGTCATCCGGCTATTCGGCGTTCCGCGGCCCGCTGCCCGACGGAGCCGGCAATGCCGAGGCCGCGCGCATCGCGCTGTCGTTCCAGGGCGTCCCCTACGTGTGGGGCGGCGCATCGCCATCGGGCTTCGACTGCTCGGGCCTGGCCTCGTACGCATACGCGCAGATCGGCAAGAGCGTGCCGCACTACACATACGCCATCTGGGGTCAGTTCCCACAGGTGCCGTCCGACCAACTGCAGGCGGGCGACCTGGTGTTCTTCAGCGGCCTGGGCCACATGGGCATCTACATCGGCGGGGGGAACTTCGTGCACGCGCCCCAGACCGGCGACGTGGTGCGCGTGCAGTCGCTCGCCAGCCGCTCGGGCAACTACGTGGGGGCCGTCCGCCCCTAGTCGGGACGCCGGCGGCACGCGGGCGAACGGCCGCGCCGCCAAACGTGGCAAGATCGGCGCGTGCTTCCCGAGCTCGGGTCCATCGGACCCTTCACCTTCTACTCGTTCGGCCTCATGGCCGCGCTCGCGATCGTCATCGCGGGCATCTTCCTCGCCGTCGACCTGCGCCAGCGCGGGCTCGATGCGGGCATGGCCGTGGAGGTCGCCATTGCCGCCGGGATCGGCGGTTTCCTCGGCGCACGCATCTACTACGTGGTCGAGCACTGGGGCGAGCCCGGGGAGGGCCTGTTCACCGGGGCCGGACTCGTCTGGTACGGGGGCGTGGCCGGGGGCGTCATCGGGGTGATCCTCGTATCCCTCTGGCGTCGGGTGCCCATCGGGCTGATGGCGAACATGACCGCCGCGCCGCTGGCCCTGGGGTACGCGATCGGCCGCATCGGATGCCAACTGGCGGGCGACGGCGACTACGGCGACCTCACCACCCTGCCCTGGGGCATGGCCTACCCCGAGGGAACGGTGCCGACCACCGACATCGTCCACCCCACTCCGGTGTACGAGACCCTGGCGAGCCTCGTGATCTTCTGGATCCTCTGGCGCATGCGTGGCCGCCTGACCGCTCCCTGGGCACTGTTCGGCCTGTACCTGGTGCTCGCCGGGGCGGAGAGGTTCCTCGTGGAGTTCGTGCGGGCAACGCCGATCGTCGCCGGTGGACTCACGGCAGCGCAGTTCATCTCGCTGGGGATCATCGCCATCGGCGCGATCCTCGTGTGGCGGGGCTGGAACCGCCGCGACCCCGCGTGGGTCGGCGGGCCGGCGGGGAGCCCGGCGGGCTAGGAGCCGCCCCCCGGGACCCAGAGCACGTCCGGCCGGCCTGCGGACGCGTTGGCACCGCGCGCGAGGATGAAGAACAGGTCGGAGAGCCGGTTGAGGTAGGCGATCACGTTCTCCCCCACCGCGCCGGTGGGCTCATGATCGGCCAGCATCACCACCGCGCGCTCGGCGCGACGGCACACCGTGCGGGCCACATGCAGGTGCGCCGCGGCGGGGCTGCCACCGGGCAGCACGAAGCTGGTGAGCGCCTCGAGAGCGGAATTCACCTCGTCGCACCACTGCTCCAGCCACGCCACCCGCTGCGGGGCGATGCGCAGGCGACCCTCCTCCGACTCGGGATCGACCGGCACGGCGAGGTCCGCGCCCACGTCGAACAGGTCGTTCTGCACCTGTCCCAGGCGGGAATCCCACCCATCCGGCAGGTCGCACAGGCGCACCACGCCGACCACGGCGTTCAGTTCATCCACCTCGCCGTATGCGTTCACCCGCAGGTGGTCCTTCCGCACCAGCGTCATGTCGCCAAGGCGGGTGTCCCCTTGGTCGCCCTGGCGGGTGTAGATCTTGGTCAGGTGGATGCCCATGGCGGCACCATAGACCCCGCGCCGGTCGGAAGCGCGTCGCTACGGAGCCGCGGGGTGGCGCACATCCCACGAACGGGCAAACGCCTCGGCGGTGGGCGCGTCGTGCACGCGCCCCATCAACTGCTCCTCGCGCGTTGCTGCCAGCAGGTCGGTGAGCCATGGGCCGGGCGGGCGCTTGAGCAGCCCTGCGAGTTCGCGGCCATCCAGCGGCGGGCGGATGGGCTCGAGGGCCGTGATGCGGCCATGCGCGGCCAGCACGTCGCGCGCCAGGGCCAGGTGCCGCGTGATCTGGATCGGCGTGGTGCGCGGCCCGTCCGTGGCCAGGCGGTCCGCCACCGAGAGCACGATCGCCTCGACCGGGTCGGGGGCGACGCGCCGCAGGTAGCGGTCGTACTGGGCCAGCGTGAGCGGCTGGCGATGCACCATGAACCCCAGGGCCAGGTGGTGGCGGACTCCGCGCACCACGAACTCGCGCAGGTCGTTGGACGTCCGCATATGCCGGAACCACGCATCCGCCATGTCGGCGCCCACCCGGTCGTGATGGGGGAAGATGACGCGCCCGCTGTCCAGTACTCCCCGGGTCTCGGCCTTCGCCATGTCATGGAGGAGCGCCGTGATGCGCAGCGCCTGGCCACGGGTGAGCCCGTCGGACAGCGGCGCCGCGAGCGATGCGGAGACCAGCTCCGCGTCGGAGCGGAAGAGCTCCCCGGGGTCGCGCTCGATCGCGACCACGTTGTCCAGCACCTCCAGGGTGTGGCCGAGGACGTCGAGATGGTGGTACGCGCTCTGGTCCACGCCGCGGCAGTCCTCCAGCTGGGGCACCAGGCCGCCGAGGCCGCCGACGGAATCGAGGGCCCGCACGGCCCGCCCCGGGTCCGGGGCCGTGACGATCCGCGCGAACTCCTCCATCACCCTCTCACCGGGGGCGCCGGCGATGCCCGCGGACGCGAGGCGCGCCGCGTCCACGGCGGCGGCATCCATCGAGAAGCCGAGGGCGTCGGCGATGCGCGCGAGGCGCAGCACGCGCACGGGGTCGTCGCGCAGGGCTGCGGGCCCGACCAGCACCATGCGCTGCGCGCGCAGGTCATCAAGGCCGCCGTGGCGATCGATGATGCCCCCGGTGCCGTCCGCCCGGAGGGCCAGGGCGTTGACGGTGAAGTCCCGGCGCGAGAGGTCGTCATCGAGCCCGTCGCCCAGCACCGGCATGATGTCCACCTGGCACGGGAGATCACCGCCCGTCAGGCGCCATGCCCCGAAGTCCCGCGACAGCCGGAAGCGGGACGCCCCGTGCGCGCGCCCGAGCACCCGCGCCTCGGCCTCGGGATCCCCTGCGGTGACCACGTCGAGGTCGGCCACCGGCCGGCCCAGCAGGGCGTCGCGCAGCCCGCCGCCCACCACCCACGCGGGCGCGGTGAGCGGCGCGAGCGGCGCGGTCAGGCCGCGGGCGTCGAGGTCGGGCGTCACTCCCGGTGGTCCCGCGCGACGCGCGGGCTCACCCCGCACGTCACCTCGTAGGGGATCGATCCCCGCCACGCGGCGACCTCCTCGGCCGTGATCCGCTCGCCGCCCTGGCGACCGATGATCACCACCTCCTCCCCTCCCCGCTCATCCGCCTCCGGCCCGAGGTCCACGGCAAGGAGGTCCATCGAGACGGTGCCCACCACGGGCACGCGCCGGCCGCTCACCAGCACCTGCGCCCGGTTCGACAGGTCGCGGGCGAACCCATCCGCATATCCGACGGGGACGATGCCGACCCAGGTGCCGCGCGCGGCCCGCCAGGTGCGCCCGTACCCCGCGCTCATCCGGGATGTGAACGGCTTCACCACCGCCAGGCGCGAGCGCCATGTCATCACCGGAACCAGGTCATCATCCGATGGATCACCGCCGAAGGGCGAGCAGCCGTACAGCGCGATGCCGCACCGCACCATGTCGAACGCGGCCGCCGGGTCACGCAGGGTGGCGGCGCTGTTGGAGGCATGCACGACGACCCCGGGGAACCGCTCGCGCATGCCGGGCACCACCTGGCGGAAGCGGATGAGCTGCTCGCGCATGAACCCCGCCTCGGGCCCGTCGCGCTCATCCGCGGTGGCGAAGTGCGTCATGAGGCCGGTCACCTCGCACCCGGCTGCTGCCGCGAAGTCGGCAAGGGCGCCCGCATCGGCGGGTGCAACGCCCAGCCGGCCCATCCCCGTGTCCACCTCCACATGCACGCGCGCGCTGCGACCCGCGTGCGCTGCGGCGTCGGCGATGGCGCGCACGCAGGTATCACTTCCCACGACCACCTCGCAGTCCGCGGCGACGGCCCGGGCCGGGGCGGCCCCGGTGAGCGGGCTCATGATGAGGATGCGCGCGGAGATGCCGCCCAGGCGCAGCTCCTCGGCCTCCTCCACGCTCGCCACGGCCAGACTGCCCGCCCCGCCGTCCAGGGCGGCCCGCGCGCAGGCGACGGCGCCGTGGCCATAGCCATTTGCCTTGACCACCGCCATCAGCTCGGCGTCACCGGCTGCACGCGCGAGGCGGGCGGCGTTGTGGCGCAGGGCGCCGAGGTCGATTACGGCGGTGGAGCGCGCATCGGAGGTCATGCGGCGGCCTCCATGCGCGCCCGGGGCAGGGCCTCGATGATGTCACCGGCGATCGTGCCCTCGCCGAGGCCGGCCATCTCCCCGGCCCGGGCATGCAGCGCCGCGCCGCACACGGCGGCGTCGGCGGGCGGCATACCGCGTGCGAGCAGCGACGCGATGACCCCGGACAGGACATCGCCGGAACCCGCCGTGGCCAGCACGGCCGAGCCCTCATCGATCACCACGGGCAGGGCGCCGGGCGCGCAGACGAGCGTGCCGGGCCCCTTGAGCAACGCCACGGCATCCGACCTGCCGCACAGATCACGCGCGGCATGCAGCCGGGACGCGGTGACCTCCTTACGTGTGCTGCCGAGCAACCGCGCCGCCTCGCCCGCGTGAGGCGTGATGACCGTGGGCCCCGGGCGCCCGCGCAGGGCGCCGAGATCGTCGCCAAGGTGCCACAGGCCATCGGCGTCGAGGACCACGGGGAGCGCCAGGGCGGCGAGCAGGGCCCGCACGAGGGGCGCGGACCCGGGATCCCGGCCGAGACCCGGCCCGATGACCACCGCGCCGGCACGCGCGGCCTGGTGCATGACCGCGTCGAGCGACGCGGGCGACGCCCCGGGGTCCCCCGGCACGCCCACCACCATGACCTCGGGCGTGCCCATCGCCACCTCGGCGCGCACGGCCTCGGGCACGCACGCCACCACCAGGCCGGCACCGGCGCGCAGCGCCGCCCGCGTGCACAGGCGCGCGGCGCCGCTCATCCCCGGGGCGCCCGCCACGGCGAGCACGGCCCCGGCGCGGTACTTGTCCGCGGCCGGATCGCGCGGCGGGATGGCACCGATCACCCCGCGGGTCGCGCGCCATGCGCACGGCTCCGGCCGCAGGTCGCGCGGGATGCCGATGTCGGCCACCACGACCTCGCCCGAGAGCTCCCGCCCGGGCGCGATGCGAAGGCCGGCCTTCTCCTCGGCGAAGGTCACCGTGAGGCAGGCACGCACGGCGGGCCCGGGGGCCTCGCCGGTATCGGCATCCACGCCGGTCGGCACATCCAGGGCCGCCACGGGGGCACCGGACGCGCGGAGCGCCGCAACAGCGTCGGCCATCGCCCCGCGCGGGGCGCCGCGCGTGCCCGTGCCGAGCAGCGCATCCACCACCACGCGCCCACCCGCCCGCAGGGCGTCGAGGTCGATGTCATGGAGGGCGATCCCCGCCTCGGCGGCCCGGGCGGTCATGAGCCCGCCATCCGGGGACTCCGGCGCGCGGGCCCCGGGGGCCTCGACGCGAACGTCCCACCCGGCCTGCGCGAGATGGCGCGCCACCACCATGCCATCTCCGCCGTTGTTGCCCGGCCCCACCAGCACGGTCACCGCCGAGCCCGCGGGGAACGCCGCGGCGATCGCCCGCGCCGCATGCAACCCGGCGGTCTCCATGAGGACCTCGCCCGGGGTGCCCGCGGCGATCGCGCGGGCATCCGCGGCGCGGACGCCGGCGGCATCGAAGAGCGGGAGCATTCCGGCGAGCGGCGGCATGCCCCACATCCTATTGACGGGGCTCGCCGCCCCTCAGGATCGCGACGGCGGCAGCCATTCCCCGCGAGTGGGTGAGCGACAGCATCACCTCGACCACGCCGAGCATGGAGGCCCGCTGCAGGCAGCGGCCCGCCAGTATCACCGTGGGCGCACCGCGGCCGCGCACCACCTCGGCCTCCTGCCACCGGGTCATGCCGATGCCCAGCGCCTTGCCGACAGCCTCCTTGGCGGCAAACCGTGCGGCGAAGTGCTGCGGCGGGTACGCACGCGACTCGCAGTAGGCCTGCTCCGCCGGCGTGAAGCAGCGCTCGGCGAAGCGGGGGTGGCGCGCCAGCGCGCGCTCGATCCGGTCGATCTCGATGAGGTCGATGCCGACACCCACGATGCCCGGACCCATCGGCGGGCTCATTCCACCGTGACCGTCTTCGCGAGGTTGCGGGGCTGGTCCACGTTCAGCCCGCGTGCGCGCGCCACGGCATAGGCGAACAACTGGAGGGGCACCACCGCCAGCACCGATGCCAGCAGCGGCAGTGTGCGCGGCACGAACAGCACGTCATCTGCGTGCGCCGCGATCTCCTCGTTGCCCTTGGTGGCCACCGCGATCACCTCGGCGCCACGGGCGCGGACCTCCTGGATGTTCGAGACGACCTTGTCGAACACGTGGCCGTCAGTAGCCACGACGACCACCGGCGATCCGTCGTCCAGCAGTGCGATGGGGCCATGCTTCATCTCGCCGGCCGGATAGGCCTCGGTGGGCACGTACGAGATCTCCTTCAGCTTCAGCGCGCCCTCGTACGACACCGGCATGCCCACATGCCTGCCGAGGTACAGGAAGAACGGGCGGTCCGCGTACTTCGCGCCGACCGCGAGGGCGTGGGCGGCGGCGTCGGAATCCAGGTACTCCTGCACCAGGTCCGGCACACGGTGAAGCTCGTCCCCGAGGTCCGCGGCGCCCGCAGCGGAGAGCACATGCCGCGCGCGACCCAGCTTCAGGGCGAGAAGGGCCAGCGCCACGACCTGCGCCGTGTGGGTCTTGGTGGCGGCCACGCCGATCTCCAGCCCCGCGCGGGTGTAGATGACCCCGTCGGCATCGCGGACGGCCTGCGACCCCATGATGTTCGTGAGCGCCACGACATGGGCACCGCGCTCGCGGGCCACGCGCATGGCGGCGAGGGTGTCGGCGGTCTCGCCGCTCTGGGTGATGCCGATCACCAGGTCACCGGGCCCGGCGAGGCAGGTCCGGTACCGGTACTCGCTGGCGACCTCCACGTGCACCGGTACCTGCGCCCAGTCCTCGATGAGGTAGCGCCCCACCAGGCCGGCATGGAACGACGTGCCGCAGGCGACGATGTGCACCCGCTCCACGCGACCCAGCGCGGCGTCGTCGAGGCCCAGCCCCGGCAGGTCGATCTCCCCCTCAGGGCGCAGGCGGTCACCGATGGTGTCGCGGAGGGCCGCGGGCTGCTCGTGGATCTCCTTGAGCATGAAGGTGTCGTAGCCGCCCTTCTCGGCGGCGTCCTCGTCCCAGTCAACGCGGGTGACGTCACGCGTGATGGCCACATCGCCCTCGTGGATGGTGACCGAGTCGCGCTCCACGACGACGATCTCGCCCGATTCCACCGCGATGGTGTCGCGGGTCTCGGGCAGGAATGCGGGGATGGCCGAGGCCACGAAGCGCTCGCCATCGCCCACCCCCACCACCAGCGGGGTCTCCTGCCGGTATGCCACCAGCCGGCCGGGCTCGCCGGCGGCGGACGCCACGATGGTGAAGTGGCCCTCGAGGCGGTCGATCGCCGCACGCATGGCGGACACGAGGTCACCTGAGTAGTGACGCGCGATGAGATGCGGGATCACCTCGGCATCGGTCTCGCTGAGGAAGACCACTCCCTCGTCCTGCAGTTCGGCGCGCAGGCGGGCGTAGTTCTCGACGATCCCGTTCATCACCACGTTGATGCGACCCGTCGCGTCCGCGTGCGGATGCGCGTTGGCCTCGGTCACGCGTCCATGCGTGGCCCATCGGGTGTGGCCCATGCCGACCGTCGCCGCGGAGGCGTCGGCGCCGCGGTCATGCGCCGCCCGGCGCAACTCGGCCAGGTTTCCCACGGCGCGCACGGTGCGCGGGCCGTCGTCCTCCATCAGCACCACGCCCGCCGAGTCGTACCCCCGGTACTCGAGGCGCTCAAGGCCCGCGAGGATGAGCTCCTCGCACGGCCGCCCCCCCACGTATCCGATGATGCCGCACATCAGTGGCCTCCCCCGACCAGGCCCAGGGCACGACCCGCGGCCTCGGCGATCCCTGCGGCGATCTTCTCGCACTGCTCGGACGTCGGTGCCTCCACCATCACGCGCACCAGCGGCTCTGTGCCCGACGCGCGCAGCACGATCCGGCCGTCGTCACCCAGATCGGATTCGTGGGTGCGCACGAGGTCCCATACCTCCGAGGCATCACCCAGATCGCCCTTGCGCTCGACGCGGATGCTCACGAGCCGCTGCGGCATGCGGGTCATCACGGCCGCGGCGTCGGCGAGGGTGAGGCCGCGCTCGGCGAGCGCCGACAGCAGCATGAGCCCGCCGGCCAGGCCGTCACCGGTGGGGCCGCTCGCGAGGTTGATGAGGTGCCCGCTCTGCTCGCCCCCGAGGACGAAGCCGTGCTCGCGCATCTCGGCCAGCACGTAGCGATCGCCCACATCGGTCCAGCGAACCTCGATCCCGTGCTCGGCCATCGCCCGGCGGAATCCCAGGTTGGTCATCGTGGTGGTGACCACCGCGGGGCCGGGCAACTCACCGCGACCGTTCAGCCACAGGGCCAGGATCGCGAGGATCTGGTCACCGTCCACCACCGCCCCCATGCCGTCGACGGCCAGCACGCGGTCGCCATCGCCGTCGAAGGCGAGGCCCAGGGCGGCGCCCTCCGCCACCACGCTGGCCTGGAGGGCGTCGAGGTGGGTCGACCCGCACCCGACGTTGATGTTCACGCCGTCGGGCTCCGCCCCGATCACCACCGGGTCCGCCCCGAGCGCCCGAAAAACGGCGGGCGCGGCGGTGACCGTCGCGCCGTTCGCGCAGTCCACGACGATGCGCTGCCCCGAGAGGTCCAGGGGGAAACGCTGCACCAACCCGGCGCGGTAGGCCTCGACGGCGTCGTCCCAGCGCGTGATGGATCCCACCTCGCCGGCGATGGGACGGCCACCGTCGTCGGACCGGATCAGGGCCTCGAGCGCGGCCTCGACGTCGTCAGGCAGCTTGAAGCCGTCCGGCCCGAACACCTTGATGCCATTGTCCGGGAACGGGTTGTGCGAGGCACTGATGACCACGCCATTGGTGAAGCGCTCGTCACGCGCCACCAGTTCCGCCACCGCGGGCGTGGGCATGACCCCGCCCAGCACCACGTCGGCACCGGCGGAGGCGATGCCCGCGGCCAGGGCGGACTCGAGCATCGGGCCGCTGCGGCGGGTGTCCCGGCCCACCAGCACCATGCCCCGGGCCCCGGACGCGCGGCCAAGCGCACGCCCGATGGACATGGCCAACTCGGGCGTGAGGTCGGCGTTCGCGACCCCGCGGACGCCGTCCGTCCCGAAGAGGCTCCGGGCCGGGGGCGCCTGTCCGCTCAGCGCTTCGAGAACTGCGGACGCTTGCGGGCGCCCTTGAGGCCCGCCTTCTTGCGCTCCTTCTCGCGCGCGTCGCGCGTGAGGAAGCCCTCGCGCTTCAGTTCGGGGCGCAGGTTCTCGTCCATCTCCACCAGCGCGCGGGCAATGGCGTGGCGCAGGGCACCGGCCTGGCCGGAGATACCGCCGCCGTCGAGGCGGGCGGTCACGTTGAACTGGCCGTCGACGCCGGCGATCACCAGGGGCGAGCGGGCCTCGGTGACCAGCACCTTGCGCCCGAAGAAGTCGTCGATGGGGCGCCCGTTGCAGGTGACGGTGCCGTCGCCGGGCTCGAGCACGATGCGGGCGACCGACGTCTTGCGCTTGCCGGTTGCCTGGATGCGGACCTGGACGGTGCTCATGCGGTGACCTTCCTCTCGAGCCGGAGGGGCTCGGGCGACTGCGCCTCGTGCGGGTGTTCGGGGCCGGCGTAGACCTTCATCTTCAGCAACTGCTTCCGGCCCAGCGAGTTCTTGGGGAGCATCCCGCGGACGGCCATGCGGATGACCTCCTCGGGACGGCGCTCGAGCTGCTCGCGCAGCGTGCGCTTGCGGATGCCGCCCGGGTAGCCCGAGTGGCGCCAGTACAGCTTGTCATCCATCTTCTGGCCGGTGACCGCGATCTTCTCGGCGTTCACGACCACCACGAAGTCACCGCAGTCGGCGTGCGGCGTGTAGAACGGCGACCGCTTTCCGCGGAGCGTCTCGGCGATGGTGGCGGCGAGGCGGCCGAGGTTCTGTCCCTCGGCGTCGACGATGTACCAGCGGCGATCCACATCGCCGGGCTTGGCGCTCTTCGTCGACTTGGTGGGGTGAGCGGTGGGCACGATCCTCCGATGGGTGAGCAGGCAGAAGCGATTCCGCCCGGGAACGACGGCGAATCGTAGGGAAGCACCCGTGGTGGCGCAACCAACCACGGCGCACAGGCACACGGCGAGCCCGAACCGCCCACCCGGCGCGACTTACATTGTCAGGTACAATTCACTTCCGTTCAGTACCCCGGAGTTTTCCATGCGTCGATCCACTTCCACCATCAATCGCTGCCAGGCTGTTGCCACCCATGGGCGCCGCTGCCGCCAGACGCCGTTCATGACCAGCCCGTTCTGCTGGCACCACACGGCGACCGCGGATCGCGATTCGCTCCGCCGGGAGTCCCTGCGCGGCGACGATCAGACCAAGGAACTCGTGGACCGCATCGTGGACGCCGACCTCACCGAGGAGCAGGTGCAGCGCATCGAGCGCGTGCTCGCCGCGCGCTCCTCGCACCGGCACGATCTCGCGTGAGCGCTACTCCCACTCGATCGTGGGAACCGAACCGGCACGATCTCGCGTGAGCGCTACTCCCACTCGATCGTGCCGGGGGGCTTGCTGGTCACATCCAGCACCACGCGGTTCACGCCGGGCACCTCGTTGATGATGCGGCTCGAGATCTTCTCGATCAGGTCGTAGGGCAGCCGGGCCCAGTCGGCCGTCATCGCATCGTCGCTCGTGACGGCCCGGATCACGATGGGGTACGCGTACGTACGGCTGTCGCCCTGCACGCCCACCGACCGCACGGCGGGGAGCACGGCGAACGACTGCCAGAGATCCCGGTACATGCCGGCGAGGCGGATCTCCTCCTGCAGCACGAAGTCGGCATGCCGCAGGATCTCCAGACGCTCCGCCGTGACCTCACCGATGATGCGGATGGCCAGGCCGGGGCCCGGGAACGGCTGGCGCCACACCATGCGCTCGGGCAGGCCGAGCTCCTCCCCCACGAGGCGCACCTCGTCCTTGAACAACTGGCGCAGCGGCTCCACGAGTTCCATCTCCATGTCGTCGGGCAGGCCCCCGACGTTGTGATGACTCTTGATGGTGGCCGCGTTCGTGCCGCCGCCCGACTCGATCACGTCGCTGTAGAGCGTGCCCTGCACCAGGAACTTCTCGTTGCCCAGCCGGGCGGCCTCGGCGTCGAAGGTGTTGATGAACTCGGCGCCGATGATCTTGCGCTTCTGCTCCGGATCGGTCACGCCGGCAAGCCTCGACAGGAACTGCTCCTGGGCGCGCACATGGACCAGCGGCACATGGAAGTGGTGGCCGAAGGCCTCCTCCACCTGCTCCCCCTCGTTCATGCGCAGCATGCCGTGGTCCACGAATACGCAGGTGAGGTTGTCGCCGATCGCCTGGTGAACCAGCAGCGCCGCCACGGCGCTGTCCACGCCGCCGGACAGCCCGCAGATGGCACGGCGGTCACCCACCTGCTCACGGATGCGCCGCACCTGGTCGTCGATGACGTTGGCGGGCGTCCATGTGGGCGCGAGATCACAGGCGTCGAACAGGAATGCCTTGAGCAGGTCGGTGCCGAAGGGCGTGTGCACCACCTCGGGGTGGAACTGCACGGCGAAGCGCCGGCCGGGCCGGTCCTCCATCGCGGCGATGGGAGCGCCCTGCGTCTGGGCGGTGACGGTGAAGCCATCAGGCGCGCCGGTGACCGCGTCGCGGTGGCTCATCCAGCACGTCTCGGCGGGAAGGTCCCGGAACAGGCCCTCGCGCGACAGCACGCGGATATCGGTGCGGCCGAACTCGCCGGAGCCGTTGTTGGTGACCACGCCGCCGAGCGCCTGCGCCATGGACTGCATGCCGTAACAGATGCCGAGCACGGGAATCCCCAGCTCCAGCAGGCGGCGATCCAGCGCGGGCGCACCCTCCTCGTACACCGACGCGGGCCCGCCCGACAGGATGATGCCGCCGGGGGCGATGCGGGCGACCTCGGCAGGGTCGATGTCGTGCGGCACGATGGCCGAGAACACCCGGCACTCGCGCACGCGGCGCGCGATCAACTGGCTGTACTGGGCGCCGAAGTCGACGACCAGGACGCCCCCGGCGGCCTGGTGCTCGAGCTCAGGGGCGAGGTGGAACGCCCCCACGTCAGCCCATGCCGACCGACTGCGCCTGCTGGAGCTTCTTTCCCTCGGTCTTCAGCGCAGGGGCGATCATGACCTCGCACTTCTGGAAGCTCTGGATCGACTCGTAGCCGCAGGTGGCGAGGGCATTGCGCAGTCCGCCGATCAGGTTGAGGGACCCGTCGTTCTCATGGGCCGGCCCCATCAGGATCTCCTCGAGGGTCCCGATGGAGGTGGTGCGCACGCGGGTTCCGCGCGGCAACTCGGGGTGGAACGTGGCCATTCCCCAGTGGTTACCGTGCCCGGGTGCCTCCGCCGCCTTCGCCAGCGGGGAGCCCACCATGCAGGCGTCCGCACCGCACGCGATGGCCTTGGCCAGGTCGCCGCCGTAGGCCATGCCGCCGTCGGCGATCACGTTCACGTACTGGCCGGTCTCGAGCAGGTGCTGCATGCGCGCGCCTGCCGCGTCGGCGATGGCCGTGGCCTGCGGCACCCCCACGCCGATCACCTGGCGCGTGGTGCACGCCGCGCCCGGGCCCACGCCCACCAGCACACCCACGGCGCCGGTGCGCATGAGATGCAGGGCGGTGGAGTACGACGCGCACCCGCCCACGATCACCGGGACCGGCAGGTCGGCGATGAACTGCTTGAGGTTGAGGGGCTCCACCGACGACGACACGTGCTCCGCCGACACCACCGTCCCCTGGATCACCAGGATGTCGAGGCCGGCGTCGAGGGCCGGGCCGATGAACTGCTCCACCCGCTGCGGCGTGAGCGACCCCGCGGTGAGCACCCCCGACGCCTTGATCTCGCGGATGCGCTCGACCATCAGGTCGGGGTCGACGTCGCGGGCGCGGTAGATGTCCTGCAGGCCCGCGGTTGCGGTCTCGGGCGGGTACTCCGCGATCTTCCGCAACTCGGCGTCCGGGTCCTCGTACCGGCTCTGGATGCCCTCGAGGTTCAGCACGCCCAACCCCCCCAGCTTGCCGATCGCGATCGCCGTGGCCGGCGACACCACGCCGTCCATCGCCGAGGCCAGCAGCGGGATCTCGAGCGCATGGGGACCGAGCTGCCACGAGAGGTCGACGTCCTCGGGATCGCGGGTGCGCCTGCTGGGCACGATGGCGATCTCGTCCAGGCCGTATGCCCGGCGCCCGCGCTTGCCCCGGCCGATCTCGATCTCCACCCGTGCCCCCCGTGTATCGCTCGCTTGGGCGGGCAACCTACCACCCCCGCCCGGACGGCCGGACGGGGCATTCGGGGGGGCCGAGGGGGCCCCTCAGTCCCCCTCGGGGACCTCCTCCACGGTCACCTCGCGCGCCAGTGCATCCACGTCGGCGCGGTCCACCACGCCGGCGCCGAGCAACTGGGTGCTGGCGGCACCGGAGGCCACACCGCGGCGCACCGCCTCCTCCTCCCCCGCTCCGTCGTAGGTACCCGCCAGGTAGCCGGCCAGGAAGGCGTCACCCGAGCCCACGCTGCTCACCACGTCGGTGCGCACGTCGATCCGCGCCCGCAGGGTGCGCCGGCCGTCGCCGTCGGCCTGCGCGAGGCGCGCCACGCACCCGCTCTCGTCGTGCACCAGCGAGGAACGCGCGCCAAGCCCGCACAGGGCCTCGGCGCCCACCACCGCATCCTCCTCATCGGAGAACTCGTTGCCCACGACCTCCTCCGCCTCGCGGGCGTTGGGGCTGACCAGCCACGGCTCGGCGGCAAGGGCGGCCCGCATCGCGGGGCCGGGCACGTCCACCACGATGGGAAGGTCGGGGCGACCGATCTCGCCGGCCATCACCGCGTAGAAGTCCACGGGGACATCGCGCGGCAGGGATCCGGCGAACACCACGATGTCGGCGCCTTTCGACAGGTACGCCAGCTTCTCCATCAGGAGTTCCAGTTCCGAATCGGCCACCGACGGGCCGTACTCGTTGATCTCGGTCTGCTGCATCGACGTCGGATCCACGACGGCGGTCGATGTACGTGACTCGTCCCCGATGCGCACGAAGTCGTTGAGGATCCCCTCGGCGGTGAGCTGCTCGATGATGGAGGTGCCGGTGCGCCCGCCGGCGAGGCCCGTGGCGATCACGGGCTGACCCAGGTTGCGCAGCGCGCGCGCCACGTTCACGCCCTTGCCGCCCGGCAGGGTGAGGGCGTCACTCGCGCGGTGTCGTCCGCCGGCCTGGAAGTTCGGCACGCTCAGGGTGCGGTCGAGCGCGGCGTTGAGGGTGACCGTGAGGATCATGTGAACACGGACCCTATCCCGGCGAACGCGGTCCTGACCGAATCGGTGAACCCCGGGGCGGCCACCGCGCGGTCGGCGGCGAGGGGTGCGCCACCTACCACGCGGTCCCCCTGCATCACCTCCACGCGCCCGATGCGCTGGCCCTGCGTCACCGGGGCCGTGGCCATCGCCGGGGCGGTCACCCGCAGGCGGATCGGCTCGCCCAGGCGCACGGTTGCGGCCAGCGGAACCCGTGGCGCGAGCCCCACGGTCGCGCCCGGCACCCCCTGCACCTCCAGCGAGGCCACGGGCTGGCCGCGCCGCACCACCACGGGCCGCGCGAACTGCCCGAAGCCCCACTCGAGCAGTGCCTTCGCGTCGCGGGCGCGCGTCTGGCGATCGGGCTCGCCCATCAGCACCGCGTACATGTCGCGGTCAAGCGCCGGGGAGGTGGCGTGGGCCACCAACGTGTATCCGGCGTCATCGGTGTGACCGGTCTTGATGCCATCTGCGGACGGCATGATCGCCAGCAGGTCGTTTTCCGACTGCAGCCGCCGCGACCCCTCGCCGCCCGGGCCGGGAAGCGTCGCCATGCGGTTGCCCACCAGCGACCGCAGCAGGGGAACCTTCATCACCTCGCGACCCAGGGCGGCCAGGTCGCGCGGGGACGATTCGTGGCCGGGCTCGTCGAGGCCGTGCGGATTGGCGAACCGCGTTCGGGTGAGCCCCATGGCGGCGGCGCGTTCGTTCATCTGCTGCACGAACTCGGCCTCGGATCCGGCCACCGCGTAGGCGATGGCAATGGCCGCGTCGTTCCCGCTTCCCACCACGAGGCCGCGGACCAGGTCGCGCATCGTGATGCGCTCACCCGCGCGGAGCCCCGCCGAGGACTCCCCCACCGCCACGGCGGCGGGCACAACGGTCACCACGCGGTCGAGGTCGCCCGATTCGATCGCCACGAGGGCCGTCATCATCTTCGTGAGGCTCGCCATGGGCCGGGCGGTGTCGGCAGCCCGCTCGGCCAGCACCTCGCCCGTCGGGCCGTCCACCAGCAGCCACGCCGACCCCGCCGGGGACGGTGGCCGGTCCGCGGCGAGCGCTGTGGCCGCCGGGACCATGAGCGCGGCCACGAGGGCCGCCCGGAGGACGCGTCGCACGTGTTCGATCGTACCAGCGACCCCCTCCCGGCGAGGCGCGCCGGGCGCGCGGGTGCAACGCTTCGGAGGTGGCCACCGACACCGCCGAGACGGCCGTGATCCCCGCGGCAACGGGGCCGCGCGGGCTGACGGAGGACGAGGCGCGCGCCCGGCGGCCCGCAGGGCGTCGGCGGACCGCCGGGCGCTCGTACGCGAGCATCGTGCGGGCGAACGTCTTCACGCTGTTCAACCTCATCCTCGTCACGTTCGCGGTCATCACGCTGGTGTTCGGCGACTGGCGCGATGTGTTCTTCCTCGCGATCCTGGTCATCAACATCTCCATCGGCATCGCCCAGGAGGTGCGCGCAAAGCGCGCCGTGGCTCGGCTGGCGGCCCTGGTTGCGCCGACCGCCCGGGTGGTGCGCGACGGCGTCGAGCGCCACGTGGACGTGGATGACGTGGTGCCCGGGGACCTCGTGCTGATCGGCGCGGGTGACCAGCTCGTGGCCGACGGCACCCTGCGTGAGGCCGCGGGGTTGGCGCTGGACGAGGCGGTGCTCACCGGGGAGTCCCGGCCCGTAACCCGCGAGGCCGGGGATCCGGTGCGCGCCGGGGCCTTCTGCGCCGAGGGCTCCGGTGCATACGTGGCCGAGGCCGTGGGCGACGACTCCTACGCGGGGCACGTCTCCGACATCGCACGGTCGTTCCGCCACCCGCTCTCACCCCTCCAGCGCGGGATGAACCGACTGCTCATCGCGATGGTGGCGATCATGATCCCCCTCGGGGCCGTGCTGGCACTCGCCCTCTGGCGCACCAGCCCCGACCTCGAGGAGGCGGTCTCCACGGCCACGGCGGCCATGGTGACCCTCATCCCCGAGGGGCTCATCCTTCTGGCCAGCATCACATACGCGGTCAGCACCATCCGCATGTCGAGGCGCGGAGCGCTCGCGCAGCAGCTCTCGGCCATCGAGGCACTGGCATCGGCCGACATGGTGCTGGTGGACAAGACCGGCACCCTCACCACCGGCGAGGCCCGGCTGGTGCACCGCGCGCCCGCGGATGACGGCGACCCCGCCGCGCTCGACGACGCCCTGGCCGGGTACGCGGCCTGCTGGCGCGACCGGGACGAGACGCTCGACGCCATCGCCGCCGAGCTACCGCACGATCCCGTGACCCCCGACGAGGCCGTCCCCTTCACCTCGCGGCGCCGCTGGGCCGGGGTGCGCCTGGGGGGTCGCACGCTGGTGCTGGGCGCGCCCGGGGTGGTGAACCCCGGTCCGCTCGCCGACGTCGTGCACCGGGAGTCCGGCCACGGGCGACGGGTGCTGGTGCTCGCCGCCGGCGAGGCATCCCTCGGTGCGCCGGGGCCGGACGATCCGCCACCCGCCGGCCTGCGTGCCCTGGGGGTGATCGCCCTGGCCGAGACGCTGCAGCCGGGCGTCAAGGGGGCGATCGAGTTCCTCGGGCGCGAGGGCATTCCCGTGCACGTCGTCTCGGGCGATGCGCCTGCCACGGTCGGCGCCATCGCGGCCGACTGCGGCATCCACTCGAGTTCGCCCATCCTCGCGGCCGAGCTCCCCGCCGACCCCACGGCGCTGTCCCGCGTGGTCACCGGCGCGGGCATCGTGGGGCGGGCGACGCCCGACGACAAGGAGCGCATCGTCGGCGCCCTTGCAGACGAGGGCTACAACGTCGCGATGATCGGCGACGGCGTGAACGATGTGCCGGCCCTCAAGCGCTCGCGCATCGCCATTGCCCCCGCTGAGGCCAGCCAGATGGCGCGGGCGGTCGCCGACATCGTGATGGTGCGGGGCGGCTTCGCATCGCTCGCGCCGATGATCCTCGAGGGTCGCCAGGCCCTACGGAACCTGCAGCGGGTCAGCAAGCTGTTCGTCGCGAAGTCGTTCCTGGCCGCGTTCCTCATCCTCACCATCGGGCTGGTGCCCACCACGTATCCCTTCCTGCCGCGCCACCTGACCCTGTTGTCGTTCCTGACCGTGGGGATCCCCGCGTTCTTCCTGGCCCTCGCACCGAGCACCGGCGCATGGAAGGCCCGCGACTACCTGGGGTCCACCTTCCGGTTCGCCCTGCCCGCGGGCGTCGCCGCGGGCCTCGGCGTGGTGTCGAGCTACCTCTTCGCGCTGAACGTCGTGTTCACCGACATACCCGTCGCACGCACGGTGGCCGTGACGGCCCTGATGGCCATCGGCCTGTGGCTCGTCCTCATCCTCGAGGTCTCTGGCGTGAAGCGGAGCGCATGGGTGATCATCATGTGCCTCGCCATGGCCGGCCTCTACGTGATGTTCATCCTGGTCGCGCCGCTCCGTGACTTCTTCGAGCTCACCACCATCGGCGCCATCGACGCGGTCGTGGCGCTGTCCGGCGCCGCCATCACCGCCACCGGCCTGTGGATGCTCGACCGAAGGTTCCGACCGGAGCCCCTGCGCGGACCCCTCCCCCGCTGGCTCGCGCGCCTCCTGCCCGACTCCTTCCGCGCCGACCCCGACCCCGTGGTGCCGACCGACGACTGAAAGCGCGCAGTGATGCCGCGGGTTCGGTGTTACCCCCGGCGAAAAAGCGCGAGAGGCGGATGGCGCCGGTGTATCGGTTGGCGACTACCGCAGGCGGGCCATCCGCGTGAGCGCACGGGCGGAGCCCGTCCGCACGCGGCGGCGTCGGCGAGTTGTCGCCAACCGATACACCGGGGCCAGCCGCACTGCTGTGGTTATCGCCGGGGGTAACACCGAACCCGCGTCCCCGTGGCAGCGCATCAGTCGACGGGGCGGCCACCGCGCAGGTCGGGGTGCACGCGGATGAGGCGGTCGTCGAGGTCGTCGAGCTCCCGGGCGCGGGCGACGCCGGGGAGCGCGCCCACCCGGCGGTAGTGATCGGCCACGGCGGCGCCACCGAGGGAGATGTCGTCGTAGTAGTTGCCCCAGCCAACGAGCATGTAGGCGTAGATGTCGGAGACGCCGGGCCGGTCGCCGGCGAGCCATTCGTGATCGGCGAGCCACCGCTCCAGGTGTTCGCCGGCGCGCAGGATGTTGCGCCGGCCGCCGGCATCGAGTGCGGCGGCCGCGCCCCGGTCGTCGCCGATGTAGAAGAAGGGCGCCATGATCGGCCACCAGCCCACGTGAAGGGTGTTGGCGCACCAGGTGACCCATCGGTAGTGATCGGCGCGCGCGGGCGTGCCAACGGCGGGGGCCAGGCCGGCATCCGGGAAACGGTCCCCGAGCCACAGGAGGACGGCGCCGGTCTCGGAGATGCGCACGTCTCCCTCGCGCAGCGCGGGGACGCGCTTAAGGGGATTGGCATCCGCGAACCCGGGGGCCTCATCCCGCCGGCGTGGATGCACGTCCACCACCTCGTAGTCGGCGCCCGCGCACTCGAGTGCCGCGCGCACCGCAAACGATGACGATCCGGTGATCTGGAACAGGGTGATCATTCATCCCCTCCGGGAAGGTCCATGAGCATGCGGGCGACGGCGCCGTAGTCGAGCGCGCCGTCGACATCCTCGTAGAGCGCGGCGGCGGGATCGCCGATGGCGAGCGGCGCGCCCGCCATGGCGCGGGCGTGGCCCAGGTCCTTGCGCAGGTCCCGCGCCCGGAAGCCCGGCGCGTGGTCACCGGAGAGGACGCGCGGGAACAGGTTGCGCAGTTGCCACGAATCACCGGAGGACGCCATCACCACGCGCGCCAGCACCTCCGGCTCCACACCCGCGCGCTGGCCGACGCCGAAGGCCTCCGCCGTCCCCGCCGCGATGACCGCCACGAGCAGGTTGTTCACGAGCTTCGCGACGAGCCCCGACCCCACGGGCCCGCAGTGCACGCGCTTCGCCGGGTCGCCGATGAGGTCGAGCAACGGGGCGGCGGCAGCCACGCCTTCGGCCGTTCCCCCGCACATCACGGCCAGCGTGCCGGCCTCGGCGCCCGGCGGGCCACCGCTGACCGGGCAGTCGAGGTACTCGGTTCCGGCCGGGGCCGCGAGGGCGGCGGCGGCGCGTGCCGCCGCGGGGGCGATGGTCGAGGTGTCGATGATGATGGGGGGCGGCTGGTCCGCGGCCATGACCAGCGCCACCACCTCCAGCACGTCGGATGAGTCGGTCACCGAAAGGAGGGCGGCATCGGCGCCATGCGCCGCGCCCGTGATGTCCCGGGCGGGCTCCGCGGGCAGCCCGTCGGCCTTCACGGGGGTGCGGGCATGCACGACCACCTCGTGGCCGCCCGCCGCGATGTTGCGGATCATCCCGGCCCCCATGAGGCCGGCTCCCACGACTGCTACGCGCATGCCAGGACCCTAACCGCCGCCATGCGCCGCGTCGCGGGCGTGCCGCTCGCGATCGGCGCCGGGCCCGAGGTCGCCGCGCCATGAGCACCCGGGGCAGCGATCCTCGCCCTCCACGTGCCCTTCCGCCCATGCCCGGGCCGCCACCATGGGCAGCACGCGCTCCGCAGGTCGGCCCTCCCGCAGCAGGGTGAGCGCGCCGAGGATGATCGCCACGAGCACCGGATCCGCAGGATCCGGGAATGGGGGAACCGGCCCCGGGGGCACGAGGCCCGGCACCGCGCCCGCGCCCGCCGATCCGCACGCGTTGGCCACCTGGACAGGCCGGCCGGCATCACGGGCGAAGCCGCATGCGGCGTCACAGCCGGGGCAGTGATCCTCACCCTCGACGTGCCCCTCCATCCATGCGTGAACGGCCAGGTCCACCACCGCCTGGGCATCAGAGCCCTCGCCCGCGATCCGGGTGGCGCGGCCCAGCAGGGCGGCGAGCACCGACGACGCGGCGCCCGGCGCGGGCGGCACCTGAACCTCGCCCGAGAACAGGGGGTGGGCCACCGGGCGGAAGCCCGTGGGGTGATCGCCGGGGCTCACGTCATGCGGCGCACGCGCGCCATGCGGCCGGCGATGAACCTCCACGCGGCAAGGGCGGCGGGCGCGAGGGCCAGGGCGGCGATGTCGAACAGCACGTAACCGGCCGCGGCGCCACTCGGCGGGTTCCCGTTGCCGATGCCGAGGAACGGGACCGTTGGCTCCCAGTACCAGGTGGATACCCAGGTACCCCAGATCTCGAGGAAGGCCACGAAGAAGAAGACCCCGGCATACAGGGCGGGCGCGCGGCCGATGAGCAGGAACACCACCAGGAACGCCACGGCGATCGCGCCGGCGACGTCCACGCGGCCGAGGGATCCGCTGAGCCCCACGATGCCCCAGCCGAGGGCGCCGAGGATGGCCGCCCCCACGACGATGCGCGGGTGCACCCGGGCCAGCCGCGTCTGCGAGAAGCGATAGCCGGCCAGGTACACCAGGCCGTGGCCGGCGGGGACGAACAGCGGCAGGTTGCCGAGGCGGTAGTCGTACACGCCGAGCCAGGTGGAGAAGATGAGCTCCGCGGATGTGGCCACGACGACCACCACAAACACGCGTGCCCGGTCCAGCGGGCCCAGCGGCACGCAGGCAGCGATGAGGACCACCCAGGCGATGGCCGAGAGCGTCAGTTGCCACGGGAGCCCGCCGAGGGAGTCCAACCACAGCCCCAGCGACGTGAACACCATGAGGAACGGGATGAACAGCCACGGCCGCTCGAGCACGGGCAGCGCGCGCGTCCACAGGCGCCGCATGAGGGGAGCGGGCGAGGCGGCGCGCGGGGAGGCGTCGAGCGTGCTCACGCGTCCGAGGTTAGACCGGGCAACGCCACCCCGGAGGGGCAACGGTGACGCCGGGGACGACTAGCCCTCGCGGGCCTCCTCGGCGTCGTCCTCCTCGGCCTCGGGCAGCGCCTCTGCGCGGGCGCGCTCCTCCGCCGCCTCGAGCGCCTCGATGGCGTCAAGGCGGGACAGCACGTCGTCCCCGCTCTGCATGGTCCGGAAGCTGCTCCGGCGCTCCCGCTTGGCCTTGGCCATCTGAACCTCCGTGTTTACCGCCGGGATGGTACCCGGCGGCGGCGGCGTCTCCGGCGGGCGCGTCGCCTGCGGCGCCCAATGCGGTCGGTTGCCAGTGCCTGGACGAGCCGATCGTCAGCAGGGGGGAACCGGTAGCCGGGCAGGTCCTCGCGCCTCACCCAGCGGAATTGGGGGCTCACGAGCGCGCGCGGACGCTGCAGCGCGGGGTACCGGCACTCATAGAAGCGCAGGCGGAGCGGACCGGCGTCCTCGCGCCAGATCATGCGCGGATCCTCGACCTCGATGCCGAGCTCCTCGCGCAGCTCGCGCCGGAGCGCCTCGACATCACGCTCCCCGGCCTCGCGCTTGCCCCCGGGGAATTCCCAGAGCCCCGCATGCCCCGACCCCTCGGGGCGCTGTGTGATGAGGATCCACGGCCCAAGGCGAATGATGGCCGCGACCACGATGACGGGCTGCCCACCGCGGCTCACGCGGCGCTCCCCGCCGGAACCAGCACGGCACCGCGCCGGTCCGCCAACCCCTCGGCCACCAGGGTGGCCGCCGCCTCGGGATCGGAGCCCACGCTCACGCGCCCATCCGTCGCGAGCGCGCGCAGCAGGTGCCCCCGGCGCTGGCGCATGGACCCCTCATACCGCGCCTGACGTCGTGCGCGCGGCGTGACCTCGTCCACCACCCCGGCGTCGGCAGCGGGGCACCCCGCGCGCATCGGGCAGCCGTCATCGCACCGGGGGGCACGTGCCCGGCAGAACTCCCTGCCGAGATCCATCATCGCCTGCCCGGCGTGCCAGGACCGGCCGTGCGGGGCGCCGGGCCAGCCCTCCGGGAACCGGCGCGCCACGACGCGCCGCACGTTGACGTCCTCGGGCAGCACGGGCTGCTCATCCGCGAAGCAGCGGAGCGCATCGGCGGTGTAGCGCCCCACCCCGGGAAGATCCTCATAGCGCGCGGGCGCGGGCCACCCGTGCGCGGCGATCACGCCGGCCGCCGCATGCAGGTTCCGTGCGCGGCGCGGGTACCCGAGGCCCTGCCATGCGGCGAGCGCCTCACCCACGGTCACCGCCGCCAGGTCTCCGGGCGCGGGCCACCGGCGCATCCAGTCCTCGTAGTAGGGCAGGACGCGGGCAACGGGGGTCGCCTGCAGCATGACCTCGGACACCAGCACGGCCCAGCGATCGCGCGTGCGCCTCCACGGAAGGTCGGGGCCATCCCGATCGAACCAGCGGACGAGGCGGCGTACGGCTGCGCGGGTGGCGTCGGGAGTCACCGCGTGAGTCTCCCACGCGCGCAGGCGACGATCAGGCGGCTGCGGCCGCCCCCGGGCCGCGCCGGGACGACGGCTGGCCGATCGCCATCGCCGCGTCGAGCGTGGTGCGGGCGCCCTGGGACAGCCTGCCGATCAGGGCCAGCAGCACCTCCGCCGTTGCCTCGGCGTCGGCCAGCGCCCGGTGGGATGGCATCACGGCGGTGCCGGCCCACGCCGCGAGGGTCGCCAGGTCATGCCGGGGCACCACGCCGTCGAGCAGCCGCCGGGAGAGCACCAGGGTGTCCAGCCAGGGCTGGGTGAAGTAGCCGTCGCGCAGGCGCAGGCGTTCGTAGTTGAGGAAGCGCAGGTCGAATGGTGCGTTGTGGGCGACCAGGACGTCGTCGCGGGCGAAGTCGATGAATGCGGGCAGCGCCGCGTCGATGGACGGCTGGCCCCTCACCATGCGGTCGTCGATGCCGGTGATGTGGGTGATGTGGGGCGGGATGGAATGCCCGGGATCGACCAGCGTGGAGAACCGCTCGGTCACCCTGAGGCCCTCGATGCGGACCGCGCCGATCTCGGTGATGCCGCACGATCCGGGGGCTCCGCCGGTCGTCTCCAGGTCGACGATGCAGAAGGACATCGCGGCCAGCGGCGCGAGGTCACGGCGCCCGCCGGCGTCCGCGATGAGGTCGTCCGCCCACGCGAGGCGCGCATCCTGCGCGACGATATCCCCGGCCAGCCGGCGGGCGACCGGCTCCGGGCATCCGGCGATCCCCAGGGCCTCCACGGCCACCTCGGCCGCGCTCACGGGCCTGCCCTCGCGGGCGATGAGGTCGCGCACCCTATCCCCCGCCGTCCGCGCGCCCTCCGACCCGGGCGTGGGGCGCGCCGCGCTCGGCGCCTGCGGGGGCGGTTCGGGTTCTCCCATCCCGCCGGATCCTACGAACGGCCCCCGACGCGCCCCATGGCGCCCCACCGTTCACCGGCCTGCCACGGCGGCGCGGCGCATACGCTCGCGCAATAGCACCGGTACTGTCCACGGATCTCGCCGGCCTGAGCGACCAGGAGATGCACGCCTGGGCCGGCTTCCTCCGGGTGCACGCCGCGGTGGTGCGCCGACTGGCCGGCGAGATGCAGGCGGCGCACGGCATCACCCTCACCCAGTACGAGGTGCTGCTGATGCTGGCCACCTCCGACGGCGGCGATCGGCGCCTGGGCGACCTGGCCGATGGCGCCCTGCCGTCGCCGTCAGGGCTCTCGCGGCTGGTGGACCGCCTGGTGGCGCGCGGACTCGTGGAACGCCGCCAGTGCCCGGACGACCGCCGCAGCGAGCGAGCGCACCTCACCGAGGACGGTCGCGCGTGCATCACGGCCGCCCGACCCACGCACCTCGACGGCGTGCGGCGGCTTGTCATCGAGCCCTCCCGCCCGGCGGCGTGCAGGCCATCGCGGGCGCGTGGGACGCCCTCGAGGACTCCCGGGACTAGCGGCGGCGGGCCGGCACCTTGGCCCGTGCCGCAACCTTGATGCCGGGCATCGCCACCGCCACCACCACGCGGCCCTTTCGCCGCGGCACGGCGAGCAGCGCCTTGCCGTCCGGCCGGCTCGTGGTGTTCACGCCCTTGCCGTTGGGCAGTCGGGCGCGCACGGGGATGCTCGACATCGGCGCGCCGGAGGCATCGCGCACGGTGGCGATCCACAGGTCGCCCCGCTTCGGGTTGATTCCCGCACGCTGGGTGAGCTTGCGGCCGGCGCGCGTGAGCACGATCTTCTTGGGCACGGGAGGCGGCGCCACGCCCACGCCGGAGCAGATCGGCCCCGGGTCGCCCAGGCCCGCGTACTGGAAGATGGCCCCGCCGATGGCCTCGGCCATCCTCTGGCGCACGTCCGGGCTGGCCAGCATGGACGCGTCCACCTCGTTGGACAGGAAGGCGCCCTCCACGAGGATCGCCGGCATCGCGGTGTTCCGCAGCACGTAGAACGACCGCTCCTTCACCCCGCGGTCGGGAAGCCCCAGGCAGGCCACGAGCGTCCTCTGGACGCCGGCGGCCAGCAGGTGCGTCACCTCGGGCGCGCTGCTGCGCACGTAGGTCTCCGTGCCGCTCGCACCGGTGCGCGAGCTGTTCTGATGGATCGACACGAATATCTCGGCGAGCGCGGCGTTCGCGGCATCGGTGCGCGCCTTCAGATCCGCGCCCTCAGAGGTGTACGGCACGTCCCCGCCGGCGTTGTCGGTGGAGCGCGTCATGAGGGTCGGGAAGCCGCGGGCCGCGAGCCAGGCGTTCAAGCGGTTGGCGACGTCGAGGTTCACGTCCTTCTCCAGCAGCACCGGCTGCAGGAAGACGTTGAACCGCGGCTCGAGCCCCGTCACGGCATCCGGGGCCAGCGCACCGAGTGCACCGGAATCCGAGCCTCCATGACCGGCGTCGATCGCCACCACCGGAAGCGCGGCGGCCGACGTCGCGGCCACCAGCGTCGCACCGAGGGCGCCGAGGAGTGTGCGGGAAGCGGGCACGGCGGGCATCTAAGACGTTCTCCCGACCGCACGCGGGCGGCATGTCGCGCGGGCACATGGCCGCCCCGGCGCGCCGGGGCGCTTTGTAGCCTGACTCCCCATGCCCCGCCGCAGCACGATGGGCCTTGCCGCCTGCGCCATGGCCCTCGCCCCCTTCGCCGCATTGGGCGCGTTCGGCGACGTGAGCCCGCAGGGGTACCTGCCGGGCGGCGGCGCGGCGCCGACCGACGTGGATGGCGCGGCCTTCTCACCGGATGGCCGGTACCTGCTCTTCACGTCGGCGTCGCCCATCAGCGGCCAGCCGACGGGCGGCGTGCGCCAGCTCTTCATGCGGGATCTCCTCACGGGTGCGGTGCAGATGGTTTCGACGACCGCCGACGGCCACCCTTCCACGGCACCGGTGGACGACGACGCCGACGCACCTCCCTTCGCGGCATCGCTGGACGGGCGCTTCGTGGTGTTCTCGTCCACCGCGGCCGACCTGATGCCGGGCGACGCGAACGGCGGGGCCCGCGACGTGTTCCGCAAGGACACCCGGACCGGCCGCATCACGATCGTCTCGCGCGACCACCTGCGCCGGCAGGTGCCCTCCGGGGTCACCGGCCAGCCGTCCATCTCGTCCGACGGCTCCCGCGTGGCCTTCGCCTCCGGTGCCGAACCACTCGCCCCGGGCGATGCGAACGGCGTCGCCGACATCTACGTGTCCGACCTCCGGGCCCGGGCCGTCGTGCTGGTGTCGCGCACGGCCGCCGGCGCGCAGTCACCCGAGCCGGTGCAGCAGCCGGCAATCAGCGCCGACGGGCGGGCGGTGGCCTTCCAGGGGACGGGCGCGGCGGCCGTGCTGGCCGGTGGAGACGCCAACGGCATCGGCGATGTGTACGTGGCGCGCCCCGCGACGCGGTCCATCGTGCTCGCGAGCGTCGCCGACGGCGGGTCGCCGACGGGAATCTCGTCGCTGCCCTCGATCTCGGGCGACGGATCCCGCGTGGCGTTCGCCTCCACCGCTCCGCTGGTGGCCGGGGACACCGGCACCACGCCCGACGCGTACGTGCGGGACCTCGCGGCCGGCACGACCCGCCGCATGTCCACCGGCGCGTCGGCCGCTCGCCCGGCGATCAGCGCGAACGGGGCACGGGTGGCCTTCGCATCGGGGGCGGACGTCCTGGTGCGCGACGTGGCGTCCGGCGCGGTGTTCCGGGCATCGCGCCTGCCCGATGGCAGCCCCACGCCGGGGCCCGCAAGCCGCGCCGCCATCACCGGGGTGGGGTCCGTGGCGTCGTTCACCACGCAGCCCGCGGGTGCGAGCGCTTCGGGGGTGTTCGTCACGGAGGCGGAGGCGGTGAGCGCCACCGCGCCGGCGCTCACCGCGCGCGCCACGCTCTCGGGGCGGCGGGTGACCGTGGCGGGTCACGCCAGCGACCCCGCGGGAATCGCGCGGGTGGCGGTGGGCCGGCGGGTGGCCCGGATCGGTGACGACGGCGCGTACGCAGTCTCATTCACCGCGCGACTGGGCACCGAGGAGGTCGCGGTGCGCGCGACATCGGGGCTGGGCGCCGAGTCGGCCACTGCCGTGGGCGTAACGCGCATCGCCGGGGAGCGCGGCCGAGCCGACCGGGCACCCCGGCCCCGGGCCCTGCGGGCATCGGCGGCGCGGCCATGGGTGCGGGCGACGTTCCGCCTGCCCGTGCGGGCGGCGTGGCGCGTGGAGGTGCGCCGGAGGCTCCCGGGCATCACCAGGGCCCGTGCCTTCCGCATGGTTGTTGCGCGATCGGGGACATCGGGCAGCGGACGGCGCTCGGTCCGCCTGAGGATCCCCGCGCGGACGGCCCCGGGCGACTACCAGGTACGGGTGCTGATCTCCTCGGCCCGGGGCCTCGGGACGAGCGCGCGTACCATCAGGATCCGTTGATCTTCCCGCTTCGCACCTCGCGCTGGACGCGCTTCCTCACCTCCACCACCGGCCCGTTCGAGGCCGAGGTCGCAGACGGCATGGTCGGCGTGCGCATGGGGTGGGTGGGCCATGCCGATATCCCCGTCGAGCGCATCGCGCGCATCACCTCGCGGCGGTGGCCGTGGTGGGGCGGCCTCGGCGTGCGCATCGCGAAGGGCATGGTGGCGTTCGTCCCGGCGCCCGGCGACGGCGTGCTGCTGGAGTTCGACGGTCCCGTCACCGTGCACGCGCCCATGTCGTGGGAGACCGATCGCGTGCTGGTGATGGCGGCCGACCCCGAGCGATTCGCGGCGAAGGTGGCCGCCGAGCGCGAGGCCGCCCTTCCGCCTACGCCGTGATCTGAACCGCCACGAGGCGGTTGCCGTCGGGGTCCAGGAACTCCATCGACAGGGCCCCGCCCATGTCTTCGATGGGATCCCGCTTCGCCCCCGCGGCATCCAGCGCGGCATCGAGCGCGCGGATGTCGGTGACGCGGAAGGTGACCGTCGCGCCGCCCTGATGCGGGGCCGTGGCGAGCTCGCCGAACAGGCCGAGTTCCGTGCCCCCCACGCTGAACTGTGCCCAGTCGTTGCCGGCGCGCTGGCTCATCTCGAGGCCGAGCGCGCCTTCATAGAAGGCCACGGCGCGGTCCATGTTGCACACCCCGTAGAAGACCACGTCCACGCCCTCGATGAGTGCCACGCCAACCCCCGTCGCTAAGGGCCCCCGGCGGGGGCCTGCCGTCGCGATGCTACCCGTGCGGGAGTACGATGCCGCGCCGAATGAGGCACAGGTAGAAAGTGGCCATCCGGCGCCGTCGGCGCGAGCGGATGGAGCGCGTGGTCGGGGTCCCCGGGCTCTGGGCCACGGCCTACGGCAACGTCGGGTCGTCGATCTACTACGCCCTCGGGCTCGTGGCCGCGTATGCGCTGGGGCTCACCCCGTTGGTGTTCCTCTTCGCCGGCCTCATCTTCGCCGCGACCGCCATCACCTACACCGAGGGGACGGCGATGTTCCCCGAGGCGGGCGGCTCGTCGTCGTTCGCGCGCCAGGCGTTCAACGAGGGCGCGGCCTTCGGGGCGGCCTGGGGCCAGATGCTCAACTACATCATCACGATCGCCATCTCGGCGTTCTTCGTGCCCCACTACCTCGGGGTGTTCTGGGAGCCCCTCAACTCGAACCCCTGGGACATCATCGTCGGAATCGGCGTGGTGGCCCTGCTCGCGGTGCTGAACATCGTCGGGATCAAGGAGGCCGCCAGGCTCAACCTGGGCCTCGCGGTGCTGGACCTGGGGACGCAGGTGCTGCTCGTGATCGTGGGGCTGTTCGTGCTGTTCTCCCCCACGACCCTCTGGGACAACATCGTGTGGGGCGTCGCGCCGACCTGGACCAACGTGGTGATCGGCGTAACCCTCGCGATGATCGCCTACACCGGCATCGAGACCATCTCGAACATGGCCGAGGAGGCGCAGGTGCCCGAGCGCACCATCCCCGCCTCCATCCGCGCCACCGTGATCACCGTGCTGGTGATGTACGCCCTCATCCCCATGGTGGCCCTCTCCGCGCTGCCGGTGACCCGGCAGCCCGACGGCACGTACTCCACCGAACTCGGCACCACCTATGCGGGCGACCCCATCCTGGGGATCGTCGAGCAGTTCGGCTTCTCCGGCGTGCTCCACGACGTGGTGATCGGGTTCGTGGGCGTGCTGGCCGCCACCATCCTGCTCATCGCCACCAACGCGGGAATCATCGGCGTGTCGCGGCTGACCTACGCGATGGGCTCGCACCGGCAACTGCCCTCGGGGATCCGCAGCCTGCACCCGCGCTACAACACCCCGGCCGTCGCGATCATCATCTTCTGCGCCATCGCTGCCCTCGTGATGATCCCGGGTCAGGCGGTATTCCTGTCGAACCTCTACGCGTTCGGCGCAATGCTGTCGTTCAGCATCGCGCACCTGGCCATCCTGTGGATGCGCTGGCGGCGCCCGGAGATGCGGCGGCCCTACCGCGGCCGCCCGAACATCGCGATCCGCGGCCGCAGCATCCCGCTGTTCGCGGTCTTCGGGCTGCTCGGCACCGGCGGTGCCCTGGTCGCCGTGCTCATCCTCCGCCCGGATGCGCGCTGGGTGGGAATCGCATGGATGGCCGCGGGCTTCGGCATGTACCTGCTGTACCGGCGCCACATCGGAGTGCCGTGGACCCGCACGGTCACGATGGAGCGCCAGGAGCTGGCGATGGAGGTGGACGTCGCCTACACCAACATCCTCGTGCCGGTGGTGGCCACCGAGTCATCCGAGGAGATGATGGCCACCGCAGGCAAGCTGGCCGCCGATCGGGGGGTGACCATCCATGCCATCACCGTGGTGGAGGTACCGGTCGAACTGCCCCTCGACGCCGGCATGCCGCGCGAGGAACGGGGCGCCGGGCAACTGCTGGCGCACGCCCGGCAGATCGCCGAGGAGTACGGCGCGACGGTGGAGACCACCGTGGTGCACGGGCGCCAGGCGGGGCGCGCGATCGTGGATGAGGCCCGCCGCGTGAAGGCCGAGGTGATCATGATGGGCGTGGCGCGCAAGCGCCGACTGGGCGAGCACATCTTCGGGCGTACCGTGGACTACGTGCTGCGGCACGCCCCATGCCGGGTGGTGATCGCCAGCGACGCGGCGGCACCAGACACCACCTCGGCGGCGGCCGTGAGCGCGGCGCTGTCGGAGGCCGTGGCGCGTCCGCCGGGACCCCGCGGTCGACCGCCGGGGCCCTGAACGCGCCCGATCTCACAACTTTTTCACGAGCGCTTGTAACACCTTAACGCGCACATCGTGCGGGCACGCACAAAGTAGTCTTTACCTGCATATCAATGCTTTATGGGTCGCTGTCAGCGCAGTCATTGGCCCTGTATTGCACAAGCGCTTGTGCGTTCCGTCGCAAATTGACGCCCGCCTGAAATGGGCCTACGTTCGTCGTGCATGCGGAACAGTTCCCGAAACCCCCTCCTCAGGTCGCGCGATGGCGTGGCGATCCTGGTGACGCAGGCGGCCCACGCGCTGGCGCAGGGCATGCTGACGATCATCGTGCCCTGGCTGATCCTCGAGCAGGGCGGCTCGGCCTCGCAGGCCGCGATCGGATTCGCCATCACCTTCCTGCCGTTCCTGATCCTCGCCGCGCCCGCGGGCATCGCGGGCGACCGACTGGCCCGGCGCCCCCTGCTGGGCACCGCACTCGGCACCGGCACCGCCATCGCCACCGCGCTGGCATTCGTGCTGGCCGCGGGCGATCCATCGGTTCCCCTGCTGTACCTCGCGGCCTTCCTCATCGGCGCGGTGCGCGTGTTCGTGGACGCCGCCATGTTCGGAGCGCTCGCCGCAGTGGTGGCGCGCGACGAGATGATGCCGGCGCAGGCCGCGCTGGCGCAGGCGTTCAACCTGGGCTACTTCGGTGGCCCGGCGATCGCCGGACTGGCCCTGGTGCTCGGTGCGGGAACCGCGATGGCCCTCGTGGCCGGGGCGCTCGCGATGGCCGCCGTCGCGGCGATCGCGGGATCACGCGGACTGGATGAGCGCGACGACGCAGGCCCCCGTCCGCCGATGCGCCGCGGTCTTGCATTCCTCTTCCTGTCACGCGATCTGCGCGTGCTCACCGTGACCGCCATCGCATGGAGCATCGCCTCGGGCGCGGCGATCAGCCTTGCCGTGCCGCACCTGCGCAATGACCTCGGCGTGTCGGGGGTTGCCCTGGCCGCGGTCCTGGCCGCAGGCGTGGCCTGCATGATGCTGGCCACGCCCATCATCACCCGGTTGGACCGCCGGCACGCCGATGAGACCATCATCGTGCTCGCCTGCGCCGCCTACGTGGTGCCGGCGCTCGCAATGGCCCTCATTCCCGGGGTGATGGGCACCGCCCTGGCCTACGCGCCGCTGATGCTGGCGAACGCCGTATGCGCCGCCACGCTCATGGGCGCGCGGGCGCGCCGCGTCCCGCGCTCGATGCAGGCGCTTGCGGGGGTGGCCGGACGCACCCTGGTGATGGCGGGGCTCGCGGCCGGCGCTGCTGCGGGCGGCCTGGCGGCTGACCTGCTGGGCTCGCGCGGGGCCTACGGCCTGGTGGCCGCGGCCCTCCTGGCCACGGCGGTGGCAGCCCGCCCGGCGCTGGTGCGCGCGCGCGAGCGGCGCCTGCGGGGCCGCGCCGCCCCAGCCCGCACCTAGACGGAAGAGGAAGCGCCGCGCCGGGGTGATGCACCCTAGTGTGCGGGCATGCGCAAGTGGCTGCCGATCGTGGTGCTGGGGCTCGCCCAGTTCGTGATGGTCATCGACGGCACGGTGATGAACGTGTCGATCACCACCGTGGTGGCGGACCTGGGAACCACCGTCAGCGCGATGCAGCTCGCGATCGCGACGTTCACCCTGACGATGGCTGCATTCATGCTGGCGGGGGCGGGCATTGGCGACCGGCTGGGGCGCCGGCGCACGTTCGTGATCGGCAGCGTCATCTACGCCGTGGGGTCGCTCATCACCGCCCTCGCACCCGGATTCACGATGCTCTTCGTCGGATGGTCGATCGTGGAGGGCCTCGGCGCCGTGCTGGTGATCCCGGCCATCGCAGCGCTCGCGGCCACCAACTACGAGGGACGCGACCGGGCGGTCGCCTACGGGATCCTGGGCGGCATCGCGGGAGCGGCGGCGGCGGCGGGACCGCTGATCGGCGGCTGGGTGACCAGCGAGTTCTCGTGGCGCTGGGTGTTCGCCGCCGAGACGCTCATCATCGCGCTGGTGATCCTGCCCCTCACGCCCAGGGTGCGCGACGGCGCGCGCAAAGCCGTGCTGGGCCGCTTCGACATCGTGGGGGTACTGCTGTCGGCCGTGGCCATGGGGCTGATCGTGTTGGCCCTGGTGAGCGCGAGCACGTGGGGGCTCATCCGCCCCATCGACCCGCCCGTGGAGTTCTTCGGGTTCTCGCCGGTCATACCCATCGTGCTCACCGGGCTCGTGGTGGGCCGCATCTTCCTGGCATGGGAGAACCGGCTGGCCGATCGCGGCGGCTCGCCGCTCGTCGGCGTGGACCTGCTGGGAATCCGCGCGCTCCGCGCCGGACTCAGCGCGCAGATGATCCTGTACTTCATCATCGCCGGTACGTTCTTCGTGCTGCCGCTCTACCTGCAGACGGTGCTGGGGCTGGACGCCTTTGCATCGGGGCTGCGCATGCTGCCCATGTCCGTCGCGATCCTCGTGATGGCGCTGGCCGGTTCGCGCCTGGCCGAGAGGATCTCCCCGCGCACCATCATCCAGGCCGGCATCGGCCTGGCATCCGCGGGAGTGGTCCTGCTGATCGGGTCGATCACCCCTGATGCGCGCGGCACGCTCTTCGCCCTGGCGATGGCGGTGATTGGCACCGGCCTCGGCCTCGCCATATCGCAGATCGGCAACGTCAACCTCTCCGCCGCGGACGAGTCACGCAGCAGCGAGATCGGTGGGTTGCAGGGCACCACGCAGAACCTGGGGTCCTCCCTGGGCGTGGCGCTGGCCGGAACCGTGCTGTTCATCGGCCTCGCGGCCACGTTCACCGCGAACCTGTCGTCACAACCCGCGGTGGACGCGAGCGTGCAGGATGCTGCTGCCAAGGCCACGGCATCGGGCATCCAGGTGGTATCCGCAGACCAGGTGGACGCCGCGGTAACGGCGGCCGGGCTGCCGCCCGCCCAGGTCGATGCGGTGGTGGACTCCTACGAGGCCGCCAAGCTGCAGTCGCTGCGCGGGGCGCTGCTGATCGTCTTCGTGGTGGGGGTGCTCGGGTTGCTCCTGACCGGCGGGCTCCCCCGGGAACCCCTTGGCGCGCGCGGGCCGCCGGACGGCTGATGGGCCATGATCCCCGCATGGCAAGCGACTTCGGGGCGGAGATCCACATCGCGGTACCGGCCGCAACGGCGTGGGGGCTGGTGGGTGATCCGTGCGGAGTGCCGCGCTGGTACCCCCTCTACCTGCGGTGCACCGTCGACAACGGCGTCCGCACCCTCGAGCGCGCAGATGGTGCGGTCGTGGTGGAGGATCTGCTCACCCGCGATGAGGCCGCGATGACGTACTCGTACGCCGTCACCGCCGGGCTGCCCCTCGCGGAGCACCAGGCGTCGTTCACGGTCGAGCCTGACGGCGATGGATGCCGCGTGATCTGGCGCACGCACGCCGTCCACGAGGACCCTTCCATCGACATGGAGGCCCGGCTCGCCGATCGCCAGCGCGAGGCGCTGGAGGGCCTGCGCGCGGTGCTGGAGGCAGGCACGGCCTGAGGGCGGCGGGTTCCGGCGCGACCCGCATTCTTACCCCGGTCTTAGGTTCATCTTGTCCACTGCTCAGGCGCGTGCCCGAGGATCGTCCTCGTCAGGCACCACCAACGCAGGAGGACGCACGTGAAGACCAGGAACAAGCGCATCGCGGGGCTCGCCGCCGTCGGCATGCTCGTGGGAGGCGGGCTGGCAGGAGCCTTCGCCGCCACCGGCGGGCAGGACGACCCGGCCGGCGACCTGGCGAGCGCCCTCTCGAACCGCACCGGTGACCAGGTGAGCGCCGCCGACGTGAAGGGCGCGTTCACGGACGTCCTCGAGCAGCGCCTGAAGGAGGATGTGGCGTCGGGGCGCATCACCCAGGAGCAGGCCGACGAGATGCTGAAGCGCGCGGCGAGCGCGCCCCTGCCCGGCATGGGCCGCCACGGGGGTCCGGGTGGCCACCACGGCGGCGGGATGCACGAGGTGGGCCAGGCCGTGCAGAAGCTGCTCGGCGTGACCGAGGAGCAGATGCACGATGCCCGCGAGCAGGGCACCACGCTCGCACGGCTGGCCAAGTCGAAGGGCGTCGACAAGGCCGACCTGATCGCGACGGTCGCCACGGCGATGAAGGCCTCCGACAGGGGCGCTAACCTGACCGATGCGCAGGCAACCCAGCGGGCCACC
>Ga0255776_10000656_pt1 | contig 39143 bp, 27 predicted proteins | sample 071ome_19_FD_179974 | JGI IMG/M metagenome (GOLD analysis project Ga0255776, IMG submission 179974) | Coastal salt marsh microbial communities from the Groves Creek Marsh, Skidaway Island, Georgia - 071413AT metaG (version 2) | ecosystem: Environmental > Aquatic > Marine > Intertidal zone >... | reverse complement strand
TATTTGAGCAGTTCCCTCGATACGATTACCGTCAAAGTGAAGGACGCCAATTAATCGGTTATGAAGCCCGTCAAACCTTCCACTTAAAAGGACTCTCGTTTTCTCAGTATCAGGATGTCATTTCCCAGGCCAGCCGCTTTAAGCCGGATTCCGTTCAGATGATGGGCGGAAAAGCCAGTGAAGCAGATAGAGCGGCAGCTCAGCAGGCACTTACCGACACTGTGTTTAATTTGAACCGACAGAAGGCAGAGGCGATCGCAAATTCAGCCAATCTGTGTGGCCTGAGCGTTCAAAGCATTCAAGAGCAAAGCCACTCCGGTGCCATGCCTCGCATGATGAAAATGGAAATGGCAGATGTAGCCAGTATTCATGGCGCAGAGTCAAAGCAAACCTTAAATCTGACCTTGATGGTGGAGTGGAAGGCTTATCCTTGCGACTGATTGTCATGATTCGGTTATGGTAAAAAGCGCCTAAATATCGTACTGTGCAGTCCATAAATAATAATGATAAAAATGGACTCGCACTATGAACGATCGCCTCGCCCATTGGCTGGTGGATAAACGTTTATCCATCTCTCTCGCAAACTTAGCGTTTCTGGTAGCCTGCTGTATCGGTTTAATGTTCCTTCAGTTTAATGGCAGCTATAAGATCTTCTTTGATGAAGACAATGAGCACCTACTGGCTCATGAGAGTAATGAAGCCACATACGTGAAAAGCAATAATTTACTATTTATCTTTGAGCTAGAAGATCAGCAGGTTTTCACACAAGAAACCTTGGCCGCGGTCGAATGGCTAACAGAATCCTCTTGGCAGTTGCCATACTCATCTCGTGTCGATTCCATTAGTAATTTTCAGCATACGGAAGTGATTGATGATGATCTGAACGTGGCCAACTTGTATGAAGATGCGGCCAGTTTATCGGATGAGGATATTCAGCGAATCAAAAGCATTGCCCTCAATGAAATTGCGCTTGTGAATCGTCTGGTTTCGCCATCGGGCCATACCACGGGCATCAACGTGGTTCTCAATATGCCGGATGACACCATGCACGCACAGGGCGAAGCCACCAAAGAAGTGGTGGCCGCTGCTCGCGCCTTGAGAGATGAGTTAGAGGCGGAGTATCCTAACATTCGCATTCATATGCAGGGGTTGAGCATTGTTAATACGGCCTTTAACGAATCGGCTGAATATGATGCGGCCAACCTTTTCCCGATTCTATTTTTGATTATCGTGGCGATGCTATTGGTATTGCTGCGTTCGGTGACATCGTCTTTGATTACAACCTTGGTAATCGTGTTGTCGGTGCTAGCCAGTGAAGGGTTTATTGGTTGGATCGGCTATGACCTTAATCAGGTGAATGTGATGGCCCCCATTATCATTCTGACATTAGCCGTTTGTGACTGTGTACATATCCTTGCCAGTTACTTACATCACATGGCAAAGGGTGAAGATAAAGTGACTGCCATGAAGTCGGCCATGGTAATCAATTTGCAGCCAGTGTTTCTCACCAGTATTACCACGGCCATTGGCTTTCTCGCGATGAATACCTCTGATGTCCCTCCGTTTAGAGAGTTGGGCAACTTCGCCGCCTTTGGTGTTATGGCTGCATTCTTATTTGCGGTTGGCCTGTTGCCGACCATTGCCATTTGGGCACCGGTAAAGGCCAAGCTGGAGGATGAGAATAAAGTAACTTTGTCCGATCAGTTTGCGGATTTCGTCATTCGCTATCGCACAGCATTATTGGTGGGGGTAATTGCCATAGCCACCGGTGTGGCATCGTTAACGGCGTTGAATCAACTAAACGATAACACAGTTGATTACTTTGATGAGAGTACCGAATTCCGTCAAGCGTCTAACTATATGGAGCAAAACCTAACGGGTTTTCATGTTATCAATTATTCAATTGATAGCGGTGAGCCGGGTGGTGTAAACGAGCCCGCCTATTTATCTAAAGTGGAAGAATTTGTGAATTGGTATTTGCAACAGCCTGAAGTGGTTCATGTTCAGACTTACACCGATACCATTAAGCGATTGAACCAAAATATGAATGGCGATAACCCTGAGTATTATCGTATTCCTGACAGTCGTGAGTTAGCGTCTCAATACCAGTTAATGTATGAGTTATCGTTACCCTTCGGACTGGATTTGAATAATCGCATCGATACAGAAAAACGTTCTATGTTATTAACTGTTGGCGTTAAAGATACCAAAGCGAAAGAACTGATCGAACTCGATGAACGCGCCCAAACCTGGTTTGCTGAAAACGCACCTGAATTAGCGTCGCCGGGGTCAGGTATCTCGATTATGTTTGCTCATGTGGGCAAAAAGAACATTGAGTCCATGTTGTCGGGGTCTGCTATCGCAATCGTATTAATAACACTCACGCTGATTTTTTCGTTGCGATCGGTTAAATTTGGCTTACTAAGTTTACTGCCAAATGTTTACCCTGCCATGATTGCATTTGGTATTTGGGGTGCGCTCGTGGGCGAAGTTGATTTAGGAATTGCCGTCATCTTCAGTTTGACGCTTGGGATCGTGGTGGATGATACGGTGCACTTCTTTAGTAAGTATTTACGTGGCCGAGACCATTACAAAATGGCACCAGACGACGCTGTGCGCTATGCCTTCCATACGGTGGCGAAACCCTTGGTGATTACTACGCTGGTGCTGGTGGCGGGTTTCTCCATCTTGATGCTGTCGAACTTCAACGTGAACGCTAAGATGGGCATCATGATCAGTGCGACCATCAGTATTGCATTGATTTTCGATTTCCTATTGTTGCCTGCTCTATTGATGAAATTTGATCATCGTCGTGAGGGTGATGAAAAAATGATGTCAGAACCCGTGTCGGAATCACTCATGGAAGCGCCGGTGAAGCCAGCCTCCAACGGAAATTGATGCTGACGTACCTGTTGTAAAAAAAGCCCGACACATGTCGGGCTTTTTTTTGTTCAATATTTCACATTCTTCTCTAATTGGCTTTTTTGACCGATGCCATTCTAAATGGCGATTATCAAAAATGATGGTCGCTACGACGATGTGGCCTATGAATGCATTCTCCATTGGCATTTGGCCAAATACAAAAAAAATAATAAGAAGAAGGAAGTTCAATGAGTGGCTATCGGATAGTCGTATTCTGCGCTGCAGTCTTGTTGCAAGGGTGTTTACAGAAAGAAAAGCTAGGTGATTTGCCGGAGGCTGAAAACCAAGTGGTGACTGACTCGGGTCGGCACTTCGTAAGTTCGGGGACAGGGCTCATGGAGGTGATCTCTACGGGTGAGCAATGGCAACTAAAAACGGTTCATGCGGCTTGTGATGAATACAATGGCTTGGTGAGTTCAGGACAATGGTTACTGGCCATCTGTGCGGACGGGGCTCTAGTTCAGCCTCGACATCAATTGATTGCGGGTCGTCTGCACGAAGACGGTCAAACCATACAATGGCAATCCGTCTATGACTTCAATGACATGACATTACCGAATGGTATGGCGCTCGGGCAGGATGGTCGTAGTTTGTATGTGGCAGACTACGTGTTACTGGGCTGGGGTAAGTTGGCTAAATACCATGTGTCTTTCGACGATGAGCGAGTGTGGGTAAGCCTAGACCAGTTGGATTTTTTGGACCGAGATCAAGGGGTGTACTCTCCTAATGGTGTTCGCTGGTCGGATGGGGCGTTGTACTTAACAGACTTCGATTGGAGTAGTCTCACAAGTAGGGTACTCAAAATTACACTGGATACTGAGGGGGAGTTTGTTGCCTTTACAACATTATATGAAAAGGCAACGATTCTGGATGACTTACTTCCCACATGTGGTGGCGTGCTGGTGGGGGATTTTTTGAATGGTCGCTTGGTCTTTATTAATTCTCTGGGCGAGGTACATCGTTCCGAATATCAAGCCTATCCGGGGATCTCTTCCATTCGATGGGGGCAAACACCTTTGTTTGATGCGGATACACTGGTGATCACGGAGAGGGGGATCATCAAAGATACAGCCTCAGCCATTGGAAACCAGGTGTCTTTGGTACACGTTTCCGAAGAGGCCATGGACCGTGTTGGGGCTGAGTGCCCTTGACGGCTTCCAGTGCGGGCGTTTCTATGCTGCAAAATACGGGGCCGACTCGCCGGTTTCACAATAATGCTTTAACTGCTGCATTAATGAGCCCCAAGTACTGTTGCACAGCGGAAACAGTCCGTCATCTCTTTGCCAGTTCATGTGTTTGAATGCGACGGTACACCCAGCTTGGTCATTCTGGGGTTGGCTAGGGGTGATCTCCCACCAAAGCTGAGTATTTACCCATTCCTCGGGTCCATCTTCACAGACCCAAAAGACCCGTTGGTTGGGTAACAGCTTTTGGCAACGCATAGTAAAAGGCTTAATTTCTCTTTTAAACCAAAACCGATTAAGGCCACCTTCCTGTGGGCTCATTTCACATCGGTCAGTCCACCAACCTTGTATGCCTTTACTTTGTGTTAATGCTTGATAGATTCTCACGTCTGAGCTGTGAATGGTGACTTCGTGTAAACTGTCTGGCATCACGATTCTCCTGTGTATTTGGCACTCGCGACACCCACATAAAAGCGTGGTCAAAATGTCGCCGCCAACGGGTTTAATGGGTTAGATCTGCAAAATACTGGCCAAAAAGTAACCAGTGTAATGGCGAGTCTTTATTTCGCTGTGGTGAAAGCGCTTAGCCGTTGATCGAAAATGGGAGGCTTCCCATGCTAGAGGATTTGATGGAGGCGCCGTTGATCGGGCCTTTGCTGGTAAAAGACAGGGCGCTGAACTAGGCTAAATCTAGCCGTAGACTCTTGGTCGCATTTCCCGTATAATGCGCGCCAATTTGCATGGCCAAAAAATGCTTAGAAGCAGCGGCCATCGCATCACAGCCGAAGAATTCATAAAAAAAGCGGGATTGGGTCCACCAAATTCCGCTTTTTTTCGACCAGTCACTTAGTTATTGTCACGAGGAAGTAGCCTTGTCAAAGCCAGCTATTCTTGCACTCGAAGACGGTAGTATCTTTAAAGGCATCGCAATTGGTGCCGATGGTGAATCTGTAGGTGAGGTGGTATTTAACACCTCTATGACAGGTTACCAGGAGATCCTGACCGACCCTTCTTATTGTCGTCAAATTGTTACGCTTACCTATCCCCATATTGGTAACTATGGCACCACGTCTGAAGACGAAGAGTGCGACACCATCTGGGCTGCAGGTCTTGTGATTCGCGATCTGCCATTGGTGGCCAGTAACTTCCGTAGCGAACAGGCTTTAGATGAATATCTACGTGAACGTAATGTAGTGGGTATTGCTGATATCGATACTCGTCGTCTAACGCGCATTCTTCGCGAGAAAGGCAGCTTAAACGGTTGTGTAATGGCTGGTGACGCCATCGACGAAGCCAAGGCTCTAGAAGCGGCTAAAGGTTTTGCGGGTCTAAAAGGCATGGATCTCGCTAAAGTCGTGACGACGGATAAACAATACCCGTGGAAAGAAGGCAGCTGGCAGATTGGTCGTGAAGCGGGTAAAGGGCACGAAGAAGTAACCGATCTTAAATACAAGGTTGTTGCGTACGATTACGGTGTGAAGCGTAACATTCTTCGCATGCTGGCGGATCGTGGTTGTGATTTGACGGTTGTGCCTGCTCAAACTCCTGCAAGTGAAGTATTGGCGATGAATCCAGATGGCATCTTCTTATCAAATGGACCTGGTGACCCAGAGCCATGTGACTATGCTATTGCGGCCATAAAAGAATTTTTAGAAACCGACATCCCTGTATTCGGTATCTGTTTAGGTCACCAGCTACTTGCTCTAGCATCTGGTGCAAAAACTGAAAAAATGGGGCATGGCCACCACGGTGGTAACCACCCTGTTCAAAACCTAGAAGACAATACCGTAATGATCACCGCGCAAAACCACGGTTTCGCGGTATCTGAAGACGGTATTCCGGCTAATTTGAAAGTGACCCATAAGTCACTTTTCGATGGCACGACTCAGGGCATCCACCGCACTGACAAGCCAGCGTTCAGCTTCCAGGGTCACCCAGAAGCGAGCCCAGGTCCACACGATGCAGCGCCATTGTTTGACCATTTCATTGAATTAATTGAAGCCCGTAAAGCTTAATAATTGGAGACATAACGATGCCAAAGCGCACCGACATAGAAAGCATTCTGATTATCGGCGCGGGCCCAATCGTAATCGGTCAAGCATGTGAGTTTGACTATTCCGGTGCCCAAGCGTGTAAAGCCCTTCGTGAAGAAGGCTATAAAGTGATTCTGGTGAACTCTAACCCAGCCACCATCATGACCGACCCTTCCATGGCCGATGCCACTTACATCGAGCCCATCACGGTTGAGTCTGTTACTAAGATCATTGAAAAAGAGCGTCCAGACGTACTATTGCCGACTATGGGTGGTCAGACCGCTCTTAACTGCGCACTGGGTTTGGAAGAAGCGGGCGTACTTGAAAAGTACGGCGTAGAAATGATCGGTGCAAAAGCCGATGTAATCGACAAGGCAGAAGACCGCAACCGTTTCGACCAAGCCATGAAAAAGATTGGTTTGGAATGTCCTAAAGCGGGCATCGCTCATAGCATGGAAGAAGCCTGGGAAGTTCAAAAAGATCTAGGTTTCCCTTGTATTATTCGTCCTTCTTTCACCATGGGTGGTACCGGTGGTGGTATCGCGTATAACAAAGAAGAGTTCGAAGAAATTTGTACCCGTGGTTTGGACCTGTCTCCAACCAACGAACTTCTAATCGATGAATCTCTAATCGGTTGGAAAGAGTACGAGATGGAAGTGGTTCGTGACAAAAACGACAACTGCATCATCGTATGTTCTATTGAAAACTTTGACCCAATGGGTGTGCACACAGGTGACTCCATCACCGTGGCTCCAGCACAAACTCTAACGGACAAAGAACTGCAAATTATGCGTAATGCTTCTTTAGCAGTATTACGTGAAATCGGCGTTGAGACTGGCGGTTCTAACGTACAGTTCGGTATTAACCCGAAAAACGGCCGTATGGTTGTGATCGAGATGAACCCGCGCGTGAGCCGTTCTTCTGCACTGGCTTCTAAAGCAACGGGCTTCCCAATTGCTAAAATCGCTGCCAAGCTTGCTATCGGCTACACCCTAGATGAATTGCAAAACGACATCACTGGCGGTCGTACGCCAGCGTCGTTTGAGCCTTCAATCGATTACGTTGTAACTAAGATTCCTCGCTTTACGTTCGAGAAATTCCCGCAAGCAGATGCACGCCTAACTACACAGATGAAATCTGTGGGTGAGGTAATGGCCATTGGTCGTACTCAGCAAGAGTCTATGCAAAAAGCCCTTCGTGGTTTAGAAGTAGGCGCGACGGGTTTCGATCCAATCGTTGATCCTAATGCGGACGATGCAAAAGAAAAAATCATTTCTGAGCTGAACACACCGGGAGCCGAGCGCATCTGGTATGTGGCGGACGCTTACCGTGTTGGTATGACCACAGACGAGATTTACTCTCACTGTGCCATCGACCACTGGTTCCTCGTTCAGATCGAAGACATTGTTAAAGAAGAGCAAGCCGTTTCTGAAAGTGCATTAACGGCATTGGATGCGGATCGCATCTATCGTCTGAAGCGTAAAGGCTTCTCTGATGCGCGTTTGGCTGAGCTGTTAGGCGTGACTGAAAAGGCATTCCGTAAGCATCGTCAAGCCCTCAACATTCGTCCTGTTTATAAGCGTGTTGATACATGTGCGGCGGAATTCGCAACAGATACTGCGTACATGTACTCCACGTACGAAGAAGAATGTGAAGCGAACCCAAGTGATCGTGAGAAAATCATCGTTCTTGGCGGTGGTCCTAACCGTATCGGTCAAGGTATCGAATTCGATTATTGCTGTGTACACGCGGCACTTGCGGCTAAAGACGAAGGTTACGAAGCCATCATGGTTAACTGTAACCCTGAAACGGTTTCTACTGACTATGACACGTCTGACCGTCTTTTCTTCGAACCTGTTACGTTAGAAGACGTGCTAGAAATCGTTGATAAAGAAAAACCAAAAGGTGTGATTGTTCAGTACGGTGGTCAAACGCCACTTAAACTGGCCAACGAACTAGAAGCGGCCGGTGTACCGATTATTGGTACCTCTCCAGAAGCGATTGACCGTGCGGAAGACCGTGAACGCTTCCAGCAAATGATTCAGCGTCTAGGCCTTAAACAACCCGTTAACGCTACCGTAACGTCGACTGAAGAAGCCGTGATCAAAGCCAATGAAATTGGTTATCCGCTGGTTGTTCGTCCATCTTACGTATTGGGCGGTCGCGCAATGGAAATCGTGAACAACGAAGAAGCGCTGCGTAAGTACATGACCACTGCCGTGAAAGTATCTAACGATTCTCCAGTATTGTTGGATTACTTCCTAAACAAAGCGGTTGAAGTGGATATCGATGCAGTATGTGACGGCGAAGACGTTGTTATCGGTGCCATTATGCAGCACATCGAACAAGCGGGTATTCACTCTGGTGACTCTGCGTGTTCATTGCCTCCTTACAGCTTGCCTGAGGATCTTCAAGATAAGATGCGCGAGCAAGTGGCAGCGATGGCAAAAGAGCTGGGCGTAGTTGGCTTGATGAATACGCAGTTAGCTTGGCAAGATGATGAAATTTACGTGATCGAAGTGAACCCTCGTGCCTCCCGTACGGTACCGTTTGTATCTAAGTGTATCGGTACTTCTTTAGCGGCAATTGCTGCTAAAGTCATGATGGGCAAATCTCTTAAAGAGCTTGGTTTCACCAAAGAAATCGTACCGCCTTATTACTCAGTGAAAGAAGCGGTTTTCCCGTTCAACAAATTCCAAGGTGTTGACCCCATTCTTGGGCCAGAGATGAAGTCTACTGGTGAGGTAATGGGTGCTGGCGAAACCTTCGGCGAAGCGTTCTTTAAAGCTCAGCTTGGCGCGGGTGAAAAACTGCCGACAGAAGGTAATGTATTTATCTCTGTTCGTGACGCAGATAAGACGGGTGTGATTCCGGTAGCAAAAGGTTTGAAGTCATTAGGTTTCAATCTATTCGCAACCTCGGGTACTTACACCGCGTTGCAAGAAGCGGGTGTGGATGTTGAGCGTGTTAACAAAGTCGGCGAAGGTCGTCCTCATATCGTGGACATGATCAAGAACGATGAAATCGCGATGATCGTGAATACGACGGAAGGCGTAAAAGCCATCGCGGATTCAGCCGAGATTCGTCGCAGTGCGCTTCAGCATAAGGTTTACTACACCACAACGTTAGCAGGTGCAGAGGCCGTGGTGAAAGGTCTTGAGTCTGAAGGGCTAAAAGTCGTTCGTCGTCTACAAGAGCTTCACGCTAGCATTTAATCGGCGATTGGTTACTCTCTATCATTATTAGCAAGTTAAGGTGCAAACCTAACGCTGCAATGATAGAGTGGGGCCAATTATAGCGTAAGGCTAAGCACGCTCAATACGCGTTGAGCGCAAGAAAATAAGGGCTTTCTAGCCCTTATTCTCGTTTATCGAGTATAAAATTGTTGTAAAGATGCGCCTATACAGCGCATTGGATTCCACTACTGAATTTTCACAAAAAGCATTGGTGGTAACCCGACTACAGATGATCTACGTCTTCTGTACTGGTCGGCATTGAGATCGCTTTAAGGAATTAAAATGCAAAAAGTACCTATGACGGTTGCAGGCGAAAAAGCGCTGCGCGAAGAATTAGAACACCTTAAAAAAGTTGAGCGCCCAAAAGTCATTAAAGAGATTGCTGAAGCGCGTGAGCACGGCGATCTAAAGGAAAATGCGGAATACCATGCGGCGCGTGAGCAGCAAGGGTTTATCGAAGGTCGCATTCAAGATATCGAAGGCAAGCTTTCAAATTCGCAGGTCATTGATGTTACAGCGATGCCTAAAACCGGTAAGGTGATTTTCGGCGTCACTGTGAAACTGATTGATGTGGATACTGATGAAGAAAAAACCTACCAAATCGTTGGTGAAGATGAAGCCGATATTCCAAACGGAAAAATCTCTGCGGGCTCACCTATTGCTCGTGCTTTAATCGGTAAAGAAGAAGGTGACGTGGTGGTGGTCAAGGTGCCCAGCGGCGAAATCGAATATGAAATCGATGAAGTGCAATACATTTAACGTTCGCTAATGTTTATATAAAACCGCGCTAGGCGCGGTTTTTTTATGCGTGTTATTCAGGCGTATTGAATTAAAGGTGTGATATTCGGACGATATTTCAATGTAGCGTGCATGGATCAGCAAAAGCTAAATATTGAACTACACTTACTGCAATGTCGCGGGAGGTGTCATGAAAAAAGAATGGCTGATCGTATGCTTAGGCATGATCTATGCGGGAATCGTGGTTGCACAAGATTCCGAAGACCCTCCTAGTCTGAGTTATAGCTTCTTTGGCATGGGACAAGAGCGCCCTTTTTATTCTGAATCACTGAGCAATTTTGGTGGCCAATCGTTTAAGTCCGAATTTGAATCATCTGGCCTAATTCAAAATTCCGGCGGATATACCCAAATCTCATCGAAATGGGGATTTGAAATCATTACATCATCAACCTTACTCCCTGAAGAAACAGAAGAAACATGGGAGTTTACAGGGTTTGGTGTTGTACAAACGGATAACACGACTCTTTCTCAAAATACGCTTACCGTTAATGGTGTTCACTTTCCCTTTTCCGATGGCCAAAAGCTCGTGTTCGGTATTCGTTATCAAAACATTGCGTTTTCTCGTTTCAACTTCGATAGCACCGACAATACCGATGCGTTAAATGATGCGCTACTGGCGCCTGGCAATGACCCTGAATACGATCGGTTGTTAGCCATCGTGGAGGCCTATGTTGCAGACACAAATAATGACCCTGAGAATGGAATTCCCGATCCGGATAATGCTAACGCGATATTAGTGGACGATCAGGGGCGCCTTATTACCAGTGTAGCTGAATTAAAGGCAGCTAAAGGCTTAGATCCCAGTACCCAGCAAGGCGTGATTTTTGAAGACGCCTCCACCATCGCTGTGATGGCGGGTTATGCGTATGACTCATACTTTGATCATGCCGATGAAGGGTGGCGTTGGCGCGCTGGTGCGCATATTGGCTTACCACTCTATCTTTCTGTACTGAACACGAATAACAATTTAACTCTCACAGAAACATTTCCATCTGGTTATGACATCACGCTCTATGGTGGTGGTGGTTACCAATTTTCCAAAGAAATTGGTTTGTTATTGCTAGTGGAGTACATCTACTCCGAACGAGGCAAGCTGCAAAAAGAGAATGTATTTTTGCCCGACAACGAATTCAGCTCGGTCAATACCCTTTTGCAGGTGTATTGGGCCTTTTAACCTATAACTGAAGGAGCGTTCGAATGAAATATTGGCTATGGCTAGCAACCTATTTATTGTTAGCCGCTTGTAGCGGGGGTAGCGATGGAGGAAGTGGTAGTGACAATGAGCAAGAGGAGGAAGAGCAAGAGACAACTCAGGTTGAGCGTGTCAGCTTAACGGGCTTGGCAGTAAAAGGCCTCGCTCGAAAAGCAAAAGTGGAAGCATTTACTTTATCCGGTAATAATTTCACAGCGACGGCAGATGCGGTGACATCGACCAACAGTGAAGGTCGCTACAGCATCGTGTTACCAGAGTCCTTGGGTGATTATTCAGGGCCACTAAAAGTTCGGTTGAGCTATCAAAGCGGCGCAGAAATACAGTGTGATGTGCAACCCACCTGCCAAGATGGAAGCGTTAATTTTGGTGATTTTTACGGGATGCCTGAAACGTTCGAATTAACCGCTGTCGTCAATGTAGGCTCTGGGTTAACCAACGATAGTGGCGAGACCATTGCGAATGTTTCATCTTTGACGACGCTGGCAACGAATTTTTTAACTCGGGAAGGCAATACCATCTCTTCGACCACTCTCAAAACCAGTAATAACCAGATTCGTGCTATATTTTCCTTACCTAAGTCAGTTGATCTTGTCGCCACTGAGCCTCAGGTGGTGACATCGGATGATGTTAATGGTGATGAAGTCTACGGTGCTGTGAATGCAGCATTCTTAAAGTTGTCTGAAGACAATAATGAAAGTTTGGCATCTGTTTTGTCGGATGTGTCCGATCAGTTGATTGCAAATAATGGCCAGGTATATCAAAAAGCGCCAGACAATGACGCGACGGCCCCTTCAATCTTTTCAATTAGTACAGCGGCCGATGCTTACCTGTCTGATGGGCAACTTGATTCGGTCATCACCCAAGCGGATCAGGCGTCTGCGGGTAGCTTAACCAGTATTAACCCACCTTCGATTAGTGCGGGTGCTGATAAAACAGTGAATGCTGGTAGCACTGTCACGATTCCTTTGGAATTTATTTTACCGGAAGGGGGCGAAAGTGCTTTAACCAATCCACAATATTTGTGGCAAGTAATATCCGGGCCTTTGGAGCTATTAACCAACAATACAGCCACAACCAATACCTTGGTATTTACCGCTCCTAATGATGGTGGTGTGATTAAGTTAAGAGCGTTGATTGAAGCGGGCGAAGGCAGCGACAACGATATTGTGATCGTTAATGTCAACGCATTAACCACAGCCGATACCTCTCGAAGCGGTAGCTATTTAAACTCTGGTGCAAATCTGGGTTTCTTTGGTGGTGGTTCCCTGTTTGGTTTTGATCATGAAGTCTATATGGACGAGTACGATCTAACATTTAATGCCGATGGTAGCGGTATTGCGGCTAGAAATATTGGTAACGACTTTGCCTATTATGAAAACAGCGTCAACCTATCTCAGGTTGGATTAATGACGCTGAACCAAAGGGAATTTGGCGTGGGTACAGTACCATCGGGAGAAACCGGTCAGTTTTCATTTCAGCAGTTGGCCTCTGGAGGTCTCGTGATTTCGGTTCCAGGATATACATCAGAAGAAGTGAGTGAGACCGATTCTAATGTGATTTTCCGAGAGCAGTCAGTGAGTCGTCAGATAAGGTTTTATGATTTTGGTGGCGGTTTGTATGTTGCGAATCCGTTCTTCTATGAATCAGTCACTAAAATCGTGGGAGGCGTTCAGGAGGCAGAGCCTTTTGATATTCGAATAGGTAGCGAGTTATTGTCGATGCACAAAGCCAATGCCATCTCCAATGTTTCTGAATTTTCGAACAAGTCTTTTATCGGTTTCCAGTGGTGGTTGGATATGGACGACTCCGCTCCCAGCTTTGTGAGTTCTGTGGTGAAATCAGAGTTTACATTCAATGCGGATGGCACTCAGGCTGCAGTGAATGAAGACGTTTATGCGATTTCAGGAGTGCCTAACGCAGATCATAATGCGGGTAACACGGTGTATACCATCGCATCATCGACGACCACAGACACGTTGGTAACGACCGACTTTAACCTAGCGAGCGGCCGTTTAACGTTAGGCGCAAACGGCAATCCTCAGGGAGATATTGTCACGATATCAGTGGCAGATGATTTCTCTGCTATGTTCATTAATAGCTTTAGCTATTCCAATGATGCGGGGACGACCTTCGATTCAGCCGAGGCCTCGACAGACGAATTGGGTCAAGGCGTCCTCATTGCTAAACCGACTACGCCAGCTGATTTAGACGGAAGGGTGTATGACGTGACCTTTCAATCCTATCGAGTCGACAACCCCAATATTGGCTCGGTGGTCGCGCCAGCGATTGGCCTTACCAATTTTAAAGGGCAGTTCACCATCACCGACGGTGAAATCAAGATCGCAGGCCTTGATCGCTTTAGCGAGGTGCGCTATCCAAGTGGTTTGGTAGATGGATCAACGGCCGATTCAACAGTGGAAGTGGATGTGGACTATAAAAAAGTGGCGACCGGAGGTTATGGTGCCGTCAAATTGGTGAGTACCACTCAAGATGTGAACGGCTGTCTTCAGGAGGACGGTGGTAACCTTGAAATTTGTGTGAGTGACAACGGAAGCTTAATTGGATACATGTTCGATGATTTCGAAAATGGAACTGAAGGAGAGCGTATGGTTGCTCGCCTTGTGGGGAAACAGGTAGGAACCTACACTGCTCCCACGATTGGCTTTACCAATACCAGCCTAAGCGGCTTAACTTTTACGCTTAACTTCACTGACGGTAATGCCACCTATATATTTAATGCGGACAAGTCTGGGCAGGTGACCTGGCCTGACACGACAGTTGAAAGTTTAGAGTGGCTGGTTGATGCGAAAGGTCGCATCATTGCCGACTTGGATGGTGGTGAACGAGACCGATATACGCTGACGGCGGGGACAGCGGCCTCGGGCACGGTCTCTCTCGAAATCGATGCCGGAGCTGGGTTTGTTGTACAAGAAAGTGAACTCAATCGATCCTGGACGCAGCAATAAAGGCCTCATAAAAAACCGAGCCATGTGCTCGGTTTTTTATGATCTCGTGAAATGTCAGATGGCCTTGTGACTAACCCACCGCAGCAGCGAACGCTTCGTCGTCTTCACGCTCGATGGCCTTCATCATATCTTGTAACTTCATGCGCGCTTCTTTGCGCTTAATGGCTTTGTTCCAACGTCGACGTTGCTGGTCGTTTTTGATTTCTAGCGTGGGCACCGGTGTCGGGCGTCCATCTTTCATGGCCACCATGGTGAAAAAACAACTGTGAGTATGGCGAACGGTTTTTTCTTGAATATTCTCTGCGATGACTTTGATGCCAATTTCCATGGAGCTACGGCCGGTGTAGTTCACTGTGGCGAGGCAAGTGACCATTTCGCCAATATGAATCGGTTGCTTAAATAGAACGTTATCTACCGAAAGGGTAACGGCATAGGAGCCGGAATAGCGCATGGCGCAGGTGTAAGCGACTTTGTCGAGAAGCTTGAGTAATTCGCCACCGTGCATATTGCCAGAGAAATTGGCCATGGACGGTGTGACCAGTTCGGTCATTTCGGTTTGGATAATCTGCCCCATTGCGACTCCATTATCGTGTGGTGGGTGAAGCTTATGTTGCAAAACCCTGGGTGAGGGTTTTGCAAGCGGGTCATCTTTTGAACGACCTGCGAAACTGTCTCAATTTGTAAACGGACGGGCAGAACTTAAAGCACAAATCTAGCCAACTTTTACAAACTCAGAAACCATGGGCCTTTCGGGCCATATATAAAGTTTAGCAAAGGATTGACGGCATCAGAATAGTGCAGTTGCAAAAATAACCGCGCCCACTAATAGGGCGTTTGCATTGTTGGCTTGTCTGCCGTTTGCCAGGGGGCCAATTTTACCGAAATCATGAAAAATTTCAGTATGCATATCGAGGTTATCCATTTCTGTGTGATCTATGCTGAAAAGAGTGGTGAGGATATTCATGAAAACCGGTTTACAACACTCACAATCAAAATGGCGACTGAACGTCTCTTACGGCTTGCTCATGGCATTTTGCGTTATTCTGAGCATTATGATGTTGTCATGGTCTCTTTGGCGAAGCCATGATCAGGCGCATAGCGAGTTCACGCGATGGTCTCACCAGGTGGCTCAGCAGATCAAGGTTTCCATGTCCGTGAACGAAACCATCTTAGATGGATTTGCCGCCTTTCTAGCCGATGTGGGCATGCAAGACCCCAATAGAGCACGCTTCTATGTGCGCTCTATGCTCGAGCGTTATCCACAACTGTACATGTTTCAAGCGGCTCAACGGGTGCCGAGTGAAGAGGTAAGCGACTTTGAAGTGGGATTGAGTCAGCAGCTTGGAGAATCCATACAGGTTAGGCAATTTCTGTTTGGTAAAGGTCTGGTACCGGTTAGCACCGTCACCGCAGTGGATTATTATCCAGTGGTGTTTGTGGAGCCCACGTTCTTAGATGGTTTAAATATTTTGGGCTTAGACATCAGCAGTATTCAGTTCATCGAAGGCGCCATGAAAGAGGCACTACGCACTCAACTGGCCGTAGTGAGTCCGGTCATTGAGCTGAGTGACGGCAGCGAGGCTTTTGTGTTAATCAAACCATCACTCTTACCTGGGCAAGATATTCCGGATCAATATGCCCTAGCGGTGGTGAAAACCCAGGCATTATTGGCAGATATATTTGATATGAAGGTGGGGGTATCCTTGTCTTTAGGCTATCGAAACAAGGCACCGATACTCACCCATCAGGCCGAAGCGGCTTCTGAGTTAGATCGATGGTTCTTGAGCCGGTTTGAATACGAGGAAGCGATACCCGTAGGGGCTGCACCCATGGTGTTGTCTTTTCAGCGCCAGATGCGGCTGGAAGACTTATCTCTGGGCTTGGTGCTGATTATTCTCGTGTTCACTATTGTGGGGCTATGGGTAATTCGAACGTTCATGGTCTTGCATTTAAAGGGTGAAGAGGACAAGCAGCGCAACGCGCTTCGCCTGTATCAGCAGGCAAATTTTGATCGACTAACAGGACTCGCAAATCGGCATTTTTTCGAAGACTATTTTGCAAGGGCTCTGGTTCGTTGTGAGCGCCATGGGGAACGGATCGCACTGTTGTATTTGGATTTGAATGACTTTAAACCCATTAATGACGAGTATGGTCACCAAGTGGGTGATGCGGTCTTGGCCACGTTTTCCGCCATCATTCTTCAAGCTACTCGCGCCGACGATATTGCTTGTCGCTTTGGTGGCGATGAATTCGTCATTCTACTGCACAACATTCATAGCGAAGCTGACGTAGAGCGCGTCGTGAAGCGTTTGACCGACTTAATGGCAGAAATAAAATTCATTGAAGGCAAAAGTATGACACTCAGCGCGAGTGTGGGCCACAGTCTTTACCCAGAAGATGGCGTTGATTTTGATGGTCTCATTAAAACGGCGGATGATCGTATGTACCAAATGAAACGAAAATCCAAGGCAAAAGGCCGGCTTATATTGATGCCTAGAAGGTGATCATGAAACTTATATGGATAGGTTTTGGCTATAAGTATCAATAACCACCTGAATGAGATCACCGCGCTTAACGGGTTTGGATAAAAACTGATTCATACCACAGGCCAAGGCGCGCTTTTTGTGAACTTCCATAGCGTGGGCTGTTAGCGCGATAATCGGAATGTTTTTGGCTTTCGGGCTTGGCAATTGACGGATGGCCTCCGTTGCACTGAACCCATCCATGATCGGCATTTCGCAGTCCATTAGAATCAAGTCATAGTCGTTACTATTTTCAATGGCTTTCAAGGCTTGCTCACCATTTTCAACAATGGAAGCCTCGGCCCCCAGTTTGGCGAGCAGAGCCTTGATCACCATCTGATTAACCTGGTTATCTTCGGCAACCAAAATATGTAAACCGTTCAAAGGATGGCCGTCGTTTTCTTGTATTGAAAATTGGGCTGCATGTTGCTGCTGACTGTTGTCCTGAATAAAACATTTAATCAGTGATGATGTAGAGAGTGGATATCGAATATCTGAGGTCTCATCAAACTGTCCAATGGATAAAATGTTAAGACTCGGAAAACGTTGAGACAGGGTGTGTTTAAACTCCTGAGTAGTAAAGACCCATGTACTTTCGTTGAGAGTGGGTAATCGAGAGTTTATGTCCCCTTCAGATAAGTGTTCATAGGAGGTGTGCCAAAGCTCAGAGTGACGTTCAATAAAACGTTGGTCCGATTCGGGCAGGCAGAGCGTGACAAATTGTATATCTTGAGTATCTTTTGCAAAGCTTTCACCGGTATCTATGACGTCAACTTTGCAACAAAACTCAAAGGTGGATCCTGTTCCGATTTTTGAGGTGATACCAACCCTTCCGCCCATCAGCTCAGCGAGCTTTTTACAGATCGCCAGTCCCAGCCCTGTGCCACCGTACTTCCGGGTTGTCGAGCTGTCGGCCTGTGAAAAGGCGCTAAATAAGGATTGTTGCTTTTCACTATCGATGCCAATGCCAGAGTCCTTAACTTTAATGGTTAAAACTTCTGCCTTTAAGTCGATATCGATCATTAAATCGATGTCTCCTTCTTCAGTAAATTTAACGGCATTACTTAAATAGTTAAGGATGACTTGGCGTAATCGAACGGGATCACTTTGAATGAAAACCGGGGCAGCGGGAGTGAGCATGGCCGTGAATGTGAGTTGTTTATCACGGCAGGGTTGAGCGAATACTGAGGTACAGTTGTCCATTAACTCACACAGATCCACTGGCACATTTTCAACATCCAGTTTGCCCGCTAATATTTTTGAAAAATCGAGAATGTCATTGATGATCGTCAGTAATGACTCACCTGAACTGTAAATCGTGTTGACGTAGCGGCGCTGCTGGGGTTCTAACTCTGTGGACTTTAGCAGGTCACTCATTCCCATGATGCCGTTCAATGGGGTACGAATTTCGTGGCTCATCATGGCAAGAAATTCATTCTTTGCTCTGCCCTCCGCTTCGGCTGCTACCCTTACTTGCTCACTCTGAAAGGCGAGTTCGTTGGCTTTTAATCGAGCTTTTAACGCCTCTTTTTGACTCTTAAGGGCACTCTTTTCTGCCTGCTCTCTGTTTCGCTGTTCTTCTTGAATGCGATAACCTAACGCGAATGACAGCATAAGCGACATGATACCGGCACTGACCGGCATGGTCGCTTCGATCAGACGATTCCCTGCAATGAACCCCATTTTCTCTATGGCCATCAGCAGCATGCCTCCGGCTAATACTGCCCAAGCGCCTGTGTATAATCCTGCTGTTTTCCCGTGGCGTTTAATACTTTGAACGCCCACCCAGATACAAATGAAGGAACTGTAGATACACGTAATCATCAAAATTTGAATCATGATCTCGTAGGGTAAAAACAGTGCGAGGACGATGTTAACAACGCTGGCAAAGTTGATACTTCGTAAAAAATGATAGGCCTTGCTATGGCTATTAAAAATCTTTAAAAAACTGATGGTGAACTGTGTGAGTGAAAAGAGTGATAGCGCAATAAAGAAAAAGACACTGTACTGCTGAAAGAGCGGAAAGGCAGACCAAATGAGTTGATTTCCATATCCGCTTAAAGAGAAGAAAAAGCCTAAAAAACTGCATGCGAAACCCACATAATACAAGTAGCTGGATTCACGAATGGTTAGCCAAAGAAAGAAGTTGTAAAGAATCACGACCAAGAAGAGCCCAATGAATATACCGTGGGGCAAGCTGATACTTTGTTGGTTTCGATAGAACTCGTCTTGATGCCATAGGCTAATGGGGAGCTCTAACGTACCTTCGCTTTCAACACGAATGAATACGTCAGTATGCTCAAGTGACTCTAAACCAAATGGAAATACGAAGTGCCTGTGGTCGATTGGACGCCGATGGAACGGTACTTTATCCCCTGTGGACCAGTGAAAAACCTGACCTTCGTCGGTTTTCATGTACACCTCGATGTTGTCCAGCAAGGGGTATTGAACTTCTAGCATCCAATGCACGGGAGTGAGGCCTTCGTTTTCGGCTTGAAACCAGAACCAATAGGCGCTGTCGGTGAAACCGAAGTTAGGTACCTGCCATTGGCTTTTTTTCCAAGGTAATGGGTCGCTGGTTTTAGCTAAGGACTCGGCCGTGTACTGATGCTCCGTATCCTCAAGATAATAGACACGGTCCCCCAGTGGCAGGTGTTGAAAGTCATCATCCGCTGAAATTAGGTTTGAAGCCAAGGCCCCGTGAGAGAGGCTAAAAGTGAGTAGTAGTATGAGCCGTTTTAGCATTGTCCTTGCCAGAGGCCATCATAGTAATCCAAGTATCTATTAGCATAGTTCAGTTACTCTTTTCTGACTGACTTCCATCAAGCTTTTCTTATATTGCTCTGACAAAATTCGCCATTCGAATGGTGCCACATTGGGCGTGGAGGGCAGTCCTTGGTGATACCAGTGTGAAAGCTTCTCGACACAGGCGGCAACCGGATTGTCAGTGCCATACCTAAGGGCTTCTGGTATCCATTCTGGGTAAGCTAAGTCATCTGGGGCTAATGGCACACACCCGTATCCAGCGCCTTCCAGCATGGCCAGGCCTTGAAACTCGTGAACCGCAGTGGATAACACCACATCGCTGGTACGCAAGGCGTGACAATAGTCCGTTTTGTTTTCGAAAGTACCGATGTGAATCAAGTTTTGACTGGGTTTATCCATAAGCTCTTTAAAGCCCTTGGGGATTTGCCGGAAGCGTTTGCCTGCGATGACAAATTGGATCGGCAAGCCGAGTTCTTCGCATTGGCGAATGACCTCAACTAATGTGTCAGGGCCTTTGTCATATTCCCATCTGTGATTCCAAATGACGTTAAAAGGACGCGGGGATTCGTTGTGGGGCGAGCGCGTTTCGGATTCAGAGCACTCTATGCTGATGGGCACCGGAATGACTTGAGACTTTGCTTGTAGCCGTTCCGCTAGCCCCTTAGGGGTTTGGTCTGGCATCTGTCTTATAAGCTCCTCAACGCCAGCCAAAAATGTGGATCGGTTGTATTCACTGTTAAACCAAATGGCTTCAGCGCTGAGGGCCCCGTAGAGGGTGACCATTTGTGGCTCAATGCTGTTATGTTGGTCTCGGGACCTGGGGTAAGCAAACTGGTTTTCGTGGAAGTAGCAGACGCACGGCGTGTTCGCCAGATTGGGGAAGAGACCCTTTATCGTGGCTAAATCCACCATGGAGGTGGCGACCACAAGGTCATAGTGTTGCAGCAACCGCGATCGCTCTGCACCAAAGCCCCAGCTGAGAGGGTTCCCGCGAATTCGCCAACTAAAATATCGACCCGGTAAGGCGAGATATTCCCACTCGAACTCTGATAGTTGATTCATGAGTCCTTGGCACCAATGGCGGTGGCTGTCGGTGTCATAAGCGCTGAGGAGCAGAATTTTCATGGAATATCTCGAGTGTGAGCACGGCTGTACCTGCAAAATCGTTGAGCAATTATACCAAGCTCCCTAAGATAGGGGCCATTGTAACGAACATTTGGCCACAGAGTGGCTGAGTAATGCACTTGACTCAACATGTGAACGATGGTTCACTTGTTTTGTGAATTCGGATTCATTTCTTATGGTATACAGACAAACCGAAAATACCCTTGCTAAAAAAGCGGGGACTCGGGCACGAATTCTGAAAGAAGCTCGCATGCTGGTATCTCGCGGTGGCTTCAATGCAGCGGCGGTGGCCCCAGTGGCCAAACACAGCGGTATCGCCACTGGTACGATTTACCGTCACTTTCCTTCTAAAGCGGAATTAGTGGCAGAAGTCTTTAAACACGCCACCGAACATGAATTGAGTGCGGTGGTAGCGGCAACGCAAATAGATGCCCCGGCTGTAGAGCGGCTCAAAAGAGGGGTTGAAACGTTTTCGATTCGGGCCTTAAAGGCCCCTCGCCTAGCCTATGCTTTGATTGCGGAGCCTGTCGATCCATTGGTGGAAAAAGAGCGTTTAAGTTATCGACTGGCTTACGCTGAGGCCTTTGAAGATTTGATTAACGATGGCATACGATCAGAGGAGTTCGTGCCTCAATCTGCCAGTGTGACGTCGGCGGCGTTAGTGGGAATGTTAGCTGAGGCTTTGGTGGGCCCCTTGTCTCCCCATGCCTTGACGGATGATCCTGAGGCGGATGTCCAACCATTGGATGAGAAAGAGCAGCAGGATTTACTTGATGATATTGTGGCCCTGGCGTTAAGAGTGGTTGGGGCAAAACATTAGGGGCGCTTTTGCTCCTAACTAGGCTGTAGGAGCGTAGCATGACCTCAACACAACCCAATCAAACGCCAAGCGAAACATTGTCGCCTCTGAGTCATGGTGAAACCCATGAGGTGTTTAATCAGCCAACTGCCCTCGACCCCTTCAACGCCTTTGAATCCGATAGCGCGTTACAGCACTGGGTGGCTCAATTTCAGGGGGACTGGCATCAGGCGGCCCTTGCTGAGTATGGTCAACGTGTGGGGACGGACTTATTTGAGGCGGGATTTGCTGCCAATAAATATAAGCCTGAATTTAAGCCCCACAATCGCTTTGGGCAGCGAGTGGATCAAGTGGATTTCCATCCTGCCTATCACTTGCTCATGAAAACAGCCATTGAGGCTGGTCACCATAGTCTACCTTGGCAATCACCTAAAATGGGTGCTCATGTGGCGAGAGCCGCTATCGAATACATGCACACCCAGGCGGACCCTGGCTCAGGGTGCCCGCTGACGATGACGTTTGCAGCGGTTCCTGCGATTCAACATCAGCCCAATATTGCAAAGGACTGGCTCCCTAAAATTACCGCGAATCACTACGATGAACGTAACGTGCCATTCTATGAAAAGTCGGGGCTGACCATTGGCATGGCGATGACCGAAAAACAAGGCGGGAGCGATGTCAGAGCCAATACCACGAAAGCCTATCCAGTGGGTAAGCCGGGCCCTGGCGAAGCCTATGAAATCGTGGGCCACAAGTGGTTCTGCAGTGCCCCCATGTGCGATGCCTTCTTGGTGCTGGCTTACACGGGAACGAAAGCGCAAGGCTTATCGTGTTTTCTATTACCTCGTTGGCGCCCGGACGGCCGTAAAAATGAAATGTATGTGCAGCGATTAAAAGACAAGATGGGCAATGTGTCGAATGCGTCCAGTGAAGTGGAATATCGAGGTGCATTCGCGTGGATGATTGGCGAGGAGGGACGGGGGGTTCCGACCATCATTGAGATGGTGTCCATGACTCGCTTTGATTGTATGGTGGGTTCAAGCGCTATCATGCGCCAAGCGCTGGCGCAGGCCATGCACCACACCTCTGGCCGCGAAGCCTTTGGCCGCAACCTTCATCAGCAGCCATTGATGAAAAACGTGCTGGCGGATTTAGCCATTGAAAGTGAAGCCGCACTTGCGATCTCGATGCGCATTGCCCATAGCCTAGATACCTTACAGCAGACGCCTGATAACACCGACGAAATGCGTTTCAGTCGAGTTGCCACCGCCATTGGCAAATACTGGATTTGTAAACGCGCGGCTCAATTTACTTACGAGTGTATGGAATGCGTCGGTGGGGTGGGGGTTGTCGAAGACAATGTGTTACCACGCTTATATCGAGAATCGCCCATTAACGCCATCTGGGAGGGCAGTGGTAATGTTCAATGTTTGGATGTGTTGAGGGCCATGCAAAAAGACCCCAAAGTGGTGGATGCGTTTATGGCCGAGCTGGCGAAAGGCTTGGGCCGATACGCTGAGTTTGATCAATACTTTGCGGCGTTGACAGCGGAGTTTGAAGACTTTTCTACATTAGAGTACCGCGCTCGCAGTGTGGTTGAAAAATTGGCCATGGCCTGGCAAGCCTCTACCTTAATTCAATTTGGGGATGCCGAGGTGGCGAAGGCCTTTGTCTTATCTAGACTCACTGGCTACAGTGGTCATCACTACGGCACACTGCCAACCGGGGTGGATGTGGACTATTTGCTTCAACGTGGGTTGCCTAAAGTCGCCATCTAAAGCTAGGTGGAGTGATGTTAAGAGAGGGCCGTAGCCCTCTTTTTTTTGCCTCCTCACTTGAGACCATCGCCTCCCAAATACTTGGGTCGAACAGGCGTTTAAAAATCGCCCAATCCGACAGAGCCTCAACAGTGGTCGTGCTTGGCCAAGGTTATCTTCACTTCATGCACAATGTTATCCACAGTTTCTGGGGGTAACTCATCATGCCCGTCATTAGGCAACAAGTAAGTGGTTAACAACCTGATATATAACGGTTTTATAGACATGCATGCCGATCAGTAAGCAGCACTAGTATAGATTTTCACGGGTTTTTCTACTGGTTATCCTATTGGTTATCCACAAAGTTATTCGGATATAACGGACGTTGTGGGTAAACGAATGGCCAAAAAGATCTAAAAAAGGGCGTTTTTTGACCAGTGGCCATTCCGCACATTACCCTATAATGCAGGTCTAGAGTGCTTGCTCTAAATTGGCCCCTTAGTATGAGTTCAGCCTGTCTGACTCCCTGAGGAAAACGCGCGAGGATCACCAACACCTCAAAGAAGGTGAACGAATTAGGGGTCCTCGCTGCATTCTCAACTTCTGTTTTATAGAAGGACGGCACATGATAAAAATAATAAAGCGCCTAACACTGGTCGCCTGCGCGTTGTTCGCAATGCAATCTCACGCATGGTTTTGGGATTCGTGGTTCAAGTCGGACTACACCGAAACCAAATATCCCATCGTATTAGCCCATGGACTACTGGGGTTTGATGAAATTCTTGGTGTGGAATACTGGTACAAGATTCCCGCTGAACTTCGAAAAGACGGTGCCGAGGTGTATGTTACTCAGGTGAGCAACACCAACTATACCGAAGTCCGAGGCGAGCAATTGATTGCTCAGATCGAGCATATTGTGGCGGTCAGTGGTAAACCTAAAGTAAACCTAATCGGTCACAGTCACGGTGGCCCGACTATTCGCTATGTTGCCTCCGTACGCCCTGATTTGGTTGCCTCTGTGACCACGGTCGCGGGTGTAAACAAAGGCTCAAATACGGCTGACTTCCTTCGTCAAATTCCTGAAGGATCTGCACTAGAAGGTGTGGCGTTGGCAATTTTTAATGGTCTTTCAAGCGTACTGGATTTCTTAAGTGGTGGTGGTTATACACCCGATGCCTTAGGAGCCTTAAGCTCCCTCACCACCGAAGGCTCACTGGCTTTCAACAGTCGCCACCCTCAGGGGATTCCAAGCACTGCATGTGGTGAAGGTGATTATGTTGTGAATGGCATTCGCTATTACTCGTGGAGCGGTGGCAGTGTGTTAACCAATGCTCTCGATATTTCGGATCCCGTGATGGCGATTACGAGCATTCCATTCGGTAGTGAAAATAATGATGGTTTAGTCGGCACCTGTGACAGCCACTTAGGCCAGGTGATTCGTGATGATTATGCCATGAACCATTTGGACGAAGTGAACTTACTGTTTGGTTTGCATCACCTGTTCGAAACCGACCCTATTACAACCTATCGTAACCATGCGAACCGTTTGAAAAAAGCGGGCCTTTAAACTGTTGTAAGGAGTACGCCATGGCCTAGAGACGTTCTAGAGTCATGGCGAGCATTGTTTATGAAGTGGATGATCATTGTTTTTGCCATCAGCCTCATGGCGTCAGCTTTTCTTTGGTTTGAACCAGAGGTCACGCCGTTACACCTGTCCTCATCAATAACACTCCAGTCAAGCTCGATTGGTCAAGCGCCTGAGGAACACAGTCATCAAAACGCTCACCTAATTGATACGTTTCTATCAAAACTATCAGACACATCCTTAAAAGGTACTGATGTAGATGGATTGTACCCCGTGGATGCGGATGGCAATTTGGTATTGAGCAATAGCATCAAGCACAGATTTGAGTACTTTCTTTCGACGATGGGTGAGTTTCCTCTAGAAGAGGTGTTAGAAATGGTGCGTGAAGACATATCATTGAATTTAAGTAGCCCGGCGAAAGAGCAAGCCTTGGCTCTGTTCGATGATTATGTTGCTTACAAATATGCACTAGCGGATCTTGAAGCTTCACTTCAGGCGCCTCAAGATTATGAAATACACGATATTCAGCGATTCCGATTTCAACTTGATCAACTGAGGGCCGTACGCCGAGACTACCTATCTAGCGAAGCCGTCGATGCATTTTTTGGGTTTGATGAAATCTATGATGACTTCATGTTAAGTCGATTAGAGATCCAGAATAATCAGCAACTTTCAGCTGACGAAAAACAAGCGCAGCTTAGTGCACTGGAGCAAACCCTGCCCGGTGATGTGAAGGAAATGCGAGATGAAACCCAGCGAGTCAGTCAGGTGTTTAAGGTGACTGAGGATATGAAGACGAGTGGTGCGGATGAAGCAGAAATTTATTCGGTTCGAGAACAGGCTTTTGGCCAGGAAGCGGCTTTAAGATTGAAGGCTTTGGATCAACAGCGTGCTCAATGGCAAAACAGGGTGGATAGCTATTTGGCTAAGCGAAAGGCCATCATGTCAGATGACGTGATGACACCTGATGAGCAGCAGGCTCAAGTCGAAGACCTTAGGCAGGCCTCGTTTAGCGATCAAGAGCAGGCTCGTTTAAGCGCATTTGAAATCATGGCAGAGCAGCAGGAAGCCAATCATTAAGGATTGGCATTCTGCAAAATGGTTTTTAAAGGGTCGTAAAGCTTTGGCGCGCAAATGAGTAAGTGCTCGGCGTGTAGTTCAATGGGGACGTTGCTGGGTGGCGAGACAAAGTGGCCACATTTGGCTCCCGCTTCTTTCGCAATTAACATAGCCGCTGCCATGTCCCAGGCGCTTACGGTTTCGTAGTATCCATCTAATCTTCCCATGGCGACCCAACAAATATCTAATGCGGCACTCCCTAGTCGTCTGACATCTGCGACCTGCTCCAAAATGCTATGAAGGCGATTAATTAGCGTCGGCAGTTGAGCTTGCTTATTATACGGAAAACCCGTGGCGATGAGCGCCCGTGACATATCACTTAGGCCACTATGCTGAATGGGTTGGTCGTTCAACCAAGCGCCTTGATCTCGAATGGCGCAAAAACATTCTGCCTGGAAAGGGCTGTACACAACCCCCACTTGAACTTTGCCCCTGACGACATAGGCAATGCTAATGGCCACTTGTTGATGGTGGTGAGCATAGTTCACGGTTCCATCAATGGGGTCAATAATCCAGACAGGGGTATCGCTAAAGCGAATGGAGTCGAAATTCGGGTTCGATTCTTCAGCAAGAATTTGGTCGTCAGGAAATTTTTTTCTTATCGCGTCTGTGATGAGTTGGTCTGCTGCAAGGTCTGCATTGGTAACGAGTTCGATGCCGCCTTTGTACTGGCTATCGAGCTTTTTTTGACTACGAAAACTGACGATCAAGTCACCTGCTTGTTCGGCTGTGTCTCGACAAAAGTCCAATATGGCTTCTAAATTGGCCATGGTGGTTCCTTGCTTTAGGTGCGCGAATTAAGCTCGAGATTGTACGTCTACCCCTTCACCAATGTACAGGGAATTAAATGTTTCAGCATCGATGGGTTTGCTGAAATAATACCCTTGATAGCTATCACAGCCATGGCTGCCTAAGATTTCCAGTTGTCCCGCTGTTTCAATGCCTTCAGCTAACACCGTCAAATTTAGATTTTTCGCCATGGCAATCATGGCTTTTACTAGGGCGACATCGTCATTTGAGGATTCCAAATTCATAACAAAACTGCGATCAATTTTGAGTTTGTTAATGGGTAAATACCGCAAATAACTGAGACTAGAATAGCCTGTGCCAAAGTCATCAATCGCAAAACGAACATCTTGCTGCTTCATTTCATTCAATAGTGGCTGAACAAAATCTAAGTTTTCCATGAGTAGACTTTCGGTGATCTCTAGCTCTAACGCGTCAGGTTGTATTTCATGATGGTGTAAAATGCCTTCGAGTCGCTTGGGGAATTCCTCGGTTATTTGCAGTGCAGAGACATTCACGGCCATGGAAAAATTTGGTTTGACTCTTTGCCAATGGGATAATTGTGCGAGAGCTTGATTTAAAATCCAATCGCCTAGTTCATGGATAAACCCTGTTTCTTCTGCGATGGGAATGAACTCGGCAGGGCTTACAAACCCAAGTTTAGGGTGATGCCAACGGATAAGCGCTTCAGCACCGATGATCTCACCGGATTCAATGTTCACCTGTGGTTGATAGGCCAAAGTAAATTCGTTGTTCTCTAACGCCGGAATAAAGCTATGTTCGATGGTAATGCGATGCTGAACCAGATCACCCATTTCGTTGGTGAAGAACTGGTAGCCATCGCCGCCTCTGTTTTTTACTTGGTACATCGCCGTATCGGCATAGCGCCACAGTATATGGCTATGGTCGCTGTGGTCGGGGCATAAGCTAATGCCGATGGAGCAACTGGTGCGTAATTGATAGCTGTCAATATTGAATGGTTTTCTAAGAGCTCGATTAATATGGCTCGCTAATGCACTCACGGATTCTTCGCTTTCAACTGGGTGCATTAAAACAACAAATTCATCGCCCCCCATTCGTGCAAGAAAATGTTGTTTCGGCAGCAGAGATTGCAATCGAGACGCGACTTTTCTTAATAGGCGATCACCCAGTTGGTGACCTAAGCTATCGTTTATATTTTTAAAACGATCGAGATCAATGAAGAGCATGGCAAAGCGTTCATTTTTTCGAATGGCTTGATCTACCGCGCCTACCAACTGATCGTTAAATTTGTAGCGATTGAATAGCTCGGTAAGAGGGTCTTGTATGGCCAAAAATTCAATCTGCTGGCGCACCATCTCACGCTCTGTAATATCCAGTATCACGCCTTCGACATAATGCTCACCGTCTTTATCGGTATAGCAGCGGCCCCGATCCAATACCCATTTTATATCTTCTTGCAGCGTCTTCATTCGATACACTAATTCGAAGGGTTTTAACGAAAAATGAGCTTTGTGTGTTTGCCTTGTAAAGTTATGTTTGTCATCGTCATCAATGAGATCGAAGGGGGTAATGCCGTTATTAAAAAAGTGTTCGGGTGGGTAGCCTAATAACTGCATGCTGCCCGAACTCACAAAGTCCAATTGTTGATCACGAATGCGTAATCGATAGACCAAGCCTGGTAGATTACTGATGAGTCGTTTAAAGCTGTCTCCTTGACGCTGGAATTTTTCATCTAAATCTTTTTGTCGGCTTCGAGTATTTTGTTGGTGCACCGATAAAAAGTAGAAAAGCAGCGAGAAGATCAATAGCCCAGATGTGACTGCCACAATGAAGTGGCCACTGAGTGTCAGCCAGTGCATGAACAAATCTTGATTGTCCATGGAGGTCACTAAGTAGCTTTGGCTCGCTTCATGAAAATAAGCACAGGCGATGACTGGGCTCGCCATAAAATTGTAGAGTTGTTCGGTACACCCATGCTCTGCTCCGGCTATCTTCTTGAGCTGTGAGATGACAGGGCTATAGGAGGCTTGGGTGAGATCGCTCCTAGTCGAAGCTTTTACCTTGCCATTCAAATCGATGAGGCTTAACGAAAGAGAGGGTTTGAATCCTTGGTTTAATAGAACCAAGTACTCCCTTTTCGCCTGCCTAGAGCTGACGGAAAGAGAAGCCCAATGTCGTTCGAACTGGACCGATTGAGCTTCAGCCTTGAACTCTAATTGCTGGATTGTGCTGCCGTACTGGCTCTGGAAGTTACTGAGGAGCAGTGCCCCCACCATACCAATCCATATGGCCGCTAGGATGAAAAAGATGCGTGTACGAGAGTGGCCTACAACTCTAAATGTGCGCACTTTTCCTCCTTTTACCGTGTTTATTTTTCCTTATTAGCAGTATAGACAGGGGGCTCGTGACCACTAGTGATGGGAGAGGTTTTTTTAGTCTAATCAGTAAAGTGAATTAGAAGTGCCCAAACGCTTACCCTTACTTATATCAAGTAACGCATCTCGCTCCATTGAGGGCATTTCATTGTATGAATTAATTTTCCTAACGCTTGCCTTGGTAGAGATTGACCCAGCGGAATTCGTCCAGTTCGTCTAAGTCCGGCACGGTAAACGACTCTTCTTTTTCTAGAAAGGTGTAGTGCGGATGCTGAAAGTCTTTTATGCGAGAGTCCGCTAACAGGACCTCCGGGGCGAATTGAAAAAAGGTGTCTAGAAAGCTTAAGTTTTCTCGGTCGTATAATACGTCGGCAGCAATCAGTAGGTCGATGTCCTTGTCGTCTAGGCTAAAGAGGTCGTCACTTAAGCGGATGCTCACGCCGTTGAGTAGAGCATTGTGCTGGCAGCTGGTGAGCGCGTCAGGGTCAATATCACAGGCGATCACTTCTCTGGCGCCGGCTTTCATCGCAGCGATGGCCACAACTCCAGAGCCACTACCGAAATCTAAGATTTTCTTACCTTTAACCGTATTCGGGTTCTCCAATATGTAACGCGCAAGGACTTGGCCACTGGCCCAGCAAAAGGCCCAATAGGCGGTGTTTTCCCAAATGCTACGAATCTCATCTAGGGTAAAAGGCCGCTGCATGGTAGCGGGGTCTACCAAGAGCAGTTCAATCTCAGGACATTGTGGTAAAGCTTGGGGGCTGACAAAGGCGTCCTTGAGCATGATTTGAATACATTGGTTTAGCGGATGGTTCATGGTTCATGGTCGCAATTTGAAATGAGCGGCGATTATAGCAAGGACCGGTGCAACAGGCAGGGGGCATAAAAGATGAAGGCGCATCCCCCGATTTTGCACAGGGGATGACGCTAGGTTAAGGGGTGCTCTTTCCGCAGGCAAGGTTAGCCGGCACGGCGATATCCATTAATTTGGGGTTCGGTAAATTAAGGTTGTTCATATGATCGATGAACGCTTCTTTACTGCCAAGGTTTAAACGTGGGTTGTGGGCAATCTCCTCCGCTACGGTGCTGCGGGTCCAGCCTTTGTAATCGTGACCGGGATAGACCCAAGTGTTTCCGGCAAGGGTCAGCACCTTAGAGTGGAGGCTGTCATAAAGTTGAGCTGGGTTGCCATTTTGAAAGTCAGTGCGGCCGGTGCCACGGATCAGTAGAGTGTCTCCGGTGAACAGATAGCCCTGACCTTGGTACTGTAACAGAAAACAGAAAGAATCAGAGGTGTGACCAGGGGTATAAAGCACGTCGAGTACCAAGCTTCCCACGATAATTTTGTCGCCATCGTGCAGTGGCCCAGAGGCACAAGCCACCTCGTTTTCCGTGCCGACCCGGGTTTCACATTGATACATTTCCTTAAGGCCACCCAGGGCTGTCACGTGATCTGCGTGTACGTGGGTGTCTAGGGCCACCACTAGGTTCAGGTTAAGCTCTTTTAGTAACTGGGCGTACAATGGACCCTTTTCTAACACAGGGTCGATAAGACACGCATCGCGGCTATGCTCATCGGCTACAAGGTAGGTGTAAGTGGCGCTTTCGGCGTCGAACAGTTGTCTGAAGATCATGGTAGTCCCCTTATCAATTCTTTATGTAATGGCCTGCGATACCACCACTGTGGCCATCACAAACATCAGCAGCGCGAAGGTCTTTTGAAGCGCCGCCCCAGCAATTCTTTGGCCCAAGCCAATGCCTGCGGTCATGCCGGCTAATCCACCAAGGGCCACCTGCCAAAGTAAAACGGTGTTGATTGGGTTGCCCATCAACAGAAAGCTGATAAAACCGCTGCCACTTACCAAGGCGATAATGACCAAGCTGGTGGCGACGGCCTGCGCCATGGAAATACCTGTGAGAAACAGCAAGGCAGGCACGATTAAGAAGCCGCCGCCCACGCCAAACAGACCGGATAAAAAGCCGGTGAAGGCGGCCGTCACGGCCATCCCCATGACGCAACGGGGGCCGATAGCGAAGGGTTTACCGTGGTTGATCTTACAAATGGCACCGCCCAGCTCTTCTGTTTTGGGCGCATTTGCACGGAGCACTTTGGCTTTTTCTGGCTGGCGGCTGGCTTGCGTCCACATGCGTACCGCAACAACGACCACCAACGCGGCGAAGCCTAGTAGTAGCCAAGTGGTGGGGATAAATTGGTTCGTCCAGTTGCCAATTGGGCTAAATAGGCTGCCGATACTGGCAAAGACGACGGCCGGCAGCCATTGAATATGGCCGCTCTTAAGTCTGATGAGCACGCCATAGAGTGCACATAAACTCACCGCGCCGAGGGAAAGCCCTATGGCTTGTTGGGCGCTTAAGGCGAGTAGGGCCATCAATAACGGAACTGCGAAGACAGAGCCTCCGGCCCCGGTTAGCCCGAGAACCGCACCGATGATGAAGCCTAATATAAAGGTCATTGGGTCGTCTCAAAATGAAGTCTTTATTTATGTTAGCACTATCTAATATAAGTTATAAGCTTATAGATAAAAGTTATATAACTGGCGACAGGCTTATGGGGCTTTGTCATAGCGAGTCTATTCGCCAAAGATATCCTGTTGAGGATGGGTGAGGCGCTGAAAATCTTGACCTAGAAAGTGGAGGATCCCATCGGCTACGGGAGCCACTTGTTTTTCCAGGTAGTGTTGGTAATCCAGCGGCGCGTGCTGGCATTCGATGGCTTCGGGGCCTTGAGTCGTTATGACGTACTCAATCCAGCCACCGTGTTCATAGGGGTTGGATTGGTCGAGGCTTTGATAGTGCTCAGCCGCTTTCTTGGCCGCTTGGATTTGTGGCGGTACATTTTTTTGATAATGATCCAGTGGCTTGCGAATGCGCTTACGGTAAATGAGCTGGTGATCGAGTTTGCCTTGCTTTAAATCATTCACCACATTCTGTAAAAATTCGTGGTACGGTTGCTGATGGAATACGGCGTGATACAAGGTCTGCTGCACTTCTTTTGCCAGCGGGGTCCAATCACTTCGTACAGCCTCCAACCCTTTGAAAACCATTTTTCCATTTTGGGTGAGGCCGGCATAGCGCTTCTTACTACCTAGCTCGCTTCCTCGAATGGTCGGCATTAAAAACTGAGTGTAGTGATCTTCAAACTCGATCTCTAAGTGGCAGGTTAGATTGAAACGTTCCTTTAGCGTGGCTTGCCAATATAGGTTAAGGCCTTCTTGAAGGGACTTGCCAACCGACTTAGCCTGTCGACTATCGACTTTTTTATTTAGGTAAACAAACACAGAGTCGGTGTCGCCATATATGACCTGGAAGCCCTGCTCATGAATCCATTGAGCGCTGGCTTGAATGATTTCGTGTCCCCGTTCTGTAATGGAAGCGGCTAGACGGGCGTCGAAAAAGCGGCAGCCATAGCTCCCTAGCACCCCATAAAAACTGTTCATGATGATCTTGATGGCCTGAGACGCAGCACCATTTTTTTGCTGTTTAGCCACATCTCTTTGCGCCCACAACTGGGTGATGATGTCCGGTAGAAAATGACGTTCACGGTGAAAAAATGCACCGTGGAACCCGGGGATGACAGTCTCCTCTTGATCTTGCTGTAAAAGGCCTTCGACTAATCCCATTGGATCTACTTTGAAGGTGCGAATGATGCTGGGATACAGGCTTTTGAAATCGAGTACCAAGACGTCTTCATACATACCTGGCCGACTGTCCATAACAAAGCCTCCAGGGGCCTTTATCTCGCTGTAACCCTCCATCAAGTTGGGGGCTACGTAACCTGCTCTGTGTAACTTGGGTAAGTAGAGGTATTCAAATGCAGCGACACTGCCACCGACACGATCCAGTAAGTGCCCAGTTAGTTGCCCCCGTTGGATGAGGTACTCCAGCAATTGGGTATGCTCAAATATGTTCAGCACCAAGTCGCAATCTTGAAGGTTGTAGCGGGCCAAGGCGGACTTATCAGTATTAAATAGATCGGTAATCGCCTGACCGCGATCATGCATCGGCCCGTCATGGCCGGCCAAATTCTTACCCTCGCCTAGCAGGTGTTCGCTGACATACTGCAATGCATAGCTGTCGAAGTGATAGGTGGCATTCTTTAATGCATCTATGCCATCAATGATGACCCGCCCTGGTATGTCTGCAAAGGTTAAATGGTTTTGACTTTGACGAATTCGAATGGTGCTGCCATCGCGGGTCCAGTTAAACGGAATTTGATGTTCGGCATAGATCCGAGCTAAGACAGAGAAGTCGAAATTAATGACATTCCAGCCAATAAAAACATCGGGGTCTAGTTCGGCAACATATTCGTTAACCGCCTTCAGAAGCTGCTTGAGGTTCTTAAATAAAAACAGCCATGCAGGGTGAGTTTCGCCTGGATCACCCAGCATGAATACCCGTTTGCTCTCCTTGGGCGTTCCTTGAGCGTTAACCCATCTAGAACTGAAACCTATGCTATAGAGTTTTTCTTTTTGGTGTTTGGTGGGCATGCTGGTTTCGATATCAATCGAGCAAACTTTAAGACGTGGAAGGTATTCGCTCGGGCGCACCTTTGGCTGCATGATGAGGGGGTAGCCACTTTGCACTGATGCTACTGAGCCATGAAGGCTGGCCCATTCTACGCTGCCACGAATGAACCTCTCCATCATGAAGCGCTCGGTAGGCTTAATTTCTGCCTCCCACAAGGGCAGTGACCTTTCTTGGCAGAATCGTCGTACGGCCCTGAGAGTTCGATATTGCCGACAGTAGACAGCAGTAACGGCTTTTTGCGAGAAGTGTTTCAAATGGCTTTGTACCAGTCTTACACCTTCAATAGAGGCTATTTGCTCCGTGTCTTCGGGCCGGCAAAATACGATGGCCTCTTGGTGAGGAAACTGAAGGCATTGAGGGCCATGATCCGTGGAGACCCAATAGCTAAGCACTAGACCCTCTGAGGTATCTTGCCAATGTTGAGAGAGGATGAATCCGTGCACGTTTGACCTTGGGCTAATATCGTCTTAGCTAATAAATGAGGGAAAGTATCATATATGGAGTGAGCACTATGTCTCCAAAAATATCACAAGACCCAATGTATCAGCTTCTTCGAGATGAAAAGGTGGAGGAGTTTAACAAGCTGAAATCTCAAGGCAAAACGTGTGATCTCATTGGATGTGATTTTAAAGGGTTGGATTTGCGTAACTTAGACGCCAGTGGCTTAGATTTGACGGATGCCTATTTTCGCGGTGCGGACTTACGTTCGGTTGATTTTCGAGGCTGTCGGATGGCGGGGGCCAGCCTAGCGGACGCCAAAATCAGTGGCTGTTACTTCCCTGAAAGCCTCTCCCCTCAAGAGATTATGATGTCAGTCGACCGAGGTACTCGATTACGACAGCCCGACAGCTAGTCTCATCGAGGCTAGAATGTTAGTTAGCCCACACTTCGTTAGACGATTTTCGCAGTTAGATCACAATTCTAAGCACTACCGATTCCAATCGACTATCTTTGTGATATTTATAAGTCATCAATGTCGACCGGATTGACCCATGTTCTTCCTTGGAAATGCCCCAGAAACCGTAGAAAAGCTATTAGAGCGATCTCAAATTCTCTGTGAAAAATTGATGGCAGACTTTGAATCCATAGGTGAAACCCAGGCGTTTGCCCATGAAGCGAGCCTACTGGATCAGTTTGGTAGTGAACAATTGGGCGTGATTCAGCAAGGCCTTATTACGGTGGTGAGCAAAGGCGTTGAAGTGGCCTGTTTCGAGCCCGGCGACCTCGTCGGATTAAGTCGCGTGTTTGGTCTGCCCTATGCCGAGTTGAAGGTTGAAGATCCGGTGCAGGTCAAACTCATTAATCGAGATGAATTTGTTGGCTATGTCAATGGTGACCCAATGCGCCAGCATCGTTGGAGTAATTACCTGTTAACCCAAGTCACCCTATATCAAGAGGTTTTGGCTCATTTTCACGTGCAGGTACAAGTACAGACGCCAAAAGGATTTCGCCACCTTGAGGTTGGTGAGGTGATCATTCGCGAAGGGGATATTGCCGATACGGTTTATCAACTCATGTCAGGCAGCGCCGATGTCACTGTGAACGGGGTGATGGTGGGCGAAATTTTGGACGGTGAAATTTTTGGTGCGATGGCGGTCTTTACGGGAGAACGTCGAAACGCCACGGTGATTGCGCGCGAAGATTGCCAGCTGATGGCGATACCCAAAGCGCAGTTTGAGCAGCTCATTCGCGCGCAACCCGAAACGGCCATCACGGTCATCGACAGCATGTCCAAAAGAATCAAGGCTCTGAATGAGCAAATACTCAAGCAGCAGGGCGCTCAAGCGGTCACGGCGTAGATTGTAAATTGGACCTAATACGCCTATTTACGACCATTTTAAAAATAAATGAGAATTGTTCTTGATTAATTAAATGAGAATGATTATTATTTGAATCGTTGTCATGACACACCTGACTCGCTCAGGGCAGCAAGTGAACATGGCACTCTCTCTCATCAAGCTAATCACAATGCTATTTTAGCAGCCGCCCCTAACATGTTAGAGGCGGCTTTTTTTTTGCCATTTGTTTACACTCTCGTTTCTACACAATTGGGGAGGATGTTGATGAAAATAGGTTTTAGGCGATTAGGTTATGGCGCCGTTCTTATGCTCATAATGAATGGAGCCATGTCATTTGAATACCAGGTTGCGTTTACGGCTGAACAAATTCAGGCGCACGTGAATCCTCAATTACCCGTCAAACAAAACGCTTGGGTAGCGGATGTCACTCTAGAAGAGGCCAACATTGAGTTGCTCGAAACAAAAGATAAGCTGGGCATTGCTGGAGAGGTAACGGTGCAAGCGGTCGGTGACATCCCCCGAGAGGGTCGGCTGTATTTGGAGTCTGGTGTTCGGTATGACCCTAAACAAGGTGCCTTCTTCTTGCAAGATATGGCCATTACAGAGTGGGAGGTAGACGGCGTGTCTGTGTCCTTAACTGGGCAATTAGCGCCCCTCTTAGGGCAGATGTTAAATCAGGTGTTTGCAACCCATCCCATTTACACCCTGGATGACAAAGATGTAAATCAGCAACTGGTGAAGGGTTCTTTGAAATCGATTCGGATTGAAAAAGGTCAGCTAGTGGCCGTCATGGAGCTATAACCCCTGATTGCCTGATAAAGCGGCCAGCTCGTCTATACTCTAGTAAGGGATTAAGGATGAGAACGCATGTTTTGGAAACGGCCATCAACATCTGAGTTCGACGCTCTGCGAAAGGAAAACGAAGAGCTTAAAGCCAAGATCAAAAAAGACACCATGTATATAGAGTTATTGCATGGTGTTAAAGAGGTGGCTGAAAATCAACGCACCTATGCGCTGGCTCAAATGGGTGAGCAGGAACGTCTGTATCGCCTGTGGATTGATGGGGCACAGACCATAGACGCCATTCGCCATGCGGTTGCAGAAAGCTCTCACAAATTATCCGAACAACATCACGCGCTAACAGAGTCGGTTAGCAGCTTTGACCAAATTCACGTCCTATTAAGTCATATCGCCAACAGCCTTTCTCATATTGATGATCGCACTCAAGATGCGTGTCGAGCCGTTGAAGCGCTATCCAGTCATGGAGACTCAATCCGCGGGTTCGTAGATCAGATTCAAACCATCAGCGAGCAGACTAATCTGTTGGCGCTCAATGCCGCCATTGAAGCGGCTCGAGCGGGCGAGCAGGGGCGGGGCTTTGCGGTAGTAGCTGACGAAGTGAGGACACTGGCACAAAAAAGCGCGGAGGCCAGTCAAGAAATCACCCATTTGGTGTCGGCCATAACAGGCCAAACGGAGGCGGTAAGCGGGCAAATACATGACATGGGTAAGTCAACTCAGAATCTGTCAGAGCAAACCAGCTCAGTGAAAAGCATCATCTCAGATATTACCTCTGTGTCGAAGAATATGTTCAAAGTGATTCAGGGGTCTAGCCACACCAGTTTCTTACAGACAGTGAAGTTGGACCATGTGGTGTGGAAGGCAGAGGTATATCGGTTTATCTGGGGCTTGTCTGAGAAAGAAGATATTTCTGATTTTAAAGACCACACGCAATGCCGGTTGGGCCATTGGTATTACGATGGAGAAGGGCGGGAGTATGCGTCGTTGGCCTCCTTTAAAGCCATCGAAGCGCCCCATAAAGACGTTCATCGGTACGGTGTTGCGGCCTTACATGCCCACCGGGAAAAAAATGAACCAGACACCATGGCTAATTTAGAGAAAATGGAGAGCGCCAGTAATCGCATCATTGAGTTATTGGCCGAACTCGAAGTCGACGTCTTGTCTCATGATGTTCAGCTGCCCGTTGGCCAGTCCAGAGGCGACAACGATGAGGAAGTGGACTTATTCTGAAGGCGCTATTTTTTGGCCGGTAGCGACAAGACGAAATCGAGCCCTTTGTGTAACCAATTCTCCAAAGACTGTTGAGATAGTGAAAGATCCACATACACCCAACCTGTTAAGGGCTTGCCAGTAAAATCAAAGGGGAAGACCCCCTCTTCGCTCAGCGTCTCTTGATAGGCTTCTTTTCCGACTCTTACGATTAAGAAGGTCTTAATGACCCCCACACATAGATGCCCATTGATCATCAGCCCCATTCCCCCAAACATCTTTTTTTCTGCGAACGGGTGCAACTGTTCAAAGGCGAGAATGACTTGGTCGGCGAGCTCGGTATCGTATGCCACGATTACCCCCTATGGAGATGTGATCAGCTTGGCCTGCCAAGCTTCAGAGGAACGTACTTTCTTGAAGAGTAAAACGATAATCACACCGATGATCACGTTGGCAATCGCACAACCCCAAAATATCCCAATCAAACCGAAGAAGTGATCGCCAATCCAAGCACAAGGAATATAGAGAATAAAGAGTCTTAATATATTGATATTGAGAGAGACTTTCGTCTTATGCAGTGCGTTAATCGTCGCAGTGGCCACCAAACTCATGGCAATCCCAATGTAACTTAGCGGCATGATGTACAAAAATGACTGAATGATGCTTCGAACCTCTGGCTCATCGCTAAATAGCGAACTAATAGGCTGTGCAAATAAGGCTAATAGGGCGTATACCAGCAACTGCCAACCGACTAAAAACTTCATGGAGGTTAATAAAGCATGCTCAATGCGGTGGATATTTCCTGCGCCAAAGTTTTGCCCCACGAAAGGAGGAAGGCTTGCGGTGAACGCCATAACCACAATAAGAGCGATTGGCTCAAGGCGACTGCCAACACCATACGCGGCTACCGCTTCTGTCCCATGAACAGCCACCCAAGAAACAAGAACGGCATTGCTGATCGGCCCTAACATATTGGTTAAGGCCGCTGGGAGGCCAAGCGACAATAAACGATTCCAAGCATGTAGGGTTGAGCCTTGGTAGCGAAACGTGAGTAGTTGCTTGCTGACAAGCGAGCGGCATACCCAAACAATGGCCACAAGCCAGCTAACAAGCGTTGCAATAGCAGCCCCTTGAATACCTAAGCTGGGTATCGGACCCACACCGAAAATGAGAATGGGGTCGAGAATGCCGTTGATGAACGCGCTCAATAGCATGACTAAGCTCGGTAGCTTGGTGTTTCCGGTTGCGCGAACACTGGCATTGATCACGATTAACACCACGAGACCCACACAGCCTAACAGCCAGATATCCATGTACTCATGAATTAAAGGCAAAAGATCGATTGAAGCGCCTAGTAAATCGAACACCCAAGGCTGTAGACAATAACCAACACCACCGACTATCACGCCTAGGAGGCAGGCTAAGAAAATGCTCGTGCTGATCCAGTATTGAGCTTGCTGTTTATTTTGGCTTCCAACGGCTTTTGCCACCACGGCACCAGTGGATATGCTAAGGCCGATGGCAAGGTTCATCACCAACATGGTAATAGGAAAGGTAAAGCTGACTGCGGCCAAGGGGGCGGTACCGAGCAAGCTTATAAAATAGGTGTCCACTA